>Ga0193723_1000007_pt1 | contig 50653 bp, 52 predicted proteins | sample H2m2metaG_FD_143042 | JGI IMG/M metagenome (GOLD analysis project Ga0193723, IMG submission 143042) | Soil microbial communities from a riparian zone of the East river system, Colorado, United States - H2m2 | ecosystem: Environmental > Terrestrial > Soil > Riparian zone | place: USA: East River...
ATAGAGGAATCCCAGGTCTTAAGATCGCCACGGTTGGACTCCCGTTTGAGATAGTCCAGGCGCGGACCAGGCTCAAGGCCTCGCATTTCATCGGTTATCCGCTTACGTCCGAGCGAACCCATCCGGGACGGCGTAGAACCGTCCTTGTCGATCACGATGATTCTGGTAGCAAAGCTTGTACCGTACTTCGCGTACTCTTTGCCAGCAATACGGATGTTGGCCCGCACGTTGTACTTTTCGGCTATCTTGTCGAACCACTTGCCGGCACCACCAGGGGCTGTCAGCGCCGCTCCGCCATTCGCATCGTCTGCGCGGCCGCCACCCAGAATCGTGACCAGGCGCCCGCCAGGCGCGAGCCGCTGTAATGCGGAGTCCACATGATTGAATCCATAGACGTCACGGTTGGCTACGGCCTGTCCCTCCTTGCCTTTGAGTGCGCCCGCGGAGAACGGAGGGTTCATGATGATCACTGTTGGCTGGACGGAACTCTTGAGTAAGGAGTTGATGATCTCGCCGTCGTGCGCAGTGATGTTATCGAATCCGACGTGCTTTAACATCGCCTGCCTGCGGGGAGAGATCTCGTTAACATGAACCTCGGCGCCGACGGCTTTGGCGAATACTGCCAGGCCACCGTTACCACCAGATGGCTCCAGAACCACGTCATCGGGCTTGATGGCAGCAACCTTGGCTACGGTATAGGCCTCGGTTGGCGGAGTCGAGAACTGCTGGCCCTTAAGTTGCTCATCTGTGCGTGTGCTCTGCGTTGGTAGACGGTTCATGAGGTTCTCGCGCAACATCTCGAGACCTTCATGTGCGGGCATTGTCATTAAGTCTTTGCCGGCGTCGAGCAGGTATTTGTTGACGCCTGCCTCCATGGCATCGGTTGCGTCTTTTGGGGTCCACTCACCGGAAACGCGAGAGGATCCAAAGTGCTCGGCGGCTAGGCGTTCGAACTGCGGCATATTGCCGAGGGAATCGCCGTTCTTTAGCTTGGTGTAGACCGCGTCTGCAAGTTTGGCCGCCGGAGTTTGCCCTGCCTCTCTGAGTTTCGGTGCCTCGTTGGTCGGCGCTTCACCGCTCGCTACCGCCAGCGCATCTTTTGCGTCCGACAATTCTTTTTCGGCTTCATCAACTCTGTAGCCATGATCCTTCGCGTACTTCAGTCCAGTTTCTGCGCGTTTAACCTCTGCCTGGAGGCTATCGAGTTTGTTGGCAGGCGTGACATCATTTGAACTCTGCCATCCGGGGATACGCTCTTTGGTGGCTGGATCTTCCAGGCGCAGGCTGCCACCGGGATTGACCCACGAAACCTTGTACACCGAATCTTTGTACTCAACCATATCACTCTTAGTCTTTACGCCGACCTTGAAACTCTGCTGCTGGCCTGGTTCTGTGCCCTCTTTAGCGCCCGATGACCGCTCTTCCATCCACTGCTTTGCGATCGCCTTATCAATACTATCGTTCAAACTACGATCTGCCGAATGGCTGGAGTGTGGAATACGACCGAGCCCAAAGAACCGCGGACTGACTTTTGCTGCCGGCGTCCTCTTGTTTGGTGCGGCCGCTGGAGTGGCCGGCGCGCCTTCTAGGATTGCCAGTCTCTCGGCCTTGCCTTCTGTGGACAGGTACGGAGTGTTACGCACCACCTGAATCATTTTCGTACGCTGTTCTGGAGTGAGTTTTGCGAGGTTGGCGCGAACTTCATCATTGATCAGATCGGGCTTTACCTCCGTAGGCCGGTGGAGTCCCCTGTCGTCCCTTACGAACGTTTTGTCGCCGACACGAACGACGCGATCATGGGAAGGATCAAAGTCTGAGATCTGTTCAGCGGACAGCTTGGGCCCGCCCTTCCGTGCAGGCTTATCGCCCGCCAACTGGGCGATACGTGCCTTTAGAGCATCATACTCAGGACTTCCTGGTTGTGGCTGTGCCTGACTGGATGCTGGCTTGCCTCCCCTTTTGGCCTCGATATCCTCGAGCCGCTTCTTGAGCGCGTCGTACTCGGGGCTGCCTGGACCAGGTTGACCAGTTGGCTCTTCCTCCTGTGCTTTCCACTCCTTAACGTCGTCCCGGTGTCCGACCTTGCGCATAAACATGGAATCGCCGAGATAGCCGGGTGTGGCATTGATATCGTTTTCGTCGACACCGTATAACTCAAGCCCGTCCTGTCCACCACCTACGATCTGATTGACAACGAACCGCTGGCGCTTATCCCCATAGCCAGTATTGATCGTTTCGAGCACATCGCCGACGCCGACATCCATCGCTTTGAGTTTTCCGTTCTTGTCCCACTCGGCCTGGAGTTCAGCTTTACGCTCGGCTGCTTCTTTCTCTGCATCGTCTGCACGCTGCTTTTCCGCTGCCTTCCTTGCCTCCTCGCGCCGCTTGATCTCCGGGTCGTCCTTCACCGTCCAATTATGGTCGGCCGGGTAGGTCTTGCCGACGGATGAGGTGCTTCCAATCAGAGACGCGGAGCCAGTAACGCGCACGCGCAACTCGCCCTTGCGGTTAGTCTCGACTTTTCCATTGATATACGCGATCGATCCGCCGAAGCCAGGAACCGCTTGATAGACCTCGTCGCCATCCTTGGATTTCATGTGTCCATCGGGCCAGGTGTCGGCGGTTTTCAGGTTGTGGTTGGCGCGCAGGTGGTGCTCGATCGCGGCATCTGTCTTTTGCTTGCCGATAGTATCGAGCATCTTAATGGTTTCTTTTATGACGGCCTGTTCGGTGCTTACTTTGTGGTATTCGCTGAAGAGTTGACGGCCAGTCGTGATCTCAAATGATCCCCACCCTTGCTTATTGTGTTCCTTGATGTTTCCGCGCGGCGAGACTAGCGCGATACGGTACTCCTCGTACCCCGGCAGGATGTATTCGGTACCCTTCAGCGTCTGTGCCTTTCCTCCGATCAGGTAGTTGGTAAATTCCACCCCGCGTTTCAGCACCGTGGGTTGCGCGACCCGTGGAGGGTTCTCGCGCTTGAATGTGACGGGTTTCTCGTCTACTGCTTCAGGTTCTGGTTTAGGCGCTTCAGTCTTGAGTGCCCCTGCTTTTCCCTGGGTACCGGACTCCTTTTCCTCGAACATCGGTTGCGCTTCGGGTTGCTTGTTGCGGTCCACCAGTGAGAGAAGTTTGTTCTCGATATCGTCGGTATCGTCTGGGTCGAGGCCGTAGTCACCAGGGAATATCTCAAGCTCATTGAGTAGGCCTGCTGCTCCGCCTTTAGTTGGGTGCTCGGCAAGTTGTTCAGGAAAAGCATAGTTCAATGCTTTCCACACAGCCAGGGCGTAGGGGCGCTCTTCATCCGGGAGTGAGTGGATGAACTGCCGCACACCAATGTCGGCTGGTGGGTGCTTTAACGTGAACTCCGAGGCAGGGTACTTGATCAGTATTTTGTCGATGTCATCGCGGGCTATACGCAGAGCAACCGCGCTCTTGTCCTCTATCGCGGATGCCTCGTCCTGGCGGAGCTTCTTGAGCGCTAGGCCGTCTTCCGAATCTGCCGGGATACGGGAGCGCTGGCGCCTTTCCTGCGCTTTTTGGCCTGGCTGAACAGGTTCGGCTGATCCAGATGGCTCGCCGGCTGCACCTGCTGTCTGACCTTCGGCGGCAACTTCTGAAGCACGAGTTGGAGTTTGTTTTTCACTTGTGGAAATTGTAGCAGTAGTTTCGCTGTCTGTTCCACGTGGAACAGTTTCATTGGCGGCCAACTTCTTTGTTCCCTTGAGCAAAGAATCGATACTGGCCCTTACTTTTCCACCCGGCATCGTGCTTCCGCCATAACTTCCGCCATGCCGAACTGGATCCCACCACGCGGCGATCTCGTACTTACCGGCATAGGCGGCGAGTTCCAGCTTAGCGCCATCTGGGGTTTTGATCTCAAACCGCATATCGTGAGCGCCAAATTTTAGTTTGTCTGGGTTTTGATCAATCCAGCCTTGCAGGGCGGTTACAGTCGCTGGCGGTATGTCTACCTGGCTTTGATGCCCAGACAACTGCGGAGGGCCGGCTGGCACTGACTCACGGTGTCGCGCATGGCCGTTTCCAAGGAACGAATCGGGGTGTTTGGCCATCAGCTCAAGCATGTCCTCTGCCTGCTCCTGGCTGGTACCGCGCCACCATACCTGGTCCTTCGAGTCCCGGATTTCAGGCATGCCATTAAACCCATCAGGCACAACTTGGTAGTGGTCCGTTACCGGTTCGATACCAGCCTTGTGATTATTGAGGCTCTCGACGGACGGAACATCCCTACGGAGCAAGCGGCCGGCGGTGATCTGAACCGGGCCCATAGCGCCAACACCTAGCGGCAGAACGTGCTTGGTTCCGTCGCGTTGCGTAACAGTGATCTCGCGCACTGGAATGGTTTGCCCTTCGAGTTGATTGCCGCCCTTGTACTGATCAGCAAACTCAGGTTTGACGTACGCGATGGTGATGTGCGGTTTGTATTCCGGGAAGGACTCTTTTCCAAAGTCACCAGCCCCTTCAATCAGTTCGCGAAGGTGCTCAAGTTCAGGAGTCACCTGGACCGTGGCAATTACCGGCGCCGCTCCATCTGAATACTTGCTCGGCGGGAAGGTATCGGTTTTACCGATCGGCAACTCGAATGGTTGCACCTGTGCTAGCGCAAGTTGCAAACGGCCAACCTGCTCGGGGCTCGTATTGTTGAGCCCGTAGCGAACAGTGATGTGCGGCTGATCCTCTCGTCCTTTGGCGTTGCCGCCAAAGTCGGAAGCCATGAGGTGGTGCTCCGGGATCGCCTGGACTGCCATCGCGTGCGCTTTCCATAGATGGCTGTCTTTCTCAATTTCAATTTGCGTGTTCCCTGCGCGGAACTTTATCTCGGACAGGCCATTACGCGCACGGAAGGCATTCAGCGCTTCGGTGTTGATGCGGTTGGCTTCTTTGTGGTTCTTTTCGGCTTCCTCTTTGTTGCCGGCCAGTTCCGCCTTTCTTCCGTCGGTGTAGAAGCGATGGGCTTCGTCAGTGGTCGCCTGGACTTCGCGCGGAACAATCTGGACCTCAGCCGTGAGACCGTTAGGCATCCGTACCTGGATATTTACCGATGGGTATCCGGCCAGGTCCGGGCGGCCTTCCATGAACCTATCTTCGACATCCACGACGCTGAACTGCTTACGGATCTCCGCCACCAACTGGTCTTTGGCCTGTGGAGTATCGGCTGCAACCTGCGCGGCAAGATAGTCTTGAATCGTGCGAGATGGTTTGTCGTCGTCCTCGACCTTCTCGTCTATGCGCTCGACATTCTTCTGTGGGCGTAGACGGTCGAATCTTGCACCAGGGATAGAAGTTGCAATGTGTGAAAGTTTGGTCGTTAGGAGCGGGGCCGCTTCAGCCGCGAGCCGCTCGTTCTTCATTTCGTCGTCAGTGGGTTGGACGATCTTGCGCCCGGATTTCTTGTCCTCAGTGCCAATCTTCGCGATCGCGTCTGCTTTTTTTATCTCTCTGGCGATCGCCTGATTGACCTCTGTTGATTGGAACCGCTTACCATCGCGGTAAGCAGTCATCAGTGTTGACCATGCCTCTGCTGGGTTAGTCTGTGTTACGGCTTCGTCGTCGTACCCTAAGTCCCTTAAACCCTGATCCATGCCGGATGTAATGTGAGTTGGGTACCAGGGAGTTGTATCTGGTGGCGCTTGGGCAAGCAATTTGGTGTCTTCTGGAGTTTCTTTCTTCACCTGGACTATAGGTTCTTGGCCGGGCGCGATGTCTGCGTTCCGTTGTACACCTTCGACCGCTTTGGAATCTTCGGTCATTCCGCGGCCCATTGCTGGTACAACTCCAGGAGCACCTTCACTAACAAGCCTGGTAGGATGAACACCTTTATAGCCTTCTCGATCGCCAAACAGCATTATGTTCAGAAGGTCGCGATCTGCGGGCGGAATCTTCCCTGGAGTCATGCGCTTCAGTAACTGCGTTCGGTAATCATCCCCTGCCACCTCTTTGTGCGCTTCATCCAGGAGCCATGCGTCCATGCGCCGTATGGTATTAAGCGATTTACGGTCGCTGCTGGCGTCGATCTTTGGTGCCGGAGCCATGGTGCGGCCGGACTGGCTTTGAATGACTTGGCCGGAAGAGATCACTGGTCCTTGTGTTGGTCCTGGCCCTGGCTCGGATATGGTTCCAGACCTGCGGTCGCTCTCCTCGTACAACTCACCCACCCTGGCTGGCGGAGTGTTGGGGTTCTTGATTTCTTGCTCGATTTCAGCGTTGGACATTTCTCCGATCGTGGCTGCTTTGGATACCTGCTGTGCCAGTCTCTTCTTGATGTCCTCGAGAGAAGGTGCGCCAGCATTTTGTTTGATATGGGCTTCAACCTTCCGGCGAACCGCTTCTGGGTTGGTCGCTTCCGCTGCCTTGATGGTCGTGGTCTTACCGGGATGCCCTGGATGCTCGACCTGGTACACGCCACTGCCGGGAGTGGTCTCGCCTTTGTTCACCATGCCTGCATCTTTGATGGCCTGTTCTGCTTTGGCGTTGATGCTCTGTTCTGCTGGCTTTTCGGCCTCGGTGGCCTTACGCAGATCCCATCGCCACCGGCCCGTCTCTGCATCATAGGACACGGCTTCCGGGGTCTTCCGCTTCAAACTCTCCCACATGCCTTCCGCGTCTTTCTCGCGCTTGGTGTCAGAGACAACGTAGTCGGCTCCGTGTTCCTTAGCGTACTTCGCAGCGTCGTTGTAGAACACCGTACCGTGGCCCTTCTTGGTCAGTTCCGGCGGAATGCGGACGTTCTTGATCTCCATCGCTTTGTCAACGCCTACGTAGTGGTTTGCGCCTGCGTCCATGCGTCCGATGGCCTCTCCGTCCTTGGACAGATGAAGAGTGGCATACCCTGGTGTCTCGCCGCGGTTGAAATTCAGCGGTGCCTGTTCTTCGGCGCGAACCACGTACCCTCTGTCTTTGCCTGTGGACTCGATCTGCCTGGGCTCAACGTCTTCTGCCTTCAGTTCTGGGGTGGCCTGTTTGGCGGCGGTCAGATTTTGGGAAGTGGTCCGCCTCGGCTTCCCTCGGTCGATTACACGCTGGACTGATGGCGCCGGCGCTTTTGTTGCAGATGTTACAGGTGTTGCGTTTGTAACGTTTGTTGCATCGGTAGCCGCCTTTGCCGCTGCCTCCTGAGCCTTATTGTGCCCCTGAACCGCATCATTGATGAGTGCTTGAGCCAGTTTCTCAGCCTGCTCTGGCGTCTTGGCAAGGTGCAAGGTTCCGTCTGGGCCAACAAACCGGCCACCAGACTGCTGGATCGCGTTGATCAGATAGTCGTGAGCATGCAGGATGAGTTGCGGGCGTTGTGCTGGGGGTGCGGCGGCAATCTTAGTAGCCAGTTCTGATAGGTGATCAGGATGCAGGTTCGCAGGATGGGTCTCGGGTGTTGTCCCAGTCGCCGGTGGCTGCGCGGCGGCAGTAGCAACTTCAGTCTGCTGTTGCTGGAATGTATCGATGTGTCGATTGACGATGTCGCGCGCTAGTTTGGCTGCGGATTTGATATCGGTCGCGGTTTCTACGTGCCCAGTTGTTGGATCCACGAACGTGCCCATGGGGCGGCCCATGATCCACTTCGTGAGATTCCCGTAAGACTCCTTCATCAGCGAATCACGAGTCGCTATGTCTGGAGCATGCGCGATCGCACCGGCAACACTGTTTAGTATTTCCAGCGTTAGATGCGGTGGACCAGTGTCTGGCGAGGGTTTTGGGATCTCGCCCAAATTCTGTCCGTACTGGATCATCGCCTGGACATCTTCAGGTACTTCAGGAGGTGCGGCAGTTCCAGGCTCTGGCGCTCCGGGTTTGGCTATTGCGCTCGACTGAGGGCGACCAATCCTGGCCTCAATCGTTTTATCTCCGACGCGGACACGGCCTGTGACTCCGCCTTGCGATGCAGTAGCGGAAAACCCGACCTTGCCGTTGAATATAGAACCTCCCGCAGCGCGCCCTTTGGCCAGGTTGCCGGGTGTACCGATGCCTGTGGCTACCGTTTGATCGCCCACCGTTGTCAGTCCAACGTGAGTAACGTCTGGATATTTAGCCCTGAATTCTTCCACCGTTGAAGGAATATCACTCCCGCTCATCCGTGGTTTAACAAACTCTTCGTAGACTTCAGGTGTCAGTGAGACTGGCCTTGTACGAACGCTTCCAGTTCTTAGCCCGGTTATAACTCCTACTGCGGAAGGGAGAAAGAACGCTGCCGACCTGATCAGTTCTTCATCCTCTGGGGTCACGTGCCCGTGGACCGCCGCGCCAGTTCCTTCACTTGCCAGATAGCCCGCACCGTAGCCAAGTGCCACCTTTAGCGGCGCGTGCATGAATCCGGCAGCAGCAAGGGGCTCCATGAGTTGGTTGGATCCTTGCATGATTTCTGCTCCACCAAGAGCACGCTTACGTGACCTTTTGTCCGCCTCGGGGCCTGTCCATCCGGCCCTTTCAAACCGTGGATCCGGACCCTTTCGGTTCATCGCATCAGACAGGGACTCGGTGCTTGGCCCTAACTGTTTTTCTTGATTTTCTGCGATGTCGCTGATTCCACTAGCTGCCTTTTCGGCGCCAACCCATGCGTCAAGCACAGGGATACGATTGGCTTCCGGCACTGATGGTAAAGCTGACCGCTGTCCAGTCCGTGGGTTTGTATAGTACTGCCCTTTGGCGATACGCTCTTTGGGAGTTCCTTCGATATCCTCATCGACTGGACGTGGACCTCCTGCTGGAGGTGCTACCGGTTGCCCAGACGCCGCGCGGGCCGCACCCGTGGGTGTCTGCTGGCGATAGGCGCCGGGATATGCCGTGGGTCCCCGAGGAATATCCACATGGGTAGGCATCGCCTCGAAAACTGATGGCTGCCTGGGCTTGTATCCGACAGATCCCGCTCCAAGCGGATCTCGGATCATCTCTGCTGAAGCTTGGTCTTTGGTGAGTAACGGAAGCGGGGCGGGAGAGGCGTCTGGCTCGAATCCAGGAGGCGCACTTACGTTGGAAAGGAAAAGGCTCTGCTGTTCGTCGGGCTCGAATCCAGGAGGAGGAGCAACTGTACTTTTATCAGGCATGAAAAATCAGTCGTCACAATACTTTATAGCCGGCATCAATGAACTGCCGTTCTGCCGATGCGTAAGGAATTTGTAACTCTTCGGCCAGCTCTTCAATTTCGTTGCGCTGGACAGTCTTCTTACCTTTTGGTTGTGGTGTTTCAGTGCGTGAAGCTTCGTCGGGCGAAAAACCTGGAGGTGGGATAGGCTGCATTTTGTCTTATCGTTTGGCCTCTGCCCGGCGGTTTTGCATGAAACCGATATCAACTCCATATCCGCCGGGCTTCAGCCCTTCGTCGTGGGGGTATAAGAATCTCGTTGCCGTGGCCGGATTCGAACCGACGTCGTTTAGCTTATGAGGCTACCGCTGGGACCGGGCTCCACCTCACTCCGCGCCCATAATCCTGCCACACCAACCTACCTACCGCAAGCATAATCTATCTCAACTGTTGGCCTGTATTTGTATCGAACCAGGTCTTTCCGTCATCTGAGCCAATCTTCTGATTACCTTTCCTGAAAACATACTGATAAAACTGGCCATTCTGCTTCTTGATGCCATTCGGGTTGCCCGCTGGAGGTTTCCCTGTCTGCTGCGGCGCTGGTGCATTGGGCGTTACCGGCTGCTGCGCGCGCCCGGCAGCCACCGGGTTAGGCGTTTGCGGTCTGCGGCTGACTATCTCCTGCTCGACCTTCTGTTTCTGGCCTTCGAGTTGATCAATCTGCTTCTGGGCCGATGCCGCCATGGCATCAAGAGTGGCCTTTGAATTCGCATCAATCCCAGGAGATGCGGACGCTTCCGTGTTCTGTCGAACGTCTTCCTCATATTTCTGGATCTGCCGATCGATACCGGATGTGCGACGGCCGTACTCCTGGCGTTCAGCGGGATTAACGAACGTCTCTCCACCAACAGGCTTACGTCCAAGAGCTTCATCCAATTGCTGTTTACTGAATTGATTGGCGATCGAGTCTGCGTCTTTTCCCTGGATCTGGTGGTCTCGGGCATAGGCCATGATGTTGGCCGCATCTACCTTGCTCCATTTTGGCCCTTCACCTGTATGCACATGGATATGCGGGTTGTTCTTGTTTTCCGACATCGCCGCGCGCGTATACGGGCCGGCCTTGACGAGCTTGCCGTTGGCGTCGTACGTGGTGATCCCGTTCGCGATCTCCCAACTCCAGCCTTCATCGTTGTTCTTTGGCGCGATAGTAGCGTCCCCGGCCATAAACTTGCCCGTCTGGGAATTGAACGTTGGCGCCTGCATGGACTTCTTGAGGTCTTCTGCCTGCTGGCGTACTTGATTCGTCTTCGCACGCTCGGCGTTGACCGCTTCGTCTTTGATCGTGCGCTCATTAAGAACATCCTGCTGGGCTGCAGTTTTGGCTTCGTCTCTGTACTGGGTGTTCTTGTTCTGGAAGTCGTGCTCCTGAAGAGTGGCCTCTCTATCGAGAGCTGACTGCTGTTCGGTGGCTCCCTTCAGTTGCGCCTGCCGGGTTGCCTCATCCCTGGTGTAGCGCGAGTTTACAGCGCCTGGACCGATGTAGTTGGGATCATTCGGGTTGGACGTTACTTCGGCGAGGCCAGGAACACCGTGGCCAAGCGTAGCGGCTGCACCCATCAGAATCCTGCGCCCCAAGCCCATCTTGTATTGTGGCTGGGTGTTGCCTGCTGCGTCAGTCTTTGGGATAGGCGCTGACGTTCGAGAGATCGCGTCGATCGCTGCCGCTCTCCTTGGATCCGCTACCGGTGCATCTGGCGCCGGAGGCAACGTCGATACAGCCGATGGACGTGGGCTCATATCAGTCATGCGCCGCAAGTCCGCCGGGGGCCTTGCAACTACTCCAGGGGCGGGTTCCGGAGCGCCTAACGCAGGAGGCGTTATAGGTGGAACAGAAGTGAGCGTATCCAGCACCGATGGTGGTTTAGCGGCCGGCATTGTTGTACGAGGCAGCATGTTGCGCATGGGTGGGGCGAACGTAACAGGTTCCGGGGAACCTGCGCTTGTGGCAGGGGTTGCTCCATTATCGCCACGATCTCCCAATGTGGGCTGCGGTTTTACCATCGACACTGCCTGCTGCATTCGCGCAGGAGTAGTATCTCCACCACCGCCATCAATGAGTCCCTGCTTTGCCTGTGCGACGACATTGTCAATTTCTTCTGGCAGATCCGGACGTTTTTTGAATCCGATATCGGTGGCGCCCGCCTGGTTCCGGTATTGACCCATCGTCATCGGTGGCGCAGCCTGGGCGGTCTCATCTGGACCATCTTCTGGTTGGCGTAACGCAGCGAGAAGCCGGCGGCCTACTGATTCCCGGTCATCGTCACCTTCGTCACCGTAGTAATATGGCGCCATTTTATTTGACCTCGGAGAGTGCTTTATTCAGGGCACGAATAAACAACGGCCGCAGGAATGTACGCACCAGGGAAGAACGCCGCGCCAGACCAGCCACGCTACGACCAAAGGTACGATAGAACCACATCACAACGGAACCCATGGGCTGTTTTGCGAATGATTCATTCAGCCACGCACGCAGAATGAACACTCGGATATCTGTCGGCGACCAAAGGGCCTCGGCAATCCAGCATCCACTTGCTGCGTACGCGGATCCACCTTTAGCAGCGTAGTCCAATGCTGTCTGCCACCACGGTGGTTGATTCTCTGCCTTTTGCGCGGTGTTGAGTCCAGCATCCGCTCCGCTTACTGATTGTCCATATCCGCCCTCCCACATTTGCGGGATCTTGCCTTCCTCGCCAACCTGAAATTCTTTACCGCGGTTCAGTGCATCCGTGGCAGCCAGATCCTGCTTGGCATTAAATGAGGTAAGGTCTCGAGCGCCAGCCCGTGCAGATTCGGCTTCGACCGCAGGCACGTTGGCTTGGTTATATCCAGTGCGCTGCGCGTCCCTCGCGATTGTGTCCTCAAAGCCTTTTTGGCTGGCCTGGGACACATCATTTGCCATTACCTTGGAATCACCGAGGAAGGTGCCGCCGGGACCATAGGTGCTGTCCAGCCAGTCTCCATACTTACCGATTCCACTACTGAAGTCGTTGATGCCGGACTGCACGCCACCAAAGGCAGTTTGGGCGTTGGCCTGATCCTGTTTTGAATTGGCTTCTGCCTGCTGTCCGATGCGTTTTTGATCTGATTTACCCATGATCTCCTCAAAGCATCCGACGATAGTGGATCATACCGGTCGGCTTTAGTTTGGCCTTGTCCAAGTGGCGATCGTTAGCCTTTTCCCATGGTCCAGGCATAACGAAGGCATGCAGCCAGCGCGCACCGGCTTTGCTGGCCATGGCAAACACCGTTTCGCGAAAGTCGGTTATTTCCTTGAGGGCATCGGGGTCGACGCCGACCAGGTTCCATTCAAGGCACAGTTCGATGTAGAGCGCCTCGACGATCTCGCCGCCGTGCTCTACGACCCAATAAAACACAGCTGGGTTACGCTTCAGGTTGCCTTCTGCATCTTTGATCATCAACTCTGGAAGATCCATGCTCCCAGCTGGGCGCCCAATTTTCTCCTCAAGTTGTGCTTGGCAGCGGACGATCGCGGGCCAATCTTCATGAACCGCTTCCCTGATGTTCATACTTCCGCCAACGTTGCCAAGAGGTCTTTTGCGGGACTTGCGTCTCCAAAAGTCTGTCCACCATCAACCGATGTAAATACGCGGAAGAACAAGCCAGCAGGTCCAGGAACCGTGAATACATGCTGACTCCCGATGCCGTAATCCGTAACGTTTGCCTGAAAGTTTGCATCCGTTGATGATTCCAGGTTGTATGTGGCTGTGACGCCCAGAGGTACGGCCGCGAGCGTCCTCGCCGATAACTGGTTAGCACTTTCCGCTGCTACGCTCCATGGCGCCGTCACCGTGACATTGTAAAAACCGGTAGCCACGTTGAATGCGACTTTCAGTCCTGCCGGGTTTTGCGGTGCAGGGTTCTGGGACGGAGGAGGGTTGTTTGGGGAGTCAACCTGTGTCTGTGGGTTTGCTCCCGTAACGTTCTCCAACAGCAAGAGACGCTCATGGATTTCTCCCGCGATACGATGGACCGCAGACCGAACATTAGAGTCTTCGATACCGTCTGCATACATCCTTGGATCAGTTGGCATACTCTAAACCCCTGGCCTAGCCCCTGATATCTTACGGGCGTAGATGGCGGCCCACTGGATATCGAATCCAGCGTCCGCGATGCGGTTGTTGTGGATTCTGAGACGGAACCGCTCATTCTGTCCATTGGCTCCGCATGAATATCCAACAGGAGAAGTGATTCTGTTCCAGACCCTTTGTAGTTGCCGATAGAGTTGAGGATCAGTACCACCAGATTCTGGGCTCACACTCCTACCGAATAGAACCTCAACAAAGTTATCGCCCGCGGGTGTGCCATTCAACTGAACACCGCCGAGTTGATTCACCGCCATTAACTCCTCATGCGTAGCGGTTTCAATGACGCAATCGATTCCGCCGCCATTGTCGTTATAGACATATGGCAAAATCACGTTCACCGTGCCATCAGCATTCGAACCCCCGAGCATGATCTGTGTGTTCAGAATGCTTGCGTCCAATAGCGGGGCTGGATTGACGAGCGTGCGTTCTGCCCTGAAGATCACATTGGCCGCGATATCGTCGATACTCCACTTTCTGGCGATCGGTGACGCTACAAGTTTGCCGCTGAAACTCATATGGAACGGCGCCGCAAACTCTTCGTTGAGCGTCGGGTCGTGCGACTGCCTATAGTTACACTTCAATATCACGTTGTTAAGAATGCTCTGATCGAGCGGTACCGCAACGCGAATCTCCTTTTCCTCGTCATCGACATGCACAACAATGTTTTGAGCAAAATTCCAGTTAATGCGGGCCCAAAGCTTGCTGATCTCTCGAGTGATCGGGTACGGCTGGTTGCCTTGGTAGATATACAGGCCACTGCGATGGGCATAAGCCATAAAGCGTGAGCAGACGTCGACCGCACGCGAACCGCAGGGCCCTGACCCTACCCAACGCTCCTGAACTGACCAGGTCGAAGGATCGGAAGATCCAGGGCTCATGACATAGCCGGAACGCTCTTTGAGTAGGTATACCTGCCCGCGCCATTCCCGCGAAGTGATTGCGCGGCCGGAAATAGAGTTTCCCTGTGCCACGATGACGAGTCCGGTATCGCCGTAAACCGCTTCGGGGTTGTTCGCTAGGGATACGTACCACCCATCGGGGATTACATCTGCTTGATAGAGAAGTCGGCCGATCGAGCGCATGAACTGAATATCAGCGCACCCAGGAAGTTGAATTAGCCGGAAGTTGTTGGTTACGTTGGCATTTCCGATGAGCGCCTGAAGGTAGGTGTCAGTGAAGTTGAATACGCCACTGGTTGTGACGTTGTCATTGATCACTGTCGAGGTGATGGCAATACCGTTCGACACGTCATTAGCTGGAACGTAGAAGTAGGGCCCAGCCGATGAAGAGCCGGCCGCGGTGAAGGCCAAGATTCTTTGCGCTGTGTGTGGAGTTGGCCCAAGCGGGATGTTGACCGCGCGGATCTGTGCACCGTTGTTAAACCCGACTGGGATGTGGGACGGGCCGGCTCCTGCTAGCCCGCCGGCGACATTAAACTCCACCGCGCTCGGGGACGTCATGCCGGAAATGTAGCCATTCCGGTTTACGAACAAGACCACCATCCAGCGCTGTGCACCTGAAGCAGTAACGCCAGTCGGCCATGGAACGTTACCCGGGGATGGCGCCACCAGTGCCGATGTTCCGCCCACAACAGGGAATACGGTGCCGCCGGCAGTGTTATCGACGTTTACCGTTGTTCCAAGCGCGAGGTTTTGGGGCCCGCCTGCAACTTTCCGGTACGTGGAAAGCGCTGGTGATGCGGCGCCGGTTGCAACATCTGCTTGGTACAACTCCCAATTAAGGGGCGCAAACGCTGGTGGCAAGTTCGTTAACCACGATCGAAGAACAGTCGCCACCTTAACCTGAAATCGATCATTGAGCACCGTGTTCTGGAAAACTATGCCAGAAACACCATTTGTCTCAATCTCCACGCCGCTCTGGTCTGGCACGCGCAAGGTCGCTGCCAGGTAGATATCGCGCCCGGCGGCAAATGCACCAGCGCCGGGTACGCGCGTTGTGGATAGAGTGAACCCTGATGTCGGCTTGGTTCCAAGTGTCGGCGTAAAGAAGTTGCCAGCGATCGGGCCAGCAATACCGATGGAGTCTGGACCAGGAACAGCTAGAGCGAACACGGGGGTATTTTCTGTCCATACTGCGGTACCAGGCGCGACTTCAGCAATGACCGATCCATCGCCTGCGGTCTGGAACCCTGCGGGCTCTGCTGCTCCGGTTATGCCTGCGGTCGTACAGCGGAACACCCGTCCAAGGTTAGGAGTAAGCGCTGAACAGATACATTCTCCAACAACATACCTTGTTGCCGCCTGCCATGCCTGGCCCAATGGGCGCAAACTCAGAGGATCAAGAAATCCGGTTGTGAGGTTATATACAGCAGGAAGTGCTGTCGATCGCAGGAGATTGGTGAGTGCGAGGTAGGCGCCTATGAATGCTGGAGAGATCTGCATCGAGCCGGGTGGCAACGATACGGTGGAGTTAGAGATTGAGACAAGCGTCCCGCTTCCAGCAGGAGATTCTACCCAAAGGCCTCCCTGTTGATCGAAGATCAAAGGAACCTGCTGGAGCGTCAATGGGTTCACCAGAGACGCTCCGCCGGTTATTGGATTGAGCCTGCCCGTGCTGATTCCCCACTGCTTGGAGAGACCATCACGTGTACGCACACTACTCCCGTGGAATCTTACATTTCGCATCAATGGAGAGAGGCCGACCGGAATTTTGGTTATGTCCTCTTCGTCCATCATTGAACCGAAGATCTCGAACTGACGGAGAGTGTACCCTTCGAAGTTCACAGGCCCTGATCTAGGTTCCCGTTCTCCAGGTCAAGGAGATCACTAACTGCTGTCCGCCGACTCCATTGAAGTTCGCGAGGGTAATGCCCTGGCCCGAGTATGCGGCCGCAGCAAATTCCGCACCGCCACCCGTATAGAACTTGATCTTGAGGGTGGATAGTGACGCGGACGTGATGATACCGCAGTAAACTCCGCCCATTTCCTCAAGATAGATGCCAGGTGGAAGCAACGGAACGCGGCTCGGGATCGGGTGGGATATGAAGTTAGGGTTTAGCGGACTGGTTGCACTGGCAAGATTGGCAGTATCTCCGCCTATAACGTAGTTCCCAGACGGGGCAATGCCAATGAATGTCGTGGTCTGCGTTCCGCCGGCCTGGACATCGATCACGGAAAGGGTAAGAGCCATGTTTATTTTCTCCTAAAAGTACGGGTTTCTATCGTGGATTTATCGAACGGCGCCAGCGGCGACCTGTGTGCAAACGGCCTACGCGCCTTATTTTCTTCTGGTTCTGTCGCGACAGGAACTGCGCGACATCATCAAACGAATCGTCTGCTTTCTTGCTGTATGCCTGGATCCATCCCTGGTTGCCGCGCACCACCCCGATCAAGGCCGCGACTCCATAGGCTAGAACCACGCCGAAGTTGTTTGTGATTCGCACAACGTCTGACTCGTCTGCCAGCGGCGCGAATATGAATTCACCGGTAACGCGGATATCCATCGCAAGTACCGACGGCGTAAAGTAAACGACCCCGGACCTCCACTCCCAGTCCGTGATTATCTGCCCAAGTGTTACGTCACTAACTTTGTCTACAAACTCGGCCTGCCTGTAACTGACTGTGGCCAAGCCGTTTTGCTTGTATTCTAAGATGCTCGGCTGGAACATTAACTCGAGCGGTTTGCTTGCCGCCTGATACTGGCTCAGGTCGGTGGTCTGTGCCGGCACGTTAATGAGTTCTACGGATTTGCGTTCGAAAGCGCCATCCGCGGCAAGGAGCTTGTTGGCCGACTCCTCGTAGATTTGGTTGACCAGGGGAGAGAGGAACGCATCGGACGTGTATGTCCCATCCGTGTCGTCCACCAATCCCCTGATCCGCGCTTTGAGGTCCGAATAGAACACTTTAGTCCTTTGCTGCTTCTTTGGCGTTGCCCTTTTTGGTTTTCTTTGCTGTCTCACCATCACTCCGGGCCGCGTCACGCTCTGCCTTGATTTCATTGGCCGCGCCCCATTGCTCGGCCGTCATGCGGTCCATTGCGAGATCGCCGTAAGGGATAAGCGCCATCTTGTAGGCCCGAAGCGGGTCGTACACGAAGCCGCAGGTCTTGCACTGTGCAAAACGCTTCTCCGGTATCTCGCCGCAGTTTGGACATGGTTCAGTGTTCTGCCCAAGCACGACTGGATTGGCTACCAGCCATTCAGGTTTACGGGAAATGATCTTCAGGTGCAGCGCCATGGCCGCGGCGTCCCGGTGATGGTTCACCACTTCGATACGTCTGGTCGGCATGCCCCAGATGGAATCGGCAATCTGGCACTGTGCGAGGATGTACCGATTGCGGGCCGCTTCCGCTTCTTGAAGTTTGTGCTTCAATCCAGGCGTTGAATCCGGAAGGCCATCGCCCTCGTACGCGATCACTCCCCAGTGAGCACCATCGATAAACTCATGGATGTAGTCCTCCGCGAGTTTCTTTGGTATCCATGGGATCGAGGCGAAGTTATCGATATTGTCGAAGCCGGCCCCATTGTCCTTGACGTCCCATTGGATTTCACTGATCACCTTCTGGACATAGGGAGAACCAATCGGGCATGCCGGGATCTGATTGCCATTGACTGCGATACGAGAGTGCAACACGCCGTTGACGTTCAGCGGGTAAGGCATGAGGTTGACTACGCTCCAAGGGAAGTACCTCATGTCCTTGAGCATTTCTTGCATTTCGATGCGTGTGCGATGGAGTCTTTTTACTGCCTCTCCTGCGTTGGTGTCATTGAAAACTACATCGGGAGTGGAACCAGGAATCCGTATCGGCCTGCCACTGCCGTCATAGGTCACGCCAGAGGTGCGTTCGATAATCCGCTTTTGTTCGGCGTTCCATTCGGCTTCGGTTGGCGGAGTTACTGCTGGAAGTTGTACTCCATATTGTACTTCTGTCCCGTCGTTTGCCATTTGTTACTCCTTTTGCTTCTTGTTTTTTACTGCTGCACTGCTAGACTTATGCGCCATGGGAAAACTTCTTCCGTCGGTCCATCGGATTCCGTACGATGCGTACCACCAGCCGCTCAACGGGCGGTACTGGCGTCTCAGTAACAGGCTCATGGATAGGATTGGTGTTTGCAAAACAGAACATCGAAGACTTCAACTGATGGCTCTTTCCTGGCACTGTATGGTGATGGCCAGGATCATCGACATCGAAGAGCGGTCGGTACCGGAACCTTCATACTTCGGGATGAAACTGCAAACCGCTCTCAGTTCCCAACGTGCTCCCTGATTCCGAGCTTTTCTGCCCGTTTTGTCCTGATCTTGCCAGCCGTAAGGGTGTTGCTCCGTAGATAACTGGTGAGATCATTGGCCTCGAGCACAAAGTCCGCCACTAACTTCTTTTCGCGTCTGCTCTCCTCATAAATGCAGTTGTTGTAGGTGTCCAGTACCCTCTGGTCAAGAGAACTGCTACGGGCTCTCAGCGCCGACCAATGGGCATTCAGTAGACACCCAAGTTCGTGCTGTGACGGCAACCGCACCATCGGAGGATGCGTACACTCGTAATCCCCATTCTCTGGATATGGCCCCAGTTTCGGGGTTCCATCAGGCATAAGGTGCTGGTGCGCAAACCACTGTTGGCGGGGATAGAACGCTGGCGACTTCCATACCTGAAGCATCCACCCATCAGCATGGGGAAACTTTAGACGCTGGACCAGTTTCCCGTAATCGTCACGCAGCGGTCTTGCGCCAGGGTTCAGTACGCCGCCACGCTCCGCAAGCGTAAGGTTTTCGTCCCAGACCTTTCCGCCGGCAATCATCCAGACAACGGACTTTGCCCAGACGAGCCGCCACATCGATTCACCGTAGGGATTGTGCCCGCCCACCTGAGAGAGAAACCGGTTCAGGTGTTTGGGAACTGGATCCGGAAGGATGATGTCTCGCCGATCAAACCTGGGCTTGTTCGCCATTCGCTGTCCTAGGCCGTCCACCAACCACGAAACTTATCTCTTGCTCATGGATCTGGAAGAGTTCGTACTTCGTTCCATCCTCTGCGAAGACGTCGATACGCTGGTTGACGTATTTCGAGAAATGGACGTAGTTTCCAGGAAAAACACTGAGCGGAATGTACTTCCCGCCCTCAAGATGCCCCTCACCAACCGCAACGACGATGCCAACGCACTGATCTTCCTTGGCGTTATCCGGAAGATGAATTTGGCCAAAGCGCGTGTCTTGAGGCAATGGATAGATCAGGACCTTGGCTCCGAGTGGCCGTCCTTCCATCTGATCCAGTACCTTAACGACTTCCATCGCCTGCGGATGACGAAGGACTTGCGCGCGCATGATCGCCGGTATACTGCGATCAGTTAAATCGTCTTTGGTAAGCGGGGCGACGGATGCAAGCGAACTGCGATGTACTACCTTTGCGAGTGCTGTCGATGTTTTCTTCTGTGCTGCCAATTTATTCTCCAAAAAACAGCGCGATGGCCGCGACTAGCCACCGCGCCGCAAGTTTTACTTCCAGGTTAAGGCTTAGTTGCCTGTTGGAACCTTGGCGCTGGTGATGGACGACACCGATTTCGGGTTGTCGAGATAGAACTGCACAGCGTCCACCAAGTACGACTTTTCAATCGTCTTGGGGTTGCCGGTTGCAATGTCGTACTGCTGGAATACCGTCTGGCCACCGCGGTTCTTGAACCAGAAAGGCGGGTTGCCCCACTTCACTTTGCCCCAGGACTTGACGTTAATCAGGTCCCAGCGTGTCTGGTCAGCGTGAACGTTGGTGAGAACCTCGCGGCCGTCAATTGTGAATTTGCCGGCAAAAAGACCGTCAAAGTCCCGTGCCTTACCACCTTCGAGCGGTAGGAACTGAAGTTGGAAGCCCAATTCCTCGTACGCCTGGCGCTGTGAGGGGTTGGTGTGCCACAACTGGTCCTTGAGTCCTTCCGGGCCCAAGGCTACTTCAACCTGGGTCTGGGAGAGACGGAACAGAGGCAACGTGACCTGTGCGTTGGCGGCATTGACTCCATTGGCTACCACGTACGACTGTGTGCGGGGGATACCCATGAGGGTACCGGCCTGCGAAGTCGAGTGGAAGACTGGAATGCCGTTGATGAACGGGTCCTGGCCGGTTGCGATACCGTCAATCACGATCACATCCGTAGCTACGGTGTTCGCAGGAACAACGTCAACGGTGATGGTCTGTGTTGACCCAAGAGCATTGAACAGCGAGTTGATGGTGCATGATCCGCGGGCGATCGTCTGCGCCGCGTTCATCACTGTTACCTTCTGCCCAATGTGTAACAGACGTCCACCAAACGGCGTGGACGCCAGGATGATTGGGTTGACGCCGCCACCGGCGTACGTGGCGTCAACGGTGCCGACGATTCCGAAGCCAGCAGTCTGCAAGAAGATGTCACGCATGCGCTGGATGTATATCGCAGCATCTGCAATGGTCTTCGATACAGGGTTGATGCTCGAAACATCGTTCGGCTCTCCGACCAGGTCAGCCAAGCGGGTGTACTGGATAGGCACAGCGTAGGCCAGCGGGGTCAGAGTGAACTGGTCCCACTGTGAGCTGCCACCATCGGGAAGAGAACTGCCGTCAAGGCCGATCTTGGCCACCGTACCAGTGAGCGCGAACTGGATACGCACACGGTAGGATTTGGTCGAGACACGATTCGACCGACCGTTGTCTTTGATACGGGCATCAAGAGCGTTCGTCTTTTCGACGAGCAACGGGATGATGTCATTGACATCTTCAAGTTGCAATGGCGCTGAGGACGCCCCAGTGAGTGTGGGCATGAGATTTTCCTTTTACGCGGAAAATGCCGCGTACATCTCGTTACAATCGTTTCTTTCGAGACTTAGCCTGCCTTGGCTCCCTTTTGTCTCTGCTTCAAGACACCATAGAGTTCCAGGACCGCTGGCATGTCGGACGCGCCGGGTTTGTAGTTGTGCTGCTGCTCGAACTGCTTTTCTGCCTCTGCAAGGAGTTGTGCTGGACTTTGCTGCGGTACTGACGTAGAGGCTGGACCGGCGGTGCTGCGGGGTTCCGTTGCCCTGGTAGTGGCTTCTTGGGATGCGATCTTGTCTCTCTTGTCGCTGGCGTTTTTGATGAAACCCTGAGAGGCCTCGGATAGCACTCTTTTTACAACCGGACCAGCTACGCCTTGCACCTGGTTGACGACCAGTTGCTTGATGCGCTTCTGGGTTTCGGCTGTAGGCGCCATTGAATAGAGTTCGGCAAGTCTTGCCTGAAAGAATCGATTGCCCTCCAAGCTCTCGGCGATGGCACGGCCAATTTCTTCATTGGCGGCCTTCACAAGGAACGGGGAGAGGTTAGCCTTTGCGAGTACCGGAGAAACCAGTGCATCGATCGATGAATCGATGTCTGTCTCAACGGCGGTTTCAAATTGCTGACGTTCCTGCGTTTGCCGGGCCCTGTCCTGGCGAGCGTTCTCTTGCTCGCGGGCAGTAAGCTTGGCTTCACGCTGTTTGATGTGCTCGGGGACTTCATCATCATTGACTGACGGGCTGGCGGCTCCCGCAATACGCGCCTTGACAACTTTGATTGCATCAACGAGCTCGAGATCGTTACGCGCTGTAGCTCCTGCGAGCATAGCGTCGATTTGGCTGTCGCGGACCCTTTGAAGGATTATTCCGAACGACGGTGCCATTTCGTAAACTGGCTGGCCATTATGCGTGACCGGTCTATTATTGGCGTCCAGTCTAGGAATCTTGTTGCCTTGTGCGTCGACATAGGTGGCCTGCTCGGCCCAGAAGTTCAGGACATCATTGACGCCCTGTGGAGTCGTGGCTGACAGGAACCTCCGATCGACTTCCACCCAACTCGAAGCATTCTGGACCGCGGCTTTAGCGCCCTCAAGGCCATCGGCTCCAAACAGTTCTTCATATGGCGCTGCCTTTTCGGCCAGGCGGGCGTTCCGGAAAAGTGCGCCTTTCAGTTCCGGATCGGCTTTGACCAGTTTATCCAACTCCGGACTGGCCTTCAGTTTCTCATTTAACTCGATCGCGGTAAGCCCGCCCTGAAGGTCTAGGCCGACTGGGGACTTGGTGAGATCTTCCTCGACTTCAGTTGCTGCCACGTCAACCGCCGGTGCTTGATCGGCTTCATCGCCTGCTGGCGCCACCTCTTCTGGCCTCACGCCATCTGCGGGTTGCGCGTCTATTGCCTGCTCGGCTGGCTTGGCACCATCCCGCTGTTCACGTTTCCATTGGCCATAGGCCTCAACGTAAGCCGGAGTATCGCCCGGAAAGTCCTCGATATTGGGCGGTGCACTCTTCACTGGCGCCGCAGGGGCGGCAGAGGCTATAGAAGGTGGCGTAGTAGACGCTGGCTCTGTCGACGGCGTGGCGGCTGCTGCTGGGGTTGATGTGCTTACTGCTGGTGCTGGTGCTGCTGGCGGAGGGGTTGCTACTGAACTTGCTGCTACTGCTGGGGTCGCGTCGGTGCTCATTTGTCTGCTCCAATAAGAAACCCGCCTCTTAGGGCGGGTGTCAGGGAATGGGTGCTGCTACTGCTTTTACTGCGTAAGTGGGCTTGCTCCCTCAAGAAACTTGTCGTCCACCAGACCATACCACTCTTGGTGAGATAGTCCGGTTTCGCTCATGTCCTTAATGATTTTTTTCTGCACGATCACTGCTTTGCTGCTCGGGAGCACCGTGCCGAGCGGTATGTCTTTGGCTTCTATGGTGACAGCCTCCAGAGCAAATTCAAGCTTCACTCCGAGGAATTTTAGTTCTGAATGCCCTGAATCTTCAATCTCAACCGGATCATCGGCCGGCAAGAAGAAATACAGGCGCGGACGTCCATGCGCAAAAATAATCCTATCGACGGTGAACATCACGAATTGTTGCTGGTCACTCATTGCTTTACGTTGATTAGCCGATCAAGGTCAGCTACAGTCATTTTCTCCAGAGGGCTACCTGCGTCGAGATTAAGGCCGATTGCCTCAGCCTTCTCGAGCAACTCGATAACTTCCTCCTCTGAGTAGAGACGCTCGTCTGTCATTGGACGGTCTGTGATCCACCATCGCTTGCGATCTTGGCCGCAGCTTGAGTCAGGTATTCACGGTAGGCCGCGATCGATTCATCCAGCTTTCCCGCCATTGCATTATCCCTGAGCCATTTGTCGGCCGCGGCGACATCGGCCTCGAAATCATCCGGCATCTGCATTATGGCAGCATTGTCCTCGGGGGTAAGGTCTTTGCGCTCTATTCCCTTTGCCGCGACGTATTGAGCGATGGCCTTTTCTTTATAGAACAACTTCTCCTGGCCCGGCGCAGACGGCATCTCCAGGAGCACACCGCTGTAGGTCTTGTCAGGAGGGAAGAGAAGCTTCAGTACCGCGATAGAAGGCTCGGCTGCAGGTGATTGTGCGGGGATATCGGTACGCACTGGCTCGGCGGGCAGTTCGGCCTGTGGAATATCCTGCTTTTGTGGCGGGACTTCCTCGCCTTCGTTCAGATAGAAGCCTCCTGGCTTGATCATGACGCCGGTTGACTCATGCTTGGTAACTAGGCCCAGTGCCGGCATTCCCAGGACAGGAACATGACTCTTCTGCTGGACGGCTACCTTGTCCTCAAACATGTCATGGGCGGGATTGCTTGCATGCGTGGCGTCATAGACTGCCTTGTAGGCACCGGTAATGTTCCCGCGCAACAGTTCCCTCTCTGCCTCGGGCGGGAAGTAGATCAGGGTCACGCGCGGCGCAGCGCCTTCAGGATCACCGAAGTCAGCGCCGTTGCGGAAATAGAGACTGATGGCCTGATGGACTTTGTAGTTGGCGTCGACAAACAGGAGAGGCTTATGTTCAATTTTCATGTGTTTTCCTTTTATTTCAGGCACTCTGGAATATATGGAGATCAGTTTTAGGCGGCGATGAATGCCGCTACCTTTTTCCTCAATGTCGCCCATGCTTGATTGGCTTTGGCCACAACTGGATAAAACCTGTACGGGAATTTCTTGCCTACTTCCAGGTCGTACTTGGCCCGCTCCTCGCGCTGAAGTTGCAGCATCTTGCCGACATACCCGGAGATCGCGATTCTCAACGACAGCTCTTTGTACCTCCGGTCCCATGCCAGTGGCAGTGTTGCCGCGTACCATCCGTTATCGTCGCCACCTGTCACCTGTAGCGGTTGTGGCATGGAGCCACCTTCCATCAACCTGGATTCGCCCCAGCCGCGCAACACGATACAAAACAGATCACTAAAAGTCGGGAATCCAGTGTTAGGGCTATATTGAGAAAAAACTCTTTGGCCAGATCTGCCGCAGAACACAAAGGCGCGCGAATCGGTCTTGAATGTGGTCAGAAACCTCTCGACATCGAGTTTTATTTTGTCGTCAATCACTTTACTGCTCTCCTGCTGGTGGTTTACCCTGGCCCTGGGGCGGCCCTTGTGCTGCTTGCTGCTCCTTGGCCTTTTCCAGTCCCCACTGGTAGGCGAGACGATAATACGCCTTCATGTTTTCCCAGCCAAGCGGATTTTCTTTCTCTTTCTCCCAGTGCTTTTGGGCCCACTTGCGAACCGTCTTAACCGTTATATCCAGATCATCCATTTCCTTGTCGGGTTGGATACTCGGCATCATGATTCGCTTGGCCATTGGTGGCGCTCCCGGCTGGCCTCCTGGTATCGGTACCGTGGTGGGGATAGGCTTAGACTGCATGAGTTGGTCGATCTGCTGGAGAATCTTGTTCCGCATGTCGCGGCTTGGGATCACGAGACCAGGCGTTCCGGTCCAGGTCGCAATCTCCTCTTGGTTCTCTGGTTCGTCCATAATCGCGTTGATGTACGGGTTCTTTCCTTGCGCATTGGCCGTGATCAATCTCTCCCAGAACGCTTTGACCTCGGCATAGGTCATCGGGAACCCCTGATCCGTCTCGGGGTACGCATGGACATTGCCTTTCATCTCATCCAGGCGAACATAGTTGTTCCGATATTGCTTGCTCTCGTCGGTTACGACCGAGATCCAATCATCAGTCATGTTGCGGGATGCGCACTTTACGGATAACTCCGCGGCATCAGCGTTTTCCTGGCGAATGTTGTCCCAGAACAACCCCAGTTTACCCATGGCAGTGGTCAGTTGCTGCTCCTGTCCGCCTTTGGTCTGGATGTTTGGATCTCCCGCGCCACCGTAAATCTGTGGTGGTGTGCCCACAAGCATCTGCGCCGTGAACACTAATTTCTCCTGGTAGGTATACATCGCGCTATCAATCTCAGCCTTGATCTGGACGATGGCATCCTCGAGGCGGTTTCCTTGTGCCGAGGCTACCTGCTTCATCTTCAGGCCGGTTAAACGGCCGGGCAGGAATGGCGTTCCGTCTAAACTCTCGCCGTCGATCAGGTTAGAGTTGTATAGCACCATACCGCAGGCAATGCGGTCCATGTACTCATGCACGATGTTGGCAACGTCGTTAATGCGGTCTTGGACTGGAATGGCCGCGTCCCCTACCGCAGGCGGGAAGAGTCCAAACGTCTCTTCTACTGTGCCGGCCCATGTCCATTCATCGGTAAGCTTGGCCGATGTCGCACTCAGGAACAAATCGCCAACGTTGATCAATAAGACGCCTTTAGGGAACTTCATGCGTAGCTTGTCAACTATGGCCTTGTCGTTGATCTTGTTCAGCGCCCATGGCTGAATCCAGGTTCGCGAAAGAGTGGGCTGAAGGTCTTGTATGAAGTTAGACCGCGATCCGGACTCAGAGTACACGTACTGGCGCGCCTGGCGTTCCATCTGATTATCGGCGTTGATCGGGCCCAGTGAGGTCGCGAGTTGCTGCCATTTGTCTGGGAACATTTCGCGTAATGCCGCCAAGTCTACTTCTTCTTCTACCCCTAGAATTGGGGTCTCGCGTAAGTTCTTAGCGTAGGGCGCAGCGTCTACCATCAGCGCCGAATATAGGGTGTGTGCCACCATGCCATTCGGCACGTCCTCATCACCCTCGACTGACGGTAACTCCGCTTCCTCTCCCGGATAGAAGTCATTGCCTCCCATCTGGGTACCGCAACTGGGGCAGCGCATGCCATTTTCGTTGATCTTCTGGTTATCCGCCGGCGTGAGCGCCGAGCATTCAGGGCAAACGAAGCGATCAGGGAATAGAGCCTGGGTCTTGAGCTTGATGACCGGCTCTTTGTGTGTTCCGGCCAGTTCGCTATCCACGACATATCGGACGTGACGGAAATAAGACCCCGCCATCCAGAGAAAGAGCAACCCCTGCTTGTGGAGGCTTTTGATTTTGTTCTGGCGCTGGATGATTTCCTGGACTCTGCTCGAAGCCTTTGCGGTGGCTATGTCCTCTTCTTCCTCGGCATTCTCCGGGAGAAACTGAGTCTTTGGCAACTGTGTAGACAGTGCCGACACGAACGCGAAACCGAACATCTGATAGAAGTTGGTGGCGAACTGGTAAAGGTCAAGATCCTCGTTCTCACTGCCAGACTGCTGGCTGAACATCGCATCAAGGGCATCAAACCATTGGAAACTCTCGGGGTCGAAGCTGATGAAATGATTGCCCTTGAAAAACTCGTAGGCCTTGAGAATTCGGCGCAGGATCATACGGCGCCGCATGAACCAGGACTGCTTGTACTCACGGACGCACTGAATGAGTTGCTGCTGTTCTACCAGAGTCAAGGGCTCAGGAACTTCTTTGGTGTCCGGGGTCCTGAGGGGATCGTCCTTGGTAACTTCCTCACCATGATGGCTTGGCTCGGGCTTCCCGCCAGATAGATCGATCTTCATGGTGTTATCGGTAGGTGAGTCCATGTATTTACGCTCTGCGGCCTTTTTTCTTGTCCACGTTCGAATGGAAGAAAGACCCCAGACTGCCGGAGGTCATCTTGTCGTACTCATCTTTGGGCATGGGATATATCCAGGTTGCTCCGCTGCTACGGAACGTGATGTATAACTCCTGGTTCTGTTCGTCATATCCATGCTGAGAAAAGGCTTTGGAGTCTGTCTGTTGCATTTCGGGCATCATGCGACTAGAACCTCAATTTCTGCAAGTATTCTCCAACCACCGGAGATATAGCACTGGAGGTGATTGGCACAAGCCCGTGTTCTACGACCAGACGACACGCCTTGGCTGATTTCTATAAGAGCAAGCGAACCAGAATGCTTTCGCGTGTCATCTTCGCCTAACTCAAGGCACTGGCATTCCCGATGAACCTCAAAACCCTGATGAATTTCAGGCGGCACTTTGATCTTTCCCCCAAACGAACCTGAAACGCCCGGTCCCGAGCCGCACCATGCGGTAGCGGTGTCCTGGGATCTTTCCATCAAGCTTGTCCTTCATCGCCCTGGACGCGGCTGTAATGGCTTCTTCGTCGAAGTGTTTTCCGGGCTTGGCCGTGAAGGGAATGCTCTGGACAATACGGTGGTTACCTTCGTCCATGAATTCAAAGACCAGCCTACTGCACTGTTGGAACAATGATCTGTGCCTCTCCGAGGTTCGCGCTCATGAGGATTTCTTTGCGGCACTGGCGCTCAACACGGTCCAGGTAGTCTTTGACGTCTGTGCGGTGCCGATACTGCGGAAGCGGCCAGGAGTTGAACTTGGTGCTTGGTGTCACGCCGATAAACCCCATGGGCCTGCCCGTTCTGGTAAGAGCATTGATTGCAGCCAAGCGCGCAACCGGATCGCCATCACCGGCAAACACAAGTTCTGTTCCCTTGCCGTCATCAACCAGGAAAACCAGGGCCACGGCCAGGTAATTAAGCCTCTGCTGGCGATCAAGCTCATCGAACAGGCCGCCAGTTGAGGTGATCGGTTCTGCTGGACGATCAGACCGCATCCATGTCCCCTGAACCAATACCGAGTTTTTGTTTGATAGCCTCGAGGCTTTCCTCAATGGCGGCCATACGTTTCTCTTGTTGCTCCTCTGGGGGTTGGCCCACCGGAGGCATGTCCGGCATCATGTCGGCATCGGTATCTCCATCGGCATCACGGCTTGGGACGCCTGCACCAATAGGTGGCGGAGCGCTACGGGCCCCAGCCAGGATTCGGCGACCGATACCACCAGCCTTTGGCGGCATAGAGGATTCTGCCGGCAATGGGGTGTCGGCTTTGTTGGGTTCATCGCTCATCCCAGGTTTGCCAGCCATAAAGGAACGCTTACGGGGGTTGCTCATATTCTCGGCCATTTTTATCCCACCTTTGAGTTGTTCTGTCCCTGGTGGACTTCGGCCTCCACCAGGTCAAACTGCCTTAGTACAATTTCACGCTCTTCCTGTCCGACTGAGCGGCGACTATGGAACCTCTTAAACGCTTCCCGTGTCATCTGCGAAACAACCTGGCTCGGACGCCGCATCATCGGAACCGATTGGCGCGCCGGCGTTGTAGATGCCGCAGTTTCTTCCACTGGCTGTGTGACTGCTTCGGGCTTCTCGAAGATAGGCCCGCCCAGACCGAGTGATGCAAGGCGATCAAGCAACTTGACGCGCTCCGCATCAATACGGTCTTTCTCTATCTTCAGGTCGTTGTAGCGGGCACGACTTACAAAAGGAAGGCTAAACATGCGGCATACCCCTTCCTCATCATCGTTATGATCTTTGACCCAAGCCGACCCCTGTCGTCCTTTTTGGGGAGTTTGCCGTCCCACTTCTTTTTGTCGTTCAAGGATAGAAACTCGTTGCAGCACTCCTGGGAGTGTGCCACGATATGGCCATTAGCAAGTAACCGGTTCTTGAAGTCAGGGACACTGTTGTCCTCGGCCACTTCTTTGTCGTAGCAAACGCCATTCTGCCACTTCTGGCAGTTGCTACACATGAACGGCCCGAGGTCCGCAGTTGCAAATCCGACTTTGTCTGATCCAGAGGATGCCATAGATTTTTAGAGGGAAAACAGTACAACCCCGCCATTCACAAGAATGACATCGTCTCTGTCAAATGACGTTTGGTAGTAGCCGTTATTGTAAAAATCCACCACAGCGTCAGCGATTGCCTGCTCAATCAGTAATTGCGTCAACGTGTTCGGCTTAGTGACGAGAACTGTGAAGCCGCTTTGGTTGATCGCCCGTGAATTGGAGTTATCCCAAAACCCGGCGTCCATGGTTAACTGCAATTGCGTTGAACTGTAGACTGACGATCCTTTTACGGTGGCCCAAAGAATATCCATACAGCACCTTCCTTAATTGCTCGGCATGAGAGTGTAGGTGATCGTTGGCAGCAACGTTGCGGTTGAATTCAACAACGTCGCTGAATCGCCGGCGTTGGAGGTCTTGAACTGCAATGCCACCGCATGGGTTGCGCCGTCTCCCGTAACCACCCAATTCAACGAGAAGGATTCTGTATTGCCGGCAGCATTGCCGAACGTGACGGCTTCGGTCAGCACTCCGGCGTTGGCTGTTGAACAAACGGCGTTGTCCGTCAAAGCCGCATTTGCTTGCACTACTGCGGTCGCCGTGCCCAATCCACCACTTGCCTGAATTCCAAGTTTCCACCCTGTAGGGATTACAACAGAGAAGCAGAGATTAGTACTGTCCGTCACAACGTAAGTGGTCGAAGCAGTTGTGTAGTTTCCGGCTCCGCTACCTTTCTTGAGCGTCATGCCCATCGTCGCCGTTGCGGCAACGTTACTGATCGCGCCGCTCGTGCCGGAGAGGGCTAGAGTGCCCGCATTGATCCCTGGTACCTGTATTGAGTTGCTGATAACTACTGAATTTGTTGTAGTACCTGCAACCGCTGGCGCTGTGAATGTCACTGTGCCACTGGTTGAGCCATTTAATCCAAGTATCCCGCTGCCAGTTCCAGCTACGCCTAGGTTAAGCTGGTATCCATTCAGTAGCCGCATTCTTTCTAGAGAGTTGGTTCCAAAAACAATCGGCGTTGTATTGCTAGTATAGACTAGAGCGGTTGCCGCATTTCCCCAGAAAATCCTGCCTAGATTCGCATTGGAAAATCCCAGGGTGGTCCCAGTAGCATTGACTCCCTTGTACTGCATTAGCAGGGAATTTGTGTTTGTTTGGTAATCGGAACTTTCTAACTCCATAGTTGCCTGATCTGCCGCCGCCCCTGCGGTTCCATCGCCCTGAATGTCCTGATTAGCTCCGTTCGCCCCGCCAAAAACATAAAGCCTGGACTGATTAGCCGCAATGTTTGTCTGCGAACCAATTCTAACCTCGGTCGATGTAGCCGCAATCGCGGTAAAAGATGTTCCTGTTTCAAATAGTTCAAAACGCCCAGAAGAAAGACGCCCTGTATCCATTTGCCATGTTCTAGCAAAATCAACAAAGCTTATACTCGGAGATGATGCCCCACCACTGTTCCATATATGGCTACCAGTCCACGTCGGTGTCGCGCTGAGACTCACACCACCACTGGATGTACCAGAAACATTCTGCCCGAAACATGGGATGCTGATTAACGCCAACACTATAAAGATCTTCATTTCACCAACCCCGTAATCCACGCCGTTACTGAAGCAGTCTTGTTGGCACAGTTAGTGCCAGTGGACATCGCTACAGAAATTCCCGTAGTAAATACCGCTGGCGGGCCGGGAAGAAAGCTTATACTCGCCGTACCTGATCCACCGCTATCAGGCGTAAGACGAAAGCAATAAATTGGCGTTACCGCGCCGTCTACTGGCACCGTAGCAGAGTTAAATATCATCACCAGACCATTGACCGTAGACGTTACTACCACTCCGTAAAAATTACCGGATGTAGACTTCAGTACGTGCCCTGACTCCGTAGCCGTAGATTGGACTGTCTGTATCCCCGCCGCCTGTGATCCCGTGGCCGCTGTGTAGACTCCGTTACTTCCTGAGTCGCCTACCCACACGGAAGCGACTGTAAGAGTGAAACTGGATACCGGGTTGATTGTTCCCGCTACCGCTTGAATCTTCAATGGCTGGGTATTGACATTCGGCCCATTGGCCCCGTTAAACTGCTGCGCTACTATGTTTGTCGGGGAGTCAATAGCAAACCAAAAACGATCTCCCCGGAAATAGACGAAATAGACGTGTGTATTCCCGTCTGTTGGCTGCTTATTGTTCCCCGTGGCCGCAGATAGATCCTGAATATTGGTCCTCGCGCTGCCAGCAAAACACACAGCAAACATCTTGGCTGTATTGGCTGGCGCCGATGCCTGAATCTCAAAGCCGCATCCTTCCGTGATCGGCGAAGCCGCTGTAGGTGAACCTGTAGACGTACCAAACCCCCAGAATGCCTCTACGTTAGCAGGAATAGGAGTATCGAACTTTATTGCATCCTCAAATACCACGAACCCCGGAGGTACAGGCTGGTAGCTGACTTGGCTTTGAATAAAACTGAATCCGTTCGCTGTCGTTCCTGATCCCAGCGTGATTGCACCGCCGCCCGCTACAAAAGCCTCAGCCACGCCACCACCAGCAGCCGTAGGAGAATTCCATTTTGCCCCTGTATCGAATGAGGTTTCAAAACCATCATAAAATAGGCTTGTTGGCGTCGATGCCGTCCGTGTCGTTCCGTCTGGGTTTGTACTCGCCGTCCCGCCTCCTCCGCCGAGAGTTCCACCTGTGCTCTGAGCGAAACACGAAATGGTCGAGAGCAATAAAATAGCAAGTAAGCGTTTCATTCGTCCTCCGTGACTCTGATCGCTGTAGTTGCGGCAGTGGCTGATGTCGCCTTTAATAGTGGATCGGCAGCACGGAAGTTGAAGGCTCCAGCCGAGTTTTGTTGTGGCAACCCGAGCAATGGGCCCTGGTTATTGCCGACCGCTACCGAGTTTTGCAGGATGATGGGCTCGGTTTGCGGTGCGACCTGGAAAGTGGTCTTGAATCCATCCTTCATGCTCGTGTAGATCAATCCGGTTGGAACCGAAATCGATCCGTCTTCGATGATCTCCGCACGCCGGGCCGGGATACTGGACAATACGGTTACTGCCGCTCCGCCGGCGGCGTTCAACGCAATCAATCTAACGCTAGACATTAGTTCCCCCCAGCCAGGAATGCCTCGAGATCGCGGGCCAGAACGCAGTGCACTTCCGCTCCGCGTTTATTTATTTCCTCGTGGTCGTTGGGCCAGATCCGATGACCGTGGCTCACGAGGCTCGATTTTCTCTTGATGATGAAATCGATGAGCTTACGGAACCTTGTCGCTCCAAGCTCTTTTTCTATCTCATCCATATCAAAACTGTCGTGGTACCCATCATTTCCTTCAGCAGGTGAGCATTTAAGAGTTGAGCATGCTCCATGCTGCCGGTGGAATAGCCTCAGAAGGTCTACTTTTACGTTTGCCTGCATTGGTTAACCTCCCTGGTATTTACGTGCCATTTCGAGTACCCGCGCGCCTACACCCCTTTTTTTAGGTGGTCCCGTTACCTTCTGGCCGGGACTGGCGTTCCTGGAGTTGGCCGTTGCATAGAACATGCTCTTGACGTCCTTCTCCGGTTTCTCTGGATGTGCGCGGCGCATCGAGTCCATTACCTGGCTTCCATGGCCTTCAAAGTATTTATTGATGGGCATTCGCCGTCTCCTGCCGTTGGCCTGTTCGCGCTGTAGAGGCGAGGCTGATGTCGCGGTCAGCATCGCCATCTACGAGCAATTGATAGTGGAGCTTCCGGCAGGAATTGTCTGAATGCGCTGATCCTGCTCGGTAAGGTCCTGGCGAACAAAGACGTAGATCGCCAGGTCGTCAAGCGCTGACATTACAGTACTGGCTCGATGGTGACTTTGCGCACCGTAAACGTAGTCCAGGACGAGGCGGTCGCTGTCATGTTCAGGGTGATGTAGTTCTGCACCGTAAGATCAAGCGCAGTCGATGGTGCGGTCGTTGCGTCCAACTGGGGGCCGAACGCAGGCGGCGCGGCCGCTGCAGTCGTTGACACGATCCATCCAGTAGGACTTTGACACTCAATCGTGCCCGTAGCGCCAGTTGCAGACGTGGAACAGATTGTAGTGAAAGTCCAGTTTGCTCCCGCCGCTGGCCAGATAGTTGATGCCGTGAAGTTTACGGTATCGACCGTCTGTACTCCAGTTGCCTGGCGAGGCCCGATGTTGACCTTGGCTGTTCCTGCAATAGTTACGGCCGCTGCGGTTCCGACTCCAGAGAACGTGATCCGGTAGGACTTTTCCAGGCCGGTGTTGAAGAAACCAGCGGGAATCGGGATCTCTGCTGCCTGCTGGATGGTCGTCACGGTAGTGATCGCTGGGAATGGTCCGTAGACGCGCGGCATGCCTGGGTTCGAGGATGGAATGGTATGCAGCGGGAAGAACCGAACCGCGGTAGCCGTTCCACCAGCCAGGGGTACGCCAGCCGTTGCAGTGATGATCGCTGTTACTACCGCGTTGGACGTCAACGAGCAAGCCGTTACTACCGCACTGAGAGGTGCAGCGGTACAACCAGCCGACGTCGGTGCATACAGAATCTCGGTCAGTGTCCCACCGCCGTTTGCCGATAGATATGGCCGCCACCCTACTGAGTTAGGACAGCCGGCAACTCCTGGGGTTACGACCGTGATGCTATTCGTTGATCCTGCGCCTGTTGTAACGACAGAAGTGGCGGCGGTCTCAGTGGCTGGTGCACTCTCCCTCCCAATGGCATCAACGCATGCGGCAGTAGCGCGGATAGCCTGGCCGGTCGCAATCGTTCCACCAGATGTTGAGGTTGTGAGCGTTGCGGCCGCTCCGCCCGCTGTCGTTAGAGCCGTAGGAGCGGCAGTCAATGATAGTGAACTCGGGCCGAGTTGGTACCACTGGCCCGTTGTCCAGTCGTGCAAGAACTGGTTCGCGCTCGACATATTAGCGATAGTCGAACCCTGTAGAACGAGGGCCGCAGTGCAACCCTGATCATAGAATTCCTGGGTGATAGCGACTGTTCCCTGTACGCCAGCGCCCAAGAAGTTCAAGGCTTCAGCCACGCCGCATGTTCCTGAGCTTAGGACATATCCACCGGTATGCGAGTTGGCAGTAGCCAAACTCAGAACACAGGATGGTGCGGCATTAGTCGTAACCGAGTTCAATGCCACGGTCTCAGTCAGCGCTGAGTTTGACGTGTCAGACACCTTAACCGTTGCGTTCGTCGCGAAGGGCACGAAGCGGACGCCGGAAGTGATCGGCATATAGCAGCCGTCATTGAAGTTCTGGAAGTTGGCGAAGCCTCCGCCCGAGTTTGGCTGGCTGAAGACCTGGTAGTTGAATCGGCTGGCCACCAGTTCACCGTTGACCTTGAACTGGCTTACGCCATAGAACCCGCTGTTATTGAACGTCTGGACCTGGGCGAATGTCGGTGTCGGCAGTGCCAACAGGAGACAGACGGCAACGAGGGCCGCAGTCACCGTGTGGCGAAGGATTGATGTGAGGAATTTCATGGTGTTAGTTCTCCTGTTGAACGAGTTCTCGAGCATGCCTGTGCTCGGAAGTCTTGCCCTGCTGCTTGATCAGCAACAGGTCTTGCTGGGCTTCTGCCATGGTCTTGCCTTCCATGGTCATGGCCCAAATCTCTGCATCACCATTCGAATTGGGGAAGAAACGGTGATACAACCTGCGAAGTTGACTCTGTGTGGCTGTGCGGAATTCTTCTTCGAAGTCCACACGTCCTGGCCGAAGTAGCGCTGGGTCCAGGCGATCACGGTGGTTTGTGGTCATGAGGACGATAGAGCCTTCGCTGGCCATGAAACCGTCGAGCGAGTTAAGGATTCCGGTCAGCGTCAGACCTTTGGTCGCTGGAACTTTGTCCCCTTCGATAATGCTGCGGTCGTGTGTTACAAACGCAGCGTCGACGTCCTCGAGAACCATAAAACTGTTCGGCGGGATCTCACTCAGCAGACAGGCAAACCGTTCATCGTTCATCTCTTCGCTAGCCAGACTGAGAATGTAAAGATTCATTTTGAGCTCGCCAGCGAGTGCGCCGATGATAGAAGTCTTCCCGCTTCCTGGTGTTCCGTGAAAGAGCATACCCATGTGATAGGGTATACCCATTTCCTGGTACCAGGACTTATCCGCAAGGAACGCCCTGAGCTTGAGAACGATGGTTTCCGCCACTCCATCAGGCAGGATCACACTCTCAATCTTTCGTGGGGTGAAGGTGCGCAACCGGCGCCAGTTAGACCATACTCCGACGAAAGCGCTGATCTTTTTGGCCTGGAATGAGACTGCGCGGTCAATAACTTCATTCAGCAGTTGCCGGAGAACATCCTGGGATCTACCGAATATCCGCAGGTGATAACTCTCTTCACGGAACCTGAAGTTGTTCGCCTGGTTCTTGTTGCCTCCTATTTCAGCCGGCGTCGAGCCATCGCCACGACTAAGCCATAAGAGAGTACCGCCATACACAAAGAAGTGCTGACCCTTTGGATGGGGACAGGATCAACCGCGGGCGCTTTACCTCCTCAACTTCATGCGCGACGGTTGGGGTGGAATCGCAATTTGATGCGCTATTGCCACTAACTTCGTAGTTCCCTACCGTACTCGCTGCCAACCGTCGAGTCCTTTTGCTGTATGGATGATCATTCAGCCACAAGGTGATCCAGTCAAAGAGTGGGTCGTTATTCAGAACAGTGACCTCCACCACGAACTGCTCGCGCAGGTGACTCCAGAGACGATTCGGAAGATTGCGCGCGAACGCAATGATGCTGGCTGTGATCGTGAGGACTAAACCTCCAGAGAGAAACGGGTTGGATAGTTGGTGCTTTAGGGCTTCAATCAGTTGATGCAGGCTATTTCCTTTTCTGGCGGGAGAACCGGGATTTGAACCCGGAAATACGGCTTTGGAGGCCGTCGGTTTGCTCTGTTAAAGCCTATTCTCCCAAGAATTAAAATTATTCCGCAGGATCACACTCAACCTGCGTCGTTATCTGCCATTGGTGGAGCGGAATGCATCGGGTTATCGCGGCCTCAAGCTACCGATGCCTTCTGAAACGCCGCTTAAATCCAGTGTCTGCCCGCGTCCAGGTTAGGCACTTGATCCCCGCGACCTTCTGGCCTTTCACGTCTTCGAATCTTCCCGGCGCTACCTCTCGGTATTGCATGCGCCATTCCGATTCGCATCACTAGATCGACTTTTAGCCATTTTGGCTTTCGCCTAATGGCACACCGGCTCAGTCGTCCAACCGGAGCGTAGTGTTTTTGCGGAAGTCAATTACGGACTTGCAGGAGGCCCAGACTGTATCCCAACAGCCGAGGCTGCCGGAACTCCAGTCTTTGCTGTGAGCGATACAGGCAAGGCCGGCAATAACTGACCATTCTTCGCCGCGTGCGCGTGGAACAAAGCAGCCAATTTCTGAAAGTCGGCGACCTCAGCCGCTGTGATCCCTTCAATGGTAAGGGTATTTGTTCCATCTGCTACTGCTACGACCTTGATCGAAGCATCCACCAGATAGCCGAGGGCTGCGCTACTGGCGCGCGTGATTTCTTCTGCCGTGACAGCCAAAGCGGTAATGGCTGGTCCGCCAACACCAGATGCGATAATAGTTTGTTCGATCTTGTCCGCTCCGGCTAGAACTTTCTCGATCCTGTCGGAACCGTTGACTATATCGCGGGCAATAACTGCGACGTAGTGGCCTAGATTTTTGAATGTGAAGTACTTCAAGAATGACATCTACTAAACTCCTTTGTTTTTGGTTATTTACCGAGGAAAACCTTGAACTCCGCGCCTTTGGCTCCAAGTTCGACGATGGACCGGAGAACCACCAGAGCCCAGCCCTTCTTTGTCCGCGGCGCCGTGTAGTCATGCTGGACCTTGTCCATAATCAACCGCACATCTTCAGCCGTAAGTTTAAGTTGGACAAGCAATGCCGCTACCTGCTTGAGGACTTCCTGTATGTCCTTATCTTTCAGCAGGTTCTCATCGAGATCAACGCCCATCGTGTTCAGTGTTGCGACAAGCGTGCCGATATTGGTGATGGCAGTGCGCGCCTGGATGACAGTCGATGGCATCTCTTTTAACGTATCGTTGAGGTACCCGACGGAAGACTTGAACCCTCCAAGGACGATTGGACTATCAGTGTTCAACTGCTTATAGAGCTTCAATTGCTCCTGATCGACATCGAATATCGTTTTGTGGATGGTCTTTTCGTTCTTGTATAACTGCGTCAGGATCCCATCGTAGGAACCTGTATGCGGGTGATCTGGGCTGCCGCCATCGCCGTTGATCTTCCAGGATGCTACGTCGACGCCGGTCTGCACGCTTGTCAGGAGTGTGTTGAGCTTCGGCACCAGGGAGTTTACGCCCGCCACGTCGAGAGGCTTATCGGGAGTGGAGTTCACCACCAGGGTGTCGACGTGCAAGACCAGGACAAAAATGGCGATAAGGATCAACAGCACTACCAGCCACCAGGAAATCTTCATGATCTCCGCAATACTCCTCATGTAATCACGGGGTTTTTGGTTCATTGGTGGCTCCCTCTATTTCGGTGTACGTGATGTACACCTGCTCGCCCTTATCGATGGCAGCGGCGATGAGAATAAACAGCCGCTGGAACGCATTGGCGCTATTGCCGATGAAATCTGAGACGTCTGGAGCGTGCGTCTCTGCCACAAGCAGGCACCCCTCAGTGTCCTTCGGATAGTTTCCGGTGTGGATCTCGATTCCTTCGAAGCCAGGGACGTGTTCGACATGCGGCATCAGCCTTTTGTGCTTGGCCGACATCCGGATCGTCACATCGTAGAGACCGACCGGGATGCACCGCGGTTTCTCTTCACGCTTGGGCGGTTCCAGGGTGTAGCAGAACTGCTGCTCGCTGGCAACGCGATTGGTCCCGATTGGTGCACCAGATACGAACAGCGTGCCGATGGTGGACTTGTCAGTGAAGATCGTGCGGACTACTTTGAGTTGGAGGCTCATCGGCTGTACCACATCCAGCATTTACGGGTCTTGTCCCATGTAAGTTGGGCCTCATGGAACTGCGTATGCAGCGCCGGCACTGTTTCGGGACACAGATAGTCCACTCGATCACCGAAGGCGATCGAGCCATCAGCAGATGCGTAATACCATCTGCCCTTGGGCCACTGCGTGAGTACCGTACGGGGTGAAGACTTGACCACCGTCCCGGCGTTTATCTTGTACGGTTTGTGCGAGAACACCATCCCCGCGCAACCAGTCATGATCACCAGTAAGAGCAAGACCCCGAAGGCGGCAGTTGTTTTCACAGTGTCACCTTCGGGCCTGGTACCACTGGGGGAGGTGGAGGCTCCTTTTGCTGCTCTTTCGATTTTGCTATTGCCAGTCCGCTTATGAGGCCGCCGAACAGGCCAGAAAAGAACAGCCAAGCATTTGTGGAAAACTTGAAACCTTCGGCGAGTTGCTGGGACTGTGCTGGGTACTTGATCGCCAGACATTCAAAGGCGAGCACCATGGCCATCGTAAGCAGCAGGAAGAACGAAACCAGGAACTTGTCGAAGTGATCTCTTATGAAACCCATTGGTTTGCCTCTTTTTACCGCGGAGGGATAGGTGGCTGCGGTGGTGGTTGATCGTCACCCACATACAGCTTAGTGTTCTTGGCTCCGAGCCTTTCGAGAGTCTCGGCAATGACCTGCTTTACCAGGGCATCTGATGTGTTGACCGGAAAATCAGCAATGAAAAAGCCATGGATCTTCGTGTCTGATTTATTGCCCGACATTGGTTGCAATCTCCTGTCTATAGACAATGCGCCGACCTGCTGCATCGCAAAAGGCTGGACAGAAGTCAGCGCGGATAATGTGCTTTTTGCCTAACCGTTGTTCATACTCGATTCCCATCATCATTTCCCCTGGATTGAAGTCCTGGGCGGTATCGAAGTCGAACTTGTAATCCTTGAGGCCCGCCGGCCGCAGAAGGTAATGAGTTGAGTCGAATCGCTCCTGCACTAACACATTCTGGTATAGGTGCCTGTTATCGACGAACTGGTGGTCTCGCCAAAGCCACCCAAAGAACGATCCAAAGCAAAAGAAAACCAACGCTACGGCGATCAGGGGTTTAAGTCCTGCTGCGCTGGACCAGGATTGAATCCTCCCCGCCGTCGATAGCTGAGATTCTCCGGGTTGCACTCTCCAGAGCACTACGAAGTTCTTTAACTTCGGTACGAAGGGAGTCTTGTTGAGCAAACCATTTAGTGATCGCACGTTTGACAAGGACAGAAACAGCCACCCCACCAACAGCACAAATCCCACTAAAGATAGCAGCAAGGGCAGCCAGGGCGAGATGAAGGACCTCGCCATCGGTTGTCCCAGACTGAAGTATGAGAGGAATATATTCATTCATTCGTCCATTCCGGCCAGTCTTAAAAATTAGGTCGAGGTCAAGGATTTTACTTCTTGTTATCTACTACGAAAAATCGTTTCAGTGAGTCCATGCGCCGTTTTCCCTAAAACATGTCCTTCCAGTGCCCGCTCCAGCAGCGCATGTAGCATTGCAATCGGTACAGAAAATCTGTGTTCCATTTATGGCTGCAGTTGGCAGTGTGGCAAAGGTGAAATTGACTGGCTGCAACCCGCAGCCTTTGGTATTGGGGCAGTTCACTGTACCCGTTCCCAGGCTACCAAGATTGAGGGAATTTACTCCAACATTTTCATTTATTCCAACACCGGCCGCGTGTTCCGTCACCTGCACATACCAGCGTGTCGTCGTCGCACCACTGGAAAAACTGTTAGTCGCTACGACATCGTTTTGGCTGTCTCTCAATACCACGTCATCGAAGGTGTTAGCCTGGGCTGCCGAATTCTTGTTCAGGAACGTATTGTTAGAGATCATTTCCTCGCCAGCGGTAAACGTCTGGTCATCGCCTGGACCGTCGCCAAGCACCATGATGTCTTGAGTAAAGTTGTTTGCGAACTGGTTCATGGACACTTGGCATTGCGTCGAGGTAAGTCCTCCGCCGAGACCGTACATCACTATTCCAGGGCCGAAGTTACCACCAAAGTCACTTCCTGTGATTCTGCAGGCGCCAGAGTCAACGTTCTCTAAACCTCCGCCCCAGAACACCGTTGCACCTACGAGACCAGCAACCGAAGACCGGCAATGCGTTGTAGAAAACGTCGTGGATGTGACAGCAGATACAAGGCACGGTATGCCGTTGATCTGCACGAGGGTGTTCGTTACGGGTGTGGCGTTGACGTTCGTCCATAACGTGCCTGAGACGAAAGTGGCGATTCCGCCACCATCGGTATTGACGACCGCTCGTAGCCCGTTAGCCTCAAACTCAGTCGCGGTATCGGCAAAGAAGTCATTGGTGCCTAGACTGTAGATTCCGTCGCCGCCGTTATTGAGGAAAATGGAGTTGTTGGTCTTTGGGACGGCAGACTGGTTGCTCGTGCCGGTGCTGCTGATCCACCATCCATGTGACGGAAAGTTCTCGATCACCACCCTATCGAGCTTTGTACGGCCGGCGACATTCGTCTTGACTCCAACGCCACCGGTTGTCTGGTTGGCTTTGTTCCCGTCGAGTCCGAGGTCGCGCAGGTATGCGCCAGTGCCGCTGAGAATCACGAGCGCCGCGAGGTTAGAGGCGTTTGCTGCGCGGATGCAGGTTCCATTGTTGTTATCGCAAGGACTTCCAACGATAGGAGTGGGCAGTCCAACAATGCCAGCGCCCTGGCCTACCGTTATGGCCGCACTCGTTGTGAAGAGACCAGACTGGATAAAATACAAGTGATGGTTGGCGCTGATGGTTACTGCTGTGCTCCATGTCGTACCGCAGGCACGGTTAACGAGGATCATGCCTGGATTGGCTCCGAGGGCAGTGTCCTGGAAGTTGATCTTCGCTCCGCAGTCGCCGCCGGTTCCACGATCCGCGAATACCATGGACTCGATATTGTTGGCGCTGAATTTTCCGGTGCTGTCAAACCTTCCAACTTCAAGTAGATCCGTAAGAGTTGCCGATGGCGTGCCTCCTAAGTTGGCCACATAGAAACCGAGTGCACCGTTATAATCAGTAGCAGAATTAGTTCGTATACCAGCAACGCCAGCAGTTACCGTCAAGTTGAGGGCATCAGAGAATACAAAACCACCAACTCTTTCTGTTGATGAAGTCGCAGCGCCAATTCTTTCAAAGTTAGCGATCTGAGTCCTTGTTCCGACTCCTGCGTCGGTGACTGCGATTGTCTCTGGTCCAAAGGACGTCAAAGAACCAGCCGTAAGCCCAAATCCATTCAGGCTCAACGGGCCGTTTATCGTCTGGGTGCCATTGCTTGTCGGTATCGTCACGATTGGCTGGGGAAACTGAACAATCCCAGTAGAAATCGGCGTACCCTGCGAGACGTTGACGCTCGCGCCCCAGAGATACCAGAGTTGCGGGTATCCGGAGATCTGGCTGCCCGCCTGGGTGAGGATGTTGGTCTTGTATCCAGTGAAACTCGGGATCAGCGTGTCATTGAACAGCGGCTGACAGATGCTGGTGTTCGTCGAAGGAAGCGCAGCGCCAGAAATAAGAGGAACCGACTGTTGATAGTTGCCGGCGATCACACCGTTGGTTACGGTCACGAATCCCTGAAGAGTTTCCGTGCCGCTAGATGTGGAGATGTAAACGTTCAGGCGCGTAGCAAGCGCCGGCACTGAGGTTGGAGCATTAGCTATGAGCGTTCCGACTCCGCCGAGGGCCAACGTGGATTCTGTTGACGCTTCAACTTCGCCCGTGCCATTGAACCACGTGAGTTTAACGAAGTACGTGGTATTAGGCAGCGTCCCAGAGCCAAGGTTGGCTGATAGTACCGGCGCCGCAACCGCCGATGATCCAGGCAGGCCGACGATATTGCCGTTTGAATCAGTCCAGCAGTTCATGACCGTAGGCGCAACAATAGCCGTTCCAACCTGGACAGCGGGATAGTTCAGTGTAAAAGAGATTCTTCCGTTCGCGACAGGCAGGCCGCTATTGGGCCCAATGATCCTGCCGGTGACGTTGGACGCTGAAAGACTCGAGACCAGGGCGATAGTGAAAACCAAAAGACCCGGAATTGATCCGAGCCCTTTGATTGCTCTGGCAATTCTCCGCGACCTCTCTTTCCTCATTGATTTACACCTGAAGGCAGAGGGCCGCCACACACGTTGATTTGTGGAGTTGGGCTGCTTGCCAATGTTTCGACTGTCATCTCTGGATGCCCAAGTACATCCGATACTTCCTCTGATCCAGTGAATACCTGACCAGCATGGCCATCCATTCCAAGTGACTCAACAGAGATTGGGTTTGGGAAGCAAACAGGACACGTCTGCATCACGGTCGCATGGCCATGTTCACAGATTCCGGTCTTTTGGCCCGCCAGGGGCTCCCTCGCTTTCGCTTTGCGCGCGTAGAAGCACGCGATCTCGAGGTGAGTCCGGACCAGGGCCAGTTCGCGGCAATTATCGAGGGTATGATCCAGCATCGTAAGCAGCTCGTCGAACCGATAGGAGATATTCTGCATATCGTCGATGCCCTTGGCCGTCGGCACGTAGACCTTGAACTCATTGTGCAGAATGTCGCCTCTGCACATCAGATTTCCAGGGCCGACGAACACAGTGCCTTTTGCGTGAGGATGTTCCTTCCCACGGCAGAGGCAGGGTGGTGTCTTTACTTCAGTTTCCATATGAGACAAGCGTGTACCCTTCCTCAAATGCCGCCGCAGGGGAGAAAGATTTGTAGCCATCTGCGTATACGACGTAATAGCCTCCCGGCTGCGGATTGTGCTTCAATATATATGGTAATTATCCCTTGACAGTAGGTAAGCGATCAAAGTATGATTTTACCTGAGAGTAGGTAATCAGACATGAACCGCAAACCAAAAATGCAGCGTTTCACCAAGAAGCACTTTGACAAGATGTTCCCTGATGACGCGACTTGCCTTGATTGGCTCTTTCACTACTTCTTTCCGGACGGGATGCCGTTCTGTGACAAGTGCCAGAAGCAAACGAAGCATCACCGCGTTGTGAGCCGCCCGTCCTACTCTTGCGACCATTGCGGACATCATGTCCATCCAACGGCGGATACGATCTTTCACAAGTCGTCCACTGCGCTTACAACTTGGTTCTACGCCACGTATCTCATGGCTTCGACCCGCTGTGGCATCTCCGCAAAGCAGATTGAACGCGAAACCGGAGTCACGTACAAAACAGCGTGGCGCATGTTTAAGCAGATTCGCTCCATGCTGCAAGAAGGGAACAATCCTCTTGGTGGCCCTGAGAGTGGCGGCGTAGAGATGGACGAAACTTACGTTGGTGGCCAGCGCAGGGGCAGCAAGCGCGGTCGCCCTGGCCCTGATAGTCCGCACAAGACATGCGTAGTGGGAATCGTTGAACGCAAAGGCCGCGTCATTGCTCTGACCGCTGACAGTGCAAGCCGCTCCACTCTGCATGGAATCGCAACCGAGAAGATTTTGCCTGAGTCCACGGTGTTCACGGATGAACTGAGCGCTTATAACGGACTGGATAAGTTCAAAGGTTATGTTCATCGGCGGATTCAACATTCTTCCAAGGTCTACGTTATGGGCGAGATACATACGAACACTATCGAAGGCTTCTGGAGTCTCGTAAAAAATGGCTTGCGCGGTGTCTATCATTCTGTTGGCAAAGGATACTTGCAATCGTTAAGGCTGCGGGCGTTCATGCAGGCCCAAAAACTCCTGTATTCTTCTTGCCATTCCACCAACTCGTTTTTGCAGCGTGCTCAATAGACTTGCCCTCTCTGTCGGAAAAAGGATTAGGCGTATAGTTTCACGATTGTCTTCATGGTTCAGTATATCGGCGATGTTCACGATTTTCCTCCAATAAAAAACCCGCCCCGAGGGGCAGGTGTGGTTCGTTACGCTGATAAGCGCGTTACTTTTTCGCTGTGGTCTTGCGGCTGGCCTTCTTTAGCGCGGACTCGAAATCTTGCTTGGTGAATGTCGGCTTTTCACTTTTCCGTGCTGAGTCCAAACCTGGAACTGATGCCTTTCGTGCTTTCTCTTCGACTTGTCTGCGCAAATCCATAAGTGCTGGGCTGTTGATAGTCTCCAATATCTTGGTCGCTGGAACCACCATTGCAATTCCCATGTTAACACCATGCTTGCGATCTTGCTTCACCATTGCCTTGTTCATGTCGGATTCCTTTATATCCCAATGTCCATGCGTTAAACCAAACAAGTAGAAATCGCCAACTCCGAGAAAATCAAGGTTTGCGCCGCCATCGTCACGGGTTGCCTGGAGCGTCACCGTTTCCCTTACGAACACTGGAGAACCACTAATGCCACCAATTGATCTGGCTTCTACAAGGTAAACATCGGCGTATCCTAGCTCTGTCTGAATCTGCTCATCAGGCAGCATGGCGATGTTGCCGTGTCTCACAATGGGGAAGTTTCTTGAATTGTTCTGGGCTGGCGTGAAGAGTCCGGTCGTGAATACCTCATCGCCAACTCCAATGTTCTTGGCTTTCATCATCTCTGGCGTAACAAAGACATCTATTGGAATGAAAACTGTGTCCATGTCGCGGTGGGGTGTCACTGGCAGAACTGCAACATCCGCCGTTTTGTCTGTTGGATGCAACACCCACTTGTTAAATACGTCGCGTACCTGAGTGACCCCGCCTCCGACCTTGTTAACCTGAAAATGTATTTTCCTGTCTTTTAAATCTTGCGCAATATGCTTGGCGGTTACAAAGAAGGAATGACTTTTCCCTCTTATTGACGATGGAACGCTCACAAAGAATCCAGTCGCATATGGATCACCTTCGACTGAGTTAGCCGTCACATGCGTGGTCTCACAGATGAACCCGACACTCTTGAGAACTACATCAGGCACTCGCACAGAATGGTCACACCTCCGTTTGACGCGGAAACCCCATTCTCCTACGGAACGGTCCGTGTCATTCGCATGGAAATAGTGTATACCTACTGTCAAGGGATAATTACCATATATATTCCTCATCCACTGGAAACGAAGCGTAGCCTTCGTCAGCAGGCGCAATGATTGCTCCGGGCGCGTAAAACGTCGCTGGAACAAAGTTGTGATCCATGCCAACATCGCCTCTTGCTGCTTCTGCGGTATGCAGCCGCTGCGCTTCCCCGCAGACTATCCGTTGTCCGTTGACCATCACAACATCGCCACATCCGACCTCGCGCTTTATTTGGGCGATCTTGAGTGCATGAACGTCCTTATGGCATTTATAGAGAGGCAGTTGTCGTTCAGTTATCATGTGCTTTCCTTCTTTTCTTCTCCCTCTCCGCCTTTATTTGCGCCGATGCACATGTCGATGAATTCATTAAACGACTCAAGCGGACGCTGGTGCGTGGATAATTTCACCCACGCCGGGAGCGTTGAACTCTTCTGGTACGAGGAAGACTTTGGCGTTCTGTCCTTCGCGGAGTCTGTCACAGCAGACAAATTGTGTTTGTTTTCCACCATGGGTAGTCAATACCCTCTGCCAGTCAGCATGGAAGTGGCCGAATATCCAGAACCGCGGTTGATGTGCCATCAACATCCGTTGAAGCGCCTGGGATGTCCGCGAGTGGGCCTCGTAATCCCTCTTCTTGCCCATGTCTTTGCAGATCATGACCACGATTCCTGATGGAGCAGTATGAGTCAGGACCAACTCGGGCTTGGTTTCTACGTACTTGCGATAGGCGGCCTCGAGTTGCTCGGTTGCCAACTCAGGCGATGCATCCACCAGGGACGTTGCCGGCGCTCCGCTCATGTAGAACATGCGGTGCTTCGGTTCGTACCCGTAAGCCCCAGCGTAGTTTGGGTGCATGATCGCGGCTCCAGGCTTGTCGTGATTGCCGCGCAGGAACTTGAAGTTCTTACCGTACAGCGAAGACTCTCCGGGCCCGCTGCCGATATTGATATTCATGATGGCGACATTGTCGGGTGGCTCACAAACGAAGTCGCCCAGTTGCCAGATGTCAGCGTCCTTTGGACATGCGGCAATGATCTGCAAGAGTTGCTCGAACGCTCCATGTACGTCACCGATACAGATGAGACGGGATTTCATGCTGCTTCCTCGTCCGTGGCGTCAGCCATCATCTGCTCGAGGTCCCATAGGCCGATCCCGGCATTGCCGGCATTCCGCGGCGCGGCGTCAAAGCGCTTCCAGAACTGATCCCGATACTCGGACTTCTGTAAAGCCAGGTGCGTCAGGACCAGCCGGCAATGTTCGCGGCCGCACACCTGGGAGCAGGAATCGAACAGCATGTCCTCGTGGCAGAGTTTGCACTTGGTGTAGTTCGTACAGTGACCGCGCGCGTCGCGCGCGTGGAGACTGGGAAACATTGTCGCCAGACCAAAACCGAAACTGGCGACTGATCCTTGGGTGGTGTTCATTGGCTGAGCCTGAAATTATCCCAGGATTGGATTTTTGTAGCTTCAGGATGGCCTATAGACTCGTGTTGAGAAGTTTTGGACATGAGGTACTAACGAACTTTCAACGAGTTACGACGACCGGGACCGCTGCGGGGAGTATCTGGGCAGCGCCAAAAAGCCGACCATTTACGTCATCGCTTGCACAGTCCAGATACACCTGGGCGATTCTTCCGGCTCGGATGATCGCTTGCATGCGGTCCTTCACGGTCGCGTTCGTACTGCACGCCGTCAGGAATATGGCAACTACCAGATCGTCCTGATTCACCGTCCGTTGTCCCTCGGCGTGGTGCTCAACTTGATGGACGGAGATTGGGGTCGGTAGAACTTACATTGCACCGCGTTACTCCAGTCCATGCCTTTCTCGATGGCCTGGACGGGGGTTATCTTCCCCTCGTTGACTTCATTGAGCAGAGAGTCGACAACGTCGTTAAACCCGAAGTGGATAAGAATCATGTTCAGGCAGATCCGCGCGCAGACCAGATCCTCGGATGGCTTGCGCATTAGTGCACCAACGCCCACCTGGGGAAGCCAGGGCCATTCTGGACCTTGCCGCGGTTCGGCCTTACCGTCTGTCCGATCACACTCCAGCCGGAGAACTCCTGTTCTTCACGTTGCTGCTTCACATACTCCGGTAGCGCGTTGGTCGGAAGCTCGATGATCGCTTTTACTCCCGAGTACCCATAGACGCTGTGATTGCCGAAATAGTGAGTGCCGGCCTTCTTCAGTTCGCGTGCTTTTTCGTGATCGATGAAACAGGTAGGAAGGTCCACATGGGGATTTTGATGTGCATCAAAGACTGGGACCTGGATGTTGGCAGACACTTTGGTTGTATTCAATTTGAGGCTGGCTCCTGGCACTCGTAGCAGGTGATACACGTCGAGCGCACTCTTTGCCTGGGCGGCGCGCAATCCCTTGTGGAAATCAGTCGATGGCTGGAGATTACGTCTGTAATCTGGTTCTAGGCAAGCCTTGTACGGCGTGACGACGGCGTCTTTTGGCTTCTTTCTGCATATCACGCACGATTAAGCTACGCAGATAAGAAGCTATACTGCATCCCTCAAAATCAGCAGCCCGCTTGAGGTGGGCTATCTGTCCTACTGTCGGCCTGAAGTCGAATCGTCCGCGTTTAACTGGTTGCATAAACTTAACGGACACAATTTAACACAAACAATCCACAATCGGATAGTGGAAATCTACAGTCTTGGTATCAGACAGGCTACCCGCTGCCCCGTACGGCCTTCGACTGGTCCACCACAATACTGCCGAGAATCAAAGTGTTCACCAAAAACGTCATCGAAACGTCACTAGCGCAGCGCTCGACTATATCAAACGCTCGATCCGCGTGGGGTTAAATGTGAATCCGTATAGTGTGGTTCATTCATTTGGGATTTATATACTTAAGTCCCTAACTCCTGCTGTCTTGCAGTTTGAGCGGCTTTATCTGGGTCTTTGCATGGTGTCTGCCTACCCATGATTACAGGAGCGCCACACTTTCCAGGTTCGCAATAACAACCCTCTGGAGATTGCGTACTAGGCTCACGTAAGAGGCTTCCTTGAAGGTTCTTGCGCCGCAAATAGTCTTGTGCTTGCGTAACCAGTTTTACGTTTGGGTGTCTGCGACATAGGCGCTTTATCAGCATCGCTAGATCGTCGCAATTCGGACAACGTTCCGTCATTTCCTAACCTCCAAGGGAGTCATCTATATAATTCCCATTCATTTCACAACTCCTTTTCGCTCCACCTGCACCCACATGGAGGCTCAAGGAGATCACCAGCGTGATCCTTGAGTGCGCTTCCATGCGGACAGCGAGGCAAAGGATGGTGTTTCTTGACATGGTTGATGGCGTCGATGAGATTGTGAACGCTACGGCGCTCAGATTGTTCCTCGGTTTGGCCAGAGAGACACAGACGGCAATTGGTTTTGATGCCGCGCTTGGGGTGAACCCATGAGCCAGGGTCTTTCGGGTCGCAGAATGGTTTGAGCCTTCCGCGAACCCGAAAGAGTTTATGAATGAGATTCTTGGATGCCATCAGTTGATCCCGTCCTCGAGAAGCCAAACGACATTCTGGGCACAGCCCAATGGGCAGTCCGTTGACGGATTGGTGACTCCGCTGGTGGAGTGCAACCTGAGAACCGTACCGGCTGGCAGGTTGAGGTTGATCTGCCATTTGTGCCATTGCTGACCAGCAATGGCCGTGCTGTCCTTGTCAAACTCGTCGGGGAAATATCTCTGCTGTCCGTCAGGAAGATCTACGGTGAGTTCTATTCCAACTTCTTCCATGGACCGTGCATTGGTTCCGATCCAACTTTCAATGAATTTTGCGTTGATCGGACGGCTGAGGGTAACGACAGAAGAATCTTCTGCACTGATAGGGTTGGTTCCGGTCGTGGTGTAATTGCATGGGCCCCAGCCGACCTTGAGCACCCCTGGTTTATCGATCATGGTTACGGCCGCCGGGCAGTTGAGGCTAAGGGTAGAGTTTGCTGCCGCGTGTACAGCAGGGATTAACTGTATGCTTCCCCCACCGCACCCAATGGCTGCAACGAGTAATACTGATAAAGCAATTCTTTTCATGTTTTTACCGCTCCTTTTTTAGAATGTTGGGACTGCTACGCTCAGCGCGATTGCGACTGGCTGAACCCATACCGGCTGGCTGGCCAACAGCAACGACTGGCCAGACCACGCGAGAAGAAGTGTTTGGGCCATTACGCTTGAGATTGCCTCTGCCGCTGCCGGCGGGACTGCGTTACCGATACGCTCACGCTTGGCTGAATCGGACTTGCCACACAGATCAAAGCCTTCCGGGTTGAATAACTCGTCGGGGTCAACCAGGGACTGGAGTGCCGCAAGTTCCAGTGTGGTGAATGGCCTGTGCCATGTGTTATCGAGCGCACGAATCACGCAGACGAGTTTATCGTCGATTGCCGGCATTCTTGGATCAGCGACGGCGAATGCGCCTTCCTCGGAGTGGTGGCCGCCGATCACCGTCGAGGTTGCCCCATCCCATTCAGTTACCTTGTACTTACCGAAGGGTTTTGATGCCGGTTGCCGAGGGTCCGCGACTGACGCCGCGCCACCAGCTGTATGGCTGGCTCCGGTGATCACCCGTGCGTGCTCATCCCATCTTACTATTCGGTAGATGTTCTGGTGGTACTCGCGCGGCATGCGCGGGTCCGCTACGGAGAACGTCCCTTGCCCTGGCGAGCGCTGTCCAGTAATCGTCCCGGACGTGTCCCCCCAACGATTGACGCCATACTGCTGGTATTCCTCAGAGCCCACCGGTTGCCGCGGATCAGCGACTGAGAACGGGCCATTGGATGGTTCCGAGCGTCCCTGGACTGTGCGTGATGAATCCTTCCAGTCGAGGACGCCATAGCCCTGCTCGTAGGCGCTCTGTCTTGGGTCAGCAACTGAGAACTTCCCGTTCTCCGGCCTAGATGCGCCGGCGACGGTGCCGCTTGGTTCGTTCCAGTCCGTTACGCCTAGGCGTCCTGAACCCTCCCAGACGGTGTCGGGTACGATCAGGTAATCCGAAAGTTTTCCGTCTTTGACGTTGAGTTTGTTGAGTGATCGCCAATCCGAGCCGGCTTCGACGAACGCGAGCCGTACCCAGGTCTTCCACTGGAGTTTAGGGATTGAGTGCATGGGCCCGCCCGCCGGATCGCCAGAAAGTGGCATCTTGCCAAGAATCTCGCCGACCGTGCGCAGCGCCCGCTTGGGTGGTTCGTACAGGAAGGGTGGAACCTTGGCCACGTTGCGCGCCACCAGGAGGAAGCGCTTGCGCGATTGCGCCAACCCGCCGAGGACCCCACAGTCGTGAGTGGTTTCCGCGACTGCATAGCCATAGGTCTTGAGTAGGGCGACAATCTGGTCCAGGAGTTTGCGCCCGCGGTTCTGGATGCGCGGGACGTTCTCGAAGATGAAGAACTCCGGTAGATCGTCAGCGAATGCCTCGAGCGTGAGCCAGATGCCTCTAAGTGTCAGAGCGTTGAGCGCCTGATACTTAGGGGTTAAGCTGCGCACCTGGGACAAGAGACCGCTGAAGCCCTTGCACGGTGCGGAGAGCGCCACGATGTGCGGGCGCTCGTAGTTGGCGGCTTTACGGATGTCCTGTGGTGTCGCCTCTCGCCAATCGGTTGGTGGCTCACAGCCATGGAAAGCGATGTACTGCTCGCGGTTGAACAGATCCATGCAGGTCGCGAGGGTGCCGACGATACGCCCGAAGTCGCGACATGAGGCCTTATCGACGTCGATAGCGCCGATGCAGCGCATGGTTGCTTTGAGATTTCCGACTCGCGCGT
>Ga0193723_1000008_pt1 | contig 49684 bp, 32 predicted proteins | sample H2m2metaG_FD_143042 | JGI IMG/M metagenome (GOLD analysis project Ga0193723, IMG submission 143042) | Soil microbial communities from a riparian zone of the East river system, Colorado, United States - H2m2 | ecosystem: Environmental > Terrestrial > Soil > Riparian zone | place: USA: East River...
AAATACCCTTTTTTCACAGTCATTTTGAATGGACTTTCTTAAAAGCCGACTACTGAAACTTTTTTTCTTAAAAGTCAACTACTGAAAAACCGTTAAATTCTCGGAACTTCGGAAAATTTTTTCGGGTAACCGCTTACCGGAAAAACGTGACATGGGAAAGGGTCATCAAGTATAATTTGTACATGTAAATTTTTTTATTTTTTTTTACAATAGATAACATAATTAGATAAAGCTGAAATCATGGTCGTCAGTTACATATCTTTTAGATGATAGTTTGTTCTTATTATAAGGGTTTTTTGTATTATTTGTGGTATTTTTGGGTTTATTTGATACACTGGTTAAAGTAACAGGTGCTGTAGGTTTATGACGACCATATAAACAATCTCTACAAATTTGTTCCTCAATTTTTATAATATTTTTACAGTCCAGAGAATTCAAGCATTGTTGATATATATTAGGATCATAAATTTCCTTTTTATTTTGTATATGATGTTTATCTGTTGTTACAATCTCTTTTTCTACGGTGTTGTTATTAGTATTATTAATGGACATATTAATTGTGTTTTGGTTGTATAACAATGTTATATGAATATAAAAGGAAATATTAAATAAATTATCTTTATTATTAAATATAGTAATGTTACTAATTTATAATCCATCTTAATTTACCCATACATGCATCATACACAACTGATAAGATAGTAAGGGTCGACAAACAAGGAATGGCAAAAGTTGAATCTACAAATACAACTTCTATTGATTATCATAAATTATTGCAAAAAATAATTGACTGTCAAAATACGAATATAAATATGCATACAAAAATTGGTGTTAAAGCTGTTGGGGAAAGGAGATTAACATTAAATACGATGCTAAATTGTCCTGATATCGAAAAAATTCAAACACAATCAATTAAAGAAGAGGAAAGAATACAACAAGTTTTACATTCAAAAGGAATTATAAAAGATCTTAAAGACAAAGATTGGCAAGAAAATTGGTTACATTATGAAATGATAAAAGAAGATGCCATGATATGTAATGGGGAACACATAATTTACAATAAATGATTTATTTTTTTATTTGCATTTTTGTATTATTATTATTATTATTATTATTATTATTATTATTATAAAATCTTGTCCAGTATATTGTTGTTATTATATATAACGATAACATGTAAATAATTTATTTAATTACTTTGACATTGTAACCTTCTTTGTCTCCTTCTTTGTCTCCCCATGGCCAAACTATTACTCTCAATGTTTTGGTATTAGTTGAGTCGAATTTTTTATTTCTATATGAATAAGTAACCGTTTCTTTTAACACAATAGGGTCTTCTAGATCTATATAGACATAAGTACCAAGATAGTTCAATTTAAAAGGACAAATATTTTTAATATAGATATTTAAAGGGGTATTATTCCATGATAATATAAAATCTTCAATATCAGGTATAAAATAAGTAAATACATTGAAGCCCTTTTGAATGGTTTTAGTCAGATAATCTTTACCAGCATCATGTATTATTGATTCAAAAAACATATATCTTTCTTTCATTTTTTTATCACACATCTCCCTATGTAAGTTTAGTGCATGACACCGTAACGGTAAGTTCCAATAATCAACCTCTGCATACCATATATTTGTGTCAACATTTTCAGGGACAATACTAAAATCCATGTTTCTTCTAATATATTGTATAATATAGGAGAAAATTTTACTATCTGTATCAATAAAAATCGGTTCTTTATCATCATTATCACTTAAATAAACATTTTTAAACATATTTGCCAATGTTGAATCAGGGTAATTTTTTGTTAATATATCTAATCTTGTTTGAATAATTGTACCCCCCGCATTTATGTTTATTATTGGATTATCTGTATTTGAAGTTTCTTTTCGTTGTCTTTTCATTATGTTATGACAACTAACAAACGGTAGTTAGGGTGTTTATGGTATTTATTATAATAATAATAAATTACTAAATTCGGTTTTTAATAGAGTGTTAGTTGTTGTTATTGAGGATTATAGTTATAACAACTCTTTATTTAAATACATTAGAGATGATAATGTTTTTGGGATAGCCAAAAACATTGGATATGTATTACTATTTGTGTTATCAATATATGTATTTGCATTTAATACCATATAAAAATCTTTAATTGTATCGTAAAAATGTTTTAAGAAAGTAATAATTCCATTCATATTCATATTGGTTTCAATGTCTTTTTTAATATTATAATTATCTGAAATAAGAATATGTTCTTTATCTATAATGTTTCCTAAATCCTCTATCATGTTATTATATAGTTTAGTTTCTTCTTTGTAATCAATATCATTGATTAATGGATTTTTAGATTTAATTATATTTAAAGACTGATAAAATGAGATAAATCTTAAAATATTTATAAGAGGTATTTGAATTAACTCAATCAATTTTCCATCTTCTGTTAATAATGATTCTCCATCGTTGCTACTATCATTATTTATCGATAAAAGTTTTTTAAAATAACTAATTTCTTTGTCAACATCAGGGGTATAAACAATTAATTTCTCAAAAGGTTGTAATTTATCGAATTTGTTATTAAAAAAGGTATTACTTAATAGTAATACCTCAAAAAATCTACTTAATGACATGTTAATATATCGGTTAGGGTATGATAGCAATAGCACATTAATGTCGCTACTATCTTCTATTGAAGCTGTATTAAAGATAACAGTTTGGTATATTATATTCAAAAATATATAGCTTGATCTAATTTCATTGTAAATACTAAAATCTTTTACACTATTTTGTGGTTTATCCTTTGTTGAAGATAATAAAAACAATAAATCTTCAATCATTGGTATATAGGAGTTGTTAAAAAAATTTATAATAGACCATATACCTAAAAAACATTGAATTTCATTGTTTTCGTGGTTATTGATTTTAAAATCTATAGGTACTCCATACATAAAATTATATTTAAAATTATTTTCTTCTTTATTATTTAACCATCTTACAGGACTATTAATATATAATTTACTATCATAAGAAAGTATAAATTCCGGTGATTTAGAAGACTCCTTCGATGTAGATATCATCTCATACACCTTAATTTCTAATTTATCTTTTAAAAATAATAATGTTTTTTTAACAATTTTCATAGTCAATGCTATTCCCATTCTTAACACTAATACTACATTAACTCTGTTTTTTATCCTAGTTTTTATTAAGTAATTATCTCCTTCAATTGAAAGGGGATTTATTACATCATTACCATAACCATAACCTGAAGTGGCATACCATCCATTATTTAAAATTGATTTTATTCTTGTATATACCTCAAATCTACTAATTTTTTTTCCTTCGTCTACCAAATCTTCTCCTTTATTATAAATAATTTTAATAATATCATTAATCAGATTATTCATTAATACCTCTTCTTCCTCTGTAAATTTTTTGTTTATGTTATCTATAATTGATGATATCTCATTTTTAGTTGATGCATTTTTAGCATCTTTTAATATATTCTCTACAAAAGAAATTTGTGATTTGAATATTTTATGTAATAATATTCTAATATCATCATACTGTACCCTTTTTATAATAACAACATCCTCATTGATGGCGGAGGAGGAGATAATAGAATCATTAAATTTAGATTCCAATGGTTTTGTATCTGTTATAATAGGAACAATTTTGTTATATAAAATATCATATAGATATATATGAATCATATTTATGATCGATTTTTTAATTACTCTATTAGATTGCTCTGTTAATGTTTCTGGCACCACCACCACTACTGGTTCAGTTAATAATTTTTCTCTATCTTCTATTAAACGTTTTTCTTCTGCTTCCTTATCCTTTATATACTTTTCTTCTTTTGATGTAGCAGATAATTTCACTTTTTCTTCTCGTTCAATTTCATCTAATAGATCCCCTAAATTAAAAGAACCTAATGACATTATCTTTTAACAATAAACACCTTATCTTATCATATTGTATTGTATTGATATTTACATACATATTAAATATCATATTAATTTTAATTAAAATAATTAATTACTCTATATTTTATTACAATAAAGATATTCTATTGATGTAATGACATTTTTACAATTAATTTTTCATTGTAAATGATATAGATACATTTTATATTATAAAATCAGATACACTCATCTCTTTTATAATATAAAATGTATCTATATCATTATAAAAGATATAGGGGGTATCAAGTACACATTTTTCATTGTAAATTAGATGGCTGTATCTCGAAAAAATTTTTCATTGAAAAAAAATTTTTTTTTTGAAAATCTTTCTAAGTACGAAAAAATTTTTTCGGAAATCCAGGTTTTTGACAGGTGTCAAAAAAAAAGTGTACAATTTGGAATTACTGGGCGACTGAAAAAAAAATACCCTTTTTTCACAATCATTTTGAATGGACTTTCTTAAAAGTCAACTACTGAAACTTTTTTTCTTAAAAGTCAACTACTGAAAAACCGTTAAATTTTCGGAACTTCGGAAAAAATTTTCGGGTAACCGCTTACCGAAAAACGTGACATGGGAAGGGGTCATTAGGTATAATTTGTACAATGAAAAAAATAAATTTATTTTATGTTATAACAAACAAACAAACAAACAATAGCATCAATATTGTTATCATTATATGATACTATCACCATCATCACTACTACCATCACTATCCTAATAAATATTTAAGTAAGAATTGGTAAAGAATCTCTTGAAGGGAAAGAATAGCTAGTTGAATTCCAGGTTTTATATGCAGGAGGTATGTTCATTTCAGTGGCTCCTCTAGGACCAGTACCAGGAGTAAAAATATTAAAAATCTTTTGATGTGGATTCCAATAGACAACAGGACCTTTATGTAATAATAATGTAAAAGCATTGGATCTATAAAAATTTACTTTCGTATTTAAATTTGCTGCTAATTGTATAAGTTGAGCAGTATTTGTGGATGTAGGGGTACTCAACCAAAAAGAAAGGAATGGCATGGAAGAAACCTTTCTCATATGAGGAGCATTCATTCTAATATCAGGAGAATTTACAATTGGATAATTTGCAAGATGTACAGGAAATTCATGATCTTTCTCTGTCACAGAGAAAGATATTGCTAAAAGAGAAGGTCTATTTTCTCTATTTGATAATGAGAAAAACTGATTTTTACTCGTAATAAAATCAGATTTCATACCTCCAATAAAACTACTTGGAATACAATAAGGAAGAATAGTGACTTTATCTTTGTTATTTCTTATGAGTCCATGTGTAAATGTTGCAGATACTGTAATCTTATTACTAATACCATCAATAGAAGGTACTACAAAAACACGACCCCAAACAACTTCTGCAGTTTCTACTCCTCTTTTCATTATAATAGCACTAGCCATTTCATGTTCAATGGCTGTTCTACATACTCCAATATTACATATTTTTTGTCCTACTAAAGTGGGTTTTTTACATGCATCTTTATCAAAATGTTTATGTATGATTGCTTGAAATAATGCAGCTCTTCCTATATTTGAAATTTCTCTACGTGCTTTCAATCTACTTTCCCATGGACCAGGATATTCTTTTACTAGTTCACTTTCTGTTTCTATGGTGACATCACCTCGCTTATCGAATTTTGGTATGAATTTTTTCTTTGAAGCATGTTCATATGGATCAAATTCACTTGGTCTTCTACTACTTTCATATTGATCACCAAACCTTGTTTTAATAGACTTACTTCCTGATGTACCACCACCACCACTGGAAAATAGATTACTAAATACATCTAAAGATGCATCACGACCACCACTTTTTTTTTCTTTGAAATTATCATCGGAAGAATCATCCATATTTTGTGCATTTTTAGACAATATTTGTGATACTATAGCATGAGCACCTGGTAATGTTTCTAAATGAGTTTTAAATATATTTTCATTGGTTTTATTAACTGACATAAAAGTATGTTCCATAAATAAATCACGATAATTTTTTGAACCTGGTTTTGTTGGTGTTTTATATCCTGTACCAGGATTAGCAGGTAAAATAAAACCAATACCTGTGTTTTCATTTATATAACTCAATAAATTCTCTGAGGCTGTTAGTGATGTTCTTAGATAGGCTTCTGGTATTTTATCAGTCGCGAAACTATATGTTGATGACTTTGATCTATTTGAATAAAATAAATCCATGGATTTAGCGGGTTTATTTACCTTACTTGATATCGCTTTTAAATCGTCTCCTTTCAAATTGGTGAAATATATCCTCAAATCGTTAAGTGATAGGGTTTTACCATCCACTACATCATTTTCAAATTGTTTATATTCTGCAGGTGACATGGTCACTGATTTTGGACCGTAATAAAAAGTTTTTGGTGTGTCTGATTTTTTTTTTGCATCGAGTGGTTTCTGTACAATAAGTAGTAACATATTGAAAATATTCTTATTTATTGTTGATATGTTAGGTTTTTGTTTACTCAAGCCAGCTAATGATGTTTTAGCATTTTTATCATTGGTAGATAATGATTTTATTGTGCCTTCAAACTCTGTTTGAGATAATAATATCATATTATAAATTACTTGTCTTGCATTATTTACTTGTTCGATGGTAAAATCTTTATTGCCATGTATATTATATCTTGATAATGATAAAACTATTTCATAAAACTGTTGTTTGCTTAAGGGATTTAAATTATCTATTTTTGTAATGTTGTCATTCGTCAGTATTATATCACCGGTTGTTACACCGTAATCTGAAAGTATCATATAAACGATAAAAGGTTTAGATATTATTTGAGGAAATATATTTTCAGTTTTTTTCATTGTATAAAACACTTCTGCTGCTGTTTGAAACTCTGTATTAATTTCACTAAAATTTGACCCTGTTGAGATCATAAGTAAAACTTTATCATCAACATCAACGCCCTTAGTTTTTTCTTTTTTTTCTTCTTCTTGTAATTCATCTATAGGTAAAATGGGTTCTGGTACGGCTAAAAATATAGGAGCTTTTGTTCCGTAAACATGATCTATCAATGATTGGAGTCGAGACACTTTAACAAACCATGGTGAGTTGTATCTTTTATCAATAGTGTCTGTATTATTACCAATAAATTCATCCATAAAAGTTATAATATTTTCTATTTCTGTAATTATATCAGACGCGTTTTTTTTCGCTGTAGAAAAAGAGATGTCATCGTTGTTTCTACTTCGTGCAGATCGTAATGTATATAATCCACCGGCACTTGAAAATCCAGGTGGATATGATTGTGAGTAAGGTATTCCTTCAGTATCCATAGGTAGGTCCATACCACCGAATTGATTAGGATACCAATCCCTGACATCTTGAAAACTATCTTTTCCATAAATTTCCTCTCTTTCTTTTCGGAGTTCATATTCATCCATTGATGTATATCTTAACGTGAACGTTCCTCTGTCTGCTCCTGTACGTTTAACATCAACAGCTCTTGAAAGATTAGCCCTTATCAATCCATTAACATAATTATCATCATATTCTGCATTATCAATAGCGTTTAAAATAGTACCTAATTTTGCCAAAGTAGATTCTATAGAATAACCATGATTTAATGCAAACTTCATTTCTAATGCTTTTGCCCATTGTGAAATATATTTATTAGGTAATGCCCCTAGATTTAAATCACCAATTCTTTTAGGTTGAAAGTATGTTCCATTATCACCAACACTAGGATTATAAGTGACTGTCCATTCCATATCTCTCCATCCTTCTTCATCTAAGAGAGTTCTTTTTTGATTAATGCTCTCAGGCATAGGATTATTATTATCAAATTCTTCGTCTTTAGGTGAATTAACACCCGAATTTCCATTTCCATAATGTTGTAAGTATTTCCATTTTGCAGGTATTCCATTAGACTTATTATTTTTTAAATCTTCATTAAGAGCTCTTACAAATGATAGATGTGTGTGAGATAATTCTCCTGTATTTGCGTCGAATTGAGGCAATTTGTCAATAACATCAACAAATTTTATTTTTTTCATTTTATCCCCCAATGTAGTTTGTTCATAAATATAAAAATCGTTCATGTTAGGACTTATTGTTTCAGGAGTAATAGGATCATTTACATCATTTTCTGGATTACATTCATACATTTGACCCACAACAACAGTAGATATAAGGGGTTTAATGGATTTCGTTGTTTCTTGAGAATTAACAATAATTGGTCTTGCTTCAAAAAAATCTATATTACCAATTGACCAATATGTTGGAGGACCTTCTACAGAAGCAATTTTAAGTTGTTGATCTCTTGAATCATAATAAGGTTTTAATTCAACAGTTGGTCTACTACCATTATATGATGCAGGAGAAGCACCAATTAATTGTAATATTGCAAGTGTTCTATCAGGAACAATAACAGTATCTGCATCTGTTACTTCTGATTGTCTAACACGTTGAATTGCATTCCAAAAATCCATTGGACTGTAATAAGCAACACCAAAATCATTTCCTGCCAATGCAACAACTTTTGCATGATCCACTGTAAAAGAACCAAATTGTTTACCAATTTTATTTGCCCATCCAATACGTACTAGAGCGAAAAGAACATCGATTACTATTGTAATATAGGCACATTTTGCTAAACCATCAAGATAAAATCTCCATTCATCTTCCCCAAAGATTGCATCTCCAAAAACACCCATTGTTCCAGTTATACCTAACTTTTTCTGTTTTACAGTATCTGTAGTGGTTGAGGTTTTAGAAGTTATTGTATTAAAGGAAGATGCTTCCGCAACTTCATCAAAAGGTACATGATTGATTTCCCTTGAAACTTTTCTAAAATATACATCATTGGAAGTTTTCCATGGTACTACAACTTTAATCCAATCTTGTAAATTTTGGAGCCAAGCTTCAAGATTTGTCTGTGCAGTAATAACTTGCATATCACTATATTTTTGTAATATATCTATAGGAGCCATATTTTCAGTTGATAATCTACCAGCATCTGGACTGTAATTATGTAAAGGTCCCCACATATCCGAAGCTGCTTTAATTTGTTTCACAACTGAGTCATTTCCCGGTGAATGTAAAGGCTTGGAATATGAACTAGCTGGAATTGTAATCCCGTTCCATGTATGAGTTTCTAACATCTCTTATTGCTATTATTACACTTAAAAAAATATTAGTGTAGCAATAACTGCAACAGAGATTAATATAAATCAATTTCAACGTGGTTTATATTATTATTGTTGGTTTCAAAAATGAAATATTTTAACATTTTATCGGTATGTAACTAACTAACCTTTAACGTTGATATATCAAATACACTATCAATAGGCCTTGATTCTGATTAATGGTATTTATATTGATTCCAAAAATAGGTATAAAAACAGGTATAAATATTATTTACTTATATGTTATTATTTTAATTCTCTTTCTCGAATGATAGTAACACCTTCTCTTGCAAATGAATATGACGACATAATGCGTGATTTTCAGATTCGTTATGAACAACTTGATGAAGATTTAAAGGCAATGTTAAACCCGTTATCAATAACTAAACGCGACTTAAAGGATTTATTTATCATGACAATATATTACCCTGAAATACCAAATCATTTAAATGGGATTACTTTCCGAGAATTATCAAATGAATGTATGAAAAAGATTATAAGTGAGGTTGTTTATCTGTCCTTTACTCGTGTTGATGGTGATGATGAAAAAATGGAGCTTACAGGAAATAGTGAGAATGGCATTAAAATAAAAGGGTTATATTATATTCCTTTATTCTCAAGAAAGATAGATAAAATTTTATACGGTATTGATAATACTGATGTTGATGATGCTGTTGATGATGAGAAGATATCGTGGTTAGAAAAAACTACATTTGTTAATATGTTTATAACAAATGTAGTTTACTCTGTTACATTACCGAAGGGTTATTATATTTAATAAATAATTGTGTTACGTCTAACAAAGGCCGATTTTAAACAAAAAATAATTTATTTTTTACATTACTTAACATGGGAGTGGTGATTCCTTTTCTGTCTTCTCGTAGGAGGTTCGTTTTGATGACTTGTATCACTATCATCATTGTTATTATTCATTTTGGCTATTTTAACATTAGTTACATCCATATTTTGGGATGGTTGTGGTAAGTATTCTGATGCATGTATGGCATTATTATTATTATTATTAGATTTATAATCGTTTGTCAATTTTTTTTGCAATACAGTTAAGGCATTATTAGCGTTATCAATTCCTAATAAATCATCAATATCATTACCAAACTCATCTAAATTACTAATTGATATATTATCATTGTTGTTTTTGTGATCAACATTAGAACCACTGTCTCTTGGATCATAAAAATTGTCATTATTTGAAGAATTAAGAGGGTTATTTTGTATTGTTGAAGAGGAAGAAGTATCTATATCTACAAATCCGAATTGCTTTTGAAATTCAATAGGATCAAATCTACAATCTTGTAATCTCTTTGCAGGAATAGTAGAAGATGAAATTTTTTCATTACAACCACTAAAAATACATTCAGAAATTTTATATTGAACTTCACCATATTTATCTTTAGGGAAACTTATGGAAGGGCATCTAATCTTGAAAGCAGAAGTTATGTAACACATAGAACCACTTGCATTAGGATGATTAGTTGAACTGTAAATATAACGTTTAATGTCATTATATTCTGTAATTTCTTGAGGAACCGTTTCTTCTTTTAATTTAGAAGGTGAAACATCGTAAAATGTAGTAAAAAATAAAGTATCTGTATTCGGTACATTAACTAAAGATTTTCTGTTTTTAACTTCCTCTGGTTTGTCATATGTCCAAAAAATACATTTCAAAACTTCTGATTTAGTTTTATCAATTTGATTTGGAAATTCTTTATGTGTTTCAGGATAGAATTGATCTCTAACACCACGGGTTATCCATTTGTCTTTCGATTCGTTCAGAAGTCCTTTATGTAGAATTGATCCTTTATCTGATGGTGGAGATTTTTCTATTAAATTGGTCAATGTTGATTCAAATTTAACAATAAAATTTTTTAGTTTTTCGCCTTTAGTATCTTTATTTGGATACAATGGGTGTATTTCTTGGTAGCAATAAAAGGAAGGTCTTCGTGGAGATTTAACATCAAAATAATAAGTGATACTCTGTGATTTCATTGTATGCCAAATTAGGTCATATTCTTCGAGTACACCAGGATTGGATTCTATGAAAGTTTTACAGTGACATCCACCATAAGATGATTTTATTATTCCTTGATTACTATTACTTCCTATTCTCAATAACTGAAAAGGAAATGATTGACCCTCTTGTAAAATATCAAATTGTATTCTACCACTTTTATCTCTTTCAAAAACCAATTGTCTTTGTGGTTGGGGCTGGGGTTGGGGTTGTCCTTGTGATGGGTCGTATGACATTGTTTACAATACTCAGTTTTTATGCTTAAAAAGAATAAAAGATTATATACTATGAAATATACTATAAAAGGAGCCATTCTGTTTTAAATTTAATTTGGTATATATATTTACTAATATAGCCAATAATTTAATTTGGTATTATTGATACAATATAACATAGCTCCAGAAGCTGTTGTTATAATTAAAGTCATATTAAGAAAAAACAAAAGATAAAGAATGGTAAGAACAAGAGTCGCAGTAGTGTCTTCGAAAAAACCTAAGTCTCATGGACAACCAAGTCCAACACAATCGTCAAATTTTACTATTAAAACCCCTCATCATTCATCAACAATAAAGAAAAAAAGAAATTTTAAAAAAACAGTAAAAAAACCTATTAAAAAACTTCGTTTTGTTCATCATGACAAGCCTGGTTTTATAGGATCATTAGAAAAGGCAAGAAAACCACATAGATTTAGACCAGGGACAAAGGCAAAAAGAGAAATTGTTGCACAACAAAAAAGTTGTGATATGTTATTAAATCATACACAAGTAGATAGATTGGTTAGAAATATTTGCAGTGAAATGAATTATGATGTTAGATTATCACATAATACAATATCAACGATATGTGAAGGAGCCCAGGGTTTTTTAATTGATATAATGACAAAATCTCGTAGTTTGGCAGAACATGCTGGTAGACAAACAGTTCAACCTGTAGATATGATAGCATTGTTTTCAATTGACAATTCGTTTTCTGATTATGCACATCGTGATAAAGATGGTGGTGATACCCTATCCAAAAGATCTTTAGAATCAAAGGTTAAATGGTCAGATATATTATTAAAAGATAATAAAAGAGAGAGGAAAGATAAAACATCTAAAAATGTTAATGTATCTACACAAAGTTCTTCGATTCAATTACATATAGAATTAAGTCCTATTCATGCGACAGCAACAACAACAACAACTCCAATAATGGATGATACAGAAAACGCAAAAGAATTAACTATTGATAAAACTCTATCAGTAGAATCACCATCACATTCATCATCATCCTCATCGTCATCATCCCGATCACAATCTCCTTCGCGTACACAACAAAACAAAGAAGATCATTCAAAAGATCATAGTAATATTATAGGAAATTTACTCTCTAATATAAGTGAAGAAGTAATGGACTCTCATGTATCAATGGATGACGACGACGATGATAATGCGTCTCAAATGCCTGATAAAAATGAAATACCGAAAATACTAGTACCTCCTTCATCTCCAATGCGTAATGAAAAAGTATTAGAAAATAACTTGGATTCAAAATCAACCAACAACAACAACAATGATGATGGAGGAAATCAACACCACCATCATCATCATAGAAAAGATCCTTCAAAAAAAGAAAGTATTAAAAATAATAATAATAAGACTCTAACAATTCCTAAAAGAAAATCAACTTAATGTGTGTATGTGTTTGATGATTGGAACAAAAATAAATCATTTATTTATTCATTCATTCATTATTTTTATATTTAATAATTATTGATAATTATTCTTTCCTTAATACTAAGTTATGGCAATATACGTGTGTTTATTAATATATTAAATGGCTGGAAAATCCCTTATTCATAATCGCCGCCACTCAGAAGAAGATAGAAATTATTCAGAATATGAACGTAATAAGGCAATTAACCCATTCCCTAATTATTCGGAATTTGGTCCTATGGGTGATTTCAAAGATGAAAAAGGGAGGTTATACAAGATTGCGTATTATGGTGATGGGTTCACACCATCAATAGCATCTAAATCATTACATCAAAATGTAATATCTCCAGAATCAGAATCATCGATAACAACATCCAATGGTAGTATTATTAGTAACGGGAGAAAAAGTGTTATACCTGTGATAGATACAACAGGTAGATACCGTTTTTATGTTAAAATTCCAAGGTCAACATCAAACACTTCATGGTTTAACTCTTATTCAGACATTTTAACTCAAAGTAGAAGTAAAATGATTAACTTAAGACGTACTAGCCACGGATCAAAGAAAGGACGAATTAAAGTTAGTGAAACTGTTTATAGGTTTAGCGTGGAAAGTGCTACGACTGGAAATAAGCGAAATCAACATACTGGTGTAATTACGGCATTATTTCATGATAAAATTAATCCATATGTAAAAGAACAATAAAAATTTTTATTTATTTCAACATCTCTATCACATAGAATCATCAGTGGTGTCATCGTTGGAAGAAGCATCGCTAACACTACCATTACCATTACCGTCACCAACATCTAAGTTCCTTGTAATAAGATCAATAGCAACCATTGCATTTAAATGTTGAAACACTTCGGATCTAAAAAATGATTGAATTTCATCATTTTTTAGATCCTGATTAAAAAATCCATCATAAATACTAGAATTGGATGGACTAGTTTTTAAATTAAACTTATCTTCTGTACGTCCAGTTGCCAATGCCACGCATCCAATAGGATCTAATCCCATCATACAGCAATTTATTAATTGGTCTTCTTGTATTGGTACACGTACATATTCATCCTTATCGTATACTGTTCTATTATCATTAGATAAAAAGGTTTTCACCAAATCACCTAATTCTTTATTTCCAAATTTTATATTAGATGGTAGGATTTTTGCTCTTTGATCCCATTCTTCCTTTGTAAATGAAGGCTTAGGTTCCATTGAACTATCTAATGCAGGGGGTTCAATAATATTTTGTGGTTGTTTTGAAATTTTATCAGGTACTGCAGCAATTTTGGAAGATCTTCCTTTCTTACCAATGGTAGATGGTTGCTGTTGTTGTTTAGTTATAAAAGAAGAAATTGAATTTTTATCAACATGTAGTTTGTTACTGCTATCAATATTCTTTAACGCAGTTCTCCATTTAAGTAGTATAAATCTAGGATCAAATCCAATGATTTGTGGCCATGCATTATTTTTGAACTTTAACTCTATATGAAATTTATGTATAAACTTCTGTTCTTCTGATTTTAAATTACTAAATAACCATTCACCGTTATGAGATGGATTTTTATTGGATGTAGAATGAGAAGAAGAAGAACCTTTATTATGATAATTATTATCATATAAGTTATATAGTGATGTCCCTATACCAAGATCCTCTGGATATCCTAAAAATAAAGGTTGTAAAGGAACAGATCCTTTATCTTTAAGAGATGTGTAATAGTTTTGAATGTCCAATTTCTTATCTTGAGATGTCATTGCCATATGAGAATGAAAAATTGAAAGTAAACTCGTTGGTAGGATTTTCCAATTTTTAATATCTTTAAAACATTCTTCTGTATTCGAAAATCCTGTAAAATAACATAATACAGGAAATTCTTGTTTAATTACACCAAAACCAAGCATTTCATATTTCATTATATTATCAACAACGTTTTCTATAGCCATTTTAATCTTTTTAAAATGTTGAACAAGTTCTGCTGATTGAGTTATTATAGATTTTAACTGTTCTTTTCTGTAGTTCATTATACTCTTTATTTGCAATTCCTTATTAATTTTTTTTGATTCTGTAGTGGTCGGTGTTGCTGTTGCTGTTGCTGTTGAAGAACCATCTACAGATGTACTTGATTTTTTAGGTTTTTTACCTGATTTTCTTCTTCCTGTAGATGATGTATTACTACCACTAGCACCGTGATTTTTAACACAATATGAAAATAAATTTATATTATTATCATTGAATGAAAATATATCAGGATTAGGTTTATAACCTTCTGAAATATTAATAGAGAAATAATCCTTTTTCCTTGATGCTCTCATAGAATGGATATTAAGCTCTTGTAACCATTTGGATAGAGGTAATTTATCAAAATTACTATCATCACTAGTAACAGCATTTTTTGTCCTAGATCTTTTTACTCCTCTTTGGCCTTTAGATGGTATTGTTTTACTCTTCATGTCCACTTTTAACATATCGTTGCGTTTGTGTGTAATTACCCTTTTTATTACAAAGATGGTATATTTAATATATATTATGACAATAATGCCATTAATAGTAATTGTTTTTATCTAAAGATCTCAATATGATCTCTCAAATTATGTGAAATTTAATTTTTTACTAATCATATTTTTTTATAGACAAAAAAGGAAAAAATTATTTTTATTTCTATATTGAATATAGTTCACATATAAAATAATTATATATTCCATAATGGAATAAAGGAATATTTTTTATTGTTCGTGCGTAACAACAGTGTTTCAAAAAAAAATTTTTTTAGAAATAGATAATGGAACAACGTGCAAATAATAAGAAATATTCCGATGATCAGAGTTACACGCCTCAAGATTATATAGCTAAGACACTTATCTATAATTCAAAACTATCAAATATAGACAAAGAGAAAAGAAGTAAAATCAAACATATCATAGCATTTAATTTAATTGAAAAACCTCATTTTAAAAAAAATGATTCTTTTATTCGTGATATTAAATCAGAAAATGCTCTCAAGGTACTACTATCTATTATCGATATGGTTAGTTTTGTCGTTAAGAACCGGAAAAACAAGTTCAATACCAACAATAACAATAACAACAATAACAACAATAACAACAACAAAAAGAAGAAGAAGAAAAAGAAGAAAAATAATGGAGATGTCGATGATGAAGCTGAAGAAGTTGAAGAAGAAGAGGCTGAAGCTGAAGCCGGAGCCGAATCTGAAGGAGATAAATCAAATAAAAACAAATCTTCAACATCAGCTAATATACAATGTAATATAGAGACTCTATTATCAGAAGAAAATAATTGTGTTGGATATAGAATATGGATATTTCTATTCAATGATGGTAATAATGATGATACATTATCAACCAATTTACTATTGTCATTCTATCACAATAAAACTGTATGGAACCATATTAACTTATATCATAAACATCAACATCAACAGCAACAAAAACAAAAACAAAAACCATTTGATAAAGCAGCAATAGAGCCTATCATAGATACAAGGGAATTTAATTTCATGAAATCAAGTACTATAGAATTATATTCGAATATAATTAAAGGATATTGCTGTGAAGATGATAATTTTATTGATGATGATAATAATCATAACTTCCGATTTCTATTAAATGATGTAGAAAAAGATAAAGGACAACGAGAGGCAAAGAAATTTAAGGATAATATTCCTACATTACATTCATCAGGATTCAATGAAATGGAATCAAATCCAACTGAAAAAAAAACAGTTATTAAAAAAATAATTTTATCAAGATTTTCAAAAGAAGCTGTAATGTTTTACAACACTGAAAATGTTTGTAAAAAACAAATTACCTTCTCAAATTACTTCAATAACACTGATAATATACCTATTGATGATCTACATTCAATTGATCCTTCTGATGATGATGATGATGATGATACCACCGATGATGAAAACTATAGTAGCAATAAAGCATCAAAAACAAACAATACGGTTAATTATAAAAATAAATTAATAGAATTAAGGAGAAATCAAATTGGAGATAATCAATTTAAAGGATTTCCATTAAATAAAACAGTTTTTGGTATAGAACATAAATGGTTATACTCATCCTTTATTTATAGATTACCACTACCTTTTAAAATAGGGACAAAAATACCTGGTGATCTAGATGGTTACAACAATGTATCATTCTATCCAAGTATAAATCAAATTTTAGAATTAGGTGTTGAATACCTTCCATTAACAACACCACAAAAAAGTTTAGTGATTGAAAGACATAGATCAAATCCAAATCATACGATTCTTTTTTGGGATCAAAATTATGGTGCAATAGAGAGAGCTATTTATGATGATCTGACTACCTCTCTTAATCATATTATGCAAATGAACTATTTAAATGGAAAATTAGGACCAACAAAAGGTTTTTTAGAAGGATTATCCAAGATATATATATCCAATTATACAACACATTGTAGTAATACAACAAATGAAGGATTTAGTTTAATTCCTATTCTTCCATATATCCAAAATGCCATTGACAACAACGAAAATGTTCATCCATCATCACAAATAGAAAATGATGAAAATAAAGGACTATGGGATGACGATGATGATATAATTGGTAACAACAACAACAACAAGATTGAATACGAAGATATTTTCATGTTAAAACAACCTGCTTCTATAAAAGATACATCATATGAATGTATGAAGGATATATTATGTCAATATACACCAACAGATATTAATGCTCAATTACCTGGTGGTGTTGCTTACGACACTGAGAATCTAATTAAATTATGTCCCCATTTTATACAACCAGATTTTGTAAGAAACGATATTTTTCTTAGATTAAATATATTAAATATATTGAGATATAAAAAATTAGATTCATTATATCCTAATAGAATAGAAAATAAAACAGAACGCGAAAAATATGAATATGCTCATAGAGAATTACAGGATGCTATGGGAGCAGAATGTTTCCATCATTTCTTTGAATCTAAAGATATGAGCAGTCATATGCATAATATTAGATCATGGATGAAACATAATGGAGAAATTCCAGAAGATTTTATAATAGCATCAAAAACTTTAGGAAGTACAAATACAAGACCTTATACTCAATTTAAAATATGGATCTATGATGTTTTATATAGTGTTATAGGATGTACACAAGAATATGTTCACGCAGGATTAATATATTTTTGTAGACTACATCATGCTAGATATTATCCTTTTCATGATACTTCATTGATTTCTAACCCAAAATTAAATGTTTTATTAGAAGGACCTGGAAAAGGTGGTAAAAGTTATTTATTAAGAATAGCTTCTTGGTTAACACCTCTTAATGACGTGTTAATTACTAATATGACAACTCATGCTTGTAATGTCAATGAAAATCTGGATGGTTTTTTGAATATACATGAAGAATTACAGGAAAAATTTTTTATGATGTCCAGTGGAGTGGATAATAAAAATTCTACACCTAATGACGCTTCTTCTATGCTTAAAGCAACCCTTACATCTCATCAAACAACAACAAAATCACTTGTAATAGATCCTTCTGGAAGAAAATCTCAAATATCACATGCAAGTTTACAAGGAGTTATGTTATGCGCATTAAATAATCTACATAATCCTGATCGAAATCTTTTATCAAGATTCATCGTTCTTTCTATTCCTGTCAAAAAAAATCATAAAAACGTTGGTCCCCGTCCATGTGATATGGCACCTGATGATAATTTAAAGAATAAATATGCTACTCATTATGATGTTATGGAACATAAAATATTAAGTGCTGTTGTTGTATTGGTGGAATGTTTTATTAAATCTCATGTATTTAGAGATGATTCATATGGTGTTGAATGTGGTGGTGGAAGAATTATGATATCTAAAATTCTTGATGAAGTTAATAAATCATCTGGTATCGATACATCTGACACAAGGAAAAGAGGAATGACTTTTGAACTTGCTAGAATACAAACATTAGCTTTTGCATGTTGGTTAGGAATGACATCACCTCTATCAGAATATTTATTTTATCATTCATCAAAAACACGCTATACTGAAGATAAACATAATAATAAATCCTTCTCATCTAAAATACCTGGTTCAATGTTTATAGGATTTAATTCACGTATAGTAACTCAAGGAATTTTTCCTAATGCTGTTATAACTAAAGATCAAGTTTTTGATTCAATTTTTTCAACCGCTTCTTGTCATGTAGAAGAACATTTAAATGATATTATTGAAACATTTGCTTTTGAAATATGTCATATAGAAAGACTTGATCCTGCACATTTTAGGGTAAAAAAAAGTGATCCTTTGAAAGGTGATGAACTTGATTATAGATATATATGTATCAGTAATCCATTAAATGCTTCTGTGATTTATTCTCAAATAAATCACCATCTTGAAAAAGTTGTTCTATCAGAAGCGATTATAAATAAAATAATTGGTGATCTTTCAAGAAGTTATAGAGATTTACCAATGTTAAGAATGGGTAATCATAATAATAAACCTTATTTATTTGTTGATGAAAATGAACCTAAAACTCAATCTCAAATTGCTATTATAGAAGGACCTAATGGATCAAAAAAACAATACTCTGTTTGTTTATCTGTATCTTATCTTAAAGATAAATATCCTCTTATACTAACTGATGATATTATTTCTCCTACAAGAATATATGATAGTATTAGTGATGTTCAGGTTATTGATGTATTATTACCTAAAACCAAAACAACATCAATACATGTACAAAAACCAAAACCAAAACCAAATCCAATAGATAATAGAAGTGAAGCAGATAAGATTGTAGATTGTTATACTGCAAAAAATGATAATATATTTGTTAAAGCGATTAAAAAAACATTCGAAAATGAGTATCTAGAAGAATGTGGATTAACAGATAAAGAGAGAGAAAAAATTGAAGAAAAATATAAATGTGATGGTAGAGATAACAAAACACCTCCTTATCTTAGATTTGCAGTACCAATAACACCAACAAATTACATAATAACTGATTTTGGATCAAATACAAAATTAAAATCAATGCCAAATATTGTAAGTCTCAAGACTTTAAATTCCATTTTAACATTGACACGAAGAGATGAAATTAAAGAACCGTTTCATGTATTTAATCATAGATTACTCCTACCAACACAAATGGAATCCATGCATAGGAGAGAAGTATATCTCAACAAACTTATAGTCGAAAAAAATACTAATAGTAGTGATAATACTAATCCTTCTACTACTACTTCATCTCAATCAAACACATTGGATTCAATATCAATGAAATCAAGAGAAAAAGATTTTCATATTGCTTCTGAAGCTGGATTTACAAGTAGAGTAGATTTAGATTTTACTTATTCTCAAACCCTGTGGTCAAAATTATGTTTTCATGGATATAGAGGATACAGAAATGTTTTAACAAACTATCCATTCATATTGTATATGTGTATTATGAAACATGTTGATAAAAAACCTATTGAATATCCAATAGAGAATGCCAAAATGTTAATAACGAGTAATATTAAACAACGCCTAAGTGAAGCCTATCCAGAAGTTAATATTCTATCAAGTCTTGATGATGCATTACTAAATGATAAATACACAAGGAAAAATATGGAAGATGTCATTCAATGTGAAGAAAAAAATGATGGTGATGGTGATGGTGTTCCTAATAATGTTGTAGATGCTTCAACACCATCATCTGTAGTATTAACACAAGAAAAAGAATCTACATATATAGATATTAACAACCGCTTTACTATTACAACGCAACGATCATTATATGCAACGAAATCTCTATCTGATATAAACAGCATATTAAATATTCAAGATGATTATATCGACGGTAGTGTTAATTTTCATAGTGATAGTGATTGTGATAGTGATAGTGATAGTGATAACAGTGGTGATAATGGCGTTGCAGACATGGTATCAAATTTGGATGACATGATGGCAGAAAATAAAAACAGACATAAAAATGCATCTATAAATCACGCTAGTAAATCTAATACTGATTACAACGTAGTAGATTCTGTTAAAAAGAAAAATGCATCCGATAGATCTTTTATTAGAAAATTGAAAAGGAAATCCAATCCAAATGACAAGAAAATGCAACAACCAAATAAAAAAAGAAAGTTATCTGCATCTACTCGAAATCTTGATAAGATAGCTCTTAAAAAAACAAAAAAACATGTAAGAACAATATAAACTATTTATTTATTTTTAATTATCATAAATATATTGTTATTTATATGATATGTTCACGTAGGGAGCATACATATAAATCCATTCAATTCATTCGGCTTGAGGGTGAGTGTGATGGTGGGTCGCACGACGGGAGTTAGCATATTTAATACTGTATATCTATTTCCCATTTTTTTCATAGCATAGCATAGCATAGCATAGCATAGCATAGCATAGCATAGCATAATATGCATGAATTCGATAATTCAATTGAAACTTTAAATAGCGTTAGAAAAGCGCTAAACGGAGATTTATTATTGATAAATAATAAATTAAATATCCTTGAAATGCGTCGATTTGGAGATAACAATGATACCCAGTATATTCTATCTCAAAATTCATTGATATACACAAATGAGATAAAAACTTTGTTATACGGAAAATATGATAACAATATTTTTGTTTTATCGAAAGAAAACCTTCTATTACCGGTTAACAAAAATTTTAGTTCATCGTTAAAACATTACAATGACACCATGGTAATTACAAGAAAATCCCTGTTAAAACTACCAAGATTTTTTATATTCAGAATTGCTATAAATACATTTTTAATATCGATATTTTTCTATTTATGTTGTATATTGATATATACATTTGGTTGTTGTATCTAAAGTAATAAAAAACACTATTTATTCATGTGTTTGTTTGTTTGTTCAAATATGATTAATATAACATTCATCTTCTGAACATGTACTATAGTCTCCACAAGCACATGTATTATATTCAATGTCTTTGTTTTTATCAAAAATTTCTACAATTTCAATATCACTATCATCATCTTTTGTAATTATATCTTTTTCTTTCGATTTTGTTTGATTATCAATAATACCATCCATATTCAATACATTGGTTGTTGGTGTTGGTAGGGGTATTGAAGAAGGTGTTGGTTCTTTGAAAGGAATAAAATAAAAATCCTTTTCATCACCACTATAATCACCACTAATTTTTATATTTGATTTGTATGTTGGTTTTTTCGTATTATTGATTGTTGTTGATTTTAATGGTATAATTAATGGTAATGGTAGTAAGGGTAATGGAGATTGTGCTTCAACAGGTTTAAATTTATCCGTTGATTTTTTGTATTTATCTTTCTTTTTATGGTCATATTTATCATTTTTCATAATATTTTTAGAGTTTCTCGATATCTGATCCATTTTTTCTTGTGTTTTTTTCCTATTATAATTATTATCTCTTGATTTAATTCCAAATGGTTGTTTATGGTTGTGTGGTTGTGGTTGTGGTTGTGAATGATTGTCATATCCATCATAATATGTTGTTATGGTTGTTGATCTTCGTGGTGTTGTTGAAGGATATTTTTTATTATAATAATTATTTTCGTGTCGCGATAAATAATCAATGTCTTTTGTGAATGGTATATATGTATCTATATTTGATTCATTGTTGTTGTTGTTGTTGTTGATGTCGATATTAGAATCATAGTATCTCATATCATGTGATTTTTTATGATCATGAAGACCACCATAACCAATATATTTCGAAAATCTTCTATCTCCTTCATCAGCCTTTTCACTAACACGAGAGGAATTATTATATATATGGCGTCCATGTCTCGACATTGGATGTGTTATGATATTGATAGTATTTTATTTCCAAATACGTCCGCATATATATTATTTTAATTATTTACAATTCATTATCTTATTATTTTATCATAATGCCTTATTTAGTAATTTCTTTCATATAAAAAAAAATTAACTACTATATATTGTTAAATTGTATGGCTGAATTCGATAAACATAAAGCGATCGAAGGACTGTCGAAGATTTACCATTCTCTATCCAACCAATCCAACTCTTCATTTCAATCATTTTTCAATGATGATGATGGTGGTGGAACATTCAAATCAATTGCTGAAATTCATAAAATAGCAGCTAATAGGGAATGGGATGCTATTCGTAATTCTATTGATAGTGATGTTTTTCCGGTGGACGGTATATATTTCAAATCAGTAAATCCATTTTTTAGTGTTAATATGGATAAGATCACCGATTCAGGACTTTTCTATGTTCATCATAATGAAGGGAACCTATACTACACAATAAAAATAGATAAAAGGAATGAAGACATGTTTATTAATGAATTTAAATAAATTTATTGTAGTTTTATCTATTACATGGCTATATAACCGTTCAAACTATATTAAATAATTAAAGGGTTTTTAAAACATTTATTTACTGTCACATACACCAGTCTTTTGTTTTTTAGATTTTTTTGGTTTTTCATATACAACCTTATCACTGTCGTCGCCGTCGTCTGTAGATTTTTTCCGTTTGTTTGATGGTTTGGATTTTTATTTGATTTACAATGTAATTTTTATAACCCATTATTAATACACCTATTGTCATACAAGATGACACGGTAATAAACAATGGTATGGTATATGCTCCTAACATCAGTTAAATCCGTTTTATATAGTAACATGTATTAAAACCGTTTTAAGCAATACATAAATACCTTATTACAAAAATATAATTAAAAAAAGTAAAAACGGAAACGGAAATGGATAAGGGCCGTGGTATTGTTGTCAAATTTGCATGCAAAGACGAAAAGTCATCAACAATTATTGACGTTATTTCTGTGGCCGAATTATCTTACATTATTTTATGTAATTTATTCAATTCAGTTGAAGAATATGAAATGGATTCGACATTACTTACTAATAATATAAAAGGAATCAAAAGATATGCCAGGTTATCTGCGACATGTAAAATTTTACATGATTTAATGTATCCAAAATTAGTAATGTTTTCAAAGTTTACATGTAAATTACATATAGCTGAATATCAAATATCACCTAAGACAGGTAAAACAAAAAAATTAATATGCCATAGTAATCTAAATTACCAATTATGTCAAGCGATCATTAATGGAGTAAAATGTAATTTTAGTGGTACATGTATTGCTGTTAGTAATTACTGTACGGATTGTGATGACCGTATATTTATATATATATGTAACGAACACACAAAAAGAATTTGTAAAAGACAGCGTTTTGGATGTCACGGTGCTATATGTCATGAATGTGAAACAGATTTATTTCGTGATACAGGAATTTCTTTTCATGTAGATGGGTGGACATGTGATGGATGCGATAGTGAACCAGAACCATCATTAGAAGAAGAAGAAGAAAAAGAAGAAGAAAGAAAATGTGGTGTATGTTCCAAGGTTTTATTTGAGAACGAAAAAGAATATGCACAATGTGAAGAATGTACTAATTGGTTTTGTAAATCATGTTGCATAAAAAGTGCAGTATACCCTCAAGATGAACTTCAAATGTGCTTAAATTGTTTTCATAATCATCAAGATGCGGTATATAAATATGGATATGGTTTTACAAGAAATCTGAAAAAAACGAAAGCTACCAATGGTGGAACAACAGCAACAATACATGCGAAAAAAAAACAAAAAATTGTTTAAATTATTTATTAACAAATGTAGTTAAATAAATTATTTTATCTATTGTGTGATTTACAAAAAACTATTTATTTAATTCATTTCATGTCGATTTTGGATTTACAAAACTTTAGTTTTTCTTCTAAAGGTTTGCACATATATTGAGTTAAACCACAATCTATTGAATAATGTTTTATAACCACTTCCAATAAGGTAATTGAATCAATCCACAATTTTAATTCCATATACAAGTCAATAACTCGTTTGCGTATATTATAAGCAGAGGCTGGTGATGCATCCGCATCATGATAAGCATAACATTTTATATAAGATTGTATGGCATCTAGTTTCTTATCTTCATTGACTTGAATAACACCTATCTTTTCCATAGTTATCGCTGCCGAGCTGAACTTTCCATCGAATTCAAACAACAATACCGCTTTATGGTACGCGTCAATGGCTTTTTTAGTGTCAACAAATACGAACATATCACCTGCATGTATGAGACTCACGGCGGTTGCGTAGTCCGCATGCTTTAATTGACGATTGAGATCTTCAATTGTCATATATGTTTGAGCAGCCGATGCATATAATTTACCAATCTTGAATTGATTTGCCGCTCTTGTATTAAGATTGATGGAAGTTTTAATTCGATCTTCTTTTGATAGATTATCATCTAAAAGAGATGACTGTGCTTCTCTTAGAAATATCTGTCCTTTTTCATCATAAGATTCCTGTTGTGTTGCCATACCGAAAGTCTTTTCGTTATTACTAAAATAAGGTTATATAATAATATAACCTTATTTAGGTAATAAATACTGTTTAAAATGGGAAATGGATGAACCATCTCTTTTCGACCTTCCTTCCGATATTTTTCTGTATATCTTTCGAATTTCCACTTATGAGAATTCGACTCGTTACATGTTACGCATGACATGTAAACATTTTCATTCACTCTTTGCTATGCTAAATGGAAATTATTCTCGTCTGTTTTTGCAAGAAGATAATATCCTATGGTATAGAAATAGTGTATGGAATTTTGATGATATTTTATTATACGGTGGAATTGAATGTTTCAGAAAATTCGTTTTCGAACATAATCCATCTTCATCGCTTCTCAATCAAATTTATAGAATTTCGGCGACAAAAGGGTATTTAGAAATTCTGATATTACTTGACGACCACTATTCGGAACAGATCAAACCATCTTACCTTAACCGGTCAGGTAAAAAAATTAGAGATGATCGATATGAATACATCTTTATGGAAAACGCGCTGCCCAATCTACAATTTTTTTGTTGTGATTATCTATTTATGAAATCTGGAGGTAGATTTTATTGTCATGGTTGTGCTGAGTTACCTGATGATTTACCGATCGATGCCTGGCACTATTTGATTAGGAAAGAGCTTGTTAAAATTGAAGAAGCAAAAGAGTATATGAAGGAAAAAAAATATAGACTGTTGTTAGAAATGGTCGGAAATAAATAGAGAAATTCTGAACCATCTGATATATCAAACAACAAAAATCTAAGATTAATAAAACAGTATTCGAATAACTGGCCTATGCTAAAATAACCGACTTATTAGAAACGATTATGATAATAATCAATAAATTAATTTAATTACAAAATATTTATTTTTTTTTCTTTTCATAAAAAGGATTAATTGATTGTTTAAATACAGTTGGATCATCAGAACTAGTATCTTCTGGTTCTTCCATATCCTCATTGTTATTTGAGTTATATTCTAAAATTCTCTTTTTAATTTGTTCCATTGAATAACCTATAAATTTGCCGCATTTCCAAAATATATAACTACATAATGTGTAACACCCTAATATAAATTTGAATGTAAATTTTCCTGTTTGTTTCAAATAATATATACTGTTTGATTCTGTTTCATCATCATTATCATGAACGGTATTACGGTAGTAGTCCTCTTTAGCCCATTTATTAGGTCTTAAGATTTTCTTTTTTTTCCGTGTTGCTGTGAATACACCACCAGAATTTATATAAGCACCTATTTTTGTGTTAATTATGGAATTGGTACTAGAAGATTCAGATGTATCATTACCACCACCCCTATCCCTGTTATTATTACCGTTGTTTTTATCAAATGAAGATGGAATTTCACCCATATCTTCATCTAATGAACCACTATAAATATAAGGAGAACGTCGTTGAATATAATAAATCCCTATAAGAAGGGATTGAAATAATATGAATAATAGATATATTAGAAAAACAAGTTGAGAGATAATAGATCCAATGATTACAAATACAGCAGGATTAAGTAGAGAGAATCCAACAAGTAGAGCGATATTTGTTATAAAATAGTTTGGTAATAATGTCCAAAAATATACACATGAAAAATGTTGAGAATAAGTAACAGGATCATTGAAATCGAGGTTCAAAAATTTATCAATCCAAGTTGCAAAAACGGGTATTTGCATTAAAATATTAAAAGGAGCTGTTGTTCTAATATAATTTAAGGTACTCGGAGAATAATATTGTATTAAGAAAAGAACATTATCCCATAACCAAAAGAATCCTAAATCATTTGCACAATTTGCAATTTGTAATGTTTTTGTATAATTACAACTATAGCAATTATCATTTGTATATAGACTTGTAATTAGACCAGAAAATACAAGTTCACATTTAGGTGAAACAATGTATACGGTAGTATTGAATAGATCATTTCCCAATGCAACAGGTAATGCAGGATAACATCTATAGGACCATCCATAAGTTGTAACAAGATAACCACCAAAATAAACAAAACCTATAAATGAAGTTGCACCACCAACAAATGTAAGAAAAGGATTTTGAAATAATTGTTGTACTACGACAGCAATTACAGATGAAACGGCAACTTCGAGGAGAAATCCTTGAAGTAATGAAAAACGTTTTTGACTATTATCTAAATTTTTCCAATCCGACCATGAACAATTATAAAATACTCCTAATAAATCATTAATTAAACCTCCTTGAACTGGTGTTACTTGAAAATATAGAGCCAATCTATCAAAAAAATTGAAAAATGGACCAAATATTGGACATAATATATCAACTAGTATTATATTTGCATTAGGTGAATTACACATTCCTCCTCCAGGAGGGACTATAGGTAAATTATTATACCAATTTGTAAAATCAGAAAAACCAATCTTAGGATCTGTATCTCCTAATGTACTCCAAGGATCCTGTCCAGGATATGGAAATCTACATTGCATACCAGGAATACCTCCACATATTACTGTAGCTTTTGGTGATTGTGTATAGTTTGCAAAGGATTGAAATTGAAGAATAGAATTTATAAAGTATTGACTGGTATAATATTTTATTGCATTTTCCAAAGCTTCTTCTATTGTACCAAATAATTGATCTAAATAAAAACATCCATCGCAAGGGAATGTGGTATTTAATAAACAAGGAGGTATTTCTATTACAAAATCTGGATTATCCGTATCTTTTATATGTATAGAATTATCATCACTATTAATAAATTCATTTCCTTGTCCTGTGTTAATAATATTTAATGTATGGTTATGTTGTTGTTGTTGTTGTTGTTGTTGTTGTTGTTGTTGTATTGATTTGTAATTCATAAAATTCCGCCATGTTGCCTCTTGTGAAGTTAGATGATCTTTATCATTATGGGCTATCATTGATTCAAAATATTGAGTATTATAATTATATATAGGCTTATTAATTATATTGAGTGGGAGTGAATGACTGGATTTAATAGGTTTCATATTATTAGATATTATATCAAGATCAGGACCATGATAAGAGGATACTGTAAATTTAAGATTAGCATATTTTAATCTGAACATATTTCTCGTTCTTTCCCTCATATATAAATATAGATCATCTAATCTTTTCCATTTCGCATCGCTTTGTTTTGATCCAGAAAATACAACACCTATCCAATATTTAGTTCTTTCCCATCTTGTCTTAAATTTAGAAATAGTTTTATTTTGTTGGTTGTTGTCGTTGTTGTTGATTGTTGATTTGTAAGTTGAATTATGCTTAGAATGATATTCTTCTGTAGTCTCATTGTTGTTGTTATCATCATAAGGAGATATAAAATAAGGTAGTACACCACCGTTATCGTCATCATAGCCATCTGTTTGGAATGAGTTATCGAATCTCATTTTACCAATATCATATGCCAATATATTAAATGTATCATTTGTCATTTCTCCTAATTTTCCTTTAATTTCATCTAATATAACACTCCCTGGTATTTTATTAGACACTTTTTCATTTAGTAAAGGGATTTTTAGACGTTCCAATACTTTGATAATATTACGTCCATCTCTTCCAATACCTAATAAAATGTCTTCTTTTATAATATTATCTAATGTTGAATGAACAAGTCTTTCTATTATTTTACCTGACATTGAATTTATAATTAAATATTTAATCTCTATTAATTGTTGTTTTGTTAAAGGTTTTTTATTATGTTGAGTCATTCTATATACATAATCAGGAACACCTAATTTTTTAATATCTCTTTCATGAATAGTAGGAAATTTTGATCCTATCCAACTTCCAATATTATAAACCAATAGAGAAGGTAGAAACCTATTTTTATCTCCATTCATAGTTTCATTATGTATCCATTCAACGAAAGCATCATTTGTTTCTTGAACTTTTTTTCTCATTTTTTCAGTTAAGCTATTTATTCCTTTATGTAGAATATCTCGTTTTTTAGAATCTAGATTCGTTATATTAGACCAATAATTTATAACTTTTTGTCCTATAGCAAAAAAATTAGCTGATATTCCTGCAATTGAACTTACAAGTTGAGGTAAATCCATTTCAGAAGGTTGTGATAATATTCCAGTAAAATTTCCAGGTGTAGGGTCAGCGATAGCATAAAAACTTTCAACTATATTATTCCAAAGAAATCCTATACCATCCCAAAATCCTGTTGTAATTGATTCTATTGCATTTACTTGTGATGCATTATTCCATATAAAATAAGAATTTAAGTTTTCCCTTTCTAGCATATTTGTCACATCATCTGTTGTATTTAAATTTTGTAAATAAGATATATTCAAATTAAAGTTTTTCCATCTATTATGATATGTTGTTGTGAGTAAAACAGCCGGTAATACTGTTCTATCTGAAAAGTATTGTAAATAGATTATAAGTCCTTTCGAAATTTCTCCAGCATAAAAATATTTCCTATTTGGATTACTCAAAATATCTTGAGGTATCCATAATAATTGAGTTTCATTACGGAAAATATCCACTATAATTCTAGATTTAACACATTCTTCAATAATATAAGTTCTTTCGAAAAATGGCATTGTAGTAAAATCATTTTGCATAGATGTTATATAAGACATCATTTTATCACATGTATTTTCGACCACCATTGTTTCATTATCATTTCTGATAGGCCAATAAATTTTCATAACACACAAATAGCTTTCATCTTGTTGGATAGTTGTTAAGTTATTCCATGGTATAGTTGAATATTCTATTAAATGTGATAAACATGGATCTGTATCATTATATGCCAATGGTGTACCATCTATATGTGTTAACATAAATGATATCCATGTATCCATTGAAACTCTTGGAATAGTACCATTATCATCTCCTTGTTGAAAATCTCGTTTTTTTGTACCTCCTGGAGATACAGTACAATTAGGATCTTGTGTACAACAAAAGTCTACTGAACTATAACCTAATCCTCCGAACGTTATAAAATTAATAAGTCCAACAACTGCAGATAAAACTGCTTGTAATATCGGACAGAAAACTCTATAAATTACTTGTAAAAAATTTCCTATAATTCCTAATCCAACAGCATTCAATAGAGAAGATAGGAAATTAACAACAGCAGCTCCTAAACCACCTAAAACTTGCATAGCAAGACTAACAAATATATTGACAACAGCGGCAATTGGATTTTCACCTAAGAAAAATGCTGCAATAAATTTAAGAAAAATTTTGAATATAGTAAGAGCGAGATTTGTAAAAAATGGTCTAACTTCTATAATTAATTGTGCTATAGTAAATAATAATTCATATGTGACAGTAGGACAATCAGGACCACCTCCATGAAGTGCTGCACATATCAAACAATCTATAACAAGACCTAAATCAGCAATAACTTGAGCTAATCCTTCTGTTAATAATGCCACAGGTGTTTCTATAAAAACAAATACAGATGCAAAATATTGTCCATCATGTAGTTTGTTTAAAAATGCATTTATAATTTCCACGGGAATTAATAATAATTGAGCACTGTCACAAAATATAGTAGATACACAAACAGGTGCATTACTACATGGTGGAGGAGGAGGAATTTGAGCAAATTGACCTACAGTTGAATTTATAGGAGCGAATGCGCATTGTAATAAAATTAAACGACTGGCTTCACCAAAAATTGAAAATAAAGCACAATATACATCACATAAAGAATCCTTCACTTTTTGTATAGCATAGTCGTATGTAGGTATATCAATTGTTCCTAATGAAGGTCTAACAGGAAGAGAAAGAAAAGAAAATGAAAATTCCCAATTCTCTTTAAAAGGAACTTCAATTATTTGACATAAATCATCTAGAAGATTGGCAAAACAACAGACAAAACTTTTTCCTTGATCACCAGGAAGACTACAAAAATTTGGATCAAATTGTCTAATAGTATCACCTAAATATTGACACATAATACGCCAATCTATTGTTATAGGATCAAAACTTATATCAGCATAAATAAATCTTGCACCATCAAACACAAAAAAAAGATTTGCAGTAGATGCTAAAAATCCTGCTGCAATATCAAATAGATCAAATACAACATTAAGGAAATATTGAACAGCACCTCCAAATGGCATATTTAATTGTCCTATTTGATCTCCTACACATTTAGCAAATTTATGAGCTTGTGGAACAGCAAAATGAATTTCTTTTAGAGGTATTTCTTCCCAATAATCAAGAATATATATGAATGGAATTTGACAACATGTCGGAAGGAAGAAGAAAAATAGGATTCCTGGAATAAACTCAAAAATTATTTTTAATAATACTATAACTGTTCTCGCTGATTCTCTTACACCACATATAACTTCAGGTCCAGTTATAATATATAGATCAGCAAATGCATCTGTTGATAGAGCTAGTCTATCAAATAAATAACTAAATTGAAAATATGCAATACCACTTCTATCAGGTGCAGCGATATCACCATAATGAGTTACAGCCTCTAGAGTCATATTTAAAAGAGATCCTGCAATACATAATGGTTCTGTAACAATCAACATATATTTTACATTAAATAAATTTTTAACAGGTTGTGGTATCGTTAGATTAGGATTATTTATCAAATTAGTTATAACATTGAAAAAACTTTCAATTAATATCCATATAGCATCTTCAATAAAATCTCCTGTTGCAACAACAAATATACACCATTCAATAATAACAGGTTCAATAGTAGGAAGTGTAAAATTAAATATAGAATATATAGGAACTTGAAATAGTCTAACAAAAATATTATAAAATGCATCTAATGAAATGATAAGACTATCTAATTGAAGTATATTTGAAAGATCAATCCAGAAAAAATCTAGAAATTCACAAAAACATATCATTGTAGGTACTAGAGTAACAGCCCATTCTACAATTGATCCCAATGTTAATTGAATATTCCATCTACCCGATGTAATGAAATCAGGTTGATTAATAAATGCTAATAAATCATTGGCATAGACAATAAAAATTTGACCAAATGCAGCCAAAGATGCATAATATCCATTAATTTGGGCACACGCGAAAAGTACCCTGAACTGTCCATTATAAATAAATTTATATATATGATATAGAGCATCCCAAAAACCTATAGAAATTGTATATAACAGTCTTGCTATGTTTATAATCGGATATATAATAAAATCTATACCATATCTTATAATACATTGTCTAAATATAAGATAAGCCTTAAGACCTACATCATGATATTCTAACCATACAAAAGATCCTAAAAGTATGATTGTTAATCCTACTACAAGATATAAATTATTATTCACCAATACTATCACTCCTTGAATAGCAACAAATACCAGTCTTACCAAATTATAAACTATTAATATACTAATTGCAAAAATTGAACTGATATATGTTTGAATGGAATAATCTATAGTCGTAGGTTTTAATAAAGGGTCTCTGAATAGATAATGTAATATGAAATATGAAATTGTCAATAACACTAATACAGAAAGAAATGCTATCAATAACCCCGCGACGATTAATGATATATTTATTACGTCAAGCATTTCATATATCAATAGGATGATGACAATATAATTATTGTCGTGTTTGTACAATCAGATTCACTTTAAACATTATAACTATAAGTGTATATTATAATGTAAAATTTATTTTTAATTATAAATCACGACTCAAAATAGTTAAATTTTTTTCTCTTATGTAAAAGAAGAGGTGTTAGATTAGACAATGCATGATGCTGTCAATTATTCCATTATCTAACACACAAATAGTATTCCTTTTTTTGTTCATAATGGACATTATATGTATTTTATACTCGTTATACAGATTCTCATGTTATTTAATAAGTAAAATAATATCATTTTATTTTATAATTAATGAAGATAATCTGTCATTACTTAGAAATGATGATGCCGATGGTGATGGTGATTATGAAATAGAAAAGATAGAAGAGGAAGAATTTTACAGAGAATATAAAGAAAAATTGTGTATAACGACGAAGAGATATGTCTATATTATTGTAGTTATTTTAATAATAGGGTCTTTTGTATTATTATCAGGGTATTATTATTATAATATTAATAGAATAATTGGTATACCGTTATGCATAGATTATACAAACAGTATTATAGATGAAAAAATATTTAAAATATGTTATAATGGTATAAAATATGGTGATCGCAGAGCCTCACCAAGTTTAAAAGACCATATGGATATATCTAATGAACTTAAATCGGAGTATATTGATGAATATATTGGTCAATATAGAAACAGATCAAATGAGAATATGGATATAGATGGGATTAAACCGGTAGTAGCATTATCAAAAATGAATACATATTTTATGAATATACACGGAGATATTCTTATTTACATTAAAATTTACAATGTCAATGAAAAAAAAATTAAATATCAAATGGTGAATTTAAGACGTATTAAGAGCATATTGTATAATATAATTGATGAGATACATATACGAAAAAAGGAAAAAACCGAAAATATATGTGTATGCCCAAGTTTTATGGGTATAGATAGTAATATACTCTTTTATTATAATAATAATTCATCGAATTATGGTTGGCAATTGTTATATAATCCATATATTAATGTAAATAATAAAGTACCGGTCAATAATGATCACGATGAAGATGTAATTGAAACAGAATTTAACACAGAAATGGGATTAGATACAGATATTAATAGCGTAAGTGATAATAGAATTTTAACTCATTTACAGAAAATAATAAAGGATATATATGAACAGCCTAACAATGGTTTAATATCCCTACAACGACGACGGCGACATAGTAAAACTCTTATGATAAATACTTTTATTATAAGAACAGAAAATCAAATCTTCCATAACAATATATTAACAAATAGTAATTTAATTAAATTATTGGAGGAACAATCCCGGTTATTCTCAAATTATTATAATATGGATTTGGCAATAAAATTGATTCAAAATTACCCTGAAAATATATACTACAAAATTGAAATGGAGGAAATTCAATTATTATTGAATACGGAATCCGTAGCCTGTTTTGTACATTGTAAATAGATAGACTATAAATAAAAATATTTATTTATTTTTCAATTTAGTTTTTTTCGCTTTGGTATTTGGTGTCCATTTCTTTTGTTCAAATAATGGTTTATTGGTTACTGATTTCGATTTAGAATCATTTTCAGTTTTTCTGCGTTTTCTAGGTTGTTCTTCATAATTTGGAGTAACATAAGGAATAAATTTCCTTTTTACTTCTTTTACTACTTCAGTCCCTTTTTTATTATTAATAGCTGCTATCTTATCGCTTGGATAAACAGCATCAAATGTTTGTAATTGTTGAGTTGTTGTATGAGAAGATGCTGCTGACACACAGAAAGATGATGTTAAAGGAACAACTTGTTGTCGTTGCAGATTAAGATGATGAATTTGTCGTATGGTTTGATCCGATATATTAGCTATCATTTGAATAGCTGCCTTCATTTCAAATAGTTCTTTGACAACACTCGTTAAAGTTATACCATTTTTTTGTTTATCATGATTCAATTCTTCTCGTATTTTTCTGCATGTATCTTCTATATCTTTTAATTTTTTATCACTTTTTGCTTGTTTTCTAATTGTCATAACGAGTTGTCGTTCTTGTGTCTCTTCAGGTATTTGATATGAGAATGGAAGGTCAGTACCATCCGATGGAAATGGACTATCAATAGAACTTTCAGTATAGCTTGTATCATCATCATCTGAATCGTTAAAAATTTCAGTTTGTTGTGTAATGGTAGTGATCGTAGTATCAACACAGTTTTTGTCAAAATCTGCACCATCACCTAATTCAACAGAATTTTCAATAAGATCAGATATACCTTTTTCAATTTCTGGTGTACTATTATTATTATTATTATTATTATTATTATTATTATGACCCTTAATTAATACAGATAAAAAGTCCACAACAGATCCATATGTATTATTAAGGTCATTAGCACTATATGGGGGTTCGGAAGGTGGATCCATAGGGTTGAATTTTGGTGTTAATTCGTATGATATACGATCAACTGTTGCACAAGGCATTCCTCCTAATGAAGCAGGTAGTAGTATAGTATACGGCAATGAATCATTACTAAATGCATCATGTTCTCGTATAGTGCAATATTGACTTGAAGGGGTGTCCCATACTTTATATGTCTTCCATCCAAATTCTTCTAGTACACTGTTTCCACATTGTTCAAATTTCAATCTATCAATAATGGGATTTACATAAAAATAATTATTTGTACCATGAACATTAATCTTTGTACGCACTTGTGACTCCATAAAAGGTTGATTACATAACCTTTGTCCTATATTATCAGTCCCGAGAATACGGATGTGTTGATGGTCATTAGAATTAATTTCAATAACAGGTTGTTCTACAGAAGTTAAATTTTGAAAAGAATCAATGGTAGTAACGATTTTAGGATGATTATGAGGAGAATTAATGTTGTTGTTTTTTTGTATTGTATTGACTCTTCTTTGAGATTTTACCTTTTTTCTTTTTTTTGGTTCACATATCGTAATACCGTCGGTTGATATTATTACAATTGTACTAACCTTTAAATTAATAAAGATATCCAGATTTCCTTTAATAATAAAAAGATCTGTTAAATTATTAAAAACTTGACGCCCTCCAACATCAATAGTAGAAAATACTGCATGATTGGTACCACCACCATCTTTACCAATCGAATATCTACAACAACTGGACATTGAGATTAAAGATTGTTCATTCTCTTCAACACCAATACCCTGACCAAAAACAACAGAAGATCCAGATATTCTAAATATTTTTTTAATTGGAGTTAAACTTTCACCACCACGGTTTTTTTTCTCATTTCTAAAGTCATATTTCATTGATTTTAAAATTTGTTTATTAAAAGTTTCATTGCTACTGTTTAAAAATGAGGATAAATCTGTTATATATGGAGAAGATAATAATTTTTTAAGAACGCTCCTTATAATCTATTCATTACTACATCATATAAATATCATTATTATGAATGACAATACCTTCGATTTAAAGATCTCTTGTATATCTTCAATTTTGACATCATTGGCATGAAGATACGGTTTAAAAACTTCCATAATAATAGATGCATTTGATTTATCACGATCATTCATTTTTAAAAAATGACAAATGGTAAATTATGATTTCCAACAGTGGGTTTCCGTTGTTTTATGCCGATAATTCCACCGTCATGGGAATATCTACTATATAAAACGGATTTAATAACCAATTTTATATAAAACGTTTTTATTATAATTTATTTTTTACCATATATAGAATTAATTAATAATTTTTAATATATCACATTATAGATACCAAGATTGTCTCCAGGAGAGACATGGCATATCAAAACGAAAATGATAGATATTATGATTTAATGGCAAAACTAGAAGATTATCATAGAGTAAAATTAGAAATTAGTGAATGCCAAAATACATCGGAACTTTATGATAATATAAGAAATGGTATTAAAATTGATTTGGAAGTTATTAAAGGAGTTATTAAAGAGGTAAAAACACCGAATTGCTATAATAATGAAAAAGAGTATTTATCAGAACAAAAAAAACAAGAGGTTTTATTGGAACAAAAAATTCAAGAGATATTAAGAAAGATTGATTTATTGTCATTTTACAATGAAAATAAGGATGATCACTTGAAAAAAATTGTTAATTATCTATCAACAGAAATGATTAAATTAACCAATTTATCATACAAAAAGGGTGTATATGCATTTTTCATGAATAAAAATAAAGATGAAAAATATCCTGATATATTCTCAAATATACCATTTGAAGAAATTTCATACATAATAGAACAATACGGTAACAATGGTAGTGGAGGAGGTAGTAGTAATAATAATAACAGCAACACAAATAATAATGATAACAATGTTAATTCAAATAATAATACCTTTCTTTATATTGATATAAATGGTAATAAAGATGTTATTCCAATAGATTACCAAAATACAACGATATTACCTTTAAACAAAAGGAATGAAGATTCTAAACTTAAATTAGATGCATATCTATAATAAATTATTCAATCTTTCGAGTATTTTTGCTCTAAATTTATCAAATTTATACGGGTCCGCATATACTTTTAAATATTTTTTAAGAGTTGCTTTATCAAAATTATATAAAACACTATCAATACTTGTATCGCCATCATCTTTAACATTATTTTCCATATCTATTAGATAATTAAAATATATAATAGTATACATAATTACATAATACCCACATTCAAAACCCAATTTTTGTATTGGTGTATTTATATGATAAATTTCTTTTCTTGACCATTTCATTATATCATTTATACCGGATTCAATACTTTGAATTATTTCTTTATGTCCCTTTCCGAGTGAATCCATATAAAAAAATGACTTTGTATAATCGTAATATACTAATAAGCTCCAATGAAAATTACCATTCACAGGAAAGAATAAGACTTTATTACCATTGATAAGATCCTTCATTTTATTGTTTAATTTCTGTTGTTTTTCTATTTCCACTCTTTTTCTTAATAAAAATAATAATGTGAATTGAGGATCCACTATATGATAAGTCAATGATGTTTGTTGATGCATTTTCGATTTATACATATTGTAAAGAATTTCATGCATAATTAAATAAACAGAATTATCATCCAACATTTCATCAAAAGGAGAGGATATTCTATCAATGGTTTGTTTAATATTCTGAAAGGAAAAAAAGGTTGGAATAGATGAATCTTTTTCTATTACTATACCAATAGCCATATCATCACATTTTGAATCATCATCATCATCACCAGAAGGTTCTGATGTTAGATCAATTACATTACTCTCTTCTGTTTGTTGTTCCATTGAGTGCGGTTATATTAGATAGATAAGAAAATATTTTTATAATACAAATTTAGAATATTATTTCAGTTTACCCTTAAATGAAATAAAACCAATATTCTAAATTTAAACAACATGATTATCAATGACGAAAATACTAATAACCCAATATCATTATTTTGTGCCATTTATGGTATTAAGTCTTTACATTCATGAAAGGAGGAGGAGAACACGAAGGACACAAATGTGTTATAATGACATTACTCACGGAAATATGGGATATAATATTTATTTTCCTAATGCCTTATAAAAATATATTGATTACATGTAAGATGTTTCAAAATTTATGGGGCATAGTAAAAAATATAAGGTTCAAAATATATAATAATAATTCAATAGAACTAATATCAATAATTTTAAAAAAAGCACAAAATGTACAACAACTCAATCTCAGTGGTTGTCGATTGATTTCAAATGAAGGATTGAAATATATTCCTCAAAATGTTCAACAACTCAATCTCAGTGATTGTAAATTGATTTCAGATGAAGGATTGAAACATCTTCCTCGAAATGTTCAACAACTCAATCTCAGTTATTGTCCATTGATTTCAGATGAAGGATTGGAATATCTCCCTCGAAATATTCAACAACTCAATCTCAGTTTTTGTCGATTGATTTCAGATGAAGGATTGAAATATCTCCCTCAAAATATTCAACAACTCAATATCAGTGATTGTGATTTGATTTTAGATGAAAGATTGAAATATCTTCCTCGAAATATTAAAAAACTCAATCTCCGTGGTTGTGATTTGATTTCAGATGAAAGATTGAAATATCTCCCTCAAAATATTCAACAACTCAATCTCAGTCATTGTGAATTGATTTCTGATGAAGGATTGAAACATCTTCCTCGAAATGTTCAACAACTCAATCTTAGGGCTTGTCGATTGATTTCTGACGAAGGATTGAAATATCTTCCTCGAAATATTCAGAAACTCGATATATGTGGTTGTTCATTGATTTCTGACGAAGGATTGAAATATCTTCCTCAAAATATTCAAAAACTCCATCTTAGTGCTTGTTCATTGATTTCAAATGAAGGATTGAAACATCTTCCTCGAAATATTCAGAAACTCGATCTCTATGGTTGTAAATTGATTTCTGACGAAGGATTGAAATATCTTCCTCAAAATATTCAGAAACTTGATATCTGTGGTTGTTCATTGATTTCTGACGAAGGATTGAAATATCTTCCTCAAAATATTCAAAAACTCTATCTCAGTGGTTGTGCTTTGATTTCAAATGAAGGATTGAAATATATTCCTCGAAATATTCAAAAACTCAATCTCTATGATTGTTCATTGATTTCTGACGAAGGATTGAAATATCTTCCTCCAAATATTCCAAAACTCTTTATGTGAATGTTTATTGATTTCAACACCTTATGGAAATGGTGATGAAATAAATAATACTTCTGATGATAAGGGAAGAGTTAATAATGATATACTTATGTTATTACGGTACTCATTTGAACATATTATGAATATTTTAGGATATAATTAATATATATTTTATTTATTGAATTATCTTAATCATATAAAGTGTATGTATGCATATGTAATAAAAAACCAATGTATTAATATACATAGTCTTTTTGTTTATTGTTAGGAAAATAGGTCTTAATATTCAATCCTGATCCAGATGAAGTAGAATTATATTTACTTTTTGTTTCTTCTTTCTTTTCTTCTCCACCTTCTTCTCCTTCTCCTTCTCCTCCTTGTTCTTGTTCTTCTCTATCTTGTTCAGTAAGTGCTTCGTTATCACCGGATTCTATATCTACTGCTTTATTACCCCATGAGAAAATATAAGGATCTATCCAATATTGAAAAATAAGACCAAATAAAAATATAGCCACGAATAAAGCTACCCATAATACAACACTTCCTAATGCCACCCAATTTACATTTTGTGTATCAGTCCATGTTAAAACCAATGTAATATATACATGTATTAAAAATGTAACAAACATTATACATAAAACAGTTTTAACAATCATTCTTAAAAAGAAATTTAAATGCACTTCTTTTGTACCTCCAGAATTTTGAGCTAATTTATACATACTTGGATTACATTGATCTGTGAGCCATGTCAATATTCTATTATTTCCCTTCCTTGATTTAGAAAAGAATGTTGCAACACCCCATAGAGCTAATAAACACAATATAAAAATGAGAGTACAGAAAACAAAAGGTATAAATAGACCATAAATAACAGCTATAATTCTCCATGGAGATTCATTACCATTAATAACCCATTGATTCATAAACATTTTATAAGGTAGATATTGTAATAGAGCACAGAAAACAACCCATATAAGCATAATTATTGCAACTATTGTTGGTTGTTTAACCTGTTCATCATTTAATCGATACAAGAAATTCAAATCCTTTGGAAACACTGAAAATAAACAAACAAGGGGTTTCAAATTTAACCAGTATACTGAAAATTTACCTAGAAAAGCAAAGGCAAACATAAGTATTCCATATACTGCATTAAACACAAGTCGGGAGTCATGTTCTTCTGCAGGTATATATGGCCATTGACCATCTAAATTGAAACCTTCTCTCATAATAACTTGATATCCTAAACATACTGCAAAAACCAACCAAAGTCTATCAAAACATGAAGCAAGGAAAAATGGTAAAGCAGTAACTTCTAAACCAATTATGGCAATAGAAGCTAAATCTAAAAAAGGAGCCATTATTTTAAAACAACTATTATGGTTGTTCCCTTTTCCTATTATTTTTTATATTCTATTAATGGTAAATTAAATTGGTATTTTATTTCAAATTATAATAGAATAAAACAAAAAGAATTATACAACAACAACATCTATAACCCTATATGAAACGTCTTCGAGATTATGATACCAAGACTGAAAGTGATACCAAAGATAACAAATTGAATATCATCACAGAAGAATTTTATATACAATCTAAAATGTATTGTATTGGATATTATAAAGATGTTATAAAGGAAAAAGAAGATGAATGTATTTTTTTGGTAATGATATCAGAAGAACCTGTTATTTCACATAATTTAGGTGATAATGGAAGCGTGTTTAGTGTTTTATTAGACAAAAATAGTGTTATATTATTATCAATATTTTATTATCATAAAATAACACTAAAATCATGTATAAATGGTATCAAAACGAAATTAGGTTTATTACATTTTATACTTCATTCTATAGATGATAAAAAGGCGTATTTAAGAGATAAAGATTATTGTTCATCTTTACAATCATTAAAACAATTAATTATACCTTCTTTTTATGTATTATCATCAATGGAATCTTCAAGATCTTATTTTTGTTTTAAGAAGAAAACAAATAATATTATTGTATTAGAGCAACAACAAATTCTATCTTCTATATATTTTAATAGTAATGAATCAGAACATCCACAACAAATCGCTTGTTTTTCATTTGACAACAATAAAAACTTATTAGATTTATTTGTTAAATCAAGTGATAATGGTATTAATCATCACCACGATAAAAAGATTAAGAAAATGCTACCAAAAACATTAATAAATAATAAATTTAATGAAGAATATGAAAAAGAAACTCTAAAAACATTATATGATAATTTATTTAAATACATTAAACAGTATCAACAGAAGAATAAAATAAATGCTAGTAATACTATATGCTTTGGTAATATCATCGGTGATGAAACAGAATCAGAAGACATTACTAAAGATACATTATTAAGTAAACTAAATTTAAATAACAACAGTAAACGCCTACTTTGCTATAGAATGAATGGAAAACTAATGGATTTAGAATATAATATACGTTCATTATTATATGATAATAGAATATTTACAATCAATGATATCAATGGACATAATAATTTTAAATTCTCATGTGAAAAACATCTTCAAATTGTATATAGATTTATCAGATCCTTAAAACTAATTTATTACTATGGTGATGGTTTTGATGCTGTGGGTGATGATGGAAATATTAAAGATGTAATAGAGAAAAAAAGACTACTACGTGAAACATGTGATGAAATAAAAGGTGAATCAGTATTAATGAAATTAGAACACGAAAAGAATTATACATGGATAATTGATAAAATTTCATTTACTACCAATATATTACCGTTATTCCTAACCCAATTAACGAAAAGTAAAAAAAATAATATTAAAGAATTGACTAAATTAATATCCTCATATTTGAATATAAAGCTAAAACAAACCGCTTTCAAAAAATCAAATGAAACCAATAGTTCATTATATAATATAAATATACATCATCTAGTATGGTGTATAAATTCTGTATTTGGTATAAAAGACGTAACAAAAAATAATGAGATTAGTGATAATAATTCTCCTTCGCATTCACATTGTAATTGTATTGGGATTTACAAATCAGTATATTTATTAGAAGATTTTTTCGTTCAAAAAATATCAATAATGGATATTATAAATGAATATCTATGCAATATCGACATATTTTGGAGTGATTATAAGACAAATGAAGACAATAAATGGGTAATTGATGGACATATATATGATATGTTTAAGAAACTTAATAATACATATACGGATAGTGGCGATGCTGATGCTGATGCTGTTGACATAGAATATTATAATAATAATATAAATAAATTTTGTCTAAAGAATATTCTATATTGTATTACAAACGAATCAATATTTGAACAAGAAAAAGTAGTTTATAAGTTTTTTAAAAAACCTTCTACACAGTTAAACTCATTCATTGTAGATACTAAAATATTATATCAAGCAGAAGTAGAAAAAGAACATTCTTTGTTGAATACAGGATTAGAAAATCGAATTTTAAATATCTTTGAACAGGCAACATATTCTAGTATTATGGACGAAAAGGCATCAATGAAAAAATCACAGATATATTTTATTCCTCATGACGGAGATATAGTTAATATTAATAAGATTATATATGCTCTTAGTGGGTGTATATCAAAATTCTATTTTGGATATTCTATTATATACCCAACACATGAAAATATTGTAGGATTAGACGATGCAATTTTTTTTAACAAAATGCTTATTGAAGGAAAACATAAAAGGCTTCCTGTTGTTTGTACACAAACAAAACCAGAAGAGGAAGATGAAATGGAGGAATGGGTATCATCAACACAACCAATTATACATGATAAAAACCTAAAAGAAGAAGATAAAATATGTTTCCCTATATGTGATATCGGAGAAATACGTTCAAATAAGCTTAAAACATTAATTATTATCAACAGTGATTACATTTCAGTATCTTCCATGATATTGCTATTATATTTTATTTATTCAAAAGGAAAAAGAAACTATATAGAAAAAGTTTTATTTATAGGATCTATTAATTCAAAACCATTAATACATAAATATATCAATGGACAATCTTTTATTGATTCTATTCGTATATTGGATGGTAATAATGATTTATTTATAAATAGCTTTATGAAATTAAGTAGGACCAGATCCGTCGATAACAATATACAAAAAAATATGAAATCATATAGAAAACAATCATATTATACATCACAATTAAGTACTATAGAGAAAACAAAATAAATACTTTTTATATAGAAATGATAGTTAAATCCGTTTTATATAGTGACATTTTCACTATGAAAAAAAAATTGTCATCCTATATCACGTGTCTAAAATGTCTTTAAAGAGATGTATCGAAATTACCGACAGTTATGATTCTGATTTTTGTCAAGCGGCTTCACCTTTTCCGAAGACCAAGAAAAGAAAACTATCCGATAAAAGAATTGTTATTGATGTTACAGTATGGTCGGAAAATGAATTACCGGAACCTCAAAGTCCAAATCTTATTTCTTTAGAAGAAATAGAAGATATCATTAAAATAAAGAAGAAAAAGGAAAGATCAGAAAAAAGGATACGAAAAGAAGAACGTAAAACAAAAAAACAAAAAACTGTAATAGATGTTGACAAATATGATGATTTAAAATACTACAGTGATTATATTATTCAAGGGGACAGAACCGCTTTTATGCCTTATATTCCTGAATATTTATGTACTCAACCCCATGTGGATGTCATCAAAGGTTTTTATGGATCTTTTGGTATTAAACGAAGAAATAAAGATGGTATCAATAAACATAAAACCTTACATTCTTTGTCTGAGATCATCAATCCTGTATTTAAATACATAAAACCTGTAAATAAACACATTGTTTCTCCTTATTTTCATCCCGGACACAGATTTCATGAGGATTCTTGTGGATTCTGGCCAGTATTTCTAGATAAAAAGAGATATTTAATTGAAAAAGATGATAGTTTAAAAAATGATGGTACTATTTATTATTTAGTATTTGATTTATGTCTTAAAACCAATACATATCAAGTAGCGGAGTTTAACGAAAATGGAGGATGGGAAATTAAAGATACACAATGTAAAAATTTAATCGAACTCATATTCAATAATAAATTTGATTCCGAATGGATTAGAATTTCCCCTTTCTATATTGGGGATTCATATCCTAAACCAAACTATTGGCTTCCTAGATTAAAAATGTTAAATTACATTTTCTCAATTTCTCGATTTTGGAAACTTTTTTCTTTATATCATTATGGACATCTTATTTTTGATATTCTACATGAAGTTTGTTTAGAATATTCAGTTCTTCAGCCCCCGTCTCCCTTTAAAACAGAAGAAATGAGATCGAAAATCAACAAAGTTCGTAATATTTCTTGTATTTTATCAAATGAAGGAAATAAAAAAAGATTGAAAAGATTTCTTACCAAAAAACACGACGTTGGGTATGAATATGAAAAATTTATGGAATGTTTATACCGAATTACAAGAGGAATTTGCTTTATTGCTGCAAACATACCAACAAAAGAAGAGTTAAAACTAGAGGTTTATGGGTCTTCTTCATCTTTAACAAATGTAGTGTTAGAAGAAATAAATCCAACTGATTTACCTATTCCTGATATACATAATTTAAGAGTCTATAATCCTGTGTTTCACATGACACAACCGATTTATGGAATGAGGAGACTATTTTGCTTTACACCTTTCAAGAGATATGAAAAAACAAATGATTCTTATGAAAGAGTGTTACGTATTATTCAAATTGCTGATAAAGGAGGAAAAAATGTTCTAGATTCTGCGATTGAAGCATGGGAAAATCCTTTTTTCCTTTGCGATGGAAAAAAATAATGTTTGTATTAAATATGTATTTATTAATAAATGATTTTATTGTATTTCTTTTATTTGTCGTTCCATCTTTTTCGGGTGTATCATCATTGTATAGTCCCTACGACCAAACGTGGTACTTGTTCTATAATTGAAAATTATGTGAAATAAATTTAATAATATAACCATAATAATATCATCATTGTTTAACATTTCTCTAAGTGTTAAAATATTTTTTATGAAAAAAGGGGCTATTATTCCCCGGATGCATAAAAAACATGAACCTTTAATAACATCATATTTTTTGTCGATAAAATAATGAAATGCGTATTCACATTTTGGAATATATGTATATATTTTTTTATATGGACCATGAAAAACTTTGCATATTTGTGTACTATCATCATTTACGTCATAAAGAAACATAATTCTGTCAATATACATATATTTTTTTTTTCAGATATATTTTCAAAAGAAAACACCGGCTCATATGTTTTCATTGACGGTAAAAATATATATTCTGGTTTAAAATCATTATGCAATGTAGTACATTCATTCACTGAATTGAATAATCCCATGTACGGAGTTGGTGACCGTGTGTCTGTAACAAAAACAATATAAAACCTTTTTATATAGTAATCAATGTTAAATCCGTTTTAATAGTTTAAATATGGTTATTTATTTTATTTAGTAATATATATATAAATAGTCAACTGAAGAGAATGAGTAGAGAAGTAGCATATGTTCCTGTTCCAAATATCTTTGAAGTGTTGCGTTTAGATAAAATATGGGAAAAGATTTTATATTTTTTAATGTCGTCGGGGGGTATTTACACTTTATTGTTGGTATGTAAGAAGAGTAACAACAGCTATTGGGCTTTCGTAAAAAGTTTAGTATGTGGTTATGGTACCACAAAAGAAGATTTTAAGATAATGATGTATAAAGCTAAAAATGTTACACGTATCATATTGGATGATGCGCGTATAACAGATGACTGGCTTTGGTATATACATTCAAAAGTAACAACATTATCTTTAGGAATCCAAGTGCTTGTTACAGGGAAAGGATTTGAATACCTTCCTTTAAGTATCAAAAATTTTCATATTGCGTATTCGGGTTCTACTCGTACAATACGAGATGAATTGAAGTTTCTTCCTTCGAGTATTGAATATCTGAGTATAGTAAACTCTGGTAGTATACCATTAAACTATCTCCCTATCAATATAAAAAACCTTAATCTAAAGTGTTGTAGTATTAGAGACGAAGCGTTAAAAGATTTACATCCAAATATTACAATCCTTAACATTTCAAGCACACCTATTACAGATAAAGGTTTGAAATATTTACATCCAAATATTACATGTCTTGACATTTCAAGATGCAAACATATTACAGATGAAGGTTTGAAATATATTCCAAAAGGTATTAAAGTTCTTAATGTTTATGAGTGTCCAAATATTACATATGAAGGCTTAAACTCTCATCTTCCACTGAATATTGAAACACTGAATATATCATTAGGAGGAAATACTGATGGATTATTACGTCATACAGAAGAAATAACTAATCTTTTTGATTTTTGATGTATTTAAATAAATTTTCATTAAAAAGTTTTATTATTCAAAATTTTCATTGTACAAATTATACTTGATGACCCCTTCCCATGTCACGTTTTTCCGGTAAGCGGTTACCCGAAAAATTTTTCCGAAGTTCCGAAAATTTAACGGTTTTTCAGTAGTTGACTTTTAAGAAAAAAAGTTTCAGTAGTTGACTTTTAAGAAACTCCATTCAAAATGATTGTGAAAAAAGGGTATTTTTTTTTCAGTAGTTGACTTTTAAGAAAAAAAGTTTCAGTAGTCGCCCAGTAATTCCAAATTGTACACTTTTTTTTTGACACCTGTCAAAAACCTGGATTTCCGAAAAAATTTTTTCGTACTTAGAAAGATTTTCAAAAAAAAAATTTTTTTTTCAAATGAAATTTTTTCAAGATACTAGCATCTAATTTTACAATGAAAAAATGTAAAATTCGATACTAGCATCTCTTTTGAATGGAAATTTTTCGATATACGAGCATCTGGTTTATAATGAAAAAGGTGTCTCTGATGGCCTTATCTATTTACAATGGAAATTTCATGGAGATTGGACCATCTTATTTTACAATGATTAATATGATCTAATCTATTTATAATGGAAATTTTAAGGATTTTTATTCTATTGAATTGAAAGTATAATTAAAAACCTTTCTATGGATAAATAGAGTTAAAACCGTTTTATAGAGTAATTATTTCCGTATACGGATAAAGGGGTGTGCTATATGTAAAAACATAATGGCTTTGGGAAATATAATAAATTTGATTAATTTCACAAAGATTGGAATAAATGCGCTTCCAGATTACCCAATTGAATTAATAAGTGGATATATTTCATATGTCTTGGATGATCCACAAAAGGTTTGGTTAATTTTTTGTTAATTAAATTATTTATTTTATAGGAGTACATTACAGAAGACGAGAAAGTAAAAGAACTTACATCTTATTTACAAGAGATTTTAAGTGAACAACAAAAAAAAACTGATTCGATGAAAAGGTTTCCAAATGGTATACCTGATTCTTATTTTGGTACAAATGATACAAACGAAGAGTATAACGATTCCGATTCCGATTCCGATTGTTATGATTTTGGAAATGATACTGATTAAATTTGATGTAATAACATGTTGTACTCAATGTAAAATTAAAATAAATTATTTATTAATCTTTAATTTGTCTTTTTTTTACCCTATAAATCACTACATTCCTTTACCGATCACCACTACCATAAATCTAATCTAAATAACAATACAATAATACATGTTCTAAATATACAATTTTATTAACATATTTACTATCAATAATAAAAACTAATTTAAAATATATACTCCCCATCGTATTTGATTAGATTGGATAATCATTGCGGTGTTGATATTTTTTCCACTATAAAATATTGCCATGGATCGATTGACCTATCTTGTATATTTTTATATACATCAGGTGTAATTGTTGTTAAGTTAAAATGTATAAAAGTATCAAATTGAGGATGTTTATGGGTTTTGTTTATTATATCGTCATATATAATTTGTTTACAATAGTCATGTGTTATTAAATTATTTTGAAACTTTTTGATAGTGAATGTGATGAAACCATTATCCTCCTTCTTTATTGTTGATGAATGAAGAGGAAATGCAGTGCATGTATAAAATAATATATAGAAATATCTTGTATTTTCGTATATATCTCCTCTTTTATTGTTGGGGTACGAAGATGAGGATGAGATTGTACCATTATTTGCAATATTTTGTAAAGGAATTGTAATTGTTCTTGTCATAGTAGATTTTGTCTTTGTTGGTGACGTTGAATATTTTGAAGATGGTGATAATAAAACAGACATTGTCATGTGTGATATATTAGTTGTTATGGTTGTTATATGTAAACTCTTTTGAGGTGATGTTGTCATATCAACTACTCTTTGTATTTTTTGTAATTTAATATTTATTATAGAGTTTTTATATTATATTATTAGTATTGAAAAGGAAAATATTATTTTCCTTTTAAGGTCATCACGAGTAAGAGTTATATTATTATTATTACTACAAATAAGTATAATATTATTATTATTATTATTTCTGTTTACTAAGAGAAAAAAAAATGATTTGGTTTATTATTATAATCATTATAAATTATTGTCAAACTAAATGGCAATATGACATCATTTGTACCAATAAGAAAGTAGTAGAAGAATTATTATTTAATATATGTTCTAAAAGTAGATCATGTAGTGATTTCTATGATATACCTTTTAATAGTCCCGTAGGTATACGAAATAACAATGATACTACAATAAAAGGTAGGGATTCTAAAAAAAATTATAAAGTATTTGAAAACTTTCAATTTCTTGTTAAAAGAATAGGATTATATTATCCATTATATGTATCATTATCCCCTGTAGATGATACATTGTCACAAGATTCAAAGTCAAAATCAAATTCAAAGAAAGGTTTAATGAATACATTTAAAACCAATAATATGGTTAATAATGATTATAATATAGATTATGGATCATTAGAATTAAAAACCACTCAAATTGACCAATTTAAAAATAGTATTTTATATAAAATATGGACAAGCAATTGGATAGTAAGTCTATCAAGAATAAATTATATACAATTTGATGATGATAATATAAATAATTTTAATGATCCTGAAAGGATAAAATATACTAGTTATAAAACTAAATCATTAATATCAAATTTTAATTTAATGGCAACTGATTTTAAGACAACAGACAGTTGTTATTATATTAATCAACCACCTTC
>Ga0193723_1000009_pt1 | contig 49145 bp, 39 predicted proteins | sample H2m2metaG_FD_143042 | JGI IMG/M metagenome (GOLD analysis project Ga0193723, IMG submission 143042) | Soil microbial communities from a riparian zone of the East river system, Colorado, United States - H2m2 | ecosystem: Environmental > Terrestrial > Soil > Riparian zone | place: USA: East River...
GCACGTCGGCGACATGGTACCGGTGATCAGCGGTATCGCGTTGACGTTCAAGATCAAGGGCGAGCCGCGCGTCGCGCTCACGTGGGTGGGCGACGGATCGACCAACACGGCCGCGGCGCACGAGGGCACCAACTTCGCCGCCGTACAGCACGTCCCGGCCATTTTCATCATCCAAAACAATCAGGTCGCGCTCGGCACTCGGCTCCAGCAGCACCATCTGCCCGCCGACTTCAGGGACTGGCCGGCGAGCTACGGCGTCTGGGGGGCCACGTTCGACGGCAACAATGTGCTGGATGCCTACGCGGCGACACGAATCGCGGCCGACCGGTGTCGTAAGGGCAACGGCCCCGCGCTCTTGATCGCCGAGACATTCCGCATGGGTGGGCACGCGACGCATGACGAGCGCGAGGCGCGGGAAACGTTTCCGGCCGAGCTGTTCAAGAGCTGGGGCAAGCGCGATCCGATCGGGCTGTACGAGGAGTATCTGAAGGAAGAAGGCGTCACCGCGAAGACTCTCGGCGAGTTGGAGCTCGAGATCACGGAGCAGGTGGAGCGCGCCGCCGCAGAAGCGTTGGCGAGCCGCGAGAGAATGCCGAAGGGGGAGACGGCGTTGGATGGGGTGTATGCGAACGGGCGCTAGTCTGCTGCTGGCCTTGCTGCTGTCGGCGCCGGCGGCGGCTCAGCGCGGCGGAATCGATGTGAAGGACTACTTGTTCTCCATTACGATCCCCGACTCAGGCAGCGCGATCCACGGCCATACCAACCTGCATTTCGAGCGGCGCGTCCCCGAAGACAGCGTGCTCACGCTGGACCTCGTTGGGATGACCGTTGACTCGGTGCTGCTCCTTGGGGTGCCACATGAAGCAAGCAGGCGATTCACATACGACGGCCGCACGCTGCGCATTCCTTTGCAGGCGAGTCATGAACCCGGGCTCAACGTGGTGATTTGGTACCACGGCTCCCCGGAGGACGGGCTGATCATCGGACCCAACGCGCGCGGGCAGCGCGTCGCGTTCGCCGATAACTGGCCGGAGCGGGCGCGCTTCTGGTTGCCCGTGGTCGATCATCCGAGCGATAAGGCGACAACGGTCTTCTCGATTAGAGCACCAACTGCGTGGCGTGTAATCGCCAATGGGACGCCGGTACCGGCACCGGGGGGGTTGCGAGCGTCGATCGAAGTGCATCCGATCCCCGCGTACACAATGGTCATCGGCGCCGGCAAATTCGCGGTGTCGCGGCACCGTCCGGTGATAAACGGCCGCGACACGATCCCCATCGAAGTCTGGACCTACCCCGAGGACTCGGCGTTCGCCGACTCCGTCCCGTTCCGTCGCGCCACTGAGATCGTCGAGGTGATGCAGCGCCTGATCGCGCCCTTCCCCTACGAGAAGCTCGCGCACGTGCAGTCATCCACGAAATTCGGCGGCATGGAGAACTCGAGCGCGATCTTCTACGCCGAGAAACCGTACGTCGAGCGCAAGATGGGCGAGGGCGTCGTGCGACACGAGACTGCGCACCAGTGGTTCGGCGACGCGGTCACGGAGCGTGACTGGCCTGATATCTGGCTCTCCGAGGGCTTCGCGACCTACTTCGACGGCGTGATAGGGGCGGCGCTGGATGGGGACAGCGTCCTCGTGAACCGCATGCGCTCTAACGCCGAGGCGTACTTCAAGTCCGATGTGATCGACCGGCCGATCGTTGATTCGGCGTATGCGGCCGATCCGATCAAGCTCCTCAACGCGAACAGCTATCCGAAGGGCGCATGGGTGCTGCACATGCTGCGCGGACTCATGGGCGATTCGGCGTTCTTTCGCGGGCTCCGCACGTACTACCAGACCTACCGCGACTCGACCGCAACGAGTGAGGACCTGCAGCGCGTAATGGAGAAAGCAGCCGGAGCAGATTTTGGCTGGTTCTTTCATCAGTGGCTGTACCAACCGGGGTACCCACAGCTCGATGTCTCTTGGCGCTACGACGCGGGAGCACACCACGCCCTCGTTGGTATCACACAGCATCAGAAACCCGAGTGGGGCGTCTTCCGCCTCCCCGCATTGACGCTCGAGTTCCGGGGACCCGCGGGAGCCGTGACACGCCGCACGGTCGCGGTCACGGGCCGCGAGAGCAGTCTGAACATCGCCGTGCCCTTTGCTCCGGCCGAGATCCGCGTGGATCCGGATGGGAAGCTTTTATTGCAAACGACGGCCACCGGCCGGAGGTGATCATGGATAACCGGATGTTTCTTGCGGCGATCCTCGCCGTCGCCTGCCAAGGTCCTCCTACGGCGAGGGGGCAGGGAGCGGACGACGCGCTCCGCGTTCCGGCGGGCTTCAAGATCGCGGTATATGCCGAGAACCTCCAAGGCGTGCGCTACCTGGCGCTCGGTCCCGGCAACGCAGTGTACGCCTCGCAGCCGGCTTCGGGTCGCATCGTGAAGCTCACCGATGCGAATCATGATGGCGTCGCCGACAGCGTCGTCACCGTGGCGAGCGGCTTGAACGGGCCGTTCGGCATCGCATTCCGCGGCGACACGATGTATGTCGCCGAAGTGCGCGATGTGAAGCGCTTCGGTCCGGGCGGCGCCGCACCTGTGACGAAGCGCTTAAACGTTCCAGACGGCGGGCACTCCACACGAACCATCCTGTTCGGGCCGGATGGCAAGCTTTACCTCGCCGTCGGGTCTTCCTGCAATATCTGTGACGAGAGCGATTCGTTGCGCGCGGCGGTCTCGCAGTTCAACGCCGACGGCTCGGGCGGACGCATCTTCGCGCGCGGGCTGCGGAACACGGTCGGCCTGGCGTTCAATCCCACGACCGGCGAGCTGTGGGGCGGGAACAACGACCGCGACAATCTGGGCGATGACGTGCCTCCCGAGCACATCAACATCATCAAGGACGGCCGCGACTACGGCTGGCCCAAATGCTACCTCCCAGGCAAAGCCAATCCCGAGTATGGATCGGCGAACTGCTCGAACATCGAGCCGCCGGCGATCACGGTGCAGGCGCACTCCGCACCGCTCGGGCTCGCGTTCTACACCGGCACGCAGTTCCCGCCCGACTACCGGGGCGACGCATTCGTGACGCTGCACGGCTCGTGGAATCGCTCGATTCCGACGGGCGCAAAGGTGGTGCGGGTGCAGGTCGATAGCGGTGGCCGGCGTGCCGTAGGGGTGGACGATTTCATCAGCGGCTGGCAACGTCCCGACGGCTCGCGCTGGGGCCGGCCGGTCGGGTTGCTGGTGCTTCCCGATGGATCACTTCTCGTAAGCGACGACATGGGCGGCAAAATCTGGAGGGTGACTTATGGACGGTAAACTGAAGGGCGGCAACGGGCGGCAAATGGCGGCATGGGTCTTTGCACTCGCGGCGCTTTGCCGCCTATTGCCACCCGTTGCCGCCTTTGGGTCGTCAGACATCCATTCAGAATACGTCAAATTCCTCAGCGGCAAGGATACAGTCACGGCGTACGTCTCCTACCCGGAGCGCCCGCAGCCCGCGCCCGCGGTGATCGTGATCCACGAGATCTTCGGGATGTCCGATTTCATTCGGCAGACCACCGAGCAGCTCGCCAAGGACGGCTTCGTCGCGATCGCGCCCGATCTCTTGTCGCGCCGCGGCGGGACGCCGAGCTCGCCCGATTCCGCGCGCAAGCTGATCGCCACGCTGAACCCGGACACCGTGACCTTGGACCTCGACGCGACCCGCGCCTTTCTCAAGACGGTCAAGTCGGCCCGCGCGAACGACGTCGGCATCATCGGCTTCTGCTGGGGCGGCGGGCAGAGCTTCCGCTACGCCACGAACTCGCCTGCGCTGAAGGCCTTCGTGGTCTGTTACGGGCCCGCTCCGAACACGGCCGATATGGCGAAGATCCGCGCGAAAGGCCTCGGGGTGTACGCCGAGAATGACGCGCGCATCGACGCGGGGTTGCCGGACGCCACGGCCGCGATGCGGGCCGCGGGGAAGGATTATCCGTACACCGTGTATCCTGGTGTCGGACACGGATTCCTGCGCACACGTGAGAAGCCGGAAGTCGCCGACAGCGCGTGGAACGCGGTGATCCACTTCTTCCGCGCGCAGCTGAAGAGCTAGCGTCGCGCCGTTTCGGCGAGATAGGCGCGCGCTCGATCGAGCGCGGCGTCCCGTCCGGCGAGCACGTCCTCGACCCGCACCGCCACGGGGAATTGCGGGGCGATTCCCGTCCGCACGAACTCCTTGCCGTCGGGGAAGGCATCTCGGGTCACCGTCACGCGGAGCTTCCAGCCCCCCGCGAGCGCCAGCACTGCGGTCTTCCCCGCGCTTCCCGCTGACGACTCGCCGAAGATCGGCCCACGATTCCCGGCCTCGAACGCCACGAGAAAGTCCTCAGCCGCTCCGCCTGTGCGTGGTGAGATGAGCAGCACCACCGGCCCCGTGTACGCGAGCCGCTCGCGACTGACCGGCGGCCAGATAGTATCCGAGCGCGTACTGAGCCAGGCACCGGCCGAATCGAGCAACGGGCTGTAGAGCGGCGTGCGCCGGCGCGACGTGAGCAACGGCCGCTCGATCAGGCGAGAGAGAATCGCGTACCCCTGGCCTTTGGCGTCGACAGCCGATGTCGTCTCACGCAGATCGAGGATGAGACCGCGATGACGCGGTCCCTCGCGGGCGGCGTTTCCCAGTGCCCGGTCGAACTGATCGACGACATCCGGATCGGCGAAGGAGCTCACGCGCATCCAGATCGCACCATCGGGGAGTGTGTCGGCTTCCAACGCCGGGCGTTCGAGCGGCCAGCGCGCCGTCAGCGGCACACTCCGAGTGATGCTCGCCCCGCGCTCGGCGCCGCCAGGCAGCCGCAACAAGAGATGCACCGCGGTGCCGCGCTCGCCATCGAGCATCTGCGCGACCGCGCGCTCCCAGCGGCTCGCCTCGGTGGCGGCCGCGATCTCGGGCAGGACCGAATCGCGAATCCAGTCCGCCGCGGGGACGCTCTGGACGGCGAGGATTTCCGCCAGCCGCTCGGGACGCGCGACTCGCATCTCGTCGTTCGCGTCGTAATCCATGATGAACGGCCGGCGCTCGATGCTCCGCAGGGCAAGCGGCGGCCGCGCAATGCGATTCGCGATGCCGGCCGGAGGCACGATCTCGAGCTGGCCGTCGTTCAGCAGCGCCCCCCAGCGCCGCAGCCGGCGATAGAATTCGAGGTCGGTCGGCGCGGGCCGCGCAGCGGCATAGGTGACCGTCGCCGCGAACGCCGAGTCCCAGTTCGCGCGGACGGCGTCCCAGTAGGCATAGTTGTAGCGCGCTTCGGCCCAGACGCCCGCGGCGACCAGCTGTCGATCGACGGGAGACGGGCGCTGCGCGGCGAGTGGAAGTGCGACAACCACAGGGAACCACGCTGAGAACCACGGCGTACGGGATGGCATGGCCATAATTTATCTATTGTTGTTCGCAGCGCCCCAAGTGCTGCTGTACCTCTACCTCCGCGAGCGGCTGCCGCTATCCGCTCGGCGCTGGCTCACCGTCGTCTTCGTGGTTTTCAACATTCCCTGGGGCATCGTGGCAGTGCGGATGTTCTCCGGCAGCCTGTGGGGCATCAGCCGCGTCCCCTACATCGCGCCGTGGATCGCGTGGCAGTTCCTCGGCTGGATATTCTGCGGGCTGGTGGCGGTGTACATCCTGGGGAAGACGGTTGGGCGGTTTGGCGGTTGGGCGGTTGCTAGACTGCGACGCTCTCCAACCGCCGAACCGCCGAACCGCTCAACCGCCCTTTCCCGCCGTCAATTTCTAGCTCGTGCGACCTATACCTACGCCGCCGCAGGCGTCGGGCTCTCCGCATACGGCATCTGGAGCGCCGAGCGACTGCCATCGATTACGCGCCGTACGCTCCTGTTTCCGGACTTGCCGCCGGGATTGGATGGACTGCGCCTGGCCCACCTCTCGGATGTGCATGCCGGCATTCACATGTCCGAAACGAAAATGCGCGAGATCGTCCAGCTGACGAACGGCCTGGGCGCGGATCTGATCGTGCAGACCGGAGACATGATCGACATCTCCCAATCCTTCATTCCGGACTATGTGCGCGCGTTCCGCGATCTCAGCGCGCCACTGGGCGTCGTCACGGTCTTGGGGAATCACGACCGCTACACGGGCCAGGACGCCGTCATTCGCGGTGTGAGGGATGCGGGGCAGGTGTTCGTGAAGAACGGCGTCCACGTGATCGAGCGGGGCGGCGCAGCGCTCGCCCTTGTGGGGATCGACGACCCCCACGCCTGGCGCGCCGACGATCCGCAGGATGAGGACATCGACGAGGCGCTACGCGTCACGCCGCCCGCCAAGGAGGCATTCCGGATCCTGCTCGCACACCGCCCGGGCGCCTTCGACGGCGCCGCACCCCGCTCCATTCCCCTCACCCTCGCCGGCCACATCCACGGCGGCCAGTTCTACCTGCCCGTGGTCGGCTGGTCCCCGGGGCGGCTGATTACGAAATACGTGATGGGCCACTTTCAGAATGGCTCGAGCCAGTTGTACGTCAGCCGCGGGATCGGCGTGGTAGGGGTACCGTTGCGGGTATTCGTGCCGCCAGAGATTGAGTTGTTCGAATTACGACGCGGTTGATCCCGTAGTGCAGGTAGGGGCGCAGCATGCTGCGCCCCTACACCTCAGTCACACGCTAATTGCTTTCCACGCCGCGTCGATAACGAGCCGAACGCCGGTGTCGCTGGGCTTCCAATCTCCGGCGACGACCCTCTCCACTGCGTGACTGATCGCCGCGAGCCAGACTCCCGCCCAAATCTCGACCGCGCCGGTCCGCACCGTTCCCTGAGCCTTGCCTTCGGCCACAATCCGCTCGAGCGCCGAGCGAAACTCGCGCGCGGTCTTGCGGCTCTCGTCATCGAGCACGGCATCGAGCCGTTCGAGCAACCCCAGCTTGACGACGGCGGTGTCGCTCGCGGCACCCTCGATCAGCCCATGCGCCACGGCTGTCAGCTGCGCCTTGGCCGCCCTGGCATCGGGATCGTGCGCCGTCTCTTGCACGACTTTCGCAGCCCAGCGCTGTGCCGCGCGGTAGAGCTCGTTCACGAGCTGCTGCTTACTTGCGAAGTGACGGTAAATCGTTCCCTCGGCGATGCCGGCCTTTTTGGCGATCTGGGCCGTCGTCGTATCGTGGTAACCGCGCGCGGCGAAGAGTTCGAGCGCCGTTCTGATCAAGCGTTGCCGCGTCAGTTCGGTTGCGGTCACGGCTGCGAATCTACTAGCTTTCCGGCCGCTTTAACTCCCACATCCATTATTTGGAGGCGTTGCCCGCGATGCGCATGCTCGTGCTGGGTGCTGGGCTGCAGGGTTCTGCCTGCGCGTACGACCTGCTGCAGCGCCCTGAGGTGGAGCGCGTAACGCTGGCCGACCTCCATCCTAGACGGGCGGCGGCGTTCCTCATAAAGAAGAAGGACAAGCGGCTCGTGACGGCGCGCCTCGACGCGAAGAGCGGGCCACGGCTTCGGAAACTGATGCGCGGCCATGACGCCGTCATGAATGCGCTGCCGTATTACTTCAACTATGCCGTCGCCAAGGCCGCGGTCACGATGGGCCTCCACTGTGCGGACCTGGGCGGCAATACCGAAATCGTACAGAAGCAGAAGACGCTGCACGCCGCCGCTCAGAAAAAGCACGTCTCCGTCATTCCCGACTGCGGGCTTGCTCCGGGGATGGTCAACATCATCGCGGCCGAGGGCATCCGCCGGGTGGGCGACGCCGAAAGCGTGAAGATCTTTGTCGGCGGCCTGCCGCAGAAACCCGAACCGCCGCTCAACTATCAGATCGTCTATTCGCTCGAGGGCGCGCTCGATTACTACACGACGCCGTCCTGGGTCCTGCGCGAAGGCCGTCCCGTGCAGGTCGATGCCCTATCGGAGCTCGAAGCCGTCGAGTTTCCGAGGCCCGTAGGAACGCTCGAAGCATTTCACACGGGCGGTGGCATCTCGACGATGCCGTGGGCGTATCGGGGCAAAGTACAGACGATGGAGTACAAGACACTCCGCTACCCCGGTCACGTCGCGATCATGCGACCAATCCGCGAAATGGGGCTCCTGTCGTTGGAGCCCGTGAACATGAAAGGCGCGGAGATCGTCCCGCGCGACGCGTTCATTGCGGCGGTATCGCCGCAGCTCACCAAGCCTGACGGCCGCGACCTGGTCGCGTTGCGCGTAGAGGTGGTCGGGAAGAGCGGCCGCCGCGCCGCCTGGCAGCTGCTCGATTACTTCGACGACAGGGCCGGCATCAGCGCCATGATGCGCACGACCGGCTACTCCCTGGCCATCACCGGCGTCATGCAGGTCGATGGACGGATCAGTTCAGCAGGCGTCTACACGCCTGACGAGGCGGTCCCATTTCAAGCGTATGTCGAGGAGTTGAAGCGGCGGGGTGTGGAGATCCGCGAGGTGACGGCCTAGAAGCTCCAGGCCGTGGCGAAGCCGAACTGGGCGCCTTCGGTGCCCTTTCCACCGAAGAAAGTCAGGAGTGTGTTCCGCATCATGGCCACCGCGACTCCGCCGCCGAGTGCGGAGTGGAGGCCCTGACGGGTCAGACGCACCGATTCCCCCGGTGCGAAGACACGCCCCGCGTCATAGAAGGCGAACAGTTTGACCTCGAGCAGGCGCGGCGCCCAGACGAGCCCGTACCGCGCCTCGACGCCGCCGACGATCTTGCCGGGCCCCACGAACCGGCCGTCGTAATAGCCGCGCAGCGACCGGAATCCCCCCAGCGCGACGACCGGCCCGTCACTCGTCTCCATTGTCTGCTGTACCGCGATCGGGGCGGTGCCGGTGATGTTTTCACCGCCGAGCCGGGCCGCGAGAATCAGCCGGTCGAGCGGGTGCGCGTAGACGTGCAGCGAGGCGCTCGTCCGCGTGTAGCCCCGCCCCCTGCCGATGAGTGCCTCGGCGAAAACGCCGCGGTGCGGGTCCACTTCCAGGTCGCGCCAGTCGAGCACGATCCCCGCGCGGGCCACCGCGTCGCTGAAGGGAGCGACGGAATCGCGTTGATACATACTGACGCCGGGAAGGGCTCTGAAGGCCGTGTGGTCGACCGTACCGCCAACCAGGAGGCGCAACGGGCCGACCAGCCTGCGCTGAACGGTCACGCGCGCCGACCGAGTCGTCCGGCCGACGCGGTAGAAGTAGGAGCGTCCCGGCCCCGTCGTACTGTCGGGATCGTACGTCGAGCCGTTGCCCTGGCCGAAATAGCCGAGGCGGTTCGCGCGGGTCATGCTCAGCGTGAGTCCCAGCCGCCAGCCGTCCCAGTACGCGGGCGCTTGGGCATCGACGATGAAGGCGTAACTGCCCTGGGTGCTCGCCCCGACATCGAGCGCGACGCGCCCGAATGACGGCTCAGGACGTTCGACAAACCCCATCGGGCTCGACCAATCGTAATGGCCGGCCAGCCAGAACCCATCGACGGTGCTGTAGTAGACGAATGGGTAGAGGTGATCGACCCAGGTGTGTTTCGCAGCCGGCTCGGTCTGCGCGGCGAGTGGCGACGCCACCGCCACCGCGACGAGCAGGACGGTCAGGCGCGTGTGAATAGGTAGGCCGTGTCGCGGATCTTGGCGTCCGTGCCGTCGTGCGCCGCGAAGCGATTGGGATAAAGTGACGCGGCCCCGAACTCGCCTCGCTTGGTGAGGGCGTAGAAGACGAGATCGAACTTCGGCTTGCCCTGGGGATCGAGCAGCCGCGCCTCCGTTTCGGCGACGACGCGCTTCAGGGTTTCGAGACACGCATCGGTCGGCTTCATGCCGCGCCGCATGTGCTCGACCGTCAAGAACCCGCCACACACCTTGATGTTCGCTTCTCCCAGTCCGGTCGACCCCGCAGCGCCGACGTCGTTGTCGCAGTACTGGCCGGCGCCGATGATCGGCGAATCGCCGACACGCCCGGGAATTTTCCAGGAGAGGCCGGCCGTCGTCGTAACGGACGAGAGGTCGCCCTGCGGCGTCACGGCATCGCAGTTGATCGTCCCAGTCTTGGTCACGACCAGGTGATCGGAGTCGGGGACATCGAGGTAGTTGTCGGTCGGACTCAGGTTGGCGCGCCAGCGGAGCCACACCTCGCGCGAGTGATCCGTCAGGAGGTCTTCCTCCTTAAAGCCGAACGAGAGCGCGAACCGCTTGGCCCCTTCGCCGACCAGGAAGATGTGCGTCGTGTATTTGAGGATCAGCTTCGCGACTTCGGAAGGAGTCTTGATGTTTTCGAGCGCGCCGACCGCGCCGGCGCGCTTCGTGGGGCCGTGCATGCAGGAGGCATCGAGCTGCACGACGCCTTCCGCGTTTGGCAGCCCGCCATAGCCGACAGAATCGTCGTTGGGGTCGAGCTCCTGGATCTTTACGCCCTCGACCACGGAGTCGAGCGTGTCGGCGCCCTGCATCAACATGTCGAACGCTTTCTGTACCGCGCGCAGTCCGTTGGCGCTCGCGATCGCGACCGGCTTCGCCGCCCAGCGGGACTCGGGCGGCAGCGGCCGCGGCGGCCGCATCGGATGCGGTATCTCCATCACGGCACTCGCGGCCATACCACCGGCGGCGGAGCGCAGGAACTCGCGACGCGACCAAGACTCGGAGGGCATGCACGGTTTTACCCACTCGTCTTGCGGCTGTCAACTTGCTATCGTTCCCACCCCGTGGAGCTTTCCCTCGTGGTCCCCGCGTATAACGAACGGGAAAACCTCGCGCCGTTACTTGCCGAGATCGCGGCCGCGCTAGGCGGCCGGAGCTACGAGGTGATCGTCGTGGATGACGGCTCGACCGACGGCACATTCGAGGCGCTCCAGACCCTGCGGCAGCGGTATCCTCAACTGCGCATCATCGCGTTCGAGCGCAACGCCGGTCAGACCGCGGCGTTCGCCGCCGGCTTTCGGGCCGCACGGGCGCCCCTGGTCGTCACCCTCGACGCCGACCTACAAAACGATCCTGCCGATATCCCCAAACTCGTCGAGACGTTGCAGCGCACGGGGGTGACGGCCGTGGCCGGCTACCGCGCCAATCGCCGCGACACATCGTGGAAACGCCTGCAGAGCCGGATCGCCAACGGAGTCCGCAACCGGCTCAACGGGGAAGTGATTCGCGATACCGGCTGCTCGCTCAAGGCGTTTCGTACTGACGCGGTGCGGGAGTTGCCGCTCTTCTCCGGGATGCATCGCTTTCTCCCGACCCTCGTCAAGATGCAGGGCGGGACCGTGACCGAAGTCCCGGTCGGTCACCGGCCGCGGCAACACGGCGTGACGAAGTACGGTATGTGGAATCGTGTGTGGCGGTCGCTGGTGGACGCATTCGCGGTGCGCTGGATGCAGCGCCGCGCGCTGCGCTACCGCGTGCGCGAGGAGGTCTGATGGCTGATACCCACGAACAATGGCTCGAGCAGATCGACGCCGAGCTCGATGGCGAGCTGCCGCTCACCGAGCGGGCCGCCCTGGCCAAACATCTGGCGACTTGCTCGCACTGCGCGGGCGCCCGCGCGAGCCAGCTCGAGGTGCGCGTCGCGCTGGCGCGCTCGGCGGGCAATCCGCACGCGTTCGTCATGCCGCGACCGTCGATCCGCGCAGGGACGCTGGCGCTCTGGGTTGCCGCCGCCCTGGCCGGCGGTCTCGCCGGCGGATGGTTCGCCAGCCAGCGCTGGGGCGGGCCGGGTAGCGGCGCTGCACTCGAGGAAACGCGTGGGACTATCGTCGTTCAGTAGCCTCGTCCTCGTGCTGGCAGCTCTGCAGGGGCCGGGCACCCGGCTCACCTACCGCATTCGCGTCATCGAGCCTGACGCCGCCCTGCAGCACGTCCTTGCGACCGGCGCCGTCAGCGGCCCGATCGACAGCGACATGCGCCTGACGTTGCGGACCGACACCGCTGAAGTCGAGGTGTTGTTTCAGGTCACGCCGGTCGGCGACACGGTAAGCCTCGGCGGGGAGTTCTTCACGCGGCGCCGCGTCGGCCGCTCGCGTCGCGGCTTGCCGATCTGGGAAGAGGACAACTACCGGCGCCTGATCCAGGTCACGTGGAGCGATACGGCGCGGATCTACCCCTTCGGTTCACGCTCACAACCGGGCGCACTGTGGGTCGAGTTGGTGCTCGAACGGGAGTTTGCCGGCGGTGAAGCGCGTCCGGCGGAGTCGTTCGACCTGGCTGATTCGACGCTCGACTTTCGCCTCGAAGCGGTCGTGCGACCGCGGCGGGCCCGCGTGACCCTCAACTTGGTCCGCGGCGATACCGTCAGCGCCCCGCGGCCGATGGACCTGGTTCCGGACCAGCCGCCGCGCGTCGTGCAGCTCGTGCTGCGGGGTCGCTCGACGACCCTGTTCGTGGGCCTCACCCGTCCCGAGCCCGCTCGCTCGCCGCGCGACCGCGGGCTCGGTCGCGAGGCCGACGTTGTCTGCCTCCGGGTCGCCGCGGCTGCCGCGCCCCCCGGACAAACACTCGGCACGATCTGCGGGCGGCTGAATAACATCGCGCGCCAGCTGCCGCTGCCGAGCGGCGACACCCTCACCGCGACGTTCGCCTGGCCCGGCCCGCGCTGATGGCTCCGCGCAAGAAGCGCCTCGATCCGTCGATCTTCCACCTTCCCGTCGACAAGATGCGGGAAGGCTATTACTCCGACAAATACTTCGTGCGCGCGCGCGATCTGCTGCGCAAGGATCGTCATCGGCCGCGCGTGACGATGCAGGTGTTCGGAAAATCCCACGCGTACCTCGGCGGGATCGACGAAGCCATCGCCATTCTGAAATTGTGCGCGGAGCGGTGGGACGAGCTCGTGGTGCACGCGCTCTACGATGGCGAAGAGATTCAGCCGTGGGAGACGGTGCTCCTCGTCGAGGGGCCTTACGATGCGTTTGCGGTGCTCGAGACGCTGTACCTCGGCGTGCTGGCGCGTCGCACCCGCGTGGGCACGAACACACACGAAGTGGTTCAGGTCGCGAAACCCAAGGAAGTGATGTTTTTCCCCGCGCGCCACGATCACTGGCTGGTGCAGACCGGTGATGGCTATGCCGCGCACATTGCCGGCGCAATCGGCGTCTCGACCGACGCGCAGGCGTCGTGGTGGGGCTCGGAGGGCATCGGCACCGTGCCCCACGCGCTGATTGCCGCGTACCGTGGCGACACCGTCCTCGCCTCACGCAAGTTCGCCGACCAGTCGGACCCCGCGATACGCCTCATCACCCTGGTGGATTTCGACAACGACTGCGTCGGGACCTCGCTCGCGGTGGCGCGAGCGCTCGGCGACCGCCTCTATGGCGTTCGGCTCGACACGTCCGAAACGCTGGTGGACAAATCGGTCATCCCGCAGATGGGGACGTTCAAACCCACTGGCGTGAACCCGCAGCTGGTGCGGAACGTGCGGCAGGCGCTGGACGCCGAGGGCTTCCCACACGTCAAAATCGTCGTCTCCGGCGGCTTCACGGTGGAGAAGATCCGGCACTTCGAAGAGCAAAACATCCCCGTCGACGTCTATGGCGTCGGGTCGAGCTTGTTCCAGGGGCGGTTCGATTTCACGGCCGATGTCGTGATGCTGGAAGGGAAGCCCTGCGCCAAAGTGGGCAGGTCGTACCGGCCGAATCCGCGGTTGGAACGCGTGACCTAATGGTGTTCACAGGCTGAAGCCTGCGCTCGGCAGGGCATTGTCCTTAAGGACAATGTTTGCCGAGCACACCCTTCAGGGTGTGAATCCCGGACTTGCATTGCCCTCGGGGCCTGCATAATTTTCCGTCCAAATGAATAATCATGCATCCGTCCCGGTCGGGGTGCTGGGCGCGTCAGGCTACGTTGGACAGGAGCTGTTGCGCCTGCTGAACGGCCATCCTGGCGCCACCGTGGCCTTTGCCACCGCCGAGTCAGCGGCCGGTGAGTGGGTCGACGGGCACGAGCTCATCAAGGCGGATGACGCGCCATGGCAGCAGGCCGAGATCATTCTGTCGGCGCTGCCGCACGGTGTGTCCGCCCGGTACGTCAATGAGGCGCGCGCCGGCGGCAAGCGGACCGTCGATCTTTCGGCCGACTTCCGCCTTTCGCCCGACGCGGTCTATGGGCTGACCGAATTCACGCGGCCGCGGCTCGCGGATGCCGAGCTCGTCGCGAATCCCGGATGCTATCCCACGGCCGCACTGCTGGCGTTGATCCCGCTCGCGCAGCTCGGGCTGATCGATCCGTCGCGCGAGATCATCATCGATGCGGCCTCCGGTGTCACCGGTGCCGGGCGCAATCCCAAACGCGAGCTCCTGTTCGGAGAAGTCGCCGAGGATTACCGCGCCTACGCGATCGGCAACACCCACCGCCACCTCGCCGAGCTGAGACAATCGCTGTCGCGCGAGGGTGGATTCACCGGTGACCTGGTCTTCACGCCGCATTTGCTGCCGGTGAAGCGCGGGATCCTCGAGACGATTCACGTGCCCCTCACGCGGGTGCTCGATCAATCGACCGCCGAGGGGCTCTACAGCGCGACCTACGATGGCGAGCCGTGCGTGCAGGTGATGCATGGCGCGCTGCCGTCGCTCAAGGACGTCGTCTACCGGAACCGCGTCGCAATCGGCGTGGCAGAAGTTGCCGGCGTCCGCCGGCCGCGTCTCACCGTCATCGCAGCGATCGACAACCTGGTGAAGGGCGCGGCGGGGCAGGCGATCCAGAACATGAACGTGATGCTCGGGCTCCCGGAAACGGCGGGGCTCGCATGCTAATTCACAGGCTGAAGCCTGCGCCCGAGAAATCACTGTCCTTAAGGACAATGATTCGCCGAGCACACCCTTCAGGGTGTGAATTCTCATGATGAACGTCCGCGTTGTGAAAATCGGCGGCAACGAGCTCGACCGCCCCGAATGGGTCGCCGCATGCGCTCGTGCCTTGAGCACCGTCGGTCCGGTCGTGGTCGTCCATGGCGGCGGCCAGGCTGTGAGCACCTGGTCACGCCGGCTCGGTCTGCCGGTCGAGCAGCGTGACGGTCTGCGTGTCACCACACCGGAGATCGCCCAGCTGGTCGAGATGGTGCTGGGTGGCCCGATGAACCGGCTGCTGGTGACCGCGCTGCGTGCGGCGGGGCTCGATGCGATTGGCCTGTCGGGTGTGGACGGCGGCCTGCTGAGTGCGCAGCCGCTCCAAAACGGAACAGCGCTCGGTGAGGTCGGCGAGATCGTCAGCGTGCGGGCGTCGCTGCTCCAGAGCCTCCTGCTCGCGGGCCTGACCCCCGTGGTGGCCCCGGTAGCTCCGTCGCTCGCGGCGCCGGTGCGGCCGCTCAACGTCAACGCCGACCAGGCGGCGGCCGCGATTGCCGCAGCGTTGAGTGCGCAGGAGCTGCTCTTCGTTTCAGACGTGCCAGGCGTGGCTATCGCGGGCGTCACCCAGCCCACCCTTGCGGCGTCCGAAATCGAGACGATGATTGAGGGAGGCGTAGCGACGGGCGGCATGGCCGCCAAGTTGCGGGCCGCCGCGCAAGCGCTCGGGGCGGGTGTTCGGGCCGTCCGGATTGGCGATCTCGACATGTTCGCGCACGCCACCGCCGGCACCCGCCTCCTTGCGGCTCCCGCTCCGGCAGGTCAACCCGCGTGACACTTCCCCTGACCACGACCGACGCCACAGCGCTGCTGGGCGTCTACGCGCGCGTCGGTCCGCTGTTCGTCGCCGGTGAGGGGTCAGAGCTCATCGCCGAAGACGGCACCCGCTACCTCGACTTCGTCGCCGGCATCGCGGTCAACGCCTTGGGCTACAACAGCCCGGTGATTCGCGAAGCGATGCTGCGGGCGCTCGACTCGGGTCTGATTCACGTCTCGAACCTCTATCGCACCGAGCCCGGCGAACGGCTCGCCGCCGAGCTGACGAAGTCCTTTGGCGGCCAGGTCTTCTTCTGTAACTCAGGGGCCGAAGCGAATGAGGGCGCGTTCAAGTTTGCGCGCAAATGGTCGAAGAAAACCGAGATCGTCGCGTTCAACGGCTCGTTCCACGGCCGGCTCTTCGCCTCGCTCGCCGCCACCGATCGGCCCGACTACCGCCGCCCCTTCGAGCCACTGCTCGCGGGCGTCCAGATCCTCCCACTCGGCGACGTCGAGGCCGCGACGCGCGCAATCACGGCGCAGCGGACAGCCGCCGTCATCATCGAGCCGGTGCAGGGCGAAGGCGGCGTGCGCCCGGTACCTGATGCGTTTCTGGTCTTCCTGCGGCAGCTCTGCACCGAGACCGGAACCGCGTTGATCTTCGACGAAGTGCAGTGCGGCCTGGGTCGCACGGGGACGTTGTTTGCGTCCGAGGCGTCGGGCGTCGTCCCCGACATGTCCACACTGGCGAAGCCGCTGGGCGGTGGACTGCCGATGGGCGCGATCCTGGTGAGCGACAGGATCGCTGGAGCACTCGCACCGGGCGATCACGCCACGACGTTCGGCGGTGGACCCTTTGTGGCCACGGTGGCGCTCGAGGTCGTGCGCACGATCGCCGACCCCGATTTCCTCGCGGATGTGCGCGCGAAAGGGGAGCTGCTCGGCGCGCGCTTGCGGGCGCTGAGCGCCCGCAGCCGGCGTGTGAAGGAAGCGCGAGGTCGCGGTCTGATGTGGGGGCTCGAGCTCAACGAAGTCGCGGCGCCCCTCGTCGCCGCGGCACGCGAGCGCCACCTGCTGGTGTTGACGGCCGGCCCGACGATGATTCGCGTTGTTCCGCCGCTCACAGTGACGCGGGAGGACCTCGAGCGCGGAGCCACCATTCTCGAAGAGGTGCTCGCTTGACCAGCCTGTCTGTCGGGACCGCGACGAAGCTTCGCCCCGCCACGCTCGCCGATGTCGTGGCCATGGAAGTGCTCATGGCGCCGTTCGTGGCGACCGGCGATCTGTTGCCGCGCTCCAACTACGACCTGTGCCGGCACATCAAGGAGTACGTCGTCGCCGAGACGCCGGACGGCAGCCTGGTAGGGACGGGCAGCCTCAAGGTCTACAGCACCGGGCTCGCGGAAATAGCCGGGCTTGCGGTACGCGACGATCAGCAGGGGCGAGGCGTCGGCAAGGCGCTCGTCGAGGCGCTGCTCGTGGACGCGCGCGCGCTGGCCCTGACGGAGGTGTTCGGCCTGACGCGCAAACCCCTGTTCTTCATGCGCCTAGGATTCCGTGTAGCAGAGAAGGAACAGTTCCCACTCAAGGTCTGGGCTGACTGCGCGCGCTGCCCGCGGCAGCATGCCTGCGATGAAGTGGCCGTAGCGCTGACGCTTTAGCCTTACCCCGTCTAGATTTCTCGTCCCATGCCCACATCTCGAGTCATTTTCTGGGACGTTGACACCCAGTACGACTTCATGAAGGCGGACGGCAAGCTCTACGTGCCGGATGCCGAGCAGCTCATTCCCAATCTCCGCAAGCTGACCGACTACGCGCACGGGCACGGTATCCGCATCGTGGCGAGCGCAGACGACCACGTCCCCGAACACGCCGAGATCAGCTTGCGGAGATATTGGAAATCCACGTTTCCCCCTCACTGTCTGCGGGGCACGCCCGGCCAGCGGAAGATCGCGGAGACGGCGTTGCGCGATCCCCTCGTCATCGAGCCGGCGCCGCAAGATCCCGCGACGCTCACGGCAAAGGTCCGCAATCATCGTGGCGACATACTCTTCCATAAGCATCGCTTCGACGTTTTCTCCAATCCCAATGTTTTACCCGTGCTCGATGCCCTGGGGCCCCACGACATCGTGCTGTACGGCGTGGCGCTCGACGTCTGCGACAAGTATGCGATCGAGGGTCTGCTCCAGCATCGGCCGCAGGTACGCCTCTTCGCAGTCGTGGACGCGATGAAGCCGATCGACCGGGATGTCGCCGAGCACCTGCTCAAGGAATGGGGAGAGGAAGGGGTACGGCTCGTGAAGACGAGCGAGGTGGCGATGGGAGGGCTCGTCGAGGAGCTCGAGCGGGCCAGCGCATGACATCGACGACATCCGTACCGACACACGCGGTTCCCGTCCCGACGTTCGGCAAGTTTTTCCTGCCGGGTCCGACGGACGTTCACCCCGAAGTGCTCGAGGCGATGATCCGGCCGATGATCGGGCATCGCTCCGGGGCGATGGAGAAGCTGCTCCAGAACGTCGCCCCCAAACTCGGCGCCGTGGCCCGCACCGCGCGGCCGGTGTTCGTCGGGACCAATTCCGCCACCGGGTTTATGGAAATGGCGGTTCGCAACGGCGTGCGCCGGCGCGCACTGTCGCTCGTCAACGGCGCGTTCAGCGAGCGTTTCGCCGGCATCGTGGGCGCGTGCGGCAAGGAGTGCATCCGGCTCGATGTGCCGCTCGGCGCGGCAGTCGAGCCCGAAATGCTGCGCGATGCGCTCAAGCGCACCCCCGTGGATGCCGTGACCTGCGTGCATTCAGAGACGTCGACCGGCGTGCTCCAGGACGTTGCCGGCTACGCCGAAGTGGTCAAGGAGTTCGACGACGTGCTGTTGCTCGTCGACGCGGTGACGTCGATGTGCGGCTCCCCGGTGGAAACCGACGCCTGGAAGCTCGACTTCGTCTTCACCGGCTCCCAGAAAGCGCTGGCGCTGCCGCCGGGCCTGGCGCTCGGCGTCGCGTCGGAGCGCATGGTCAATCGCGCCAAGACACTCGAGGAACGCGGCGCCTACTTCGACCTCATCAGCTTCCTGACGGCGACGACCAAATTCCAGCCGACGAACACGCCGGCGATATCCCTCCTGTACGCGCTCGAAGTCCAGCTCGCCCGGATCGAGCGCGAGGGCGGGATCGAAGCGCGTTGGAAGCGGCACGACGCCATGCGCCGGCGCGTCGAAGCGTGGAGTGCCGAGCACGGAGTCACGTTCCTCCCCCGCGAGGGCCGCCATAGCTGGACCGTCTCCTGCCTGCGGCTGCCGGAAGGGAAGCACTCGAAGGACGTCGTTGGGGCGCTCAAGCAACAAGGCTGGACGATCGGGGCGGGTTATGGCGCGCTCAAGGACTCGACGATCCGCATCGGGCACATGGGCGATCTCACGGTCGCGGCGTTGGATGAGCTGCTGCCGCTGATCGGGCGGGCAGTGGAATGAGGTGGCGCGTCGTCGTGGCCGACCGTGTGGCAAAAAGCGGCCTCGACTTGCTCTCTGGAACGCCCGAAATCGAAGTCGTCGATGTCGCGGGCAAGCCGGCGGAGCTCGATAAGGCGATCGCCAGCGCCCACGCGCTCATCGTGCGCAGCGAAACCCGCGTGACCGCGAGCCTGATGGCGCATGCGCCCCATCTCCGCGTGGTCGCGCGCGCGGGCACCGGCGTGGACACGATCGATGTGCCCGCCGCGACGCGCCGCGGCATCGCCGTGATGAATACGCCGGGCGCCAACACCGTCAGCGCGGGTGAGCATGCGATGGGCCTGCTGCTCGCGCTCGTGCGACGCATCTCCGACGCTGCGGCCGCGATGCGGCGCGGCGAGTGGGACCGCAAGCGTTTTGAAGGCACCGAGCTTCGCGGCAAGACGATGGGCGTGGTCGGCCTGGGCCGGATCGGTGGCCACGTCGCCCAGCTCGCGCGCGCGTTCGGCATGCAGGTGGTGGGCCACGATCCCTATCTGGCACCGGAACTTGCCGGCGAGCTGCACGTGCGGCTGCTCTCCCTGGAGCAATTGCTGCGCACTGCCGACGTCGTCACGCTGCATGTCGCCCTCACCGATCAGACGCATCACCTCATCGACGCGAGCAGCCTCAAGCTGATGAAGCCCACCGCGGTCCTGATCAACACGGCGCGCGGTGAGCTGGTGGACGAAGTCGCGCTGGCCGAGGCAATCAAGGAGAAGCGCATTGGCGGCGCGGCCATCGATGTCTTCGCCGTCGAGCCGCTGCCCGCTGATGCCCCCCTGCGGTCGCTCGATCGCGTCATCCTGACGCCCCACCTCGCGGCCTCGACTGCAGAAGCGCAGGAGCGCGTGGCAACGGAGATCTGCAGTGCCGTTCGGGAGGCGCTCGTCGCGGGCGATCTCTCGTCCGCGATCAACGTACCGGGGATGGGCGGCGATTTGCTGCGGCGGCTCGCGCCGCACCTCGACCTGGCGCGGCGGTTGGGCCGCCTGGCGCTCGCGCTCGCGGATGGGCCGGTGAAGGCGGTCGAAGTCGCGTATGGAGGCAAGGAAGAGGCGGCGCAGCGGCCGGTGCTCGTGTCGGCGCTCGAAGGGCTGCTGGCGGCGATGAACGCGGGCCCCGTGAGTCTGGTGAACGCGCAGGTGCTGGCCGAAGAGAAGGGCATCAAGCTCGGCACCCGGACGGGCGCACCGGAAGCCGGGTTCGAGACATCGATCGGCGTGAAGGTGGATACCGCCCGCGGCCGGGTGCGTGTCACCGGTGCCCTCATCGGCGACAGCCATGGCCGGGTGATTCGCATCGACGACTATCACGTGGACGTCGTGCCCGACGGCTGGATGCTCGTGATCAGGAACCGCGACGTGCCGGGTGTGATCGGACGCGTCGGTTCGGCGCTCGGAACCGCCGGCATCAACATCGCGAGCTATCACCAGGCGCGTCGCGCCCCGCAGGCGGGTGACGGGCCCGGCGATGCGCTCGCCGCCATCAACGTCGATCAGGCGCTGACCAATGGAGTGCTCGACAAGCTGCAGGGGTTGACGGACGTGCTGGACGTCCGGCTGGCCAACTTCGGAGATTAGGGCTCGCAGGCGCGCCGCTGCTCTATGCGTGACATCCGAGTGGCGACGGTCCAGTTTCAGCACGCCGCAGGCGACAAGACATACAACCTCGGGCGCATCCGGCACTTCGTGAGAGAGGCCGCCCGTTCCGGCGTGGAGATCCTCGCGTTCCCGGAGATGTGCCTCACGGGCTACTGGCATGTGCGCAAGCTCTCGCGCGCAGACTTCGAGGCACTCGCTGAGCCTGTTCCCGATGGGCCATGCACCGAGGAGCTTCTCCACCTCTCCAGCGAGCACGGCATGACCGTCGGCGCGGGTTTGCTCGAGCGCGGACCAGACGGGTGCGTCTACAACGCCTATGTCGTCGCCATGCCGGATGGGACGTGGGCCGTCCACCGCAAGCTCCACGTCTTCGAACACCCGAATATCTGCGCGGGGGACCGATACACCGTCTTCGACACGCCACACGGTTGCCGGGTGGGTGTGCTGATCTGCTACGATAACAACATCGTCGAGAACGCCCGGGCGACGGCGCTGCTGGGCGCGGAGCTCCTGCTCGCGCCCCATCAGACGGGGGGTTGTAACTCGGTCAGCCCGCGCGGCATGAAGCCGATCGACCCCACCGTCTGGGCACGTCGACAGGAGGATCCCGCGGCGTGCGAGGCGGAGCTGTGCGGGCCCAAGGGGCGGGGCTGGCTCATGCGCTGGCTGCCGAGCCGGGCGCACGACAACGGCATGTTCCTCTTGTTCAGCAACGGCATCGGACCCGATGACGATGAGATCCGCACCGGCAACGCCATGGTGCTCGACCCCTATGGTGAGGTAATCGCTGAGACGCGAGCGTTTGGGGACGACATGGTTGTGGCGGATCTCGACGCGTCCGTCCTCCCCACGTCATCCGGACGGCGCTGGCTGCGCGCCCGCCGGCCCGACCTCTACACGTCGCTGACGCGCCCCACAGGCCAGGAGCAGGAGACCCGCCGTGTGCGCTTCGGCGATTGAGATGCGCCGACTTTTTACATAAAGGAGCGAAGCATGAAGCTCGTTTTCGGTCTGCTCGCGCTGTTCCTCTCCGTGCTCCCCCGCGCGGTCGCGCAGGTGCCGGATAACGTCAACGATATGCTGCGCCGCATTTACGCATCGGCGGAATTCGCGCCCCAGCGCTTCGGACCGGCGCGATGGATCGAAAACGGCACCGCCTATACCACGGTGGAAAGATCGACAGCGAATCCCAGCGCGTCCGACATTGTGCGCTACGAGACCGCCACCGGCAACCGCAGCGTCTATGTCTCGGCTCGACAGCTCGTGCCCTCCGGTGCCAGCGAGGCGTTGGACTTCGACGACTACGCATGGTCGGCCGACGGTAACCTGTTGCTGCTCTTCACCAACACCGAACGGGTCTGGCGGCAAAATACCCGCGGCGACTACTGGGTGCTCAACCGGACGACCGGGGCGCTGAAAAAGTTGGGAGGACCAAACGCGCCGGCGTCCTCGCTGATGTATGCCAAATTTTCCCCCGCCGGCGATCGCGTGGCCTATGTGCAGCAAGGAAATGTGTACGTGGAGCGACTCTCGGACGGCGCCATCACGGCCCTGACGAGCGATGCGGACTCCCTTCACGTGAACGGCATGACCGACTGGGTTTACGAGGAGGAATTCGACCTGCGAGACGCATTCCGCTGGTCACCCGACGGCACGAAGATCGCCTACTGGCAGTTCGACATGACGGGCCTGGGCACCTATTACCTCGTCAACGACACCGACTCGCTCTATCCCCACATCACTCCCATTCAGTATCCCAAGGTCGGGACCAAGAATTCGGCGGTGCGCGCCGGCGTCGTCAGTGCCGGTGGCGGCCCCACTACGTGGCTCCAGATCCCCGATGACCCGCGCGAGAACTATCTCCCGCGCATGGAATGGGCGGGACCGAACGAGCTGATGCTCCAGCGGATCAACCGGCTCCAGAACACCGACCGGGTCATGCTGGCGGACGCGGCGACGGGCGCGACCCGGACCGTCCTGACCGAACGCGACACTGCCTGGGTCGACGTGGTGGACGAAATCGAGTGGCTCGCGAAGGGAACCGACTTCCTCTGGACGAGCGAACGCGACGGCTGGCGGCACGTCTATCGGGTCAGCCGCGACGGCAAACGCGTCACGAACATCACGCCAGGCAACTTCGACGTCGTCGACGTAGCAGCGGTGGACGAGCCCGGCGGGTGGCTCTACTACATCGCGTCTCCCGATAACGCGACCCAACGGTACCTCTATCGCACTCGGCTCGACGGAAAACAGTCCCCCCCAGCCGTGCGCGTGTCGCCGGCCAACGCGGCTGGGACGCACTCCTACCGAATCTCTCCGGACGCGCACTGGGCCTTTCACACCTACTCGCACTTCGACAGCCCGTCGGTGATCGAGTTGGTGCAGTTGCCGTCACACCGTGTCGTGCGGACGCTCGTCGACAATGCCAAACAGCGCGCGGCGGTGGCGCCGCTCATCGCTGGTCGCGGTGAGTTCTTCAAGGTGACGGTGTCTGACGGAATCTCACTCGATGGCTGGATGATCAAGCCCGCAAACTTCGATTCGACCAAAGGCTATCCGTTGCTGATGTACGTCTACGGCGAGCCGGCGGGTCAGACTGCCCAGGACTCCTGGGGCGGCGGTCATTTGTGGGAGCACATGATCGCGGATCAGGGCTACGTCGTGGCCACCGTGGACAATCGCGGGACGCCGTCGCCGCGCGGCCGCGCATGGCGAAAAGTGGTGTACGGGGCGATCGGCGTTTTGTCGAGCCGGGAGCAGGCGGACGCGGTGCGGGCCCTCACCGGATCCCGTCGGTATCTCGATCCGACGCGTGTCGCGATCTGGGGCTGGAGCGGCGGCGGATCGAGCACGCTGCAGGCCATGTTTCGTTACCCTGATGTCTATCAGGTCGGGATGTCCGTAGCCCCGGTGCCGGACGAGCGCCTCTACGACACGATCTACCAGGAGCGCTATATGGGGCTCCTGGACACCCCGGCCGACGCCGAGCGCTACCGCCGCGCCTCTCCGATCAATCAGGCCGAGGGGCTCAAGGGACGCCTGTTGGTCGTGCACGGCTCCGGTGATGACAACGTGCATTACCAGGGCACGGAACGTCTGGTGAACCGCCTGGTCGAGCTCGGCAAACCATTCGACTTCATGGCGTATCCCAACCGCTCGCATTGCATCTGCGAGGGCCGCGGGACGACGCTCCACATCTACTCGCTGCTCACCCGGTACTTGCTGGAGCATCTCCCGGCGGGGCCGCGGAGCCGTTGACGGATGCTCATCGCGGTCACCCGCGCCGTCAGTCCGTCTCTCGCTGAATGCGAGCTGACCCACCTGGCCCGCGAGCCCATCGACGTCGCCAAAGCCGTGGCCGAGCATGCTGTGTATGAAGCGACCTTGCAGTCGTGCGGCGCGACGATTGTACACGCGCCGCCGGAGCCGGCATTGCCCGACGCCGTGTTTGTGGAGGACGCGGCTCTCGTGTTCGCTGAGACGGCGGTGATGACGAGGCCCGGGGCTCCCGTGCGCCGGCGCGAAGTCGAGTCCATGGCCAAGGTCTTGAGCGCGTACCGATCACTGTTTGCCATTCAGCCACCCGGCACGATCGATGGCGGGGATGTGATGGCCGTGGGACGACAGATTTACGTCGGTCTGTCGTCACGCACGAACCACGAGGGGATTGCCCAGCTCGACACGCACCTCAGCAAGTGGGGCTATGAAGTGATCCCCGTTCCGGTGACCGGCTGTCTCCATCTGAAGAGCGCAGTGACGCAGGTGGCCGATAGTCTGCTGCTAATCAATGACCGCTGGGTGAGTCCGGAGTGCTTTGGGTCCATGGGGATGGTGACTGTTGCGCCAGCCGAACCCGATGCCGCCAATGCCCTGCTGATCGGGGCCTCGGTGATCTACCCAACACACCATCCTGCAACGGCTGAGCGGCTGGATCGCGCGGGTGTGCGCGTGGTCCCGGTCCCATGCGGAGAGCTCGCCAAAGCCGAAGGTGGTGTGACGTGTTGCAGTGTGGTGTTCGCGACGGAGCAACCTTAGTCCGCCGCCTGCTGTTGCTGGGGCTCGTCCGCCAACAGTCGGAATGATTTCACGGCGCCGGTGAGCCGATCCGCCGCTTCGGCGAGCTGATTGGCCGACGACGCGATCTCCTCGGTCGACGCGCTCTGCTCCTCGCCTGACGCGGCCAGCTCCTCGGCCGAAGCAAGCAGCGTGTCCGTCTGGCCCGCGACGGTCGTCAGACGGTTCGCAATCTCCTCCACGAGCGACCGCAGCTCCCCGGCCGACTGCGCGATCTCGCGGCTCCAGACATCGTTGGCGTCCGCCTCACTGGCGACCGTTGCCAGGCCCTGCGCCGCCGTCTGTGAGGCTTCGCGCACAGCCGCGCCTCCTTCCGCCAGCCGCACCAGCCGGTCTCGAGTCGCCTGCACACGGGTCAGGACGCCGCGCACGGTGTCGGCCGTCTCGCCGGCGGCGGCAGCTGCTACGGACGCCAGCTTGCGCACCTCGTCGGCCACGACCGCGAACCCGCGTCCCTGCGGGCCGGCGCGCGCCGCTTCGATCGCGGCATTGAGCGCCAGCATGTTGGTCTGGGTCGCGACCGCCTTGGTCTGTGCCACGAATGTCTGAATTCTGGCCGTCGCCTGCGTCAGCGCCTCCGCTTCCGCTGCGCCCTTGGCGACTTCGTCGGCGAGTTTGGCGAGCCGGACCGTGCTCTGATCGAGCCCGTCCTTGTGCCGCCGCGCCAGTGCCGCGAGGTCCGCGTTGCGGCTCGCCGCTTCCTCGGCCCCCTGGGCGAGCTTCGCGGCAATCTGCAGGATCCGCGCGGCGTCATCGGCCGCTGCGCGGACCAGCTGCGATTGCTCGGCGGCACGTCTCGAGAGGTCCTGCGACGTCGAGGCCATCTCCTGAGTCGAAGCGCTCATCTCCTCGGTGGAGGCGGAGATCTCGGTGGCCATCGCGGCGGCCTCGTCGGCAGCGGCGCGGATCGCGCCGACGAGCCGGCGCAACGCCACGACCATCGAGTGCACGGACGACAGCAAGTCCGCCACCTCGCTCGCCTCGGCACGATGCGTCGTGACGGTGACCGAGAGGTCGCCGCCCGCGACGCGGCTCGCGATCGCGCCCGCAGCTCGCACCGGCTCGGTCACCAGCCGGCCGAGTCGCTGCGATAGCCAGAAGAGCGCCCCGACCGCGACTGCCGCGACCAGCAGCGCGCCGAGCCAGATTGCCCGTTGTGTGCTCCGCGCCGTCGCGAACGCTGTGACCGCAGGCTCCCGATACAGCACCCACCACTGTCCCTGATTTGCGGGGACCGATGCGACCAGCTCGTCCTCGCCCCGCACCGTCGTGACGTGGGCCGTCGCTGCCGCGGCGCCGAGCGGGATCCGGTCTTTATCGGGCAGGCTCTGCAGCAGTAAGGCGGCGTCTTTCGCGACGAGCACATTGCCGCGGTTGTCCACGACCTGCAGGTAGGCTCCGCCTCCCAGCTGTTCGGTGCCGAGCAGCGCCGACAGGCGATCGAGGGCGAAGACCGCCTTGAGGACGCCCACCGGCCGCTGGCCCTGCGATGCTCGTATGGCGACGTCGAACTCCAGGGAAACCGCTGCAGCCGAGGAGTCAAACCCCGCACCGCCTTGGTACAGCCCTTCCGAGATCGCGCGTTGCCACCAGGTCTCGTCGCGCTGCACGAAATCGGACGGACGGTCGGACGTAAAGACGTTCAACCCGTGGCTCTCCGTCACGATGATTTCCGCGAGATCGGACGTCGCGGGATAGTTGCGGAGATACGTCGCGAGGGCCGGGTCGCCACCCAGCTGGCGGCTGGAACTGAAGGCGCGCTCCAGGTCGGGAATCGTCATGCGGTCCAGCCCACGCGTGATCGCTGCCTGACCCGCGTCGCGGACGGCCGCAATGAGCTGCGGTTCGCTGGCGAGCGCGGTCGCTTCGTGCTGGCGTTCCTTCAGATACTGGGTGACGAGGGCGGAGACGCGGGTGGCGTCATCGCGCCCGCGCGTGTCGGCCTCCTGCTCGAGGACCCGACCGACACGGCTGCTCGTGAGCCAGGCGACGAAAACGACGAGCAGGACGGCGGCACCCGCCCCGGAGACCAGGAAACTCTGCCGCAGTTGCTGTGACTTGATGGCCATTCGGGTTTAGTTTTACCACCGTATGCGAGACATCCCAAGCTACGACCCGGCTTCGCTCGAGGCAAAGTGGCAGGCTCGCTGGGCTGAGCGCCACACCAATGAGCCCGACCTCGACCGTGCCGCGCGGCCTTTCTACAACCTCATGATGTTTCCGTACCCGTCGGCCGAAGGCCTCCACGTCGGCAACATGTTCGCGTTCACGGGGGCGGACATTTTCGGCCGGTTCAAGCGGCTCCAGGGCTACGACGTCTTCGAGCCCATGGGGTTCGACGCATTCGGCATCCATTCCGAGAACTACGCGCTCAACGTCGGCACGAATCCCGCCAAGCTGATCCCCCAGAACATCGCCACCTTTCGCCGCCAGCTCCGCAGGTTTGGCGGCATGTACGACTGGCGCCACGAGCTTTCGACCACCGATCCCGCCTATTACAAGTGGACGCAATGGCTCTTCTTGCAGCTCTACAAGGCGGGGCTGGCCTACAAGAAGCGCGCCGCGGTGAACTGGTGTCCCAAGGACAAGACCGTGCTCGCCAATGAGCAGGTCATCGATGGGCGTTGCGAGCGCTGCGACACCCCGGTCGAGCAACGCTTCCTCGACCAATGGTTCTTCCGAATCACCAATTTCGCCGAGCGACTCCTCGAAAGCCTCCACAACCTCGACTGGTCGTCCTCCACCGTCCTGCTTCAGCGGAACTGGATCGGCCGGAGCGAAGGGGCCGAGCTGATCTTCGAGACGCCGAGCGGCAAGAAGATCACGGTATTCACCACCCGGCCCGATACGGTCTTCGGCGCGACCTACCTCGTACTCGCGCCCGAGCACCCACTCGTCGAGGACCTCACCGCAATCGAGCAGCGCCCGGCCGTCAAGGCATATCAGCGTGAGGTGCAGTCCAAGGACATCGTGTCGCGGCGCGTCGGCGACAAGACCAAGACCGGCGTCTTCATCGGCTCGTATGCCAGAAACCCGGCGACGGGAGAAGCGATCCCGATCTGGATCGCCGACTACGTCCTGATGGAATACGGCACCGGCGCGATCATGGCCGTTCCCGCCCACGACAAACGGGACTTCGAGTTCGCTACGCAGTTCAAGCTTCCGATCCGACAAGTCGTGGCGGTCGAGGGAGAAACCCTGCCGATCGTCGCCGAGAACGGCGTCCTGATGAGCTCGGGGCCGTTCGACGGCGCCCCAAGCGTCGAAGGGGCGCGCAAGATCGTCGTCTGGCTGAATGGACGCGGGCTGGCGACGGCACGCGTCCAGTACCGGCTGCACGACTGGTGCATCTCGCGGCAGCGGTACTGGGGCCCGCCGATCCCCATCCTCTATTGTGAGACGTGCGGCGTCGTGCCGGTGCCGGAGCAGGACCTGCCGGTCGAGCTTCCGCTCATCGAGGACTTCCGCCCGGACGACACCGGCGTCAGCCCGCTGGCGCGGCACGAAGAGTGGTATTTCGTGAAGTGCCCCGAGTGCGGCGGCCGGGCACGGCGCGAGACGGACGTCTCCGACACGTTCCTCGATTCGGCGTGGTACCACCTGCGGTATCCCTCGACCGAATTCCACGATCGGCCCTTTGACGCTGCCCGCACCAAAAAGTGGCTCCCGGTCAGCAGCTACATCGGAGGGAACGAGCACGCCGTGCTGCATCTGTTGTATGCGCGATTCATCTGCCTGGTGCTGCACGACCTGGGGCACGTGCATTTCGATAGCCCCTACCCGAGATTCCGTGCCCATGGCTTGATCGTCAAAGACGGCGCCAAGATGTCCAAGTCGCGCGGCAACGTCGTCGTGCCCGACACCTACATCCAGCAGTGGGGCGCGGACACGTTCCGGATGTATCTGATGTTCCTCGGTCCCTTCCAGGACGGCGGCGACTTCCGCGACTCCGGAATCGTGGGCCAGCGCCGGTTCCTGGAAAAGGTGTGGGCGCTGGCTCACGAAGCTGGCGGCGCCAAAGACACACAGACGTCGGAGCTCGAACAGAAGCTCCATCGCACGATCCGTAAGGTGACCGCGGATACCGAGGCGCTGCAGTACAACACGGCGATCGCGGCGATGATGGAATACGTGAACATGTTGCGGGACACCGGACCCGGGACACGGGACACGGTAGAGCCGCTCATTCTCATGCTCGCGCCCTACGCGCCGCACATTGCTGAAGAATTGTGGGAAGTCTTAGGCCACCAGGACTCCGTGTTCCAGGCGCGCTGGCCAGCCTATGACGAGCGCCTCGCCGCAGCAGGCGACGTCGAGATCGCGGTGCAGGTGAACGGCAAGCTGCGCTCGCGCCTCACGGTGCCGCGCGGCATGGCGGAGAAAGACGTGCTCGCGCGGGTGCTCGCGGATGAAGCGGTGAAGAAATTTGTCGACGGCCAGAAGGTGAAAAAGGTGATCTACGTGCAGGACCGACTCGTCAATCTGGTCGTCTAAAGCACTCTGGCGATCAGATCGCCGGCGAGATAACCGACGGCAGCGACCCCCACCCCGATGACGAACATGTCGATCCCGCTGCGGAATACGCCGCGGCCGGTGAAGAAACTGCGCGCGGCCCCCACGGCAAAGTGGGACAGCATCGCGATCGTGAATGCCGTCCAGATGGCGGCGCGTCCCTGCAAAAAGAGAAACGGCGCCACCGGAATGAACGCGCCCACCGCCGTCGCCACACCGGTGATCCAGCCTTCGCGGAATGGCGTGGCATGCGCTTCGCCGATCTTCAGCTCGTCCCGCACCTGTTCCCGCAGCGCGCGCTCCGGGTCGCGCATCACTTCTTCCGCCATGCGGCGCGCGGTGCGGGGGTCCACGCCTTTTGCTTCGTACTGGAGGGCCATCTCCTCTTGTTCCACTTCCGGCATCAGGCGAATCTCTTCCTTCTCCATCGCGATCTCGTGCTCCCACACCTCCTGCTCGCTCTTCGCCGCGAGGTAGCCGGACGAGCCCATCGACAACGCATCCGCGATCATGCCCGCCACACCCGAGATCATGATCACGTGAGGCTGCACGGCGGCGCCGATCACTCCCGCGACGAGCCCGAAGTTCGCCGTCAGCCCGTCGTTGAAGCCGTACACCACGTTCCGGAGAAAACCGCCCGAGCCCGTCTTGTGCCACGGCTCGGCGCCTTTGCCGGCCAGATCGGCGAGCGTCCCGGCGTGAGCGGCTGATTCCTTGGCGAGCTGGAGCGAGACCTCCTGCGCGTCCGGGAGGCGCGATTCCTTGTGGAGGTTCAGGTACCCCTTGACCTCCTCGCCCTCTTCCCGGAGCAGCATCGGGAGTAGATAGCGCGTCCCAAACCGCCGGCCGAACCAGGCGCGGAGTTTCGCATTCAGGGACGGCCGCGCGTGATCGACTTTGTGGCCGTGTTCGCCGAGCAGCTTGCTCCATATCTGCACATGGCGCTCTTCGACGCCCGCGAGCTTGATGTAGACGTCCTTGCGGTGTGGATCGGATTCCTGCCCGGCGAGGGCGAGGTAGAGGTAGGCCGCGTCCGCTTCATCCTGCCAGTGATGCAGCCATTCTTTCACGTCAGCCGTGGGCATGCGCCAAGCTACTACCTTGCAACGCCTTAAGGAACCGTGATTTCCCCTAGGGCCGTTCTCGCGACGTTCTACGTAGTTGTCGCATCATAGTTTTCGGACAATGACAGTGTCTCTCGCCGTCCCGGATGTCCTCGTCGCCCGCGCGCAAGCCGGAGATGAAGCAGCCCTCGAAGCCCTGTTCCGGGCTTTCGAGACGCCTGTCTACAATCTCGTCCGGCGGATATTGCGGCGGCCCGAAGATGCCGAGGACGTGCTGCAGGAAACGTTTCTCGAGATCGTGCGAAACATCAAGCAGTACCGTGGCGAGGGTCACTTGTGGGGCTGGATTCGGCGCATCGCCACGACGAAGGCCCTGATGCGAATTCGCCGCGAGCAGGTGCGAGAGACGGAATCGCTGGACGAAGAGCCTGGGAAACCGGGAATGCACGTCGGCGCGAACATCGATCTGGAGCGCGCGTTCGAGCACCTGTCCGAGACGTCCCGCGCAGTGGTGTGGTTGCATGACGTCGAGGGATATACGCACGAAGAAATTGCGGAGCAGATGGGAAAAACGGTGAGCTTTTCCAAGTCGCAGCTGGCGCGAGCCCACACGCGGCTGCGACGGATGCTGGACCAAGGAGCGAATGCATGATGCACTGTACGATGGAAGATCTGGGAGCCCTGCAGGCAGGTGAGGCGTCGGTCTGGGCGCGCCGGCACATCACCACCTGCGCTGTGTGTCAGGCGGAGCTGGAAGGGTTGTACCAGCGAGTCGCCCAGCTGAAGTCTCTGCCGGCGCTGCGTCCGCCGCGGGATCGCTGGCCTGCCGTGCGGCAGGTGCTGCGGGCGGAGCGATCCCGGCGTCGCCGGGTGTGGGGCACCTGGGGCGGGAGTCTCGCCGCCGCGGCGACACTCGCCGGCCTCCTGCTCCTGCGGCCGTGGGGCGGGCAAACGTCCCTCCACGCCGAGCTCAGTCAGGTGAAGCAGCAATCCGCGACACTCGAAGATTCCTTGCAGCAATACGACACCGACGGCCGTGTGCTGAGTGGTCACGCGGCGGCGGTGGTGGCGGACCTCGAAGACCGCATTTCCGCGATCGACGGCACCCTCACGCAGCAGGAACAGAGCGTACAGGACGCCCAGCTCGTCAAACTTTGGCAGGAGCGCGTCGGACTGATGCGGGAGCTGGTGAATGCCCGCGCGACCCGTGCTCGTTACGTCGGGCTCTAGGAGCCCGGAGGGAGAGTTAGATGATTCGCAATTGGACTTTGGCTGCGATCGCCGTCGGCCTTTTGCTGCCGGCGGCAGCGGCGGCACAGGACGCACAACCGCGGGCCCGTACACGGCCGCGCGTGCGGGTGGAGACGCGTGGTGGGCCGTTCGGCGTCTATACGTTCGCGGACAAACGCGGCCGGATCGGTGTGGTCGTGGACACGCGAGCCAATGAAGCCGGTGACAAGATCGGCGCCCGGGTCGAAGGCATTACGCCCGGTGGGCCGGCTGAGAAAGCGGGCCTCAAGGCGGGAGACGTCATCACCCGCTTCAACACGACGGCACTCGGTGGCGCCCAGGCGGAGGAGGACGACGAGGCCTCCGGTCCGGGCATGAAGCTGATCTCGCTCGCGCGCCGGCTCGAGCCGGGTGATACGGTGTCGATCGAGTATCGCCGCGGAACAGACAGCCGCAAGGCCACGCTCGTCGCCGAGGATATTGGTGATGACACTCGGGTCGAAATGCCCGACATCAGCCACGATGGCTTCATGGGAGGGATGTTCCCCAAGACGGACATGCCGGAAGGCAGAACCTTCACCTTCGCGTTCGGTTCTCCCTGGGGCGGGATCGAGATGGTGAGCCTGAATCCGGACCTGGGTGATTATTTCGGGACGCGCGAGGGAGTCCTCGTGGTCCGGGCACCGGAAGACTCTTCGCTGACCTTGAAGGGCGGGGACGTCATCGTGTCGATCGGTGGCCGTAAACCCGCGTCACCCGAGCAGGCGATGCGGATCCTGCGGTCCTACGATACCGGCGAAACCGTCACGCTGGACGTGCTGCGCAAGAAAGGGCACGTGAACGTGACCTGGAAGGTGCCGGACGAGGAACGGCGGTACCGGAACCTCATGCCGCGGATGCGCGAGGAGCCGAGCCGGTTCCGCGTCGCACCGAAGATGAAGATTCGTGATGTGATTCGGACGAGCCGGGCGATCTAGAAACGCAGGGGCGGTAGGAGGCGGTACCGCCCCGTACCGCCTCTTTACCGCCTCCTACCGGTTCGGCCCTACCAGGATCGCATTCGTCAGCATCTTCGCAGGTCCGCGCCAGAAGGCCCGGAACAACGGATCACTCAGAAACAGCACGACCCGCCCATTCCCCTGATTCTCGACCACCGCCCAGGTCGATCCCTTCAGCAGACGCGCGGTGTTGTCCGGCCAGGTGAACCCCGACAGCACCAGTGAGTCCACGGGGTCGGTGAACGTGACGGCATTGGCGCCGGCCTTGGAGGGCCGCCAGAACGTGTCTCCGTCGATGAACACCGGGATCTTGTTGCGCTCGTATCCAGACGTCAGCCAGTGCGTGGTATCGAGCGTCGCCCGGAAGATCGCCCCGGGGATCCATTCGACCCGGTCGCGCGGGGCCGCCGTCTTCGAGATCAGCGGGGGCGCGTCTCCGGCGGCCGCCGTGTCCGCCTTCGCGCCGCTGTCGGGCGCGACACTTGCGATGCTGGACAGCCCCATGTCCTTGTTCGCCGCGAGGTCGCCCGCGCCGCCGTACCCGATCAGTACGCCACCCGATTGCACCCAGGCCTTCAGCTTTTCGACACCGTCATCGCCGAGCTCGCGCCGCATCCGGGCGCCGCTGCCGTCGGGGATGATGATCACATTGAAGGTCTGGAGGTCATCGACCCGGCCGATCGAGCGGAGCGGGACGGGCGTAAACGCCACGTTGAGCTCGCGCGCGAGGTAGTGCCACAGCCATCCGTAGCTCGTTTCCGAAATCCCATCTCCCGCCGCTACCAGAATCTTGGGATCATGCAGGCCGGTGACGTCCTCCGAGCCGATTCCGGCGTCCCCCGTGTCGGGGAAGGCCGTCTGCAGCGGGAAGACGGGCACGCCCAGTGCGGGCCCCAGTGCTGCAATGCGGTCGTGCAGAGTCGGCCCGTTGCGCTGTACCCTCGCGACGAACGTCCCGCGGGGATAGGTGCGGCCCCCGATCAGGATCGGTTGCCGAGTGACTGCGAGCTTGAAGTCTTCGCCTTCGAGGGCGAGCGCCAGCCGCGCGGCCCCCGGCCTGTCGTTCAGGAATGCGTAGCCACTGACCGCGCGGGCGGGCGCCGCGGGCGGCGGTACAATCGAGTCGGTGACCGGATCGCCGCCCGGGGGGCCTGCATCTTCCGTCCAATAGGCGTCGAGATTAAAAGACAGCGGCAGCGACCACGCCGTGATGTCGTAGAACCCGTAGTCTTCCTTGTCGGTATCTTCGCCGCGCCGGCGGTTGCGCTGGAACTTCCCGATCTCGCGCTGAACGAATGACCGCTCCATGCCCGCCTGCGGCTCGAGCATGGCTTTCGCGATGCGCCGCTGGGGCTGGTTCAGGTCGATCACGTAGCTGCCGGCCGGAAATGTCCGCGCGGCGGGGGCGGGGGCCGTGCCAGGACTGATGTATGGGTGCGCCACGCGTGACGACAGGGGCTGCCGCAGCCGCGTGACCTCGACCCCGTTCCTGAGCAGCAAGCCGATCACGTGCGCCGCCGACTGTGGGTCGTTGCCCGGGACGATCACCACGCGTTTCAGGCGATCGGTGGCGGCCTCGGCCATCGCCGACCGCCGGAAATCATAGTAGTCCTGCAGCCGGCTCTGCCGGTTCTTCGCCGTCGTTTCGAGCGTCGCCAGGGAAGCCACGAAGTGATGGGCGATGCCGTCACGGAAGGTGGTGATGGTGCCGTCGTCACGGCGTTTCCTGAACTGGCGGCCGCCGTCGGTTTCGTAGGTCATCCCGGTGGCCCCCTGGAACGTGGTCCATTCGTCCCAGTAGCCGACGTAGAAAAAGTCGAATACCCCGCCGACGTAGTACTGCCAGCCGTACCGGTCGAACGCGGCGGCGTTGCCGCGGCCGTAGGTCGCGAACCACCGCGTCGTCTGCGGCGGCAGGTTCATGTTGATCGCTTGCGCAACCGGCGGAAAGAAGAACGACGACGTCGTCGAGTGATGATCCACGAACACCTGGGGACGCCAGCGCAGGATGCCGTCCATCATGATGCGCACTTCGGGCTGGCTCTGCGCGAGCAAATCGCGGTTCATATCGAAGCGGTAATGGTTGTAGCGGCCCGTGATGCTCCAGGGTTCTCCCTGTTCGAAGGCCCACGGATGATCCGCGCCAACGGCGACCGAGTTGTACCAGGCGGCGAACCGCTCGTGGCCGTCGGGGTTGGCCGATGGGTTCAGCACGACGACCACCGACTTCAGGATTTCGAGGGTCTGCGGCTCGTCGGAGGCGGCGAGCTGGTAGGCGACCTGCAGCGCGGCCTCGAATCCTGCCGGCTCGTCGCCGTGGACGGAGTACTGGAAGACCGCGACCGCCGGGCTCTGCGCGGCGATCGCCGCGGCTCGCGCCGCCGAGGTCTTGCGCGGATCCGCCAGCTCGGCGATACCGGCCCGGATCTGATCGAGCTTGGCGAGGTTCGCGGGATCGGAAATGATCAGCGCCCGTATCGGCCGGTATTCGCTCGTGCGCCCCCATGTCTCGATTCGCACGCGGTCGCTCGCTGTAGCGACCAAGGTGTCGAGATAGTGCTGCATTACTGCGTACATGGTCTGCTGGTCGCCGGCAACGTAGCCGGTGATCGCTTCGGGGCGGGGGACGGCCGGGCGATAGGGGCCGCGGGAGTAGAAGTCGAACGGCTCCTGGGCGGTCAGCGGGGATACGAGGGACACGACGGCCAGCAGGATAAGGCTGGGGCGCATGGTTGTACCGTTGTGTGTTGTGGGGTGTAGGGGCGCAGCATGCTGCGCCCCTACGCGCTACGCGCGGCGTCGTGCCGCGGGCAATGCCTGGTCGAAAGAAGCGAACTCGAATGGCTTGGACACGCAAGGCCGGCCGGTCCCGTCGAGGAAGCGCCGCATTTGCTCATTGACGAGGTCGCCCGTCGTGAAGATCACGCGCTCGGCGTGGGAGGGGTCGTTGCTGCGGAGCCGCTCGTACAGCTGCTCGCCGGAGAGGTCCGGCATGCGCATATCCAGGATGACCGCGTCGTATTTCGTGGCCTTGAGGCGGAGCAACCCATCCTCGCCGCTGGCGGTCGTCTCCACCTGGTGGCCCTTGCCGGCGAGATACCGTTGCAGCGACACGCGGACCGACGCCTCGTCATCGATGACCAGCACGCGCAGGCTGTCGGCGCCCTGGGGCTGAACCTGGGTGATGGAGGCATGCTCTCCGGACGGCCGCGGCTCGGTGATCGGTATTTCGACGACAAAGCGCGCGCCAGATTGTGACGAGTTTTCCGCCCAGATTTTTCCCTCGTGCTCACGCACGATGCCCAATGAGATCGAGAGCCCCAGCCCCGTGCCTGAGCCCGTGGGCTTGGTCGTAAAGAAGGGGTTGAAAATCCGCTCGATGAGATTGGCTGGGATGCCGGCACCCGTGTCCTCGATCTCGATCCGGATCGCGTCGCCGCTGCGACGCGTGCTCACCGTCAGCCGGTGATGGTGGCCGTCCTTCTGCTCCATCGCCTGCTCCGCATTGGTGATGAGGTTCAGGAACACCTGCTGCAGCTGATGCGCATCGGCCATCGTCTCCGGGATCGACTCGTCGTATTCGCGGCGCACATCGATACCGCGGACCCGGAGCTCGTAGCCGCGCAGCTCGAGCGTGTCGTCGAGCACCTGGTTGATTGCCGTCGGGACCTTCTCGGCTTTGTGCTGGCGCGCGAAGGTCAGCAGATTCTGCACGATGCGGCTGGCCCGCCGCGCTTCACTGTAGATCGTTTCCGCCGCGGTCCGCTGGTCGGGCGGGAACCGCTTTTCGGCGAGCAGCAGCTGGGCGAACGCGGAGATGCCCGCGAGCGGGTTGTTGAGCTCGTGCGCCACGCCCGAGACCAGTTGGCCGATCGCCGACATCTTCTCCGACTGGATGAGCTGCTCCTGCAGCATCTTCTGGTCGGTGACGTCGCGGATCAGGCAGAGCACTTCCTCATCCTTCTGGGGCGTCGAATAGGTGATCGAGATCGTGCGGACCTCGCCGTCCTTGCGGTAGAACTGCGACTCGAACAGGCCGGTTTCGCCTGAGAGCGCCTGCTGGAAGTGGCCGAGCGCTTTCGGGAGATCGTCGTCGGGGAGCATGGGGGCGAACCACTGGCCCACCAGCTCTTCGCGTTTGTAGCCCGAGATGTTTTCGGCGGCGTGGTTGACGGTGGTGAAGCGGCCGTTCGCATCCAGCGTCACGATGGCGTCTGAGGCCGACTCCACCAGGTGACGGTAGCGTGCCTCGGAGCGGGCCAGCGTGTCCTGGGCGCGCTTGGGATCGGTGATGTCGCGCAGCGTGGCGACGGTGCCGATCAGCTCGCCGTTGACGCGGAAGGGGCCGCTGGACACGGCGACATCCCGCTCTTCGTTGGTTCGATGATTGACGATCTTGGTTTCGTAGCGCTGCGGCTCGCCGGCCAGGACCTTGTCCTCACGGGACGCGACGTGCGCGCGCTCTCCCGGCGACACGTGATCGGCGATCGCCTGGCCGACCACGTCGTTCGGCTCCCAGCCCAGTAATCCGGCACCTGCCTCGTTCGCCGTCAGAATACGGCGGTCGGTCCCCGTGACGACCACGGCATCGGGCAGCGCGGCGACGATGTCGGCTGCCGCCTGCAGCAAGTCGAGCCGCGGACCCTTGCCTGCGGCGGTGCTTGCCCCAGTGCCTCGGGTCGGCGAGATGCGACGGGCCTTACTCACGTGTGATAAGACGCCTCCATAGAGGAGCGCATCAGCTTGAGGCTCTCCAGGGCTGATTGCGTGATCTTCTGGGGCTCATCGCTCCCGCGCTTGACGCAATCCTTGATGATCTCGAGCGCATGAATCGGATGCTCGTCGTCGTACTTCGCATGCTCCTCCAGCCACCAGCGCCCGCGCGGCCCGATCTTCGCGTTCTTGGCGAGCCCCCGCAGCGCCTTTTCAGAAATCTTCTGGGCGACGCCCTCGACCGCATAATTGGTCGCGGCGACGGCCACGCCAAATTCGGCGTTCCGGCACATGTCGGTCAGGTACGCGTGGAACTTCTTGGTCTCGGGCAGCATCGGTTCCGGTTCCTGGAACCGCTTCTTGTGAACGTTGAAACCGTCCCCCATGGCCCGCCACATGGCGTCGTGCCGGCGCTCCACACGAATGTTGTCTGTGAAGAATTCCCGGCCCATCGCGGGCGAGCGATCCAGCAGCATCTGCAGCCACTGGGGGAAATCGCGGATGATCGGATAGAACGCTACCAGGAAGTTCTGGATCTGGCCGTCTACCAGCTGGTTCTCGGATGCGTCGATAATGACCGGCGTATCGAGGATCGCCTGACGGTTGGGCTCCAGCGTCGCATCCAGGTCCGCGACCCAAGGTGGGTGCGGGGTGATTTCGACTGCCATCGCTGCTCCTATCCCGGGCGCGGGTTGGGGGCAACCAAGGGAATTACCAGCTGTAGCGTGGCCTGAATGTACGGGTGCGCGTCGAACTTGCAAGTTTAAGTCGGATCGTGACTTGGCGCACATCGCCGGAACGATGGCTTGACAAGATATATCGTGTAAGAATATCGTCACGTAACATCTAACATGAGGCAGAGATGGGCGGCAAGTTCGGCTGGGAGGGATTTGGTTTTGCGTTCGGACCCCGGGCATGGGGCTTTCGTGGACGCGGACCCCGGAGTTGGCGGCGTCAGTGGTTCGGCGCCGGCGACATGAAGTACGTCATCCTGAAGCTGCTGCGCGACAAGCCACGTCATGGATACGAAGTCATGAAGGAGTTGGAAGAGCGGATGCACGGCTGCTACTCGCCGTCGCCAGGTACCATCTATCCAACGCTGCAGTGGCTCGAGGACGAGGGGCTCGTCGTCGCGCGCGACGTCGAAGGCAAGAAGGTCTACGAAATCACCGACACAGGACGGGCGTTTTTGGACGAGCACAAGGACATTGTCGAAGAGATCTTCGATCGCGTAACCGAGGCCGTGGAGCGCACGGTCGGCGGTTCGATGGCGGAGGTGAACCGCGCTCTCGGCCAGCTTGTGAAGGCTGTCTATCGTACCGGCTGGAAAGCCGAATCCGACGCCGCCCGCAAGGGTGTGACGGAGATCCTCGCCAAGGCGACGACAGAAATCGACGCGCTGGCGAAGGCACCCACAGCCAGCGCGTAAGTCTTCGCTCTAGTGACGGGCCCTCAGCTCATCGAGGGCCCGTTTCACGTATACCCGCGTCATCTGTTTGCGCCACGACAAGTCAAAATCGGTATTGTCCATCGGTTTCGATGGGCGATAGGCCGCCTCGGCGGCGGCCGCAATGGATTCGTCTGAGAGGGGCCGCCCGCCAAGGGCGGCCTTTGCTTCAAGAATCTCCTGGGGATAGCTCGCGACCCCGCCCAGCACGATGCGCGCGTCGGTAACGTTCTTCCCATTCCACTGTATCCACGCCGCGACACCCAGGACGGGGAAATCGAACGAGCCACGTCGCCGCAGCTTGTGGTAAACCGCATCCCAGCCATTGGTGGCTGGCAGACGCACATCCACCAGGATCTCATCGGGCTGCTTGGTGAGATAGTTGATCCCGTCGTTGTGATAGAAGCGCGCCGCCGGCACCACGCGCTCCCCCTGCGGCCCGACGAGCCGGTACTCGGCACCGATCGCCACCATCACGGGCGCCACGTCGGATGAGCTGACCGCCCAGCAGCGCGGCGACGACGGCGCGACCCAGCAGATATGTCCGTCTTTCTTCATGCAGAAGTCGATCGACTTCCGCCACTCATAGCTCTGGTTGTAGTAGTTGCAGCGCGTGTCGAGACACAGGTTGCCACCGAGTGTGCCCATGTTGCGGAGCAGCGGCGTGGAGACAAGGCGGGCGGCGGTGGCGACGGCGGAATGTTGGAAAGTTGGAAAGTTGGCAAGAGCCGTCAACGTCACACACGTTCCAACATTCCCACTTTCCAACTTTCGTAGTTCAGGTATTCCCATCAGGGAGATAACCGTCCTTGGCTCCTGATGGCGCCGCTTCATGTTCGGATACAGGTCCGTGCCGCCGGCGACGAACATGCCCTCGGGGCCCGCGTCGCGCTTCATCCGCAGCGCCTCGGTAAGCGTCCGCGGCTGTAGGTATTGGAACGTCGGAAGCCTAAGCATGCACGCTCGTTACGGCTTTGCCGTCACCACCTTCCCAGGGTGTGGGCACGCGAGTCGACTCTGGCCACGGAATCTCGGGAAACGCCGTCGGTCCATAGCGCCCTTCCTCTCCCTTCTCCTTTTTCCTGATGGCCTTGAGAACCTTCTCGGGAGTGATGGGCACTTCGTCTACCCGGACCCCAACGGCGTCGTAAACCGCATTCGCGACCGCGGGCATCACGGGCAACAGCGGGCCCTGGCCGACTTCCTTCGCCCCGAAGGGGCCGTTGGGGTCAGGGTCCTCGATCAGGTATGTGACGACGTCGCACATCTCGAGCGTCGTGGGACTCTTGTATTCGAGCAGGGAAGGGATCTTGTGGACTACTTTGAGATCGCCGCGATAGGCCATCTCCTCCATCAGCGCCTCGCCGAGGCCCATGTAGATCGAGCCCTCGACCTGACCGATCACGGAGGCGGAGTTGATCGATCGGCCGACGTCGTGTGCGATCCAGATGGTGGGCACGCGCACGATGCCTGTTTCAGCATCGACGGCCACTTCGGCCACGCAGGCGCTGTACGAATACGCCGGCGATGGCCCGACGCCGGCGCCGCGGTATTTCCCGGCGCCCATCGGCGGCGTGTAGGAACCGACCGTGCCGATCGTTCCCTCGGCCGCCTCAGCCAGCTGGATCGCCTCGGCGAACGTCATGCCGCGCTTGCGATCTTTGGCATCGAAGACGCGGCCGTCCGCAAACGTAAGCCGCTCGACGGGCACCTCGAGCTTCTTCCCCGCATGCAGCGCGAGGATCTGACGCGCGCGCTCGGCGGCCTGCAGCGCGGCGTTCCCGGTCATGAGCGTGACGCGGCTCGAGTAGCTGCCGAGGTCGACCGGGGTGAGATCGGTGTCGGCGGTGACGACCGCGATGTCGAACGGATCGATGCCCAGCACTTCGGCGACGATGTAGGCGAGGATCGAGTCCGATCCCTGTCCGATTTCCGTCGAGCCGCAGAACACCGTGACGCCGCCGCCGCGGTCGCATTTCAGCTGCACGCCCGAATGCGGCATGTTGTTCCAGTAGATCGGCAGGCCGGCGCCCGAGATGTAGCTCGAGCACGCGAGCCCGACACCGCGCCCCTCCGGCAGCTTGCGGAATTTCTTCTTCCAGCCCGATCCTTCGACCACTTTCGCGATGCATTTGCCGAGCCCCATCGAGCCCACCCGCAGATAGTTTGCGGTGAGCGAGTTGGGAGGCACGAGTGTCTTGAGCCGCAACTCGGCGGGATCGATGGCCAGCTGTTCGGCGATCTTGTCGAGGTGTACCTCCAGTGCAAAACGGGGCTGGGGAGTTCCATGCCCGCGCTTAGGTCCACACGGGGCTTTGTTCGTAAACGCCCTCGCACCTTGAAACTTGTAGCATGGCACTTGATAAGTGACGGTCTGAAGCGCGCCCGTGTAGTAGGTGCTCGCGACGCCGTAAGAGCCGTACGCGCCGCCATCGAGCAGGGATTTGAAATGCATTCCGGTAATCGATCCATCGCGCTTCACACCGGTGCGCACCCACATCAGTGTCGGGTGGCGGCCGCGATGACAGTAGAACACCTCTTCGCGCGTCAGCGTGATCTTCACCGGCCGGCCTGTGATCATCGCGAGCTTCGCCACTGCAATCTCGTGACTGAACGGATCGCTCTTGCCGCCGAACCCTCCGCCGTTCGGCGTCGCGATCACGCGAATGCGCGCGGCCGGCAGCTCCAGCACCTTGGCGAGCGCGCGATGGACGTAGTGGGGTGTCTGCGTCGACGTCCACAGCGTCAGCTTGCCATCCGGCGACCACATCGCGACGGCGGCGTGCTGCTCCATCGGCAGATGCGTGTTTCCTTCGAAGAAAAACAGATCTTCGCGCACCAGATCCCCGCCAGCGATCCCGGCCTCGGCATCGCCGAACTCAAGATTGATGAGCTTGTGGAGATTGCCGCTATCGGCGTAGTCGTGAATCTGCGGCTCGGGATGCGCGACCGCGGTTTCGGCCGAGTCGAAAGACTTGAGCGGCTCGTAGACGACCTTGATCAGATCGAGGGCGGCGGTCGCCGTCTCTTCAGAGGTCGCCGCCACCGCTGCGACGGGATCGCCGATGAAGCGGACCTTGTCGATGCAAAGGGTGTGCTCGTCCTGCGAGACCGGGAGAATCCCGAACGGAATCGGCAGGTCGGGACCCGTGAGCACGGCCTGCACGCCGTCCAGCTGCTTCGCCGCGCTGACATCGATCGAAACGATGCGCGCGTGCGGCTGGGTGCTGCGCAGCAGCCTGCCATAGAGCATCCGGGGAAACGCAAGATCGTCGGCGAACCGCGTGGCGCCCGTCACTTTTGCCACAGCGTCGACCTTCCGCAAAGCCTTCCCGATGACTCTATGCGTGGCCATACAACGTTTCGCGTTTCGGTTCGGCCTGTTGACCCCGCATCCGTGCCGCCGCCAGCTCCACGGCCTCGTAAATCTTGATGTAACCGGTGCAGCGGCAGAGATTGCCGGCGAGCGCGTCCTTGATCTCGTCGCGTGTCGGCTCGGGATTGGCGGCGAGTAACGCTTCAGCGGCGAGAAGAAATGCAGGCGTGCAGTATCCGCATTGCGCGGCGCCGAGGTCGGCGAACGTCTCTTGCAGCGGATGGAGCTTGCCGCCCTGTGCCATCGCCTCGACCGTCCGGACCGCATGGCCTGCGCATGCGAGGCCCAGCACCAGGCAGGACAGCACCGGCGTTCCATCCAGCAGCACCGTGCACGTGCCGCACTCACCCAGCTCGCAGCCGTGCTTGGTGCCGGTGAGTCCCAGATCCTCGCGCAAAACCTCGAGCAGCGTCTTGTGCGGCGCGAATGCCACTTCGGCCGCTTCGCCGTTCACGGTGAGCGCGATTTTGACTTTCGATTCGTTGCCCATGGGCACGAGGTAATCTAGCTTTTGGGCCGGAAAGGAAGGGAACGATGGAAGGTTGGAAGGTTGGAAGGTGCGGCAAGCGGAAAACGTGGGCGTTGGTAATGGTTCTAGCGATCATTCCGACATTCCAACTGTCCGCACAAGACTACCGGGCCGAAGCGCTCCGCATCCTGCGCACCGTCCCCCTGATCGACGGCCACAACGACATTCCCGACGCCATTCGCGAACGTGGCGGCGTCGATTCCGTCAATTTCGCCGTGAGCCAGCCGAAGCTGATGAGCGACGTCCCCCGGCTGCGCGCCGGGCACGTGGCCGGGCAGTTCTGGGCGGCATACGTCCCCGTGACGACCATGGATTCGGGGGCGGACCCGCACCCGGCCGTATATGCGCTCGAGCAGATCGATCTCGTGCGCCGGCTGTGTGCTCGGAATTCGCGCAGCATGGCGATGGCGTACACCGCCGCCGACGTGCAGCGCAACTTTGCCGCGGGCAAGGTCTCCTGTCTGATCGGGATCGAAGGCGGCCATGCCATCGAGAACTCCCTCGGCGCGCTGCGGATGTTCTACGATCTCGGCACGCGCTACATGACGCTGACGCATTGGCGCAGCCTGGATTGGGCGACCGCGTCGACCGACACGGCCCGGCGCGGGCTGTCGCCCTTCGGCAAGCAGGTCGTGCTGGAGATGAACCGCCTCGGCATGCTGGTGGATCTGTCGCACGTGAACGACCAGACCATGTCCGACGCGCTGCATACCTCGCGCGCGCCTGTGATCTTTTCGCATTCGTCGGCCCGAGCGCTCGCCAATCACGCGCGCAACGTCCCCGACTCGATTCTGAAGCTCGTGGCGGCGAATCGGGGCGTGGTCATGGTGAACGTCAATCCGGGCTTCGTTTCGGAAGCGGTACGCGTCTATGGCGACACCGTCAGCGCGCGGCTGGAACGCCTGCGGGCCGCCGGCGCCGATTCGGCGACGCGCGCGGATTCGGTCAAGGCGTGGACCGCGGCGGGCCCGCACGCGACCCTCGCACAGGTCGCCGATCACATCGAGCACATCCGCCGGGTCGCTGGCATCGATTGCGTCGGACTGGGCTCGGACTTCGACGGCATCACCGAAGTACCGGTCGGGCTCGAGGATGTGTCGAAGTTTCCCGATCTGATCGCCGAGCTGCTGCGGCGCGGCTGGAGCGAAGCTGACGTGCAGAAGGTCGCTGGACTGAATACGCTGCGGGTTATGCGCGAGGCGGAGCGGGTTGCGAGGGAACTAAGGGCGCGCTAGTTGACCTGAACGATCTTCAGGCCCCCGAGTCCGGCCGCGATGATCAGCATGCCCGGATTGCCGGGACCGCCCGCAGAGTAGGCGACGTGGTTCACCGACTGAAGGTTTCCGAACCGCAGCTTGCCGCGCATCGTGATCGTCTGAGCTCCTGTGCCACTCGTCGAGAACGCCTGGCTGCCCTGCGCGAGATACACGCCGGCTTCACCATTCGAGATGAACATGAGGTCCTGATCGATGGCGACCGCGTTGGTCACCACGACCGACGGGCTCAGGCCCAGAGAGTCAGGATTGGGTCTCGGAACCTGGCCGAGGAATGCGCCCGTCGTTGGATTCAGGACCTGCACGCCGCTGTCACCAGCCGCGATGAAGGCTTTGCCGCCGACCAGCTCGGCTTGTGACTTTGATTGCGCGATGTCGGCGCCCTTGAACGGCCACGAGCCAACCACGCTCATGTTACTCTCGTTGTAGACGGCCAGTCTGCCCGGCACGCCCTGCACCACCACGACCTGTCCGCCGCCGACGGCTACCCAGCGTGCATCAGTCAACGGTATCGAGCTCGTCACGGCGAATGTCGCGGGATTGAGCATGAACAGACTGCCGGCATCCCCTGAGGTCGCGTAGACGCGCGTACTGCCCGACGCAACACTGGTCGCGGCGAAGCTGCTCAAGCCGGTGCGCGTGTTGCCGGTAAGCACCAGCTGATTGCCCACCAGCGTCACGACTTCGAACACCGCGGGAGACGCAAACGCTGTATCGCCCGTGGCCTCGGCGAGATAGACGTTAGCTCCGGACATCGTCACGGCGCTGACGTCAGTGTTCTGAAACAGCGCCTCGGATCGGAGCACGGGTTGGTTCTTGTTGGTGATGTCGATGACGTCAACGGCACCCAGGTAGGGATTGCCCACCATGTTGTAGCTCACGACGGCGAGATTGCCTACGATCGAAACCGACGTTGCCTGCAGCGTCTGGCCGCCGATAGACGGCGGGGCGACTTCTGCTTTGAGGCTCAGGTTGCCACCCGCCTGGCTCGCCGCGCTGCTGCGAGTGATCGACGCCGACGCCAACGGCACCGGAGCGGACGGATAACCGACGCCGGCACTGTCGACCGGGATCGAGTCGTTCATGTACGTGACTCGCGACGCCAGCACGCCTGCGTTGTTGGTTATGGAAATACGGCCGTTCGCTTGATCCCCAGGTCCCGATGCATCAGAGCAGGACACGTGGACCAACGCGACGACGCAGATCAGTGCTAACGCGAGCGTACGCATGCTCTAATACCTTGGGAGCACTGTGGGAATGCAAGAGCCTCAGTCACCTTGTGAGCACTGTCACGCGGCCGCCGTATCACAACCCGCGCTCCACGCCGAGCGACACCCCGTTCCGCGTCAGGATGGGGCGCGATCGAACGCCGCTCACGTCAAACCGGATCGTCGTCCGACTGCTGGCGTTGTAGCGAATGCCGGCGATCCCGGACAGCGTTTTCAGAGACTGGATCGCGCCGCCGACCAGATAACTCTCTCGTCCAGCGCCGCCGAGCAGGGATAGCGTCGTGCGACGCGTGAGCGCTCGCGTCATGCGAAGGTAGGCAGCAGCGTCCGTACGGTTCGATGGATTGCGTGACACAAAGCCGCGAATGGTCCACGAAGTTCGCGGCGTTTCGATTGTGATGTGCGGCATCACCACGTCCACGGCACCGACGTCGTAGTTCCAGCGACGATAGCCCACGCCGGCTGATACGCGCGGCGCGACGAGCGCGGCGGCGTCTGCTTCCCAGGTGTTGTGAGGCGTGAATGCCGGCCGCCGCGACGTGCCCGCCTCGCCCGTCAGCCAGACGCGTGACGTCGGGTGGAAGACCGCCCCGATCCGCTCGGCGACGTCGCGATCGCCGTAGCGGCCGAAGAATTCCGCCGCGACCCAGCCGGCATGACCGCGCGCCGTCGTGAGGGTGAGCTGCGCGCCCAGCGTCGTCCAGTCCTGACTCCCCGACACCGACTCGAACGAGCTCCAGGCAGTGAGGCGGGTCGTTTGACTGCGGCAGGGAGTCGTGATGCACAGGGCGAGCAGCGCAGCGACGGTCGGTTTCCCGAAGCCTTTCCGCGCCATGTCGCCCCAGACGTGCGGGCCGCTCCTGAACGCTTTGAGCCGCCACCATACGGTCAGCTGGCGATAACCGAAGTTTTCCAGGGACGCGAACAGCAGCATCCGAAACAGATCGCCAAAGCGGCGGTAGCGGCGGAAACTGACTTCCTCGAGCACCACGGCCCAGATCGAGAGCAGCATGCCATATCCCCACGCGACGAGCACGAACAACAGCGCGAAGGAAACGTTCACAAGACCGAATGCGAGTCCGAGAATGGTGACGAGATACCCGAGCAGCTCGACGACCGGGGCCAGCATTTCGCCAAATGCGAAAAACGGCATGGCGAGGAGTCCGACTTTGCCATAGCGCGGATTGAAGAGCATCCCCTTGTACTGCCACATCGCGGCGATGAGGCCGCGTTGCCAGCGCTCGCGCTGGCGCGACAGAACCTTCAGAGATTCCGGCACCTCCGTCCACGCGACAGGGTCGGGGATAAACGGCATCTCGTACCGGATCTTGTTGTGGCGCAGGTGCCGGTGCATCCGCACGACGAGATCGAGATCTTCGACGATGCTATCGGTGTGGTAACCGCCGACCGCCATCACATACTCCTTGCGAAACAGCCCAAAGGCGCCCGAGATGATCAGATTCCCGCCCAGGCGGTTCCATCCCAGCCGGCCGAACAGAAACGCGCGCAGGTATTCGACCACCTGAATCCCGGGGATCACCTTCCCGGGGACGCGCGCGTCCGTCACGCGTCCGTCCTTCACCGTGCAGTTATTGGCGACGCGCACTGTGCCGCCGACCGCCGCGATCTCGCGGCCGAGCAGGAACGGGCGCGTCAGCCGGAGCAGCGCGTCGGGCTCGATGAGCGTATCGGCATCGACCGCGATCACGAGCGGGAAGCGCGATGCGTTGATCGCCGCGTTCAGCGAGTCGGCCTTGCCGCCGTTTTCCTTGTCGAGCACGAGGAGCCGGGAGCGGGAGCGGGAGCGATACAGCGCGCGCAGTGGCTTGGTCGCGATCGTCTCGGGATAGACGCGTGGGATCTCATAGAGATCGAAGGCGTGCCGCAGCCGCTCCATCGTATCGTCCTTCGACCCGTCGTTGACCACGACGACTTCATAGTTGCGATACTCGAGCGTGAGAATCGCCGTGACGCTCGCTTCGATCGTCGCGCTCTCGTTATAGGCCGGAACGAGGATCGTGATCGGCGGCAGCGCGTCGCTCTGCATCAGGCGCTGGAAATCCTCATCCTCCGCGAGGCGCGTCTGCTCCCAGATCTCGGGGATCGAAAGGACGAGGAGCGTGGCGTAGAACGAATTCAGGACCAGGAAATAGACGAGGATCGTGATATCCGTGGTCCCGACGATGGTGGTCACGATGCTCACGTGGCGAACTCCGCGAGCGCCTGCGGCGGGAGGCCCAGCACCAGCTTTGCCGTGGCACTGGCAAAGGGGTTCGCGCCAAGCTCGGCTTCGAGCAGCGCGTTGCGGCCCGCCGCCGCGAAGCGCATCAAGGCGAGCGCCGCGCGCAGGCGCACCCACCACACGTCGTCCTGCAACGCCGCCTTCACCAGGGGGAGCGTACTGGCATCGGTGATCATGCCGAGCGAGCGCACCGCCTGGGCGCGGACCGCCCACGCATCGTCCGTCACCAGCCGTTTCAGCGCCGCGACCGACTCGCGGTGCGGAAAGCTGCCGAGGGCGCGCGCCGATTGAATCCGGACCTCGGGATCGGTGTGGTCGGCCAGCGCCGTCAGGCGCTCGCGCAGCCCCGGTTCAGCGAGTCGCGCCGCGAACTCCGCGAGACGGGGCAGCGCGGGATCGTCGGTGCGGCGCAGTCGCTTCTGCAAGTGCTCGATGACGACGGGACGCGACCGCACGAGCATTGCGGCGTAGTACGCCTGCACCGTCGGCGCGAGCAGCGGCAGGCGATCCAGCGCGGTCAACGTCAGCGCCGTGTTCTCCATTCGCTCGAGAGAAGCCACCGCCGCGACGTGGACCGCGGGATGGGGATCGTTGATCAGGTGCGTCAGTCGATCGACATCGCGGGGGACCGCGGCCACACTCAGGAATCGCGCGCACTCGAGCCGCTTCCACCAGCGCGCCGACGTGCTGTTGGTGCGGACGAGCCTGGCCCACCAATGGTGTTCCAGCGCCTGCGCGAGCTGGCGCCAGCGCTCGCCAGGTACGCGGGCCGACCATTTGACCAGCGCGTCGATCGCCAGCGGGGTGGGGAGGCGCGCCAGCCCCACGAGTACTCCCGCCATCGGCACGTTTCCCGCGGCCCAGCGTCGCATCGACGCCTCCACGGCTTCCCTGCGGGGGTTGAGCCGCGTGCTGCGCCGCAGCCGGAACCAGCGATTCAGAATGATCAGGACGATGAGGGCCACGAGGAGCACGCCCTGCACGATCGCGACGATGGTCAGGAAATGGCGGGCGGTCATCGACCCACCCAGCGGCGGATCTTCTCGAGGGCGACACGCAGACTCATCGGCTTCACCATGTAATCCATCGCGCCAGCCTCGAGCCCGCGGAGCTGCTCGGTCTCGCTGCCATGGACCGTCGTGAACACCACGCGAAATTTTCCGGGGAGCTCCTTCTGCAGCTCCTCGAAGATCGAGTAGCCGTCGAGGGCCGGAAGATCGACGTCGAGTAGCAACAACGGCGGCTGGCCTGCGCCGCGCGTGTCCATCGTCTTGAGCAGATCCAACGCTTCCCGGCCGTTGCGAAAGTGCAGAAACCGGTACCCGCGTGCCTCGAGACCGAACGTCAGAAGGTCGGCGAGTGCAGGGTCGTCCTCGACGACGATGACTTCCGGTACGTCTGTCGCGCCTTCTGGCGCAGAGGTTGTCGAGGGCGGTGAAGGTTGGTGGAGGGTTGGTGGAGGTTCGGGCGGGGCAGGTGCCGGCGCGGGTGCCGACTGCTTCGTGAACAGCGCCGCTGCCAGCCGCCGCACGAAGCTCCGAGCAGCCTGACCACGATCGGCAACGCCGTTACCGGGTTGCTCCAGCCACTTCTTCGCGGCTTCTTCGAGCTCGGCGGCGACGACGGAGGCCTGGGGGAATCCGAACGATCCGGCGGAACCGCGTAGACGATGGGCGTCGTGGCGCAACTCTTCGATTGCCGCCGTATCGTCGCCCGTAGCGATCAGCCGTTCGGCTAGCTCGGCGATCGCCCCCACTTGATCGCGGGCTCCTTGCAGGTACTCGTCTCGCACTCCGGGGGGCAGCCCATAGTCGTCGACCTGAGGGGGGCCGCGGGGACCGG
>Ga0193723_1000010_pt1 | contig 48697 bp, 42 predicted proteins | sample H2m2metaG_FD_143042 | JGI IMG/M metagenome (GOLD analysis project Ga0193723, IMG submission 143042) | Soil microbial communities from a riparian zone of the East river system, Colorado, United States - H2m2 | ecosystem: Environmental > Terrestrial > Soil > Riparian zone | place: USA: East River...
TCGGTCACGGACATTACGATCACCTCCTCGACGTCCCGTACGTCGCAACGCATCGGACAAAGTCAGCAGTGATCTTCGGCGGACCGTCGGTCCGTCACATGCTGATGGGGGATCCAGATCTGCGTTCCACTCCCAATCGCGTGGTGACGATTCCCGCAGAAAGAGCGGGAGACCAGGACCGCGATGGGGACTGGTTTTACTCCAGCGACAGCGCCTTTCGATTCGTCGCTGTCATCGCCGGTCATGCGCCAACGTACAAAATCGGTGGTTGGAGCTTCACCTTCGCTGCAGGAAAAGTGCGGACTGACAGGGACAGCCTTCCGCACACGGCGGCACAATGGAAGCTGGGCGAACCGTACGCATTTCTGATCGACGTGCTTTCAGACCCGCCGCGCCACCCGATCTTTCGAATCTATTTTCAAGATGCGCCCAGCGAGCCGCCATTCGGATTTCCATCGGCGACGGTTCTGGCGGCGCGAAGAGTGGATCTCGCGATCCTGTGCGCTGCAACATCCTCGAACGTCACCGCGGCTCCAGACTCACTGGTGCGGGTGCTCAGACCGGCCGCGGTAATGGTCACGCACTGGGAGTCCTTCTTTCGCTCGCCACTGCTGGCTCCGTCAATAAGCCGCGCGACCGATCTGCGACAATTCGCCCGCAGTTTGCGGCGGTCTCTCCCACCCAAGTCAGGATGGGTGATGCCGCTCCCTCGTCAAGCCATTCGATTCACGGCAACAGAACGACTGTAAACGAATCCAGCCGTCGCGCCCGCGACGATCTTTAGGATTGAAGCAGCTATGTACGCGAGAGGGACACCCTGATGCCCCGCGATCGACCCCGCGATCGAGAGCGCAATCGCGCTAAGCGCGACGACCGTTCCGTGCTCGCTGAAGCGCGATGAAAGCCGCGGCATCAACCGGCGCGCAAAGATGTACGTGTAGATCGCGCCACCAACCAGTCCGACGTACCCGCCCGCGCGCTGCCCAAATGCTTCGTACTCCGGATCTGACAACCCGCGGGCAAAGACGTACTTATACGCCATCACCACGAGAATGATGGTGATGATCGTTGCGACTTCAGCGAGCAACCCGTACCCGACCGCGCGGAGCCAGCGGTGTCTCGGAGCGGGAATCTCCGTCGACGTCACGGAGCTACTTTGCCGTGAACGGAATCAGATACTCCCTGTCGTCCCAGGCCAGCCGAAGAACTCCGCCAGAGCCCTGCGGAGCGAGGCCGATGACGAACTGTTCCACCGGCGTCGACAACCGGTCACTCGTAAGATCGACCCGCGCGAAATCCTTTTCGGCGTGATAATCCGTCCCCCACTGACCGGTCTCGCTGTTGATTATAAGCTTTGCGCCAGTCGGCGTCGGCAGCGTCCACAGCGTGTACTTCCCCGCGGGAACGACAGTCCCGCCGAACACAAGATCCTTGTCTGTCGTGAGCTGAGTGGCAGCGTTCGCGCCCGTGCGCCACACCAGGTTCCAGGGAACGACGTTGCCAAAGATCACGCGACCGCGTTTCAGCGGCCGGCTATAGGCGACCTGGATGTTGGCGGTGCCGATGGTCGCCTTCGCCGTATCCGGCGGTGACATCTGACCAATTGCGCCGCCCTTCGCTGCGTCGATCGCCGCCCACGCCTTCACAACCCTGTCAAAGTCGATGCTCGGCACTCGCTCCGCCATCGTCTTGACCGTCGTTGCCGTCGAATTCAAACCCAGAATGCGCCCGCGTGAATCGACTCGCGCAACTTCCGTCCAGTTGGGGAAGAAAGTGCTCGTAAACGCGACGGAATCCGCTCCGCGCCTGCGAAGGATGATGGCCGGCACCGGACCCCCTCCGGAACCAACCAACGCATACGCCACGCTGTCGCGGCCAACTTTGGCTGTCGAGAGAGTCTGCTCATAAAGTCCATACGCGGGCGGCACGACGCCCAATGTCGGCTGCACCGCCCCGTGAAATACTTTCCGCCCGGTGAGACTCGTATCCGCAGCACCGTTGCGCTTCACATCGATCACGGCGACGGAATCGCTGAATCTGGCGACAGACTGCATGATGGGCGGCGCCGCTGGATCGGCGCCGGGCCTCTGCACGGTCGTCGTCAACGATTTCACTTCGCCGCGAGACCCGAGGTCGGCGACATAGTGGAAAGTCCGGGTGCGGGGATATCTCAGCACCAGATCGCCCTCGAGCTTTCCGTTGGATCGGGTGTAGCGCTCGATGGCAACCGTATCGACCCCCAAACGCGTAACGATGTAAGCGGGAGTGGGAGATTGAGCAGCGAGCGAGCCGGCGGTCAGGATCAGGAACCCGGCCGCTGGAAAGAGGAAGCTGGCGCCTGCGATCTTCGACATGGGAGGATCCTGCTAAGGTAGCGTGGGCTGCTTACGGATAATTTAGATAGTGCAGCCCTGCTCGCGCCGCTGCAACCGTCAGACGACGGCTTCCACCTCCCGCCTCTCAGCATTGGCGTAGCCGTCGCTAACCGATGCGGCGACATCCAGTGCCGCGGCTAGGTCAGCAACGAGGTCTTCGCCGTGCTCGATGCCGACCGAGAGCCGCAACAGCGAATCTTCGATTCCCGCCGTCGCGCGCGCCGATTCATCCATTGACGCGTGGGTCATCGTCGCCGGATGGGCGACCAGACTCTCGACACCACCCAATGATTCGGCCAGCGTGAAATACTGTAGCGCGTTCACAAAGCGCTCGACACCAGCGATTCCGCCGTTTACCTCGAAGCTCACCATCGCGCCAAAGCCGTCCTGTTGGGCGGAGGCGACGCTGTGTCCGGGATGCGAGCTGAGGCCGGGATAGTAGATCCGCTTCACGGCGGAGTGGCCAGAGAGGAGCTCGACCACCAGCGCCGCGTTCTCGCAATGTACGCGCATGCGCGCGTGGAGTGTGCGCACACCACGAAGCGTGAGGAAGCTGTCGAACGGCGCACCAGTGATGCCGAGGCAGTTCGCCCACCACGCCAATTCCTCGACGAGGGTCGAGTCCGACGCGACAACCGCGCCGCCAACGACATCGCTATGCCCGTTCAGGTATTTGGTGGTCGAGTGTACGACCAGATCTGCACCGAGCTCGATCGGCCGCTGCAGCGCGGGCGAGAGAAAAGTGTTATCGACCGCGACGATGGCTCCGGCTTCGTGTCCGGCGCCAATGACACGACGAAGATCAGTCAGCCTGAGGAGCGGATTGCTCGGCGTCTCTATCCAGAGGAGCTTTGGCCTCCGCGCCGCTACTGTCAGTGCAGCGTCTTCGCGGGTGAGATCGACGAACTCAACGTCGAAATGACCGCGCGCCGCGAGCGAGCGCAGAATGCGATGAGTTCCCCCATAACAGTCGTGCGGCGCGAGTATCAGATCTCCCGGACGCAGCAGCTGCAGTACCAGAGCCACCGCCGACATTCCGGTGCTCGTTACGACCGCGCCTTCTCCACCCTCCAGCTCGGCCAGCGCGTTTGCCAGGTGTTCGCGGGTGGGATTCCCCGTGCGCGTGTAGTCGTACAACCTCTTCCTGCCGAAACCCTCGAACGCGAACGTCGAAGTGAGATGGATCGGAGGGACGACAGCCCCATGGTGCAGGTCGGTCGCTATCCCCGCACGCACGGCACGTGTTGCCGCCCGGCGCGGAGGGCGGCTGGATGATTTTGCGATCTCGTCAGTCATGACAGCGCCTCCGTACCCAGTCGAAGCAGCTCATTGATGAATGGCGCAATCCGCGAGGAATCTCCGAGGAATGCATCGTGGCCCAGAGATGAGTCGAGCTCGATGAGCTGGCTGAACCCGCCCAGTCTGCGTGCGAGCTCGCGGCACTGGCTGATCGGAACGAGCCGGTCGCCGCTCACCGCAATGACCGTGGTCGGGGTTGTTATGTCCTCGGGACGGACCTGATGAAGATCGAGCGAGAGTGAAAGCGCGTTGTACCGCTCGGGCGTCCATTTGTCGGCGAATTGTTCGCCCCGCGTCTTCAAGTAGGTTCCAATGCGATCCTCCACAAGCCGCGAGTCGTTCCGATCGTAGTCGGAGAATCGCTCCTCGAAATGCCTACCCGTGAGATAGGTTGTCATCGCGATTCCGCGCGCTATGGCAAGGCCGTCGCGCTCACGGCCCGCTGCGCTGGCGAGCGCCACGACCCGGCGTTGGAGGTGCCTCAACGCAGTTGCAATTGGATCGCTCTCGTGTGCGGCGCTGATCACGATCAGACGCTTCGCGCGTGAGGCGAACCTGGCGCCGAAGGCGAGAGCCACCATTCCGCCATACGATGCTCCTACCACTGCGTGGACATTCCGAACACCCGCCTGATCGAGCGCCGCGGCGAGAGCGTCAGCCTGATCGGCAGTCGTGACCTCGCCGGTGCGACTATCGGTCGTGATGTAATCGATGGAGAGGACGCGAAACTGCCGGGTATCGATCGCCCGGCCCGGACCAACGACGTCTTCCCACCATCCGGCTGATGTATCCGACGGTGACGATGCAACGTGTTTCGATGCAGAGATGCCGCCCAGGACAGCGACGACGGGCGCGCCGCGGGGGCCGATGATTTCGTAGCGCACTGCTCGCGGATCTTGCTCCGGGAAACTCCGCGACGACTCGCCCACGGAGAGGCCTGTTGCTTCGGCAGCTGAGAAAACTGAAGTCGCGGTCATTGGAGTACCTCCCCTTCCCTGGCCAGCTCGTATCGCGCGATGCAGGGCTCCGCATTCAAACCTTCCAGTGCTTCGGTCAGACGCCGCGCGGAACTCCAACTTGCGGGCGCGGTGATCACCGCCGCGTCGTCGAACGCGCTGAAGAAGCGTTCCGAGCGAAGGCCGCTTTCCGTCACTGCATGCTCAAAAGACGTGGGATTGATTTGCGCTGCTATCAGCCACCTGTGCTCGCGCGGGTCAGCGACCGGGAAGAACTGAGTCGCTTCAGTTCCACGATCGTTCGGTGGCGGAGAGATGCGAAGGAGATCGCTGAGCAACGCCGCGGCGGTTGGACGTCCACCGGCGCCCGGCCCGGACACGCTGAGCGGAGACTGCCAGCCGAGATCGACTTCAACTCGATTGTCCTCGAAAGTGGTTCGCCCGAACGCGCTCTGCGAGGCGACGATCACTGGCTCGACCGAGGCCGCCACATGGAGTCCAGGCAGCTGAGTACACTCGGCAATGAGACGGACACGCGCGTCTTCCGCAGCTGCAAGCTTGACCAGCCGTTCCAGTCCGGGGACCAACGACGTCCGGCGAATCCGGAGATTGGCGGGACGAACACCGAAAGTGATCCAGGCGATGATCGCGAGCTTCGCCGCCGCATCCCGACCGTCCAGGTCCCGTGAGCAGTCAGCCTCAGCGAGACCACGCTCGCGCGCCGAGGCGAGAGCGGTCTCGAAGCTCGCACCTCGCTCCAGCAGCGAGATGACGTAGTTCGACGTTCCGTTGAGAATCCCACGCACCGAGAGCGGAGTAGACGCCCCAACCAAATCGCGCAGCGTCGAAATCACCGGCGCGCTGCCGCCCACTGCCGCCCCGAAATCCAGACCGGCCCGGTTTTCGGTCGCCAGCGCTGACAGAGCGTCACCATGGGAGGAGACCAGCTCCTTGTTGGCCGTGATTGCTTTCTTGCCGCGCCGAAGCGCATCAGAAACGATTGTCCGCGCTGGCTCGTCGCCGCCCACCGCCTCGATGACGACATCGGCATCGTGGCCGAGAAAACCCTCGAGGCTATTCGTGAAAAGGCGCGCTTCGAGTGGAAGATTGCGCTCGCGATTCACATCACGAACCAACACGCTGGTCAGGTCGAAGCGAACGCCGAAGCGCGACGCGATCGCAGGCGCGGATTCGGAGTTTTGACGGAGGGGACGGCGAGACTCTCCCAGTCATGCGCACGCTGTGGGGTGCTGTTGTTGCGGTGGGAGCCGAGCGGAGAGATAGGAATCTCCCGGAGCGCTGGCGCGGTGTCGAGCTCAAGTTGCTGAAGCGGTGACATTGGAATCCTTGGCTGATGGACTCCGCGCATAAAGCAGAACGCCCGTGGCTGTGAGGCCGCGGGCGTTCCTCGCTTTTTAGCATTTATTTAACGTGGCTGCAATACGCGGCAAATGACCACAGGCACTTCAGTTGTATCCGGATAATAGCGCGACCCTGCTTTGGGGTCAAGAGGGGAACTGCAAGGTCAAACTCGAACTACAGAGATGCGAGATCGCAGAGGCATAGTTGCGAGATGCGAGGGTAACACAACTGCTCTCGCGACTCGAATCTATGCTTCTGTCATCTCGCATCTGTGTATTTCTAAGTTGACTTCCTCGAACCAGTGAAAAAACAAAACGGGAGTCGCGTCCGCGACTCCCGTTTCACGTCTCGCGAAGAGCGAGGTCTAGTACATACCGCCCATGCCGCCGGGAGGACCGGACCCGGCTCCTGATCCTGCCGGCTCCTTCTTCTCGACGATCAGTGCTTCCGTCGTGAGGAGAAGGCCCGAGATCGACGCCGCATTCTGCAGCGCGGTCCGGGTGACCTTGGTCGGGTCGATGACGCCAGCGGCAACCAGATCCTCGTACTGATCGGTCTGCGCGTTGTAGCCATAGTTGTTGTCCTTCGACTGGCGAACCTTCTCGACCACGATCGAGCCCTCGCCACCGGCGTTCTGCACGATGATGCGCATCGGCTCCTCGATGGCGCGACGGATGATGTCGACACCGATCTGCTCATCGCTTTCCGCAAGCTTGAGAGTCTTGAGCGCCTTCTGCGCGCGAATGAGCGCGACACCGCCGCCCGGAACGATTCCCTCTTCGACCGCGGCGCGAGTGGCGTGAAGCGCGTCTTCGACTCTCGCCTTCTTCTCCTTCATCTCGCTCTCGGTGGGTGCGCCAACGTTGATCACCGCCACACCACCGGCAAGCTTGGCCAGACGCTCCTGGAGCTTCTCGCGATCATAATCGGAGGTCGTCTTTTCGACCGCCGCTTTGATCTCCTTGATGCGGCCCTTGATCTTGTCGTCGTCGCCCTGACCATCGATGAGGGTAGTGGTCTCCTTGTCGACGACGATCCGCTTGGCACGGCCGAGGTCGGTCACTACTGCGTTCTCGAGCTTGAGGCCGAGCTCTTCGGAGATCACCTGGCCACCCGTGAGAACACCAATGTCCTCGAGCATTGCCTTGCGGCGGTCACCAAATCCGGGAGCCTTCACCGCGGAGACGCGGAGTGTGCCACGAAGCTTGTTGACGACCAGAGTCGCCAGCGCCTCTCCCTCAATGTCTTCGGCGATGATGAGCAACGGCTTGCCCATCTGCGCGACCTTTTCCAGGATCGGGAGCAGGTCCTTCATCGACGAGATCTTCTTGTCGTGAATGAGAATCAGAGGATCCTCGAGGACTGCTTCCATCTTCTCGGGGTCGGTGACGAAGTACGGCGAGAGGTACCCGCGGTCAAACTGCATTCCTTCCACGGTCTCCAGCGTCGTCTCGAGGCCCTTGGCCTCTTCGACGGTAATGACGCCGTCCTTGCCGACCTTCTCCATCGCCTCGGCGATCAGGTCGCCGATCTCCTTGTCGTTGTTGGCGGAGATGGAGCCGACCTGGGCGATCTCCTTCTTGCCCTTGGTGGGAAGGCTCATCTTCTTGAGCTCTTCGACGACGGCTGCGACCGCGGCGTCGATACCGCGCTTCAGCGCCATGGGATTGACACCGGAGGTGACGTTCTTCAGTCCCTCACGGAAGATGGCCTGGGCGAGAATGGTCGCCGTCGTAGTTCCATCCCCAGCGAGCTCGCTGGTCTTGGTGGCGACTTCCTTCACCATCTGGGCGCCCATGTTCTCGAGCGCGTCCGGGAGCTCGATTTCCTTGGCCACGGTGACTCCGTCCTTGGTTACGGTCGGCGCACCGAACTTCTTGTCGATGACGACGTTCCGTCCCTTGGGGCCGAGGGTAACCTTGACCGCCTCAGCGAGCTGGTCGACGCCGCGCTTGAGAGCCGCGCGCGCATCGGTATTGAAGTGTAGTTCTTTGGCTGCCATGTGATCGCTCTTTGGGTGTCTGGTTTAGTTCACGACCGCGAGCACGTCGGACTCGCGGAGGATGAGATACTGTTCGGTGTCGATGGTCACTTCGGTGCCGCTGTACTTTCCGTAGAGCACCTTGTCTCCGACTTTGACTTCCATCGGGACGCGAACATTCTTCTCGTACCGGCCAGGGCCGACAGCGATGATCTCACCCTGCTGCGGCTTTTCCTTTGCCGTATCGGGGATGAAGAGTCCGCCGCGCATTTGCTCCGTGTCCTCTAGCGCCTTGACGACGACGCGATCTGCGAGGGGAGCGACCTTGGTGCTGGTTTGGGTTTTTGTGGCCATAGTTAGCTGCCCTTCTGCTGGATAGTGGCTTGTGGTGGGAGAGTGTTGTTAGCACTCGACCGTAGTGAGTGCTAAGCCGTGAAGTTAGTCCGTTTTAGCAATGTAGTCAACCCGGACCGGTGAGCCGAGTCAGCCGTGGAAAGTCCCACCGGCAGCCAGATGTTTCCCGGCCGTCAGCGCTTGAGGAGCTCGTAGCCCAGGCGAATGCCCTTTAGCGTCAGGAAGGGGTCAACCTGCTCCAATTCGGCAGAATGGGGCTTAATCGCCTCGGCCATCCCACCGGTCGCGATGACAATGGGCGCCTTTTTCCCCGGCCACTCCTTCTTGATTCGCCTCACGATCCCGTCGATCGAATCGACGGCGCCGTAGAGGACCCCGGCCCGAATGCACTCGTCGGTGCGCCTGGCAATGACCTTTTTGGGGGGCACTATATCGGTTGCCGGGAGCTGCGCCGTCCGCCGGAACAGTGTGTCCGCGGAGATCATGATGCCCGGCTGAATGACCCCGCCCAGAAAGGTGCCGTCCGCGGTGATGCAGTCGTAGGTGGTCGCCGTACCCAGGTCCACCACGATTGCGTCCTTCTTGTAGATCCGGCTCGCGGCCAGGGTATTGGCGATTCGGTCCGCCCCCACCGTGAACGGCTCCTCCACATCCAGCTTGATGGGAAGCTTCGCGCGGGCGTCGACTATCATCGGCTTCTGCCCGAACACCATCTCGCAGGCTTCAACGAGGACCGGCGTGATCGCCGGGACTACGGAGCAGACGGCCGATCCGGTCCCGACCTCCGGCGAAGGGATCGTCTCTCCGGTTATCGACCGAATCAGGAGAGAGAGCTCGTCCGCCGTCCTCGGAGCGGCCGTAGTAAGCCGCCAATGCGAGACAAGCTCCTCGCCGTCAAAGATTCCAATCGTGATTTCAGAGTTGCCGACGTCGAACACTACGATCATTGAGCATCCCGAAGTACGAGTGATCCTGAACGGAACGGAACCACGGAGTCTGCCAGCGCCACCAGTAGCTCGCCAGTGGGGGTGATTCCGGCGACGCGCCCGACAGCGGGCTCGATGCACGCTTTGCCGCGGGCCAGATCCCGCGCGTTGAACTCCTCCCGCTCGCCCGGGGTTAGCGGTCCAGCGGCGCCTGTCGCGGCTCGAAGTGCAGGTACGAGCTCCGCCAAAACCTCCAGCCGCTCTGTGTCCGGCTCGAGTCCCGCCGCGTTTGCCAGGCCTGGCGGTGCCTTCACGTTGACTCCCAAGCCGATGGCGACCCACTCGACCGACTGCTCGCGCCACCTCGCCTCGACCAGCACTCCTCCGAGCTTGCCACTGTCCGCGTAGAGATCGTTCGGCCACTTGAGACGGATCGGCTCGGAAGCAAAGCGATCCAGCGCCTCCGCTGCCGCAAGTCCGACGCGAAGCGACAGCACTCCGAGTCCCGAGCTGTCCGCCGGACGCTCGATGAGTGTGAGCCAGATCCCGGCACCGGGCGACGACTGCCAGCTCTTCCCTCCTCTGCCGCGCCCGGCGGTCTGCTCATTCGCAATGACGAGTGTTCCAGCGGCGGCTCCTTCGGAAGCAATCCGATGCGCGACGTCGAGGGTCGATGTCGTTGAATCGAGCAGCTCCACTCGGGGAAGGTCCAGAAGGCGCTCCAGCGCTTCGGCGGTGGCGCCGTCAAAACGTGCGGCGCTACCCGCGCGCGTAGAGCACCCCAAGGACTACGAGTCCCAACGCGACTCGATAGAAGGCGAAGATTCCATAGCTGTGCCTGCTCACGAAGCGCATCAGAATCGAAATCGCGAGCCAGCCGCTGATCGCGGATGCTACCACTCCCGACATGAGCTCGTTCGTGAGCCCGCCTTCTTGCAATGCCTTTGGACCTTCCATTATGACCGCCGCGGCGATGATCGGCATGCTCATGAGAAAGCTGAACTCGGCGGCGCTCTCCCGATCGAAGCGAAGTCCACGGGCGGTGCTGATCGTCGAGCCCGATCGGGAGACGCCCGGAATGAGTGCGATCACCTGGGAGAGCCCGATCAGGAGCGCGTCGATCCATCGCATTTCACCAAGCACACGCTGCTGGTCGACGAGCTTGTCGGCCAGCCAGAGCACGATGCCCATGACGATCAGAGCGATCGCGATCAACTGCGGGTCACGGAAGGCCGACTCGGCCCTGGATTGCAGCAGGTATCCACCGATCGCGCCGGGGATCGTAGCGATGATCAGAGCAACCACCCTGCGCTTTTCTGGCGTCTCGACTCGTCCGGTGGTCAGGATCCCGAACGCCGCTTTGACCAGCGCGATCCATTCCATCCGGAAGTACCAAAGCACTGCGATCAATGTCCCCAGATGAAGCGCAACATCGAACGCAAGTCCGGGATCCTCCCAGCCCAATAGCCAGGGCGCCAGCGTGAGGTGGGCCGAGCTGCTGATCGGCAGGAACTCGGAGAGTCCCTGTATGATGCCGAGTGCGATCGCCTGGAGCGGTGTCATGATGTAGGGATGGGGAGTGATCGTTGATAGAGCGATTCATACTTGGTGACAATGGCGTCGCGAGAGAATCGTTCACGAGCGTCTTCGGCGGCAAGCTTGCTCATTTCCGCCCAGCGTTTTTTGTCCTGAAGGATCTCGAGCGACGCGGCCGCCATCCCCGGGATGTCCCCGATGGCGCACAGAATCCCCGTCTCGCCGTCGCGGATCACTTCGGGGAGTCCGCCGGCATCGCTCCCAACAACCGGCACACCGGATGCGAGCGCCTCGAGCGCGCTCAACCCGAACGATTCGCTTTGACTCGGCAAGAGGAAAAGATCGGCTGCGGCGAGCAGAGGCGCGATCATATCGACCTTGCCCAGAAACGAAACTGATTGCTCGACGCCGAGCATCCGCGCCTCCTCTTCAGCGGCGGGCCGATCCGGGCCATCGCCGATCATCACCAGCACACTAGGTAGCTCGCGATTCACCTCGGCGAAGATGCGCACGACATCGCGCACCCGCTTGACCGCGCGGAAGTTCGACACGTGCATGAGAATCGGCTTCGATGCCCCGAATTGTTTTCTGAGCAGCGGTGGGTATTTCTCGCGGTTGTAGATGTCAGGATCGATGAAATTGTGGATGACTTCGATCTCCAGCCCTTCGCAGCCGAAGGCGCGACAGGTCTCATCGCGCAGGTAGTCGGACACCGCCGTGATCCGATCCGACTTCTCGATCGAGAATTTTGTGATAGGATAAAACGAAGGATCCTGCCCGACGATGGTGATGTCCGTTCCGTGCAGCGTCGTGATCAGATGGATGTCTTCGCCGGTTTCGCGCAGCATCTCGCGGGCAATCCAGGCGCTGGTCGCATGCGGAATCGCGTAGTGGCAATGGAGCAGCTCGAGTCCGTGGGTCCTGACGACCTCGTGCATCCGCACCGCCAGAGCGAGATCGTACGGTGGAAACTCGAACAGCGGGTAGCGGCCCACGTCGACTTCGTGAAAGAAGATGCGCGGCAGAAAAGATGGAAGCCGAAACGGCTGCCTGTAGGTGATGAAATGGACTTCGTGCCCGCGATCCGCCAGCGCGATGCCTAGCTCCGTCGCCACGGCGCCGGATCCGCCGTACGTCGGATAGCACGTGATGCCAATCTTCACTCAGCTTTCTCCCACCACTCTCGCACGACGGCTTGGGCTCGGGAATCTTCAGGATTTAGGTGCGTCACGGCCGCCGAAGGCAACTGGTGTCTGAACCAGGTTCGCTGGCGTTTCGCGTATTGTCGCGTCTCAATAATGACCCTCTCTCGCGCTGTTGACAAATCGAGATCGCCTTCGACGTGCTTGCGAATCGCGGCATAGCCGCTCGCCTTCCAGGCCGGAGCATCGGGTGCAACCCTTCGAGAGAGCTCTTCCACCTCTTCGATCCACCCGCTATCGAGCATCGCCTCGACGCGCGTTTCTATCCTGGCGGCGAGCGACGGGCCGGGATCGACGACTAGATACGTGGGCGAGACGCTCGGCTCGCTGGCAGCCTGAGTGGCGTTATGCAACGAGTGAAGATCGCTGATGCGTTTCCCGGAAAGGATTGCAGTCTCGATCGCGCGAACGAGCTGCGTCCGGCCCAGGTGCGCACGCTGTGGGTCGAGCTCGTTGCACCAGCGCCTCAGATCGGCGATGGACTTGGTGTCGAGCTCCCGGACGAGGTCGCTTCGACGTGCTTCGTCAAGCTCCGGTGCGGAGAAGAGCGGCTGGACGAGCGCCTTGATGTAGAGACCAGTTCCGCCGACGATGATCGGCTCTTTGTCGATTTCGCCCGCACTCTCGATCCATTCGTTGGCCTCGGCAGCCCACCGCGCCGCGGAAAAACGCTCCTCCGGCTCCGCGACGTCGATGCCATAATGAGTCACACGCGCGCATTCATCACGCGTCGGCTTCGACGTCCCGATCGCAAAGCCGCAGTAGATCTGGCGGGAGTCCGCGCTTACGATCGCGGCGCCGTACAGCTCCGCGAGCTCGAGAGCGACCGCCGATTTACCAGCGGCAGTCGGCCCGCAGATGATCCGCAGCCTATCGCCTCCCAAACCGCCGCTCTACTTCGTCCCAGGTGAGATGAACGATCGTCGAGCGGCCATGAACATCGTGCGCGGGAAGAGTCGTGTCGCGGAGCGCCGCGAAGAGTGAGCGCATCTCACCCTGAGACAGCTCCTCCCCGGCTTTGATTGCCGCTTTGCAGGCGACGGTGGCGGCGAGACGCTCGTGCTTGGCGGCCACGCCCGCGACGCGGTCCCCCGTCAATGCGTCGAGAGTCTCGCGCAGGCAGCGCTCGGCGTCGAAGCGTGGGTGCGGCATCGGAACGGTGTTGACGATGAGGGTGTGACCGCCAAAGCCCTCGACCTCGAAGCCAAGTCGCTCGAGGTAGTCCCGATTTGAATCGAAAGCTTCGCCTTCGGCTGGCCCGAGGTGTAGGGTCAGCGGAAGAAGCAGCCTCTGCGCCGGCGCCGATCCACTCTCCAAGGTTTTCATGAATTGCTCGTAGAGGACACGCTCATGCGCGGAGTGCTGGTCGATCAGAACCAGCCCGTCCTCGTGCTCGAACGCGATATAAGTGTGCTTCAGCTGAAAAAGCTGCGGAATCGGTTCCGCGGCCGCCGCGACTTCGGTCGTCGATCCTTCCGACCCGTATTCCTCGCTCGCATCGGTGTCACCCGTCGCGCCGAAGAGCGGCGAATCCGGGTCTGCGGATCGCCGCAGAATCTCCGCGCCAGGATTCGGCGCATCGATCGCGGGTCGGAAGCTGAAACCGGATCCGCGAAATCCTAGCGAGGCCGCGCTGTCAAAATTGCCGAGCGCGCGCCGCACGGCCGTCTCCACCGCCCGCTCGATTGTCCATCTATCGCGGAAGCGGACTTCCGCTTTGGCGGGGTGGACGTTGACGTCCACGCCATCGGCCGGCACGGTGATGTTAAGAAAGAAGGACGGCCGCACCCCCGCGACGATCGTCGAGCGGTATGCGGACTCCACCGCCCGGGCGATCCCTGCATCCCGGACGGCGCGCCCGTTGATCGCGAGAAATGTCCGTCGGGTCGATGTGCCAACATCCGCTGGCCTTTGAACCAGTCCGCTGGTGTGAACCGGCCCAGCTACGTCGTCGACGTCGAGCAGGTCTTCCGCGTAGCGACCGCCCCAGATCGCGCCCAGTCGCGAGCGGATGCTGGAGACTGGCGGAAGAGTCAGCGCGCTTCTACCGTCGTGCACCACGTTGATGCGGATGCTCGGCTGAGTAAGTGCGAGCGCCGTGAGTGACTCGACCGCGCTTCTCCATTCGGATCGCGCGCTGCGCAGAAACTTGAGCCGCGCCGGGATGTTGTAGAACAGCTGGCCGACCGAGACGGTCGTGCCGCGGCGACGGGCGACGCTCACCGCAGGTGCGAGCTGCCCTCCAGAGACTCTTATCGAAGTCCCTTCGCCGTCGGCCGACGCGGTCTGGATCTCGAAGTGGGACACCGAGGCGATCGCGGGGAGCGCCTCCCCACGAAAGCCAAAAGTCGATACGCCGACCAGATCGGATGCCTTCGTGATCTTGGAAGTGCCATGGCGCGCGAGCGCGAGTGGCACATCCTCGGCCGACATGCCGCTGCCGTCATCGCTGACGCGAACGAGCTTGCGGCCGCCATCTTCGAGAGTGATCTCGATGACCGTGGCGCCAGCGTCGATCGAGTTCTCTACCAGCTCCTTCACAACGGACGAAGGTCGCTCGACTACCTCTCCGGCCGCAATCTGATCGGCGACGCCGCTGGGAAGAATTGAGATCAAAGACATTGTAATACCGAAGCTACCAATCCTTCCCTCGCGGCGGAGTCGGGACGTTTTTCTTCTGTCGCTTTCCCTGTACGTCCGTTTCCTTGTCCTCTGCCGCGTTCAACACTGCTTCCGCCTGCTGCGGGGTCATGCCCGGCACGGGCCTCGGAGCGGGGGCCTGGTTCTGACTCTGAGCCGGTGAAGGGCTGGGGTTCTGGCTCTTCCCCCCACCGCCGCCGCCGCCGCCGCCGCCACCTCCACCCCCGCCTCCGCCCTTTTTCTGTCGCAACGCCAGCTCGTAATTCCATCGCGCATCGGAATCGGCGACGGCGACTTCCAAAATCTGCTTGTACCGGTAAAGCGCGCTGTCGAGCGGCGCGTCAGCGGAATCCTTGGCGCGCCGTCCTTGCACCAGGTAGTCGAGGCCGAGGTTGAAGCGCGCGTGGTGGCGCACCTCGGCATCCTTCGAGTCGGATGCCTGGGTGAGCGGTGGGATCGCCTGAGGGAGAGAATCGCGCATCAGGAGTGTCGTGCCCGTATTGTAGAGCGCAATCGCCGGCTTGTCGCGCACCGGCGCTCTCCGGCACGACACCGTCAACAGAAGCATCGTCGCTGTGGTCGCCGCCGCTGCAACCGCTCTCCGACGACGGCGGCGTGTCTGCGCGAAAGTATCGAACGCGAGCAGAACGAGCGCGCCGAGCACAAACCATTGGTATTGGACGCCGAGGTTCTCGCCTGACACGACCGATCGTGGATTGGCGTGGAGGTTGTTCAGCGCCGCCCTGATTCGACCGGCCCGATCCGGTGCGCCGGCGTCGATGAAGTCACCCTTTGCTTCGTCGGCGATCGCCTTCAATAGATCCGGCTCGTAGTGGGTGACGACCACGTTCCCGTTCTCATCACGCTTCTGCGTTACCACACGGTTCTCGACGATCGGAATCGTCGATCCCGCTCGAGTGCCAAACCCGACAGTGATGACTCTGAGACCCATCTCCCGAGCGCGGCGGGCTTCGGCGAGTACGTCACCCGCATTGTCGAAACCCTCACCATCGCTCATGAGAACGATCGCCTTGTCGCCCTGTGATTTGTTGAGCGCCAGCAGATTTGTCGCCTGGCGCAGGGCGCTGGCGAGCGAGCTGCCACCCTGCCCCACAATCGTTGGATCCAGATTCTGAAGAAACAGATCCAGGGCGCTGTTGTCGACGGTGAGCGGAGTCAGGATGTAGCTGCGTCCCGCAAACGCCAGCAACGCGAAACGGTCGCCCGGGGAGAGGTCTCGCAACCTGTTGATCTCCTGCTTCATCGCCAGTAACCGGTTGGGCCGCTCGTCGGTCGCGAGCATCGACGTCGACGCGTCCAGAGCGAGAACGACGTCGACTCCCTGCTGCTTGACTACGGTCTGCTCGACTCCCCACCGCGGCCCAGTGAGGGCGATCCCCAGAAGGAGCGTGGCGAGCGCGGCACGAAGGATCCTGGTCCAGGGGTGATCAGTTCTGATAGACGGCGCTAGACGCGCAATCATGGAAGGAGTGCCGAGGCGCTGCAAACGCTGCCCTCGGGCGCGAAGCCCCCAGCGCACCAGCCACGCGGTAACGAGCGGGAGGATGATCGCGAGGGGCAACGCCCACGGCCACTGAATGAACCGCAGGAGCATCGTCATGGCAGCGGCGCCTTCCACGCGACGAGCGCAAACTCGCCGAACAGCGCGAGGATCCCGATGACGAGCGCCCAGCGATAAAGCTCTCTGTACCTCACGACCGTGGTCGAATGAACCGGCGCACGCTCCATTTGGTCGATGTAGGCGTAGATGTTTTGCAACGCCGCGGCATCGCGGGCGCGGAAGTATCTGCCGCCCGTCATTCGGGCAATGTTGCTCAATAGCGTCTCATCTATTTGCACCGGCTGATACTGGAAATTCAAACCTCCCGCTGCGTTTCGTCCTACCGGAACCGGCGCCATTCCTACGCTACCCACACCGATGCCATAGATCTTGATGCCGTAGGCCGCGGCGGCCTTTGCGGCAACGAGTGGCTCGATCGTTCCCCGATTGTTGATCCCGTCGGTAAGCACGATCATCACGCGGGACTTCCCCGGTGCGTCGCGCAATCTGTTCGCCGCAGTTGCGATAGCAGTTCCGATTGCCGTTCCATCTTCAAGCTGACCCGCCTGAAGGTTGGAGACCGCTTGCTGCACCACCTGATAATCGGTCGTGAGCGGAACCTGGGTGAGAGCCTCCCCGGCGAACGCCACGACTCCAATGCGGTCGGAAGTGCGACGGGCGATGAACTGCTTGACTTTGTCTTTCGCGACCTCGAGGCGATTGTTCGGCTTGAAATCGAGCGCCAGCATCGAGCTGGACAGATCGATGGCGAGCACGATGTTGATTCCTTCGCTCGTCTGGGTCTCGGTGTGCGCGCCCGAACGCGGGCGTGCGAGCGCGACGATGAAGGACGCAAGCGCGAGATTTCGGAGCAGAAAGATCGCCTTGGGGATCCAGCTTCCGGTGTGTGGGCCGGACGCCAGCACCGAAGTTCGGGAGAAAACGATCGCATCCTTCCGGCGCAGCCGTCTCCAGAGCCACCAGGCCGGGAGCAGGAGCAGCAGCCACAGTGCTTCCGGAGTGTAGAACTCGAAAAGACCAAAGACATTCACGCGGCGCGCTTCCTTGCGACGGCGGCACGCTTCGCGACCTCCGATTCCGGATTGAGCCTCGCCTCTACGTGATCGACTACGGCCCGCAATTCGAGCCCCGCCTCCCTCGCCTCCGCGAGCGGGACATCGGCGCGGGCAAACTTTACAAGATCCGCGCGCTCGAGCAGTCGCGGCAGCTCGGCCTCGATCCCGTCGCGCGGCTTCATAGTGCGCAGCAGCTCCATGCTTGTATCAGACCGGCGCACTCCTGGAACGCGTGATGAGAGGTACTCGCGCACGACGTCGACCATTGCCGCGTAGTACTCGGCGTAGCGGCCGTCCTCGAGAAAGCGCTCGTGTTCGATTCGCGCAAATTGCTGTTGCGCGCGCGCGTACGGGTCCACGGGCTTTTTGGGCCTGTTCCGGTAGCGACGCCACGCCCACCAGAGGAGCAGAGCGGCAATCGCCGCAGCAAGAAGGCTGAGCCAAAGCAGCCAGTTGAAGACCGGCAATACGATCAATTGCCGCGCTGGCTTCGGGACGCGGAGCGTAGTGTCCGCCGGCAGCACTGACTTGACGAACACCAATGCGCCGCCGAGTGTCAGCCGTCGCTCCTGGCGTTCCAACGTGACACGAACATCCGGAAATCTGAGCGGCTGAACGCCGACGTCCCACGCAACCAGGGTGTACAGCGCAACTGCGGTGTCGGCTAGCATTGTGACGAGCTTTTCGCCTCGAAGCTCTACGGGGCGAATGCCATTCTGCGTCGCAGTGTCCGGGCCCGCGGGAAACTCAAAGCGCACCCCAGTGGGAGCGTGAACCTTGATGAAGAGCTTGAATGGTTGCCCAATGAGGACGGTGTCCGGACTTACCCGGTAGCCCATTTGCACCGACAGCTCACCAGACCGTGCCGGGACCGGCTGGGGCACCACCGCTTGCTGCAGCAGCAGTAGACCGATCGCGGGTAAGATCACCGCCGGCGCGCCCTGGTTTCTCTGGCGCGGAAGAAGCGGAGCAACGGCTCCACGACGCCACCTTCTGTGCGCACCGAGATTTCGTCGATGGCGAGGCGCCGCAACAGATGCTTTCTATGCTCCCGCTCGGCCAAGACACGCGAGGAGTACGAGTTGCGTACCGTTGGATGGCTGGTGTCGACTTCCGTCGTTTCGCCGGTCTCTGGATCGACCAGCCGCGCGATGCCAATGTCCGGCAGATCGCGCTCGCTCGGATCCTCCACTGTCACCGCCACAACGTCGTGCCGCTGGGCCAACAGCTTGAGCGGATGATCGATGTCCGCCTCCAGAAAATCCGAAACGACGAATACGATCGCCTTGTGATTCAGCATTTTGGCTACGTAGTCGATCGCCCTCACCATGTCAGTCCCGGTACCCACCGGCTCGAACGCGAGGAGATCACGGATAATCCGCAGTACGTGCCGTCTTCCCTTCCTCGGCGGGATCACGTGCTCGATGCGGTCGGTGAAGAGGAGCACGCCAACGCGGTCGTTGTTGCGGACAGCGGACATCGCCAGCACGGCCGCCAGCTCACTCGCGAGCTCGCTCTTGAATCTGTTGACTGTTCCGAATCTCTCGGAGCCCGAGAGGTCGACCACGAGCATGACCGTGAGCTCGCGCTCCTCGATGTAGCGCTTGACGAATGGCCGGCGCATCCGGGCCGTAACGTTCCAGTCGATCGATCGCACCTCGTCGCCAGGCTGGTACTCGCGCACCTCGGAGAACTCCATCCCCTGGCCCTTGAACACCGAGCGGTACTCGCCCGTAAAAACCGAATTCACCAGACCGCGCGTCTTGAGCTCGATGAGCTTTACCTGCCGGAGGATCTCCGGCGGTACGCCCATTGGCTTTTCGGGAGTGCGCTTGGGCGGCTGCTTCCGGCGCCTTCGCGCGCGCAGAAAGTCGATCACGGGGTTGGAATCGCTTCCAGGATTCGGGACACTATCTCGTCGCTCGTGACTTCTTCGGCTTCTGCTTCGTAGGTGCGGAGCACTCTGTGCCTGAGGACGTCGGGAGCAATTGCCTTGACGTCATCCGGAGTCACGAACGCGCGTCCGCGCAGGAACGCGTGGGCCCGCGAACCCTGCGCGAGAGCAAGGGTGGCGCGAGGACTCGCACCGTATTCGATCAGAGGCTTGAGCTCGGCGAGTCCCGCCTGCTCCGGGTTGCGGGTGGCGTGGACAATCTCGACGATGTAGTCGACGATGCGCTCGTCGATGTAGAGCTCGGCGATGTGACGGCGGGTATCCATGATCTGGCGTGGAGTGGCCACGCGGTCGACCGGGATCGGCTCGCCACTCGCCATTCTCCGCAGAACTTCCTTCTCTTCCTCGCGCGACGGATAGCCGACGTGCAGCTTCAACATGAACCGGTCGACCTGTGCTTCCGGGAGCGGGTACGTCCCTTCCTGCTCGATCGGGTTCTGTGTGGCCAGAACCAGAAACGGCTCCTCGAGAATGTGAGTGGTCCCGCCGATGGTGACCTGCTTCTCCTGCATCGCCTCGAGAAGCGCTGCTTGCACTTTTGCCGGCGCTCGATTGATCTCGTCGGCCAGAATGATGTTGGCGAAGATCGGGCCCTTCTTGACGGAGAACTTCCCGTTTGACTGATCGTAGATCTGGGTCCCTGAGACATCGGCGGGCAGGAGATCGGGCGTAAACTGAATGCGGCTGAACGATGTGTTGATCGTTTCAGCAAGCGTTCGCACCGTGAGCGTCTTTGCCAGTCCGGGAACTCCTTCGAGGAGGACGTGGCCGCCCGTCAGCAAGCTTATCATAAGACGCTCGACCATGTATTCCTGGCCGACGATCCGGCGGCCGACCTGGCGCACTACTTCCTGAACTATCGATGCATCAGCGGCTGTAACGGCGTGTCCGTTCACGTCTTGCTCCTCCGGTAGTGTTCTCGCTTCTGCTGCCGCCCTTCGTTAGTGCGGCGATGATCTCCTGCTCGCGTGCCGTCAGCGGACGCGTTTTTCCCGACTCCAACGATCCTAGCTTCACCGGTCCGAACTTGGTGCGCACCAACCGCAGGACCTCGAGTCCGAGCGCCTCGCACACCCTCCGTATTTCCCTCGTCTTCCCTTCCGCAATGGTGATGTCGAGCTCCCAAATACCCCGTCCCACCCGCCGTGCCGAAACATCCCTTGGCATAACCAGACCATCCTCGAGCTCTACCCCCTTCATCGCCGCTCGTGCCGCATCGGCGCCCTCGCCCCGCACGGTCGCGACGTATTTTCGCTCGATTTCGTGGCTCGGGTGTGTCAATTTGTGCGCCGCGTCGCCGTCGGTGGTGAGAAGGAGCACACCTTCGGTCATGTAGTCGAGCCTTCCGACGTAGGTGAGTCCCGGAACGTCAGCGACCAGATCGAATACGGTCCGCCGCCCGCCCGGGTCGCTTCGAGTGGTGAGCACGCCAGTCGGCTTGTTCAGCACGATCCAGGTGAGCGCCGCTGGCGCCCCGATCGATTTCCCGTCGACGGTGATCTTGTCACGCGCGGGATCCACGCTCTGCCCGGTTTGGGCAACGGTGCCATTGATGCGGACGCGGCCGGCCGCCACCAGTTCTTCCGCGGCGCGACGTGAAGCGATTCCCGCGCGCGCGAGCGCGCGCTGAATCCGCATTGATTCGGGCATCAATCTGCCCGCGGGGGCGCCTCGCCGTTGTCCTTGACTGCCGGTACCGATGTCGGCGTAGCTTGCCGCGGTGCACGCAGCGCGATCGCGAGCTCGTCGGCCCGCGGCAGCTCCTCGAGGTGCCGCAACGCGAATTGATCGAGGAACGATGTGGTCGTGCCGTAGAGGAGCGGCCGTCCCATCCCTTCGCCCCTGCCTGTAATGTCGATCAAGCCGCGCTCGTGTAGTGACTTGAGGATCGCGCCGGCGCCGACTCCCCTGATCTCTTCGATCTCCGCTCTTCCAATCGGCTGTCTGTACGCGATGATGGCGAGTGTTTCGAGCGCCGCTCCCGACAAACGCTGCGGCCGCGCCGCCAACTGCGCACGCTCGATCGCTTCGGTATACTCGGGTCGTGTCAGGATCTGCCAGCCACCTGCAACTTCCAATAGCTCTACGCCATGGCCGTCGGTGTCGTAATGCTCCCGCAGCTCGTCGAGCGCCGACTCCAGCGTCGTCTCGCCATCGTCGGCGTGCGTTGCCATGGCGCGCAATGCATCGACCGGCACCGGGACAGCGCTCGCGAAGAGCGCCGCCTCAAGCAGCTTCGCTAGAGGAGTCACGGGTGATCTCGAAGGCGGCGAACGCGCGCGGCTGTATGAGCCGCAGCTCACCCCGCTTGGCCAGCTCAAGTAAAGCGAGCAATACCGACAGCACCTCCCACGGTTCTGCATTTCGCGGGAGAACGTCCTTCCACTGCGCGCGCGCACGAATCGCGAGCAACGCCCGCACGATCCCGATCGCTCCGTCCACGTCGAGCGCGCGCGCGATGACGTCATGCACGTGCGGCTTCCGCGCGAGGCGCAGAACGCGATCGACTGCGCTCAGAAGCTCGGGCAGCGAAATGGTGAGCGGTCCCGGAACAGGCAGCTGCAAAGCTTGTTGCGCGTAGGCGCGCGCAAATCTGCCACGCCGCTCCTCGCTCCGGCGCTCCAGCACGTCCACGACTTCGCGAACCTGCTGGTACTCGAGAAGCCGTCTCACCAACTCCGCGCGCGGATCCTCCCAGACATCTTCGCCCTCGCGCCGGGGAAGCAGCATCTGCGCCTTTATTCGTACGAGTCGTGCCGCCATCTCGAGATAATCGGCCGCCTCATCGAGCTTGAGCGTCGAGATGCGGGCCAGAAACTGTTCCGCGATTCTCGCGATCGGGATGTCGTAGATGTCGATCTGCTCGTCACGAATGAGCGACAGCAGGAGATCGAGTGGGCCCGAGAATTCCGCGAGCTCGACGACGAACACTTCCGACACCGCCGTCTGGGAAACGTCGAGAGAGAACGCTCCGCCGGCGCTTACATCGTCCATTGACTGGGCAGGATGTAAGGGAAGACGGCGCGGCTGGCGACCCTGTCCAGAAAGAACACCGGCTTGAACCAGAAGTTGAGCACGGGCGCTCCGAAGCTGATGAGCAGGAATAGTATCAGCAATCCCTGTGCGCCGAGCCGCTGGTAATTGAGCGCCCATGCCGGCGGGAGGATGTACTTGAAGACGTGAGACCCGTCGAGTGGTGGAATCGGAATCAGATTGAACGCGGCCAGAGCGAGGTTGATCAGCACTCCGTAAAGAAGCATCGACTGGATCAGCGCGAAGGAGTCCGACAGCACTGGAGAGATCCGGCCGATCAGGCCGACGAAGATGATGAGCGGCACGCAGCAGATCGCGATCAGAAAGTTCGTCGCCACGCCCGCGAGCGACACGATGATGTCGCCGCGTTTGAAGTTGCGGTAGTTGCGCGGAATGACCGGAACGGGTTTGGCTCCGCCGAATGCGATCCCGGTCGTGAAGTACGTAAGGAGCGGCAGGATGATCGTCATGAACAGATCGATGTGCGGGATCGGGTTCCAGGTGAGTCGGCCGAGGGAGTAAGCGGTGGTGTCCCCCTGCTTGAGCGCGGCGTACCCGTGGGCGTACTCGTGGGCGACCATCGAGAACAGGAGCACCGGCGCGATCAGGATGAAACTCTGAAACTTGTCCAAGTTTTTTGGATTGGAGTGATCGATCTGCGCGTGGAAGTTAGCTCCTCTAACGCCGTGCGACAACTTGACATACGCATGGTTGACGGGCAGATTTCCCGCCTACATCACAGTCAAAAATCCCGGAGATCAGTTCGTGCCCAATCTTGCTTCAGCGAAAAAGAACATGCGGAAATCGCGCGCCGCTGCCATCCGCAACCGCGCCCAGAGATCCGCTCTTCGCACCGCGGTCAAGCGGGCTTCGGGTGGAGGGACCGCCGAGGAGAAGCTCGCCGCGGTCAAGCTTCTCGATCGTGCTTCGCGGAAGGGGCTGATCCACAAGAACGCCGCCGCTCGGCAGAAGAGCCGGTTGGCCAAAGCCGCCAAATAGATTCACCGAAAATCAAACGGGCGCCCGAGGGCGCCCGTTTTTACATCGTGGCTAACTCACCGCCACATCGCTCGCAGTACCACTCGGTGGGATAGTTTGCCGCTCCGCACTCGGGGCACTTGAGCGTCTTGTGCTGCTCGGAGCGCGGATCCTGACCTCCCCCGCTCTTCGGCACGGAAGGCGGCGTCGCTACTGCAGTCGTACCCGATGGCGGCGACGCACTGCCGACTCCGGGGCGGAGCACCGGGAACTGGTCGAATGGCGATCGGCCTTGAGTCGGCGCAGCCGGTGGCGGAACCTGTGCTCGCGCGGGAGCGGCTTGCTCAACCCGCGACGGCGGATTCAATGTCGGAGGCTCGGGGATCGCGGGGCGAGGCACGACCGGCGAGATGGGCGCGCGAGACCCGTCCTCGGAACCCGGTCTCTCCATCGCCGCAGCGGCCGACTGCTTTTCCTTGATGCTCAGACCGAAGATTCGATTCAGCTCGGCCAGTTGCGCGTCGAGCGCACTCTTCTCCTTCCCCAGACGGGAAAGCTCCTTGTCCCAGGCCCCGCCGATTTCCTTCCACTGCTTGTCGGTGTACTCGCCAACGGCTGCCCGCAACTCCGCTTCCTGGCGCGCTTCGCGCTGCTGCGTTTCCTGGTGTGTGACGTCTTCCAGCTTCAGGGTCAGCGCGTCGATGCTTTCGCGCAGGTCCCCCGCGCGTTCCGACAGCTTGCTCGAGACTTCGCGGAATCGGGTCTGGTAATCGGCCTGCACCCGCTGGTACACGGATTCGGAAGTGGTCGCGCGCTTTGCTTCCAGCGCGGCGAGCCACTCCTCATATCTCTGGCGCTCTTTGAGCAGCCCATTCAGCGCGTCCAGCGAGACTGGCTCTTTATCAGCCATCGTGCTTCATCCCCTTCGTCGTTTCGTGCTCTCCCGGTCGGGGGCGGAATTCCCCGATCGATAGACGACTGACCCAGCTACAATAGTACAAGCTGCGCGTCCGACGAGGGTCATTCCCGTATAGGGAGTGTTTCGCCCCTTCGAGAGGAACTGCGAGGGGTCGACCTTCCAGCGCTCGGAAGGATTGAACACGGTCACGTCAGCGACTCCGCCTTTCTTGAGGGATCCGCCGGGCAGATTGAAGAGGCGCGCGGGCGTGCACGACATGCGATCGACGAGATCGGGGAACTTGAGCGCGCCCGTTTCCACGAGGTTGGTCACGACTACGGCGAGTGCGGTTTCCAGTCCCACAATTCCGTTCGGCGCGTCGGCGAACTCACGCTCCTTCTCGTCGTAGTGATGCGGAGCGTGATCGGTCGCGATCAGATCTATCGTTCCGTCCTTCACAGCTTCGCGCAGCGCTTCCACGTCCTTCGCCGTCCGCAGAGCAGGGTTCATCTTCGCGTTCGTCTCATACCCGCGCACGCTCTCCTCAGTGAGCGACAAATGGTGCGGGCAGACTTCGGCGGTTACTCTGATTCCGCGCTCCTTCCCCCACCGAATCAGCTCCACCGATCCCTTCGTGCTCATGTGCGCCAGATGAACGTGTCCACCCGTCAGCCGCGCCAGCAGGATGTCGCGAATGACCATGATCTCCTCGGCCTCGGCGGGAATTCCCTTGAGCCCGAGCTGCGCGCTCACGATCCCCTCGTTCATCGCGCCGCCGGCGGAGAGCGTCGGCTCCTCGCAGTGGTCGATGACCGGAATCTTGAACGTCCGCGCGTACTCGAGCGCGGTTCGCATCAACTGCGCGGAGGCGACCGGACGGCCATCGTCGCTGACGGCCACGGCCCCGGCGCCAACCATCTCGCCGAATTCAGCGAGGACTTTTCCATCCTGACCAACCGAAATCGCGCCGATCGGATACACACGCGCGGCTGCGGCGCGGATCGCCTGTCGTACGATGAAGCCAACGGCAGCCTGATTGTCGGTGACAGGATCCGTGTTCGGCATCGCACAGACGGCGGTGAATCCTCCCGCTGCTGCAGCGCGGGCACCCGTCGCAATCGTCTCGACATCCTCCCGCCCGGGCTCGCGCAAATGACAATGAACGTCGATGAAGCCCGGGGAGACGATGAAGCCGTCGCAGGCTATCACCTCGGCGTCTTCGGGGCCTGCGATCGAGCCACCAACGCCCGCAATCAGGCCATCGACGATCAGCAGGTCGCCGATCTTGTTCAGGCTCTGTGACGGATCGACGAGCTTCCCGCTCTTGAGAAGCAGCGGCTTCATTCGCGTTCCTCGCGTCCGCGACTGCTGCCGCCTTTTGCCGCTTCGGCGAGCTCCGGTTTTCCGCCGGCGAGCAGATAGAGAACCGCCATCCGAACAGCGACGCCGTTGGTGACCTGGTCGAGGATTACGCTGTGGGGTCCGTCGGCGACATCGGAATCGATCTCGACGCCGCGATTCATCGGGCCCGGGTGGAGGATCAGAATGTCGCGGGGCGCCCTGTCCAGTCTTTCCCGCGTTATGCCGAAGACCCTGTTGTATTCGCGCGCCGACGGAATGTACCCCGCGGTCATTCGCTCGAACTGCAGGCGGAGAACATTGAGCGCCTCCGCCCATTCGATCGCCTCCTCCACCCGATCGAAGATGCGCACGCCCATCTCGTCGATCGCGTTGGGCAGGAGCGAGCGAGGGCCGCATACCGCCACCTCGGCGCCGAGCTTCGTCAGGCCCCAGATGTTCGACCTCGCCACGCGCGAGTGGAGGATGTCCCCGCAGATGCAAACGCGCCGCCCCTCCAGGTCGCCGAACTTGTCGCGCAGCGTGAGAATATCGAGCAATCCCTGAGTGGGATGCTCGTGGGTTCCATCGCCGGCGTTGATGACGTTCGACTCGATTCTGTTGGCGAGAAAATGCGCCGCGCCGGACGCCGAGTGCCGGATCACAACCATGTCGATCCGCATCGCTTCGAGATTCCTGGCCGTATCGACCAGTGTCTCTCCCTTGGATACGCTGGACCCGGCCGTTGAGACATTGACGGTGTCTGCCGAGAGTCTCTTCTCGGCGAACTCGAAGGAGATCCGTGTGCGGGTGGAGTTCTCGAAGAACAGGTTGACGATCGTCGAGCCCCTGAGCGCCGGCACCTTTTTGATCGCCCGCTCGCTGATCTCCTTGAATGGCTCCGCGGTGTCGAGAATGAGACGAATCTGGTCGCCGGTCAGCGACTCGAGGTCGAGTAGATCCTTGCCGAGTGTCCTCGTCACGCAGCCGATTTGGGCACGATCACTACTTCGGTGCGTTCGTCGAGCTCTGCGACCATGACATCAACTCTCTCATCGGGGCCAACCTCTACCTTCTTCCCCACGACATCAGCGTGTATCGGGAGCTCCCGGCCGCCGCGATCGATTAGCACCGCGAGAGATATGGAGTCGGGCCGCCCGAAGTCCGCCAGCTCGTCGAGCGCGGCGCGCACCGTACGTCCGGTGTAGAGCACATCGTCAACGATCACGATGTGCTTGCCGTCGAGGTCCCACGGGAGATAAGTCGGGCCGACGACCGGACGCGGTCCGACCGTCTGGAGATCATCGCGATACAGAGTGATGTCGAGTGAGCCCTGTGGAACGGTGACCCCTTCCCCGCCTTCGATCATCTTGACGAGCCGGTCGGCGAGTTGGACGCCCCGACGCTGTATTCCGACGATGATCAGATTATCGGTGCCGCGGTTGAGCTCGACGATCTCCACCGACATGCGCTTCAGTGTGCGCTCGACGGCCCTGGCGTCGAGGACCGTCGTGGTTTTAGTAGTCATCGGTGCACAAATATGGCGCGACGACGGCTCTAATTGAAGAGAGTACGGCGCGAAAAGACTATCTTGATCTCATGCTCACAGAGATTCTTCGCTTCCTGAATGGGAGGCGCGCCACGAATACGGTTAGCCGCCACGATGTGCGTGGAATTCCGGTTGTGATCGACAACACGCGCCCCGACATCGACACCACCGAGGTTGTAGCTCGACTCGAGCGAACGCTGGAGCTGATCGAGCGCTTCGTCCCCCACCACTTCCGTCACCTCAAGAGAGACTTCGCCTACATAGTCGTCCAGCGCTTCGCGTGCAGGGGCGCCTACTTTCACGAGCAGCGGGCCTGCCTGGTGGAGCTGACGTTCACGGTCAACCCTGACTTCTCCGACGCCGAAGTTGCGGCGACGATTCTGCACGAGGCGATGCACGCGCGCCTGCACCAGCTGGGCTTTCCGCTCGAGATGGAAGATCGCGCGCGACAGGAGCGGTTCTGTCGCCGAGCAGAGATTGAATTCGGTCTGCTGGTCCCCTACGGCGACCGAGTCGTGCAGCGCGCGCAATGGAGCGCCGATCAATCCGATGAAGACGTCGCGCCCGTGATCGATCCGGAACTGGCCGCGCAGCGCATCGCGGAAGTCGACCGAGAAGCGCTGCGTAGGCAGTAGCTACTTGATCTCTATCCCGTTCTCCTGCTCGATCATCTTGACCGCTTCGACGTGGTCTGCTTCCTCTCCCAGCTTTTCGCGCGCTTCATGAAAGCGCTCGGCGGCGAGCGAGATCACGGGGGTGCGAACGCCGAGGTCGTCGGCCAAAACCGCAGCGATGCCGATGTCTTTCTCCAGCAGCGCCAGTCGGAAGGTGCGGGGGAACGCGCGCGTGAGGACGCGCTGCGGTATCAGATTCTCCGAGCTGTTGGAGCGACCGCTTGAAGCGTTGATGACCTCGAGCGCGACTTTCGGATCGACTCCGGCCTTGACCAGGACAGCCAGCCCTTCGGCGGTCGAAAGAATGTGAACCGCGAGCAGAGCGTTGTTGATGGCCTTCAGCGCGTCACCCGAGCCGACCTGACCAGCGTGGACGATCTTCTTACCGAAGGCTTCGATGACGGGACGCACGCGCTCGAACACCAGCGCTTCGCCTCCCCACATCACCGTCAGGCTTCCTGATTTGGCGGCCACTGTTCCGCCACTCACCGGAGCATCGATGAAATCCACTCCGCGCCCGCCTAGCTCGGCGGCGATCGATCGTGACGTCGGCGGATCCCCCGAAGTGCAGTCGACGAGCACCGATCCCTTCCGGAAGGCGTCGAGCATTCCATTCTCGCCGTGGAGTATCGCCTCCACTTCGACCGACGACGGAAGACACGTAATGACGACGTCGGCTCCGCTGACGGCTTCAGCCGGCGTCGGAGCAACCCGAGCCCTGTGGTCGCGCGCGAATGTTTGGGCCTTCGCAACAGTGCGATTCCAGACGACAAGCTCGAACGGATCACGCGCCAGATGGGCGGCCATGAGCGAGCCGATGTCGCCGAGTCCGAGGAAAGCAACTTTCATTGGCGGGGAATGGGTCCTGATTTGAGGGCGCTGTGCCCGTAGACGAGCGAGGATAGATCAGCGATCAGCTTGCTGGAGTGATTCCCGTCAGGGATCCCGCGCGTCAGCACTACGAGTACGTAGGGCTTTCTTCCGGGGAGATACACGATTGCTGCATCGTGCGAGACCGCGGTGATCTCACCCGTCTTGTGAGCCACCCGAGTGCCCGGGGGCAATCCGGCGGGAATTTTCTCGTTGAACTCCTGCGCCAGAAGTATTCCGAGCATCTGCCGGGTCGCGGCCGGCGAAGCCGCTTTGCCTTCCTCGATCGAGCGAAGAATGATCGCCAGGTCGCGAGCAGTCGTCGTGTTGTTCAGACCTTTGTCGAACGCTTTTCCATCCTCAACGCCCCGCAACACCTGAATCCGCTGCGCTCCAAGTGACCGCATCGTCCGGGTCACGTTCTCCGCCCCAACGAGGGCGATCAAGGTATTCGTCGCGAAATTGCTGGAGCGTGTGATCATAAGCCGCAACAACGTATCGATCGCGACCCGTTCACCGATTCGGTGGTATAGGGTCGTGTCGCTGTCCGAGGTCGAGTCGAGCGAGTACAGGGAGCCGTCGACGATGGAAGCGAACTGATTGACCAGCATCAGCCGCTGATCCATGGCGAAGGACCCTGCTGCAGCGCCTCGGAAAAGCTCGATCATCACCGGGATTTTCATCGTGCTGGCTGCGTGGAAGCTGCTGTCGGGGTTGAGGAAGAGCGTGTCCCCGGTACCCAGGTCGATGTACGCGAGACCGACCTGGGCGCCTGGATCCTGCGCGATTCTCGAATTGATCTTCTCGATGAGAGAATCATTGCCTTGCGATACCGCCAGCAGCGCCGCGGCGAGCAAACCCATCATGTGGGTATTCCCGACATCACGCGCGAGCTGCGCGGCTGACCGTCGGATTCCCGGTGTCGTGGACCTCGGCCCAGATGCTCTCGTTGTGCTGATCGCGCAGCATGATCGAGCCGACGACGAACGTGATCAGCGCCACGACAATCGGAAACGCCAGGCCCGCATAAATGTTCCCTGTGCGCGCGACCAGGCTGGTGGCGATGATCGGCAGGAATCCTCCGAACCACCCGTTCCCGAAGTGATACGGCAGCGAGAGCGATGTGTAGCGGATCTTCGCCGGGAACGCTTCGACCAGGAATGCGGCGATGGGGCCGTACACCATGGTCACGAATACAACCTGGACGAAAACGAGCGCGGTGAGCGCGACGGCGTTGACCGGGCTCGAGTAGTATTTCATTGCGTGATAGATCGGAACGTAGAGAAGCGCGGCGAGAAGATTCCCCGCCATCATGATCTTCTTGCGTCCGATCCGGTCGGAGAGGCTCCCGAAGAAAACGAACAAAGGCGCGCCCAGAACGAGTGCGATGGCGACCACCACGTACGACGTGACCAGCGGGACCTTGAGAACCGTCTGCAGAAAGAGCAGAGCGTAGAACTGTCCGGTATACCAGACTACGGCCTGCCCTGCCGTCGCGCCAAACAGAACGACGAGGAAAACCTTCCAGCGCGCCCAGGTTCCGAAGCTCTCCTGAATCGGCGCCTGAGAAGTCTTGCCCGTCTCCTTGAGGATGGTGAACAGCGGCGACTCGCGGAGACGCATCCTGATGTAGTATGAAATGCCAACGAGCAGCAGCGACAGAACGAATGGAATCCGCCAGCCCCAGACCTTGAACGCATCCTCTCCCACCACTCCGCGGACGATGAGGATCACGGCCAGCGACATGAAAAGTCCGAGGGTTGCGGTGGTCTGAATGAAGCTGGTGTAGAAGCCGCGGCGCCCGTCCGGCGCGTGCTCCGCAACGTATACAGCCGCGCCGCCGTATTCCCCTCCCAAAGCCAACCCTTGCAGCAGTCGCAGAATGACGAGGATGATCGGCGCGGCAATGCCTATTTTGTCGTGGCCGGGCAGGAACCCGATCGCCGCCGTGGACCCGCCCATTATCAGCAGCGTCGCGAGAAACGCGAATTTTCTCCCGATGAGGTCGCCGATACGGCCAAATACGAGCGCTCCGAACGGACGAACTGCAAATCCAACGGCGAACGTGGCGAGTGTCTTCAGAAACGCCGCGGTTGCGCTTCCCCCGGGGAAGAACTGAGTGGAGATGATCGCGGCCAGGCTTCCGAAGATGTAGAAGTCATACCATTCGATCATCGTACCGACGGACGACGCGGTGATCACCTTCCAGATTCCCTGCGCGTTGTCCAGAGGATGTGCGCCCGCTCGACCAGCTGTACTGGATCCGGGAACGCTGGAGCTCATGTCACGTATTCCTCGATGGTTCACGTTGGCAACTCATCGAATCCATCCGCGCCTCCCGTACGTTGAGCTCGCGAAGGTTTCGTACAGCCACGATCGAAAGGCCCGCAGACGATCCTCGGCGTTGCTTCCCTCATAGAGTCCCGATCCGCGCACCGCTGCCGGCACGCAAACGACCTTGAAGCCGACCGCCTCGAAAGTAGCACACGCTCTGCGCGTGTGCATCGGAGACGTGACGACTGCTAGCCTCGTCCAGCCGTGAGCCAATGCGATCGCCTTCATCCTCAGCGCCTCGGTCCTCGTCGTAAAGACAGAGTCGACGAAGATGACCTGCGCCGACGGTTGGGCAAGCGCTAGCAGGTTCCGCTGGTCCGCTGAATCAGAGACAACCTTCGCGCCAAACGGTTTGCTCTCTCGCGAAATCAGGAGCGTGCGTGCGACACCCTGCTTGGCGAGAGCGAGACCTGTCAGCAGGCGGTCGAGGGTTTCGCCACGCATCAGCCCGTCCGGCGTGAGCCCCGCCGAGAGCACGGCGATCGCATTCACGGGAGTCCGGAGGGAGTCACGCCTGATGTGCTGATTGGCAAGAGTCGAAACGATCGGAGTGTATGCAACCACAATGCAGATGAGCGCGATGATGGCGCCGGCAATCCAGAGCAACGGCCGGAGCCGGCTCGCTCCAATGATCGCGCCCACGACCGCCGCCGGAACGTAAAGCACGAGGTCGGGACGCCGAAGGAGTTGCTGGACACCGAGCATGTAGGCGGCAACGGCGCAGAGAGTGGCCAGGATTGCTCCGGTGACCGCCTGATATACGATTCTCTTGTTTCGGTTTTCGTCGCTCACGCCGCTAAAACTAGCGGCAAGGATCCCTTATCGACCCGCTTCGGTGCGATCGATCCTCACTTGGTTGCCGGGAGCTGGGGGTCTTTGGCAGGTGAGGTGCTTCGATACCATTGGCCCGAGAGCAGCCGTCTGAGCGTCAGCACGATTCGGCGGACCAAGAGCATGAGCAGGACAAGCAGGAGCAGAGCCAGGGCCAAAGTGATATAGGGGTGTCGCCAGACGGCGATGCCGATCGAAGCGATCGTCGTAAGCTCCGCCAGATTCGCCATCGCATTGGTGATCGGCTCGGGGGACGCGTCTACCGCGTAGCGCAATCCCAGTTTGGTCCCGTGAGTCGTCGCGGCGAGTCCGCCGCCGAGGAGAACGGCGGGGAGTACCATTACCGGATCGAGATGGTACACCGTCGCGGCGGCAAGAACCGCGGCCGCCACCGGTCGAACTACGGTTTGCAGTGTCTCCCACACGCTGGCCAGCCCTGGCAAGAGCGTGAGCAGGAACTCGATCGCGTAGAGCGACCCCGCGAGCCCGATGATCCACGGATTTGCGACGACGTCGAGTCCCGCCGGCAAATGCCCGATCCATCCCTGTCTTTGCGCGAGCCCGAGGACCGCAATCGTCGCGGGCACGTTTATCCCCGCCGCGTAGGCGACGCCGAGTGCCTGGGCCAGGACTCCGAACGAATTCATGGCCGTTAAGCGGGCAGAGTTCGTGCCCGTTTAGCGCTCCGCTTGCTCCTACGCGTTCGGGTGATTTCCGCGTGCCCGTACATCTCGGCTTGGGTCGAGGCGGGGTATCCTCTTCGGCGCTACGCTCGCTTGGTCGGAGCCCCTAACTACGCTCCTTCGCTCCGCTCAGTCGCGGGTCTCCTCCTCGCGCTCGCTTTGGAAAGCGCCTACGAGGACACCCCGCCTCTCCTTGGAGAGGTTTGTAACTGCACGCGTCTCTGGCGCGACGCGGGCGCGCGACAGACTCTCGCGCCGGCACTCACGCTGCGGGAGGAATCGGGCTTGAGCGGCTCCGCCCACTCGCGATGCAAGAACAGGGAAGGAGAGAGGACGTCCTCGTAAGCAGCGTCTCGCGTAGCGAGAGACTCGCGCTAATTCCTCAGGGATCTATAAACGCCACACCGAGCCAGCGAGGCTCGATGCGTGTAAGCGAGTAGCTGCTGAAGAGGACGTCCTCCCGACTGACCGGGCGCAGCGATCTAGAACTACAACGGGCAGCGAAGAACAGAAGCCCGACTTACGGTCTCTTCGCTCGGGGGTGCGGAGCCGACTGCGCAGCGGCGATACGCTCGCCCGCGGTCTTGAGCGCTTCCTGCAGCACGACCGACTGCTCGGTGACGACCTGCTGCGCGGTGTTCACGAGGCCAGAAGCAACGTGAATCGCGGCGGCCTTGATCTCAGGGTCGTTGGCGATGCGGAGCGCCAACGCCTGCATCGCCGCGGCAAGATCATCCAGTGACTTCTGGAGCTCCGGCGACGCCTTGAACTTGAGCGAGTCGTCGACCTGGGCGTCTCGCTTGCCTGGTGTGGGAGTCTTGGAACCAGGCTGTTGCGACCGGGCGACTGGAGTAGCGGCCAGGCCGGCAATCAGAACAAAAAGAAGTGCAATGCGTTTCATTATTCGTGATCAGAAATTAGTGCGGGCAGTCAGACGTCCAGTGACTTGCATACACCACATTGGCAACAAGGGTTTCACACGAGAATATTCTATCCACAAATCAACAATTTTGTGGGAAGATTCTCTATGTCAGAATACGTTCAGGAACTGCGCCGCGCAATCGAAACATCGATCCCGGTGCTGGAGAAAATGAGCGATGAGGCGACTGGCGGACTATGTCGCGCACCTTCAACACCACCTCGATCAGATCATCAAGCCGGGCTGAATCTCAGGTTTACCTCAGAAGGGCCGGTGCCCGCCGTCAGTCCACCCAGTCGGCGATGAAAATATTCGTCTCGTGCGGGTTGGCATCGTGCCGGTTCGAGGCCCACACGATCTTCTTTCCATCCGGGCTGAACATTGGGAAACCATCGAACGTAGGTGCCGTCGTCACCTGCTCGAGGCCCGTTCCATCGGGCTTGATCAGAAAGAGATCGAAGTTGCCGAGCTTCGGATCCGTGTGATGGTTCGAGGAGAAAATGATTCTCTTGCCATCGGCGGTCCAGGAAGGCCCAAAGCTGGCGGCTCCCAAGTGGGTGATCTGCCGCTGGTTGCCTCCATCGGCATCCATTAGCCACAGATCCATCTTGTTTGGGCGCACCAGGCGCTGAGCCAGGAGATCGGTGTACGCCTTGAGCTCGGTCGGATTCGCCGGGTGATAGGCGCGATAGACAATCTGCTTTCCATCCGGCGACCACCACGGACCGCCGTCGTAGCCGACCTGGCGGGTCAGTTGCCGCAGTCCACTCCCGTCGACGTTCATGACGTAGATGTCGAGGTCACCGTCCTTCAACGAGGTGAAGACGATCTTGCGGCCGTCGGGCGAGAGCACTCCCTCGGCGGTGTAGACTCCAAACCGTGTGAGACGCTTTCTCCGGGATCCGTCTGCCCTGGCCGTGTAGATATCGAACGGATCCAGACGCCAGACGTACCCCTTCGACGCATCCGGTCTCGGCGGACAATCCTTCTCGAGAGCGTCGCTCGAGGCGAAGAGAATGCTCCGGTCGCCGTTCATGAAGTAGCCGCACGTCGTCTTCCCCGCCCCGTTCGAGATACGTTGGACCTTGGATCCGTCGACGTTCATGACGTACTGCTGGTCGCACATCCTTCCGTCGCGCGTGCTCTGGAAGATCAGGCGCTCTCCGTTGTGACTGAAATAGGCCTCTGCGTTCTCGCCCCCATTCGTCAGCTGTCGAACGTTGCGAAGGTGCGTCTCTCCGGCTTCGGCAGGGACGCTGATCGGAAGATTCTCGCTCTGAGCCGCAAGCGTAGACGCGACCGCAATGAGCGCGGATAGAATGGCGGGAATTCTCAATGGACGATGGCTGCAGATGAGTTAACGAGAATTTTACAGTGTAGCCGGACGCGATGAACGAAACTACCGGGGGTTCACATACCGTAGGAGTGGGCAAGGGCCTACAGGTCGTTCGCCGGCCTGGTGGTCCGAAGCCGAATGCCAACCATTTCTCCTTTCAAGCGGTCTAATCCGATTGCGATATGGGTAGACTCCCTGAGTCAAATAGAAACGAATTCCACCAGTAGGAGTTTCACATGCCCTTTCGACGGTCAGTCGCAGTCGGCCGCCCTGCTTTTGTTTCGGTTCTTCTCCTTGCCTCCGCTTTTCCCGCTTTCAGTCAGACCACGACACGCTCGCAGAATGACCCGCGCCCCGTAGCCAGGGCAGCGCTTCGTGAGGGCGAAGTCACGATTGACGGTCGGCTGGACGACGCGGCCTGGGCCAAAGCGACGCCCATCACCGAGCTCACCCAATCTTCGCCCGACGAAGGCAAGCCCCCCAGCCAGCGGACCGAGCTGCGGATTCTGTACGACGCCGGCGCGATCTATATCGGTGCGCGAATGTTCGACTCCCTCGGAGCAAAGGGAGTCCGTTCGGTCCTCGCCCGTCGGGATCAGGTGATGAACGGCGACAACAATATTACCTCGGACCACATCGCCTTCGTCTTCGACACTTTCCGGGACAAGAATAGCCGAACCTGGTTCGAGCTCAATCCGGACGGGGTGAAGGGAGATCACCAGAACGGTGATGCTTCCTACGATCCGGTCTGGGAGGGCGCCAGCAAGATAGATTCGCTTGGATGGACTGCGGAATTCCGCATCCCGTTTTCTCAGCTCCGATTCTCTCGCGACGCGGATCAGACGTGGGGCATGCAAATCTGGCGCACGATCGATCGGCGCAACGAGCAGGACATGTGGGCGTTCTGGCGCAACAACGAATACGGCGGGCCCGCGTATTTCGGTACTCTCGACGGCATTCGCGTCAGCGCCCAGCCTCGTCAGATGGAGATCGTGCCGTACGCGACCACGCGCAGCAAGCTGGAGCGGGCGCGCCCGGGCGATCCATACCACTCGAACACGGAGATGACCTATCGCGCGGGAGGCGATGTCAAGGTCAACCTCACGTCGAACCTCACGCTCGACGGGACGGTCAACCCTGACTTTGGCCAGGTCGAGGTCGATCCGGCGGTCGTGAATCTGTCCGTCTTCGAGACAACTTTCAACGAAAAGCGGCCGTTCTTCGTCTCGAACTCGCAGTATTTCTCGACGGGCGGCTTCAGCTGCTACTTCTGCAGCAATGTGTCCAGCTTGAGCCTGATATACACGCGGCGGATCGGCCGCTCTCCTCAGCTGGCCGGGCTGCTGTCTGGACAATCCGACTTCATGGATGCGTCTGACGCGACGACCATCCTGGGTGCGGGCAAGGTGACGGGTCGGACAAATAGCGGGATCACGGTGGGTGTCATGGACGCGGTAACCAACCGCGAGAAGGCGACGTTCCGTCCGATTGGAAGCACACTCGATGAGACAAGGGAGATAGAGCCCCTGACCAACTACTTTATCGGCCGGCTCCGGAAGGACTATCGCGCGGGTCAGACTCGAATCGGAACGATAACGACGATGGTCAACCGGGATCTTACCAACCCGGACGAGGTCGCGCGCCTCCGCTCCAACGCGCAGGCTGTCGGACTCGACCTCGATCATCACTGGTCAAGTAACGCGTATGCGTTGAACATCCAGAGCGCTCTCACGCACATCGGCGGCGATACCGCTGCCATTCGCCGGGCGCAAACCGCCAGCCCCAGGTATTTCCAGCGTCCGGGACGAACCGAGACAACCGATGGACTCTTCTCAACCGACTTCGATCCGACGCGCCGCAATCTCTACGGGTACGGGTTCTACGCCCGGCTCGCCAAGGAAACCGGCAACTGGCTCTGGGAGACGACGCAGAACTGGCGTAGCCCGGGTTTCGAGGCCAATGATCTCGGCGTCCTGAATCGGGCTGATTACAAGTGGATGATGGCGAACATTTTACGCCAGTGGACGACCCCGGGCAGCTGGTACCGAAACGCGGCGACGATTTTGGGGGTTCAGCAGCAGGTGAACTACGAAGGTGATCGCACAGACGTCGATTATCACGCCTGGGGTCAGGTCACGTTCAAGAATTACATCAACACCAGCCTTTTCACGATTCGTCACCCGAGCACCTACGACGAGCGTTTGACGCGCGGTGGACCGACGGTAATTCACTACGGCTACAACATGTACTCGTATTTCGCTGGCTCGGACTCCCGCAAGCGTTTCGTTGGGAATGCCCAGGTGCAGTACATCATGCCCGTCGACAACAGCGAAGGTGGCCGAGTCGCGTATTACCCCTCGCTGACCATCAAACCTTCTTCGCGGTTCTTGATCAACCTCGGGCCGTCGCTCGATCTCGACAACACCGCCCAGCAGTATGTCTACGAAGTGACCGATCCGAACGCGCCTCCCGGGTTCGGTGGTACCCGGTATGTGTTCGGCCGCCTGCGCCAGAAGACATTCTCTCTGGACACCCGAATCAACACCACCTTCACGCCGAATCTGACTCTCGAGCTATTCGCCCAGCCGTTCTTGTCGAGCGGGCATTACACCAGCTTCAAGGAATTCGCCGAGGTCAAGTCGCGCCGAATGAACTTCTTCGGCAGGGACAACGGCAGCTGGGTGCACACCAACACTGATCCGCAAACGGGCGCCATCACGTACACGATAGACCCCGACGGCGACGCCGGCGCCGCGGCTCCGTTCACTTTTGACAATCCTGATTTCAACTTCAGGTCGCTCCGGGGCACGAGCGTGCTGCGGTGGGAGTACCGTCCGGGCTCAACGCTCTATTTTGTGTGGACGCAGCAGCGGGAAGGGTTCGATCAGTTCGGCGATTTCAACTTCAGCCGAGACAGGTCGGCGCTGTTCCGGGATCGGCCGACCAACGTCTTTCAGGTGAAGGCTACCTACTGGATCGGAAGGTAGAAGGACTTTTTAGCGAGGCGTCGAAGCGCTTCTCGCCGGGACTCGGGCCGCGGAGACCTTGGTGGTAGCCACCTTCCGCGACTTGGCCGAGCGATGCGAGCGGCCTTTGTAGACGCCGCGCACCCAACGCGCGCGGACGCCGCGAACGTCGATATGGGCGAATTGACCGTTCCTGCCGGTATAAAGCCCAGTGCCACCAACGAGCTCCGGATAGCGGGCTTCGACCCGCTCGACAGCATCCAGGATCATCTTGACGTCGGCGAAGTTCACTTTCCGGTCGCCGTTCAGGTCCGACATCCTGCCGTTGCCAATCTGATCGATGAAGACGTCGGCGGCGTCGCCGAACTGGTGGCGGCTGTCGCGGGCGCTTCCTTCACCACGCACGGCCTGGTTATGGGCCGGAGTCCGGAATCCGGAGCGAATCCGCATCCCCTCGGCGTTCACGCCGTGGTCGTTCAGATCCTCGATGACCAGCTCGAGCTTATCGAGCAGCGGCTCACGCAGGACGACGTACTTGGGCCACACATTGTCCTGGCCATGTGACACGAAGTCACGCAGTCGGAAATGCTCGGAGACTCGGGTATCCTCGTTCTCCGGGGTGACTTCAATGAAGCCATCGGGGTTCCTGTAGGCTTCGGATCTGAGGCGACCCTTTTCCTGCGGCCAGTAGCCAAGGCGGTACCCGTTCAGCAACGCGCGAACTTTTTGCCCGAAGGAGCGCATGGTGAACACGGTTTCCGCGCCGGGGGTCGCTCCGCCCTGAATGGAAGCACTCGCCATCTGGGCGCCGGGGAGTGAAGCCAGCGAGATCCAGTCTTCAGGCATGACGAACCGCGCGAACACCTTGCCGCTTAGGCCGGTGCCTTTTTCGCCCGAGGGAGCAACAGCCGGCTTTTCTGCCTTGGCGTCGCTGTCGGCGACTGCTACTGCGCCGGAACTGGCAAGGCCGCCAGGTATGGAGTCGAGCTGACTCGCGACAGCACTCGAGCTGTTCCGGGCCGCGTGCGCGCCCAATTGGGCGCTTGCCGTGGCCGGAAGGATGACAGTCGCTAACGCTATAAAGGTCGTTACGACTGAGCTGAGTCTGAAGCGAGTTTCGTTCATTAAGGCTCCTCTTCGGTAGCTCGACTGACATTGCTTCGCTTGCGCGCTGCTTTAGTCTCGTGGCTTTGCGTCGCCGCCTTTAGGCGGGTTTGCCGGTTGTCGGAGGCGCCCAGAACTGCTCGTTGGGCGCAACAATTAACGCCCGTTACTGCTCAGCTGGGCGTTAACAATAAAATGACTAGCTGGACCACCAAAATGTAACTGCTGAGCTTCATCTCCCCTGCTACGTTACTTTAAGCAGATCCTGGATCATCCTGTGGCGATTGGACTTACGACTCACCTCATGAAGTAGCAAATCGGCTTTGCCGCAGGTGCTGTTGAGCACGCCCCAAGGTACCGACGCGCACACTTCTGCGCCATGGAAAACATATGTGTGATTCTGAAAGGTGGATCGGGAGAGCCAGGGTGGTCGCGACTACTCCGCGACGCAGCTTCTCTACTTCGCCGACTTCGGATTGCCAGCCGACTTGAGATTGCTGGCCGATCTGAGATTGCTGGCTGCCTTGAGGGTAGCGGTTTTCGCGGCAGGCTCGCGCCCCCCGACTTGGGTCACATACTCGCCAGTGACATCTGAGCCGCGGACCACCCCGGAGAGCGTCTGCTCGCCCGTCTTCGACCCGAGCTTCCAGGTGAGGGCGGCTCGGCCGCGGGCATCGCTGACGGCCCGGCTGGGGGTCACGGTTCCGGACTTCACAGAGAAGTTCACCCGCGCCTCGGGAACCGGATTCCCGTAAACGTCGGTCACCAGCGCGAAGAGTTTTTTGATCTTTACGGACTCCTTCGAGCGCTTCTCTCCCGGCATGTCGTCGAACGCCAGATTCGCCGGCGCAGCCGGGGTCGCGTGGGCGGCGATCTTGAGGAGCTTCTTGAGGCCCTCTAGATGCACGGCCAGAGTATAGTCCCCTACCGAATGACCCATCGTCCAGCGCGTCCGAGCGGTCCCGGTCGAGTCTGTAACGAGGGCGCTGTCCGAGAGAGTCCCGCCGGACGGTGCGAGGGACAGGGCCGCCCCGACAACACTGGCCCCATTCGCATCGACCACCCGTACCACTATCGAGCGCGGCAGCTGTGCACCGGCCGCCGCCCGCTGGCCGTCTCCGCTCACTACCACGATCGCGCTGGCTGCGCCTGCCAGCGCATCCGCGTCGATCGTAACCGGCGGAACTCCCAGCGCGGATCCTCCTCCTACCTGCGCCCGGAGACGCTGCATCCCGGTCTTCTTCGAAAGAGTCCAGCGGGCACTCGCGACCCCCAGCGAGTCCGTGCGCGCCGAAATCGATTCAACAGACCCTCCGTCGACAGCCGTCCAACGGACTGGCACATCGGCGAGCACCCGGCCCGCTGAATCGGTCACCCGAATCGCGACAGTATCGGGGAGCAGGTCACCCGCCTGTCCGCTCACCCGATCGACCAGCGACACCACCCGTGTGTTGCTCGGCACCGGATCCGCCTCGGCGAGTACGGCCAGAGAGCTGTCGACATTCTCGACGCTCGCAAACAGTGTCTGCCGGCCAGGATAGGAGCCGAGGGTCCAGGTGGCGCGGGCGCGGCCATCGGCGTCGGTTATTGCCGACGCAGGATCGATCTGGCCCTGACCGTCGGTTAGCCTGAAGGTGACTTTCTTGCCCGACGCGGGACCCCCTCTCCGATTCGTGGCGCGAACGACTACCGCCTGTGGCAGCGTCTTGCCCGCCAGCGCTCGCTGATTGATTCCCGCCACCAAGGCGATGGCCGTCGCAGGGGTCACCACTGATACGCCGGTCCTTCCGGACACCCCGTCGATCTTGGCGCCGATCATGGTTCGACCGGCGGAGCGGCCTGTGAGCAGTCCGCTGCTGTCGAGGGCCGCCACGCTGTTGTCATCGATATGCCACGTTGGCGTCAGCCCCGCGATCGCATAGCCGCGAGCGTCCGTCGCGTGAGCTCGCAGTTGCAGCTCCGCGCCTTCGGGCAGCACGATCAGGCTGTCGCCATTGGCTCGCCCGACTTCCACGTTTGCCACTTTCTGCCGGACGACGATCGTAGAATGCGTCACGAGCCTGCCGACCACCACGCTGACCATCGTCTTTCCGGGGCCGCGGGCAATGACCGACCCATCGGGCTGAACGGTCGCTATGCTCGAGTCCCCCGTGGTCCACACCGGCCGGGCACCGACCAGGATGCTTCCGTTCTTGTCCGTCACAGTCGCCGCGTAGTGCACGGTGTCGCTGATCGCCAACGCAGTGTCGATCGCTGGCCGCAGGCCGACCCAGGCCGCGCCCATGTTACCGAGCGCCTGGTGGGATTCCGAGGAGCCGATGACCCCGTACGAGTAGAGCGCGGTGAAAATCGAGACGAGCGCGGCACCCGACGAGGCTGCAACGGTAACGAGCTTCCCAGCGTGCTTGAACCACTGGCCTTTTTTCGCGGCGGCGAGAGTCTGAGGCATCAGCTAATGGACTGCAATCAGCCGAGTGCCGTCACGCTTTTTTCGAACAGTTCCATGGAATGTCAGATCATGGACGGTAAGCCGCAACGTCAAGCTTGCCGCTCGACCCAAAAATTGGGTGTAAGTGAAGCTGCAGCAGCGGTTTTCGTACAGAGGATGTGACGCAATCTTTGTGATGATCGGAACTCGACCAACGATGGACCCTTCTCGGTATCCACACGGTCTGAGTACTCGTCTCTCTCGTTGCAGCCCGGATTGCCACTCCAAGCCAAACCACTTTAAGCGCAGATCGAGGGGATTGAACTGTGATTGCTCGAAAAGCGAAGAAGATGCTGGAGTTGTGTGTCGCGGCCGTGATCAAGCGGCTGCTGCGGCGGGAAAGACAGGCGGGCAGCGAGGTCAAGCCGCATCCCCCAACGAGCGCTCGTATCCGGGCCTACACGGCGCTCACCATGAAAGAGCGGTACGGCGAGCACGGACCGTGACCGTTCGCTGATAGCACGGTGCGCTCACGCCGCCAGCATATGATTCACGGGGCCATCCGGGCTGGTCGCCGCACCATACGCTCTTCGCGGCGGGTGAGCCAGAGAAAGCCGTTGGGAGGCGAAATACCGGTAACCGGCTGTAAAAACGCAAACGGATAGTCACCTGACTCTGTCGCCATCTACGTCATGCGACGTATAGAGTAGGCTCGGCCGATGCTCGATACTCCGCATAGTTGATCGCAGACCCTTGCGAGGAGAATGAATGCGGACGTCATCCCCCGGTGTTGACGTATTGGGGTGTCCGGTCATACCTAGTGGCACACAGCTGCTGGAAGAATTTGCTGCTCTGCCATCCAAGGCTGCGACCCCCCAACCACGAGGTGGCTGATGTCCGCTTCCCTGCTCCGGCGCCTGTTCATCGTTCTGGATCTAACGCTTCTCGCAGCTCCCGCGGCCGCACAATCTGCCTCAATCACCGGACGAGTAACCGCTGCTGCCGGCGGCCGGCCGATCGCCGGCGCAAGGGTGGAGGCGAGGGTCTCCGGCGCGTTAGCCGGGAGTGCGACGAGCGACGACACCGGGAAGTTTAGGATCGTGAACCTCGGCGAAGGCTCATACTCGGTCACGGTCACCCGGATCGGCTTCCAGTTGCAGCGCATCGACGGTGTTCAGGTCGGAACGGGCATCGTCACGACTGACGTGACAATGTCTCCCGTCCCCTCGCAGCTCGAGCAAGTCGTGACGACTGCTTCGCGCGCCCCGGAAAAGGTCCTCGACGCTCCAGCTTCCGTCTCCGTGGTGAACGAAAAGGAAATCAACGAGCGCCCATCGATTACGGTGACGGACCATATCGCGACACTTCCAGGCATCGACGTAGCACGAGGCGGATTGATGCAGGCCAACGTCGTCGCTCGAGGATTCAACAATATCTTCTCGGGAGCGATGCTCACCCTGACCGACAACAGGTTCGCCTATGTGCCGTCGCTCCGAGTCAACATTCCCTATCTTATTCCAACGAACAACGAGGACATCGAGCGGATCGAGGTCGTGCTCGGCCCGGGCGCAGCGCTTTATGGACCGAACGCCGCCGGCGGCGTGCTTCACCTCATCACGAAGTCTCCGCTGACCTCGCAGGCAACAACTCTCACCATCGATGGCGGTGAGCGCGACGTTTTCCGCGGGGCGGTCCGCAAGGCGGGCGCAGTCGGCGAAAGGTTCGGTTACAAGCTCTCCTACGATTCCTTCCGGGGCAACGACTGGCGACCCACCCAGCGAGACATGGCCGAACTGGTTCCTCGTGACTTCCGCCTTCGCCGGCAGGGAGGCGAGGCGCGCGTTGACTTCCGCCCGAGCGCGAGAAGCGAGATCACTGCCTCGTACGGGCGTGCCGTCGCCGGCAACGCCGTGGAGCCTACTGGCCTCGGGCCCGCACAGGTTCGTGACTGGACGTTCAGCACTTATCAGCTCCGCGGTCGCAGCGGTCACCTGTTCGCACAGGCTTTCGTGAATACGAGTGACGCCGGAAACACGTTCCTCCTCCGGACGCTCCAACCGATCATCGACAAGTCCACGCAGTTTGTCGGTCAGGTTCAGAACGGGTTCGATCTGGGATTGCGGCAAAGCTTCATCTACGGACTCGACTATCAGCACACCATTCCCAAGACCGGCGGTTCGATCAACGGTCGCAACGAAAACGACGACGACATCACCGAAGTGGGTGGATACCTGCACTCAGTCACTCGCCTCGCTCCCAAGCTGGAGCTCGTGTCGGCAGTACGGCTGGACGACCACAGCCGGTTGGAGAAGAAGGTGTTTTCGCCCCGCGTTGCGCTCGTTTTCAAACCGACTGAATACCAGAACCTCCGCGCGACTTTCAACCGTGCGTTCTCGACGCCGAGTACGAACAACCTTTTCCTCGATCTCCTCGCCGGACGCATTCCAACCACAGGCACGCAGCTCTTCGGCGTGCGCGCGCTGGGCGTTCCGGCCTCGGGGTTTATATTCAAGCGAGATTGTACGGGCGGTCTCAATTCGCTGTGCATGCGCGTACCGACGGCGTTCGGGGGCACCGGCAGCCAGATTCCCGCCGCCGCCGCTCTGCTCTACAGGGCGGCGGTTGCCGCAGCGTCGGCGAGGCTCGTAGCCGGCGGAGTCCCGGCCAACCTGGTGACCTATATGGCGGGTCTGCAGCCGACCCCGGCACAGGTTTCGACGCAGCTTCGAATTCTCAACACCGCCAATGGATCGTTCGTGGACGTCGCCCCGACTGATCTCCGCGACGTAACACCAATACTTGCCACGACCAACAGCACATTCGAGCTTGGGTACAGGGCCGATATCGCCAAGAGGGTGCGGTTCTCGTTCGATTACTGGCACGATCAGAAGCGCAACTTCGTTGGACCGCTAATTGTCGAGACTCCGAACGTCTTCCTCGACCGGGCGACACTGCAAGCGTATCTCACCGCGGAGCTAACTCCAGTCGCCGGTGCCGCGACGGCGGCGGCGGTCGCGGCCAGCGTAGCACCGGCTCTCGCGGGAATCTCGGGAAGCTCCGCTGTGACTGGAGTTCCTCTCGGCGTCGTGAATTTCGACCATCCCTTGTCGGGCGCGTCCGATGTCATCGTGACGTACCGGAACTTCGGAAAGCTCACCGTGTGGGGAACCGACGTCGGCGCCGAGTGGCTTCTCGCTGACCGCTTTTCGCTCGCGGGGACGATGTCTCACGTGAACAAGGATTTCTTCCCACGGTCGGAAATTGGCGGCGTCCAGGACATCTCCCTCAATGCTCCCCGCAGCAAGGCCAGCATCACCGGGCGATTCAACGACGACCCGAGAGGACTGAACGCCGAGCTGCGCTTCAGGCGAGTCGCGTCATTTCCCGTTTACTCGTTCATCAACGGGACCATCGAGCGTTACCAGCTGCTCGACGCCGGGTTCTCCTTCCGGCCGGCAATCCTGAAAGGCGGATTGTGGGCGCTGAACGCCACGAATCTTCTTAACAAGAAGCACACTGAGTTCGTCGGCGGCGGAGAGATTGGCCGGCTCGTGATGACGCGAATGCAGGTCTCTTTCTAGCCGCGGTTCTTGCACAGCAAACGGGTGCGACAATCTCGCGTCCCGTTTGCGCTGGATGACATTCTCTTGAACGTTCTCCTCGACCTTGACCGGAGCCCGGTGATCGCGCACCGCGGCGGAAGGGCGCGTGCGCCGGAGAATACCCTCGAGGCGATGCGGCTCGCCATTGCCGACGGCGCCGATGGGCTGGAATTCGACGTGAGACTATCCGCGGACGGCGAAGTCGTGGTGATTCACGACCCGAGGGTCGATCGCACGACCGACGGAACCGGCGCGGTCGAGCGGATGACGATCGCTAAACTGAGATCGCTCGACGCGGGATTCCGGTTCAGCGCTCGGCCAGTGGATCGTGCGACCACGATCAAAGCTCGCATACCGACGCTCGAAGAAGTGCTTCGGGGTTTTCCCGCAATTCCGCTTCTCATAGAGATCAAAGATCCACTCGCCGCCACAGCGACGCGCCGGCTGATAGAGAAGCACGGGGCCGAGGACCGGTGTCTGGTCGATTCGTTCAGCTCGACAGCGCTGAAGGTTTTTCGCGAATCGCGCATCGCACGCGGCACTGGCCGGAGTGAAATAGTCAAACTACTGGCGAGGTCGTTGAGGGGAGCGCCGTCCCCCGTGCCCGGCGATGTGAGCGCGCTGTCCATCCCGCGGACGTACTACGGTTTGCCTCTACCCATCCGATACCTTGCCGGAATAATGCGATCGGCGCGCAAGCCGACTCACATCTGGACAGTGAATCACCCCGACGAAGCGCGCGAGATGTGGGGGCTCGGAGCCAGCGGAATTATCACCGATGACGTGCCGGTGATCCTCGCGGCGCGGTCCACATAGATCGGGCGAAGCGCGGACGACAGAACGGATTCCATCGCACGCCCGATAGCAGCTTCTCAACGGACGGGGTGGGATTCGAACCCACGGTACGCTATTAACGTACACACACTTTCCAGGCGTGCGCCTTAAACCACTCGGCCACCCGTCCTCACATCGTTTGTCGGCGCGAAAAAGCAGTTACGCGCAAAGAGCGGCCGCGCGAACCACCAGCAACGGACAGGGAGAGATTCGAACTCTCGATACCGGGTTCACCGGTATGCCGGTTTTCGAGACCGGTGCCTTCAACCACTCGGCCACCTGTCCTGCAGCCACGCAAGCTATTGGGCGAGAGAGGCTTGTTCAACCCGCGCCAGTAAGAAGCGAGCGGCTACTGATCCGCAGGCAAATCGCGCTGGCTGCGGAAGAAATCTCCCAGTAGCTGCGCGCATTCTTCCGCGAGCACGCCAGCTCGTACCTCGGGCCGGTGATTGAGACGCGGGTGCCGGAGGAGGTCGCCAACCGAGCCTGCCATTCCCGCCTTCTCGTCCCAGGCGCCGAACACCACCCGCTTCAGGCGCGACAACACGATCGCACCCGCGCACATCGCGCATGGCTCGAGCGTGATGTAGAGGGTGCAGTCATCGAGCCGCCAGCGATCGAGCTTGGACGACGCCTCCCGGATCGCCAGCACCTCGGCGTGTGCGGTAGGATCCTGATCGCGCACCGTGCGATTGCTCGCCGCCGCGATGATCGTCCCATCGCGAACCACGACGGCGCCAATCGGAACCTCATTGCGCTTCGCAGCGTCTCGCGCAAGATCGAGCGCGTTTCGAATGTATTGCTCGTCCGCAGCGAGAGATTGCGTGCCGACTCCGAGCGGCGGCGCGCCCGGTGTGCTATCGGCCCGCAAGCGCCGGCTCGCTCGACTTTCTGAAGACCAGCTCGCCCTTGGGATCGCGATCTACGACAATGTGATCGCCTTCGCCAAACTTGCCTTCGAGAACCGAGAGCGCCAGCGGATTCTGGAGGAGACGTTGAATCGCTCTCTTGAGGGGACGTGCTCCGAACGCGGGATCGTAACCCTCGGTAGCGAGAATCTCGCGCGCTTCGGGCGTCAGCTCCAGCGTCAGTTTCCGGTCGGCCAGGAGCTGCTCCAGCTTCTTGAGCTGCAGGTCGATAATGTGCTCGATCTCGGCTTTGCCGAGCGGGCGGAAGATGATGATGTCGTCGACGCGATTGAGGAACTCGGGGCGGAAGTGCTGCCGGAGTGCGTTCGTCACCTGCGCTTCGATAACGGCCCTGTCGTCCCCGGTGTGCTCGAGGATGTAGGTGCTGCCGATGTTCGAGGTCATGATGATGACGGTGTTCCGGAAATCGACGGTGCGCCCCTGGGAATCGGTGAGCCGTCCGTCGTCGAGAATCTGGAGCAGGATGTTGAACACGTCGGGATGCGCCTTCTCGATCTCATCGAAGAGCACCACTGAGTAAGGCCGGCGCCGAACGGCTTCGGTAAGCTGGCCTCCTTCCTCGAATCCAACGTAGCCCGGAGGAGCGCCAATCAGACGCGCTACGGCGTGCTTCTCCATGTACTCCGACATGTCGATGCGGACCATCGCATGCTCGTTGTCGAACAGGAACTCGGCGAGGGCTCGAGCGGTCTCGGTTTTCCCGACACCTGTCGGGCCGAGGAAAATGAAGGAGCCGATCGGACGGTTGGGATCCTGAAGCCCGGCGCGTGAGCGACGCACAGCGTTCGCCACCGCGCGAACCGCTTCGTCCTGTCCGATGACGCGGGTTGCGAGGACCTGCTCGAGGCGCGTAAGTCGTTCGCGCTCGGCTTCCATCATCCTCGATACCGGTATTCCGGTCCAGCGAGAGACAATCTCGGCAACATCTTCCGCGGTGACCTCTTCCTTCAGGAATCGCGCTCCGCCTTCCTGTCTGCTCGCCAGCTTCCGCTCCGATTCCTGGAGCTGTTTCTCAAGCTGAGGTATTTGGCCGTAGGAAATTTCGGCTGCCTTTTGCAGATCTCCGCGGCGTGTCGCCAATTCGGCTTCGGTCCGCGCTTGTTCGATCTGCTGCTTGATCTTGGCGACGCTGCCAAGAACCTCTTTCTCCTGTTGCCACTGGGCTCTCATGGCCGAGGCTCTTTCCTTCAGCTCGGCGAGCTCGCGCTCGAGATTCTTCAGCCTTTCGCGGGAGGCTTTGTCTTTTTCCTTCTGGAGAGCCTGCCGCTCGATCTCGAGTTGAGTGATTCGGCGCTCAACCTCGTCGATCTCCTGCGGGACCGAGTCAATTTCGATCCGGAGTCGCGACGCGGCCTCGTCGACGAGATCGATCGCCTTGTCCGGCAGGAAGCGATCACCGATGTAGCGATTCGAAAGTGTGGCGGCAGCGACGATTGCCCCGTCCGTGATGCGAACGCCGTGGTGGGTTTCGTACCGCTCCTTGAGTCCGCGTAGAATCGCGATCGTGCTTTCTACGCTCGGCTCGCCGACATACACGGGCTGAAAACGGCGCTCGAGCGCTGCGTCCTTCTCGATGTTCTTCCGGTATTCGTCGAGCGTCGTTGCGCCCACCACACGAAGCTCTCCCCTAGCGAGCGCGGGCTTCAGCATGTTCCCGGCATCCATCGAACCTTCCGCTTTGCCGGCTCCGACGAGCGTATGCATCTCGTCGATGAACATGACGAACTGGCCCTCGCCTTCGGTGACTTCCTTGAGCACGGCCTTGAGGCGCTCCTCGAATTCACCGCGAAACTTGGCGCCGGCGATCAGCGCGCCGAGGTCTAGTGCGACGAGTCGCTTGTTCTTGAGGCTCTCGGGCACATCACCGTTGGCGATTCGCTGCGCCAATCCCTCGGCGATCGCCGTCTTACCAACTCCAGGCTCACCGATAAGAACCGGGTTGTTCTTGGTGCGACGTGAGAGTATCTGGATCACGCGCCGAATCTCCTCGTCTCGACCGATGACGGGATCGAGTTTGCCCTTGCGGGCAGCGTCGGTGAGATCGCGGGTATAGCGCTGGAGCGCCTGGTACTGATTCTCCGGATTCTGATCCGTCACGCGGTGCGATCCACGCACGTTCTCCAGCGCTTCGAGCAAGGCGTCGTGCGTCGCCCCGACACCGGTGAGAAG
>Ga0193723_1000011_pt1 | contig 46577 bp, 32 predicted proteins | sample H2m2metaG_FD_143042 | JGI IMG/M metagenome (GOLD analysis project Ga0193723, IMG submission 143042) | Soil microbial communities from a riparian zone of the East river system, Colorado, United States - H2m2 | ecosystem: Environmental > Terrestrial > Soil > Riparian zone | place: USA: East River...
AGGTGAACGTGGGTTGCACCGAGTCGGTCACGGCGCCCGCGGGATCGCTCAACGACGTGAGCGTGGCCCAGGCGGGCACGGCGATGGGGCCAACGATTCCAGAGCTCGCCTTGTCGCCCGTAGCCGCGGTCGCGTCCACGCGCCAGAACAGAGGTGCGCCCGGCTTGAGGACTCGCCGCAGGTCGTATGTCTCGACGTCCGCGAGTGTCGTGTCGACGAGCGGCGTCGCGAGCGCCGAATCGCGACTGATCCTCAGCCGGTAGGCGACCGGCGTCGCGAACGGCGGGACGGTGCCCGCCGTCCAAGTGAAGGTGGGGGTGATCGAGGCGAGTGGTCCGGTCAGGGGCGCGAGCGTTGCGAGGCCGGTGGGGAACACGGACGCGCTGGCGACGTCGGGCCGGCCCCACCCCCGCAACGAGTCCGGCGCGAGGCGATTCGAGCCCGCGGCGCGGAACGCAGCGCGCAGCCGCATCGGCGCGAGCGTCGGGTGCAGCTGCTTGACGAGCGCAGCGCTCGCCGCCAGGAGCGGCGTGGCGAACGAGGTGCCGCTCTCGCGGGCTAGCGCGCCCACGCCCACCAACACGCATACGTCCACGCCGGGTGCGGTGAAGTCGGGTTTCATGCGCCCGTCGGCCGTGGGCCCTCGTGACGAGAAGGGCGCGACTGCTCCCAACGAGTCCTCGGCGCCCACGGCCAGTACCGAATCGCCGTCCGCGGGGGTCCAGAGGGACCGGAACGCCGGTCCCGCGTTGCCGGCCACGGTGACGACGAGGATGCCGCGTCGCGCCGCGCTGTCGGCGGCGACCGTCGTGACGGCCACGTCGCCGTTCAGGTCGGCGGGCGAGTAGGGGCGCACGCCATTATCGAACGCGAGATAGCCGAGACTCGACGATATGATGTCGACGCCGATCGAGTCGGCCCACTCCAGCGCCGCAACATAGTTGTCCTCCTCGACGCGCGTCTCGGAGCGGATGTCTTCGGTCTTGGCGAGCAGATAGCTCGCGCCGCGCGCGACGCCGCGCAGCCGGCCGGGGACGTCCGCGGCGAAGAGCGACCAGGTGGCGGTACCGTGAAACTGGGCGCCGGCCACGTCCAGCGAGTCGTCGCGAACGACCGAGTCGCCGAACACGAAATCGTGCTGCGCGGTGATCGAAACGCCCGAGAAGGCGGGATTCTGCGTGTCGAAGCCGGTGTCGAGAATCCCGATGCGAACGCCCGTCGCGTCCACGCCGGCATCGGCGAGGGGCCGGAGGTGGAGCTGGCGATAGGGCATCTCGGAGGGTCCGTACACCGGGTCACCGGCGGCGTCGCACGGAGCGCCCGGTGCCGCGCCCGACGGCGCCGGCGCGAGGCGCGCGGGATCGGGCCGGCCCGGCGCCAGCCGGAAGCGGCCCAGCGGCTGGATGCGGCGCAGGTCGCCGTCCTGGGCCAGGACTCGGAGCACGGCGGTGGGGGCGTCCACGCTGACGGCGTGGAGCCAGCGGCTGCGCACGCGGACGCGTGCTCCGAGGCCGGCGGCGCGGGCCGCCGACTTGGCGAGCGCGACTCGGGGCCGAGCGAAGAGCCACACCGAGATCGTCGTGTCTCGCGACCACACGCGGGCGAGGGGTGGAGATATTGCGGGCCGCTGCGCCGACAGGCTCGCGGGCACGAGCGCGAGCCACAGCAACCGGCGCACGGCGTCTACACCGGTTCCATCTGGCCGAGCCGCACCCCGACGATCGTAGAGACCCCGGGTTCCTGCATCGTCACCCCGTAGACCGCGTCGGCCGCTTGCATCGTGCGCGGGTTGTGCGTGATCACGATGAACTGCGTCTGGTCCTTGAACTCCGCGAGCAGCCGGACGAAGCGGCCGACGTTGGAATCGTCGAGCGGGGCGTCCACCTCGTCGAGCAGGCAGAACGGGCTGGGTTTCGTCAGGAAGATGGCGAAGAGCAGGGACACGGCGACCAGCGTGCGCTCACCGGACGACAGCAGGTGGATGCGCTGGGTGCGCTTGCCGCGGGGGGCGGCATGAATCTCGATCTCGCTCTCGAGCGGCTCGTCTTCGTTGGCGAGCCGCACGTCGCACTCGCCGCCGCCGAACAGTGTCTGGAACACGGAGCGGAAGTTGTCCCGCACCTTTCCAAACGACTCCAGGAACAAGGCCTTGGCCGTTTGGTCGATTTCGCGTGCCGCCTGCTGCAGCGAGTTCCGCGCCGCCACGAGGTCATCGCGCTGCGTCATCAAGAACTCGACGCGTTTCACTTCCTCGGCGTGCTCCTCGACGGCGAGCGCATTGACGGGACCCACGGCGTCGATCTGGCCGCGCAGCCGGTCGTTTTCCTCGCGCAACCATTCGATGTCGCCCGACACCTCGGGGGCTTCGGCCAGCAGGCGATCGAGCGGCTTGCGCCACTCCGTCTCGACCCGCTCGACGAGCCCGCGGCGGCGTCCTTCGATCTCCGTGCGCTCGAGCTGGAGTCGATGCTGCTCGTCGCCCAGCGTGTCCAGCGCCTTCCGGGCCTGGTCGAGCGCCCCCTCCCCCTGCGCCAGGTCCGCCTCCGCGAGGCCGACGTGGGCCTCCGCTTCTTTGGCGGCCGCCTCCAGCTCCACCAGGGCGAGACGGCGCTCCTGGAGTGCGTCCTGCCATTGGGCGCGCTGCGTCGTGAGCGATGCGCTATCGCGCTCGATGCGGGTGATCTCCTCGGCCCGGGCGGCCGCCTGTTGGCGCGACTCGCCGGATTCGGCGGCGGCCCGATCGGCGCGCTCGCGCGCCGCGGTCAACCGTGCCTCCACCTGCGCCGCCTCCACCTGCCACCGGACCCGCTGCTCGCGCGCGGCCTCTTGCTGTGCTTCCAGGTCTTCAAGCCCGGCGCGCTGGGCACCGAGCTGCTCGTCGGCCCGCAGTCGCTCCACCTCGCGCTCCTGAAGCTCGGCATGCAGCGTGCCGAGGCGACCCTCGACTTCGGCGAGCCGGCGCGTGAGCCGCTCGACTTGCGCCGCGGCCTCTTCGGCCTGGCGGCGAGCGTGAACGACGGCGCGCTCGGCCTCGCCCTTCTCGGCACCCACCTCGAGCTCGGCGTGACGCGCGCCTTCCGCCGCGCGACCCGCCTCGGCGAATGCGGCTTCCGCCGCCGTCAACTCCTTCACCGTGGCTTCGAGCGTCGCGGCCGCACGGCCGCGCGCGGCCTCCGCGTCCCGTACCTCCTGCTCGAGCGTCTCGAGCTCCGCGCGACGCTGCAGCGGTCCGCTGCCTCCGGCTGCCCCAGCGCCGGCGCCCCCGTCGAGGAACACCGCGCCGTTGGCGCGGCGGACCGCGCGGCCCTCGCCGCCCGCCAGGACTTCGTGGCCCGCGAGGAGCGCTCGCACCCACGCAGCCGCCGGGCCGTCCACCCGCAGCTCGTCCTGCAACGGGTGCCCGTCAGCGGCGAGCCGAGGCCCGGGCACGCAGGGAAGGAGCACGAGGGGCCCCGGCTGCACCTCGGCGTGCCACGCGCGAATCGCGTCGATCGCCGACGCGTCGCGTACGAGCACGGCGTGCAGCCATTCCCCCAGCAGGCGTTCCGCCAGCTCGGCGTCGCGGCGGCTGGTGCGGACGAAGTCGGCCAGCGGGCCGACCACCGCGTACCCGAAGCGATCCTTGGCCTTGAGCAGCGCTTGTGCCGCCGGGGCGAGGCCCACGCGCTCGCGATCGAGCTCGGCGAGCGCGTCGCGCCGTACCGTGAGCTGGGTCAGCGCCGTTTCGGTCTGGCGGCGCGCCGAGCGCGCCCGCATCTCCTGTTCCTGGAGCGTGGCGACGTGGCGCCGCGCTTGCTGCAGCGCCTCGACCGCGCGCACCGCCGCCTGCGCCTCGCGCGCGGCGCGCTGCGCCGCGCCGTCGGCATCGCGGGCCGCCGTCTGCGCCGCGCCCTCACGGGTTTTGCGTTCACCCGCGGCGCGCGCCAGCTGCTCGCGCAGCTCGGCACCTTCGCGTTCCAGCGCCGCCCGCTCGCCCTCGAGCGCGCGCGCCGCCTCGGCGCGACGCTGCAAGGCCTCCTCGAGGTCGCGGACCGCGGCGCGCTGCGCCGTGAGCCGGCCGCGTACTTCCTCTTCGCGCCCCGCGCGCGCCCCCAGCTCGCCCTGCACGGCCGCGAGATCTCGCTCGGCCGCGGCGCACTCGGTCGCCGCCGCCTCACGCTCCCGCTCCGCCTGCGCAGCGCGTCGTTCGCCCTGCGCCCGCTCCTCGGCCGCCGTCTGTCGCCGCTGGCCCGCGTTCCCGAGCCGCTCCGCCGCCAGCGCCAGATCGCTCTCCAGCCGGCCGACCTCGAGCTTCGCATCGGCGAGGCGGCGCTCCACTTCGGTGCGCCGCGCCTCGGCGGTGTGCCGCCCCTGCACGCGCGTCTCTCGCTCGCGCTCGGCGTCCGCCAGGCGCGCGCGCGCCGCCGGCAATGCTTCCGCCAGCTCGCGGGCCCGCACCCCCAGGGCGCCAAGGGCCAGATCGAAATCCTCGATCTCGCGCCGCACCAGTGTTAGGGCAACGCCGAACCGCTCTTCGACCATCTTGCCGTAGCGTTCGGCCCGGCCGCGCTGGCGCGCGAGGCTGCGCACCTGCGTCTGCACCTCGCTGATCAGGTCCTCGAGCCGTGCCAGATCGGCCGCGGTTTCCTCGAGACGGCGCTCGGTGCTCTTCTTGCGGTCGCGGTACAGCCCGATGCCGGCGGCTTCCTCGAACAGCGCGCGCCGCTCCTCCGCCTTCTCCGAGAGCAGCGCTTCGATCATCTTCGCTTCCATGACGACGGCGGCGTCCGCGCCCAGCCCTGTACCGCGCAGCAGATCTTGGATGTCCCGCAGCCGCACCGGCGAGCGATTCAGCAGGTACTCGCTCTGGCCCGAGCGCGACAACCGCCGGGTTACGACGACCTCCTGATACGCGAGCGGCAGCGTGCCGTCGGAGTTGTCGAACACCAGCGAGACTTCAGCGACGTTCACGGGCCGGCGCCCCGTCGAGCCCTGGAAGATCACGTCTTCCATCTTGCCGCCGCGGAGCAGGCGCGGCGACTGCTCGCCCAGCACCCAGCGGACGGCGTCGGAGATGTTCGATTTACCGCAGCCGTTCGGGCCCACGATGGCGGTCACGCCGGGCTCGTAGGGCAGCTCCACCGTCCCCGCGAACGACTTGAAGCCCGACAGTTCCAGCCGGCTCAATCTCATTGTGCAGTCCCCACACGTGGGAGAAGGGTGGCGCGCACGCCGGCGCGCGTCAGCTTGGCTTCGATGAAAGCGGCCTGCTCGGGCGACTCAAAGGCGCCAATCAGCACGCGGTTGCGCCACCGGACGGCCGGGAGCCCCCGGCGCCGCAGCGCCGCGAGCGAGGTGTCCGTCGTCGACACGAACGAATAGGGAGCGCGCAGCAGGTCTCCGATGCCGCGGGCCATCGTGCCCTCGTGCCACAGCTTCTCGCGCGCCGCCGCCGCCGCCTCTCGGGTCGCATACGAGCCGGCGAACACGCGGTACCAGACGGTGCCGGCGCCGCCCTGCTGCACCGGGCTCACCAGAGCGGCGACGCCGTTCTCATTGGCCAATCGATCGGCGTGGGCCAGTGCCTTGGCGGCGGTCCCGTACGCGGCGAGCTGAATCGTCCAGGGGAGCGTGTCGACGTGGACGATCGGTGCGGCTTGTGGCGGTGGGGGTGGTGCGGGCGTTGGCTCGGATGGAGTCCGCAGTAGCTCGGTGGCTGGTGCGAACAGGGCCCAGCCACCCACCGCGGCCCCGGCCAGGACCAGTGTGGCCATGGCGGCGCGGGCGCTGCGCCGCCGCCGCCCGCCTGTGTCGAGAAGAGGGGGCGCAAAGGCCGGCACGGCGCCCGGCGTCGGCATCCAGCGATCACGCGCGACGCCGAGGACCGGCGTGCCGCGCTCTGCGACCGCTGCGATCTCCATGCCGACCGCGGAGCTGGGGTCCAGTCCCTCGGGTGCGAGCACGATCACTCCGTCGGCCACGGCGGAGAGTTTTCCGAGCCCCGTCGCCGACACGAAGAGCAGGAGCAGCGCGCCTTCGGAGCGAAACCCTGCCTGCAGCTTGCGCCAGCGCGGATGCGCGTACAGATCGCCAACGCTGGCGGTATACGAGCCCGCGGCGATGAAGAACACACCGTCTATTTCCTGCGCCGCCTTCGACAGCGAGACGCCGTACTCGAAGGCGTCCACGATGCCGTCGCTCGGCGTCAGCCCGACGGTTTGGTGAAGTGCGGGCTCTTCGACGCCCAGATCGACCAGCGCTACCCGGCGGCCGCCCCGGGCGGCAATGCGTGCGATGTCCCACGCCGCCTTCGCGGCCCACACCAGGTCGGCGGTGGTGGGCACGAGCGCCACGAGCGCCTGCGACTCGACCAGGGGCGGAATCAGGTGGCCCAGTCGCGAGAGCGGGAGTTGGCGCGGAGCCGTCACTGGCCGGGTTGGTAGATCCAGAAGGGGCGGCCGAGCTTGCGCCCGGTTGCTTCGGCTTGCGCGCGGTTCGCGTAGGGTCCGAGCACGACGCGGTAGCCGTCGTCGGGGCCCTGCGGTGGCAGCACGCGGGCGGCGAGGCCGGCGCGTGCCAGATCCTGTGCCAGGCGGCCCGACCAGTCGGCATTCTGCGACGTGGAGACTTGCACGTACAGCGGGCCTTCCGCGCCGACCGTGTCGGCCGCCGAGGCGTCGGCGCTCGCCGGACCGGCCAGCGCGCTGCCACGCGGCAGCCACGACGAAAGCACCCACAGATCCGCCGCGCCTTTGTCGACGTGACCCGTCTCCGTGAGAGAGTCCGGGCGCAGGGCGATGACGTCGCCACCACGGCGGTAGAGCAGGACGCCGTCGGGAGAGACGGCGGGAAGGTCTGCCTGCCAGATAGTCGCGATCCCGCCGGTGTGCCGCTTGATCGGGAGATCCACAATCCACGCCGAGTCATCGAGCGCGGGACGCGCGAGCAGCCACCGGCCCAGCGGGTCGAGCCGCAGGGCGGCGGCGGGGCCGGGCAGGGCGATGCCGTCGAGCTCGCGGCGTTCGTACCGGTCGATCACGGCGAGACCGAGCGCGGCGCGCCGGGCCACATAGATGCGATGGCCCGACGGCGAGAATGCGAGGGCGCGCGGCCGGTCGGCGAGCGGCACGAACGACGGATCGCGGCGCCCCAGGGGGTCATAGAGCGCCACGCCCGAGTCGCTCGCGATGGCGACCAGATCACCCCAGCGTGTGGCCGCGACGTCGCCCCCAGCGGCGATCTGGCGGATCGCGGGCGGCTGGTCGGCGGCGGCGATGAGCAGCCGCGGCGGCTCGTGCGGATCTTTCGGATCTTGGGGAATCACGGCGACGAGACGCTGATCGCTGGACCCGAACAGATCGTGCGGCAGTCCGATCAGGGGCTGCGGCCAGGTGAAGCGCGTGCGTCGCGACAACGACACGACGCGGCGCTTGGCGTCCACGGCGTAGAGCGTTCCGTCGGGCCCGAGGGCGGCCTGCGCGATTTCCTTCGCCACCGTGTCCACGCGGCCGCTGCCGAGATCGAGGGCGAGCAGTTCCTGCTTGGCCGTCGCGACGAACAGGAACTCGGACTCGGCGTCGAGCCCGATGACCCGCTCGATCGGCGGGAGCCGGCCACGCAGCACGCCGGGGAGCTCGACCAGCCGCGGCAGGCGGTACAATCGCGGCGCGCCCCCCTGAGCGGCGAGCCGGATGGCCACGCCAGTGCTCCGCGTGACGGGCCGATGCTGCTGGCTAACCTGTTGTGAGTCTTGAGATTGCGAGGACACGGCGGCAGGCGCTTGGGAGCGGCAACCCCAGAGCGTCACGCCCGCGAGCAGGAGGTAGCAACCCGGGATACGCAAAATGGCCTCGCCGGACAAGATAGACAACCGGCGAAGCCATTGCAAGTGTTTTAGCGGCGCGGAGTTAGAACGTCGGCCCGAGACTCACCGTCCAATAGCTCTTGGTGTAGCGCCGGTCCAGCGGCTTGGTGAGGTCGAGACGCAAGATGACGTAGCCAAACAGATTGGCGCGGATCGAGCCACCCCAGCTGCGCAGCGGCGCCCGCACCAGAAGTGGGTCATCGCCCGCCTTGCGGGACAGTTTCAGCGTGTCGCCTGCGCTCCACGCCACGCCGGCGTCGTAGAACAGCGCGCCCTCGATCGGCGGAAAGCCGACCGGCAAGAGGCCGAGCACGAGGCTGCGGGTCAGCGGGAAGCGCAGCTCGATATTGCCGACCGCGACTTTGGAGCCGACGAGCTGCTGGATCTCGGCGCAGCCGCTAAACGACCCGCCGCACTCGTGGTCGCGCATCGACCCGGCGGTGTATCCGCGGATCAGCTCGGTAGTCCCCAGGAAGATCGGGAACTGCTCGGCGTCGCGCCCGAACCGCCCGAACAGCATGCCACGGACCGCGAGGGTGAACGGTCGGAGAAACAGGTACCGCCGGTAATCGCCGAGCAACGTCACGAACTTCCAGTCCCCCAACGTGGGCGATACCTGGAAGCGGGAACGCGAGCCGGCGAACGGGCCGGTGTAGCCGAACAACGAGTTGTCGTGGACCAGCGCGATGGACGGCTGGGCGAAACTGATCGACGGATTGTGCGCCGTCGAGTCGAGCGTGCCCTGGGGCCCACCCACGACGCCGTTGCCGAGATACTGGTAGTAATCCGACAGCGCCAGCGTCGCATCGCTGACGTTGACGCCGTGCACGCCCAGCTCCACGCGTGAGAACCGGGTGAACGGGTAATACGTCTCCGCGAACAGGTCGCGGATGACGAAGCGGCGAATGATGAACGTGCGCCGGAAGGAAGAGTCCCCCGGGCTGCCGCCGGGCGTGGCCACGACGTCGTCCTGGTAGCCACCATAGAAGTAGTACGGGTCCTGCGAGTACCCCGTCGCCCAGTTGAGGCGACGCGCCTGATTGACGTACACGCCGAGGAACTGCGCTTCGCTGATGCGCCCGTTGATGGCAGCCGACAACACGATCGTACGGTTGCCCAGCATATCCGACAGCGCGACGGCCGTGCCCCCGAAGAAGCCGCGGCCGAAATTGTCACGCTGATACCCGACCGTGGGACGCGCTACGTAGTCGGGCGTGAAGCGCACGTGGTAGGGACGCAACGTGAACTCGCTCGTATCGGGGAGCGCCAGGGTGGCGGAATCGAGCAGCTGGCGCACCGACACGGGCGACGCCCCGGTGGCGAGAGACTCGGCCGGCTGCGGCGACGCCGACGGCCGGAAGCCCCCCGGGGTGCGATACACCGACCGCGCCTCGTTGGGGCGCTCGGGTGTGCCACCGGGACCCGCGCTGGAGGCGGCGATCGCCGGCGGGGACGCGGACGCCGCGACGCTGTCGCGCGCCGCCAGCAGCGACGTCACCGCCGGCGCGAGCGGCCCCTGGAAGGGGGAGCGCCGCAGCGAGCGCGGGTTCTCGATGGAGTAGACGCTGAATTGTCCTTCTTCGTAGTAAACGAACGCGAGGCGATCGGCCTGCCGGGCCCACGTCATCACCGGCGAGAGCGGCGTGATCCCCTGAACGCCCGTGTACAGGTTGGTGAGCTGATAAATGTTGCCGTCGCCAAAGTCGTACAAGAAAATGTTGCTGATGCCGGTGCGGTCGGATACGAACGCCAGCGATCGGCCGTCGGGTGCCCAGGCCGGATCGATGTTCTTCCCGTGCTCCATGTGGCCCAGCAGCTCGATCGTGCCCGCGTCGAGATGGAAGAGGGCGATCCGCATGTTCCCGAACCGGAGATGCTCGAAGTCGGTGTCTCCGCCGCGGTCGGTGACGAACGCGATCGTTTTTCCGTCGGGCGACCAGGCCGGATGCAGATCGGCGTACTTGTCCGACGTGAGCCGCCGCAAGCCTGTGCCGTCCCGGTTCACGATGAAGAGGTCCGACAGGCCGCCATCATAGCCGGTGAAGACGAGCTGACGTCCATCCGGGGACCAGCTCGGCGTCTGAAGGCCGTTCAGGGGGATCTTGATGCGGCGGTCCTCGCGACCGCGCTTGACGTCGAGAATCACCAGGTCATCCCGGTCCCGGCGCTTCGCCGCGAGCGCGAAGAATCGCCCGTCGGGCGAGAACGTGCCGGCCGAGTTGATGAACCGCAGGCTCTCGTAATTCTTGTTGATCGTCGACTTGACGAGTCGCCGCTTGACGCGGCCGGTCTCGGCGTCGGCGAGGAAGAGGTCGATGAAGAAGCCTCCCTGGTCACCAAAGAAGGCCATCTCGCGGCCGTCCGGCGTCAGGGCGGGCGCGAGGAAGATTCGGCCGCGCGACCGTTTGCGCGTCAGCGTCGCCTGCGCCACGCGGCGCGCCCGGTAGTGGTCCCCGAGCTGCGGCAGGAATGTCGTCTGCACGGCGTCGCGCCAATCGGCGGAGAGCTCGTCCAGCGTCAGGCCCAGGGCCCGCTTGAAGGCGTTCTCGACACCCGAGCTCGCCGAGGCCTGCAGGATCTCGCCGATGACCTCGTCGCCCCACTTCTCACCGATGTACGACCACAGCGCGTGGCCGTAGCGGTAGGGGAAGATGTTGGGGTCATAGGTCATCTCTTCGATCGTGGGCAAGTGGCCCTCGAGCGAGGCGTCGCGCAGCCACATCGCCGTCTCGGGGTTGATCGGCCCGAGCGACAGGTACTCCGCCATCCCCTCCATGAACCAGAGGGGCGGGGCGACGCTGATCAATGTCTGCACGCCGGCGCCGGGGCGCCCGCGGCTGTACACGTCGAACTGGAACTGGTGCGTCATCTCGTGCTGCAGCACGTGCTCGAGATCGGCGTATGATCCGGTGAAGGGCAGCACCATGCGGTGCTTGAAGAACTCCGTGACGCCGCCCACGCCCTCGCCGCCGACGTCGGTCACGTTCGTCTGCTGGAAGTCCGAGCCCGAGGCGTAGAGGATGATGGCCTTCCGCCCCTGGAACTGGTGGTGCAGGATCCGCGACAGGCGGGCGTAACCACGCTCGGCCATGCGTGCGGCGTCGAGGGCGGCGGCGCGCTCCTCCGGGTAGTAGTAGACCTCGAAGTGCTCGGTTTGGATGATTTTGAAGTCGAAGGTGCGGTATTGGACTTTGTTCTGCCCGAAGTACTGCGCGGCGAGGGGACCGGCGCCCAACGTCGTGAGCGCGAGAACCGCCGCCAGCGTGCCACTGATACGTCGCATGCTCCTTTATCCTTTCGCGCCCGTCGCGCCCGAATCGCCCGCGGCGACCACCGGGGCATCGCCCCACAACCGCTCGAGCTGGTAGAAGTCCCGCAGCTCCGGGTGAAACACGTGTACCACGAAGTCCACGTAATCCAGCAACACCCACCGTCCCTGCGCCAGCCCTTCGACGTGATGCGGCGCCACGCCGCGCGGCGCCAGCGCCGCGACCAGGTGGTCCGCCATCCCTCGTACGTGTGCGTTCGAGGTGCCTGAAACGATCACGAAATAATCGGTAGCCGAGGACAGGCCGCGCAGGTCCAGCACCAACGCATCCACCGCTTTGCGGTCCGCCAGCGCCTCGAGCACCAGCCCCAAGGCCGCCGGCGTCGCCGGCGCGCGCCCGGCGGAACGAGATCGTCCCCGGTTACTCATAGCGCGCGCGTCATCCGTTTGTTCCGTCGGCAACCACGGCGGGCGGCTACTCCTTGACCACCGTGATCACAATTTCGGGCCGGACGTCGGGGTGGATCTTGATCCCTACGCGGAACTCGCCGAGCTCCCGGATCGGCTCGGCGAGGTCGATCTTGCGCTTCTCCACGTGGATCCCCATCTCCTCGAGCTTGCGCTGGATGTCGCTCGCCGTCACCGAGCCGAACAACTTGTCTTCCTCGCCGACCTTCGCGAAGAACGACAATTGGACGCCGGCGAGGCGCGTGGCCTCCGTCTCGGCGGTGGCCTTCTCGGTCGCGCGCTGCTTGGCGAGGCGGTCGGCCTCGTAGGCGATCTTCTTCTTATTGGCGTCCGTCGCCGGATACGCCTTGCCCTGGGGGAGCAGGTAGTTGCGGGCGTAGCCGTCCTTGACCTTGACGACTTCGCCGGCCTTGCCGAGGTGCTGCACGTCTTCCCGCAGAATGATTTCCATCGCCGTCCTCACGGTGCGTTGGGCCGGCGTGCCGCGAGGCGGCGCCGGTATTGGTACCATGTATCGGTGATCCCGAGCGTGCACAGGCCGGGGATGAGAAACAACAGGGGCAGCGCGAGCGTGGCGGCGGCGGCCGCGGCGATGACGAGGGTAATCGCCGACACGCCGACCGCCTGCGCGAAGCTCAGCACGATCGCCGCGCCGCGCAGCACGTACAGGGCGCCGAGCACGAACCCGAGATTGGTCCCGGCCAGCTTCAGCACGCCGGAGACCGGCGCGACGAGCAGCCCGAGCCAGGCGACGACCCCCCACACCCAGCCGTCCCCGATGCGGAACTCCCGGAAGCGCGCGAGCGGTGCGCCGAGGGGCTGGGCCGCGAGCTGCACGTGCCACTGCCACGCGAGCGCGAGCCCGGCGAGGGACTGCAGCGCCAGCATCCCGGGCGTGGTCGCGCTGACGAAGCGGACGACCGGCTCGTACAGCGTGATCGCCTCGGGCCGGAGCTCGACGATGAACCGCATCATGAGTCCCGCTTCCCGGGTCGCGTCCCACGCCAGCGAGCCCCAGCCCTCCGTCCCCCACACGTGTCCCCACACGACCTGAATCAGCACGGCGGTCGCGACCCCAGCCGCCGCAATGGCCCGGAGCGCCTGCCGCAGAAACGTGGTAGGGGCGAGCGCCGCACCCGCGACGAACGCCGCCGTGACGAGCACGGTGTACGCGGCGATCACGGCCGCCAGCCGTCCGCCGGGCAGCGCCAGCAGGGCGATACTCGTGACGCCGAGCAGTGCGGCGGCGATGCGGGTGCGCGCGGACCGGTCGGGCGTGGCGGCGAGCAGCGCCGCGCAGGGGAGCCCCACCAGGCTGGGTGGCGCCCAGACGGCGAATGCGATGACACCCAAGACGAGGCGCCACCGGGGAGAACCTCCCGGTGCGCGCATGCTACGCGGTGTGTCCCTTGATGTAGGGAATCAAGGCCAGCTGACGCGCCCGCTTGATGGCGGTCGCGAGCTGCCGCTGGTGGCGCGCGCACATGCCCGAGAGCCGGCTGGGCAGAATCTTGCCGCGTTCCGTGAGGAAGCGGCCCAGCGTCCGGTCGTCCTTGTAGTCGAGCACGCGGGCCCCGGACTCGCACACGGGACAGGTCTTGGCGGGGCGCCTCATGCTTCCTCCTCTTCGCCAATCTCTTCTTCTTCCGGCGCCGCGATGACGGCGGCCACCTCGACTGGCTTGGGCTGCTCACGCGCCGCCTGGACGGTCATGTACCGAAGCACGCCTTCGTCGAGCTTCACCGCGCGCTCGTACTCGGGGAGCAGGTCGCCCGTGGATTCGAACTGGGCCACGACGTAGTAGCCCGTGTCTTTCTTCTTGATCTTGAACGTCATGGTGCGCTTGCCCCAGTGGGACACGTTCGTGACCGTGCCCTTGCCGTCCTTGGTCAGGAGGGCGTGGAAGCGCGTAAGCTTTTCAGTGATCGCGGGTTCGTCCAGCGCACTGTCAAAGATGTAGACCGTCTCGTACCGACGAGTCATGCCACCTCCCTTTGGTCATGAGCGACCCGGCGCAGGTGGGCGCCGAGTAGGGGATATGTGAAGGCGGAAAGCTAAACGGCGTGCGAAGGCGGGGGAAGGTGTGCATACTCCTGCGTTGCCGACGTCTCATAGTCGGGTCCCATGACGGGAGTAGGGTATGAGAGGCGCGTTCGGAAGCGGACTCCTGCTCATCCTCACGGCCGGTTGCCTGGCGAGCGCCATCGGTGAGCCGGAGCCGCTCGGTCTCGAGTTGCGGAGCCATCTCGATGGGGCCGTCTTCTACGAAGGCGAGCCGATCTACGCGACGTTTGAGCTCGAGAACGTCGCAACGGATAAGGCCTACGTCCCCCCCTGGTATCTTGGCGACGACTGGCTCGTGGCGACGCTGACCCGTCGGGATGGCCAGCCGGTGCCGAAGCGTCTCTGGTTCGTAGACTTCTTTTTTCCACCCGGTTACCGCGGTGATCCTTTCGCTCCCGCTGCCACCCTCTTCGCCACCACGCCGCTCCAGCTTTTTTGGGGAGAGTCGTCCACTCTGGACGATCTGCTCTTCCTGCATCATCTCCGCGTGGGAGAGTATCAGCTCGACGCCAGCCTGCGCGCGGATGTGAATCCTCCACCGGGACAAGAGCATTCTCGCTACGTGACGACAGCACCGGTCGGCTTCACCGTTATCGCTCGCACCCCGGCCCAGGATTCGAGCTATGCCGCGTACGAGCAGTTCGCGGCGCGGCTGAACCGGCGCACGTGGCGGGCGGAGGACTTTGCGGACGTCGTGGCGTGGGGCGCTCAGCGACTGGCCGCCGACAGCCTGGATGCGACGGTCACCGAGGTGCTCAATACAGCTCTCTTGCGAATGTGGGCGATTGGAGCCGTGCCCGATTCGGGCAGCATTGCCGCGCTGCAAGCTCTACGCGCGCGGCAGGCGCGGGCGCAGCGCGATCGCCCGGCCGGCGCCGCGGCAGTGGTCGCCTATTATGCGGTTGCGTCGAGGTTCGGACGCGCCGATCGGTCGTTGTCGGGAGAGTTGGGAGAATCACTTGCCGGACGCGTGGCCCAGGCGATCGAGCGCCAGATGGCCAGCATCAAACGTTGAACCGAAACAACAGGATGTCGCCGTCTTTGACGACATAATCCCGCCCTTCACTGCGCACGAGCCCTTGCTCGCGCGCGACCTTGTACGACCCGGCTTTCACGAACTCCTCGAACCCCACCGTCTCGGCGCGGATGAAGCCGCGCTGAAAGTCCGAGTGGATCTCCCCCGCAGCGTCGAAGGCCGTATCGCCGCGGTGCATCGTCCAAGCGCGTACCTCGGTCTCGCCCACCGTGAAAAACGTCTGCAGGCCGAGCAGCCGGTACCCGGCGTGGATCAGGCGGTCGAGCCCGGGCTCGGTGACGCCCGCGCTCGCCAGGTACTCCTTCCTTTCTTCTCCGCCCAGCTCGCCGAGCTCGGCCTCGAACTTGGCGGAAAAGGGGACGATCTCCGCTTCTTCATGGTGCGTCTGGACGGCGGTCTTGAGCTTGGCGATCCACTCACCACCGCCGGCCGCGAGGTCAGCCTCATTGACGTTGGCGGCGTACAGGATCGGCTTGGCGGTGAGGAGGCCGAGCTGGCGCAGGAACTTGACGGCGTCCTCGCCCTCGCCCGCCTCACGCGCGCCGCGCCCGGCGTTGAGCTCCGTCATGACCCGCTCGAGCACGATCAACTCGGCCTGCGCCTCCTTGTCGCCGGCGCGCGCCGACTTGCGGGTCTTCTCGAGACGGCGCTCCACCACCGCGAGGTCGGCGAGCGCCAGCTCGCTGGTGATGACGTCGTGATCGCGCACCGGATCTACGGGCCCCATCACGTGCACCACATCGGGGTCGTCGAAGCAACGGATCACGTGCACGACTGCGTCCACTTCGCGGATGTGCGACAAGAACTGGTTGCCGAGCCCCTCGCCCTGCGACGCGCCCTTCACGAGCCCCGCGATGTCCACGAACTCCACGACCGCGCCAACCTTCTTCTTCGGCTTGACGATCTCGTTGAGGCGGTCGAGCCGCGGGTCGGGAACGAGCGCCACGCCGACGTTGGGCTCGACGGTACAGAACGGATAGTTCTCCGCCGCCGCGGCCTGCGAGGACGTCAGGGCGTTGAACAGCGTCGATTTACCGACGTTGGGGAGTCCGACGATGCCGAGCCTTAGCATCGGCGCCTACGCGGAACCAACCCATTTCTCGACTTCATCGATCATCTGCGGCATGAGAGATTCGATCTGCTCCACCTGTTCGGGCTCGAACGGCGCCAGGACGTAGTCCGCCCAATCGCTGATCCCTTCCGGCAACGGACCCACCCCGATCCGCAGGCGCGCGTACTGCTGCGACTGCAGCGCCCCTTCGATGCTCTTGAGGCCGTTATGCCCGCCGGCCGAGCCGTCGGTGCGGAGCCGAAAGGTCCCGACGGGGATCTGGAAGTCGTCGACGAGAATCAGCAAGTCGCGCGCGGGCTGGAACGCCGGGTCGGCGCGCAGCGACGCCAATGCGGCGCCGCTGCGGTTCATGTAGGTGGTGGGCTTCAGCACGCGGACGGGGACGCCCGCCACGACGCCCTCGGTCGCGCGCGCCCGCTCGGCGCGGCGGAACGGCGGCAGACTCCAGTGCGCCGCGACGGCGTCGGCCAACCAAAAGCCTGCGTTGTGGCGCGTCGCCGCGTATTCCGGACCGGGATTCCCGAGGCCGACGACGGCGCGCAGAGCTACTCGTCCTTCTTACCCTTGGGCTTCTCCTCTGCCTTCGGGGCTTTACCCTCGGCGGGCGGTGCCGCCTCACCCTCTTCGCCCTCTTCATCCTCGCGGACCTTGCGGATCAACTCGGGTTCGGCCACTTCGGCCGCCGCTTCGGGCGTCGGCGCGGCCACTTCCTCGGCGCGCGGCGGGACCACCACCGCGATCGTGAGATCGGCGCCGGTCAGGATCACGGCGTTGGTGATCGTCAGGTCGCGCACGTGCAGCGAGTCGCCGATCTTGAGGGCCGTGACGTCCAACTCGACGCGGTCCGGGATGTGCTCGGGGAGCACCTGGATCTCGACGTCGCGGGTCACCTGATCGAGCACGCCGCCGCCGTTACGGACACCGTCGGGGGCGCCCACCAGGTGCACCGGCACCTTGAGCGTCACCTTCTCGCCCGAGTGGATCTCGTAGAAGTCCACGTGGATGATGTCGGGGCGGATCGGATGGCGCTGGATCTCGCGGATCAGCGCGCGCGTCTTCTTGCCGTCCACCGTGAGCTCGATGAGCGTGCTCTCGGGGTCGATGCCGCTCAGCGCCTGCTCCAGGAGCAACGCATCCACCATCAACGACTGGGCGGGACGCCCGTGCCCGTAGATGACGGCCGGAACCTGTTTGGCGAAGCGGGCCTGCCGCGCCGCACCCTTACCGGTCTTCTCCCGCGGGCTGGCCGCGAGGTTCACCGTTTGCGCCATAGTCTCCTCACCTTAATCGAACAAGGCACTGACCGACTGATTCGAATGCTCATAGCCGATGGCCTTCGCCATCAGACCAGCGACCGACAGCACTTTCAGTTTCTCCCACTTCTTCGCATCGGGGAGCGCGATCGTGTTCGTCACGGTGACTTCTTCGATCGGTGACGCCCGCAGCCGTTCGACGGCGGGACCCGACAGCAGGGCGTGGGTCGCGAAGGCGAAAATGCGTCCCGCCCCGAGTCGCCGCAGCGCGGCCGCCGCCTCCGTGATCGTGCCCGCGGTGTCGATCATGTCGTCGGGGATGAGGCAGTCCTTGCCCTCGACCTCGCCGACTACGTTCACCACCTCGGCGATGTTCGCCGAAGGGCGCCGCTTGTCGATGATCGCCAGCGACGCGTCCAGCCGCTTGGCAAAGCCGCGCGCCATCTTCGCCGAACCGACGTCGGGCGCGACCACGACGGGGTCGCGCAGCCCCTTTTGCCGGTAGTGATTCACGAACACCGGCGCCGCGTACAGATGGTCCACGGGGATGTCGAAGAATCCCTGGACCTGATGGGAATGAAAGTCGATTCCCAACACCCGGTCCGCGCCCGCATGCGTGATCACATTCGCCATCAACTTCGCGCTGATCGCCACGCGCGGCTGATCTTTGCGGTCCTGACGCGCGTACCCGAAATACGGGAGCACCGCCGTCACGCGGGCGGCGCTCGCCCGCCGGGCCGCATCGATCAAGAGCAACAGCTCGAGGTAGTTCTCCGCCGGCGGGTTGGTGGGCTGGATGATGAAGACATCGCGCCCCCGCACATTTTCGTCGATCTTGACGAAGATTTCGCCGTCCGCGAACCGCCGGATCGTCACCGCACACAGCGGCTGCCCCAAATGCTGAGCCATCTCCTCGGCGAGCGGCCGGTTGGCCGTCCCGGCGAGCAGCAAGAGCTGGCTGCGCGACAGCGTCAAGTCGCCCATTGGAGCCCCGGAAAGTAGCGGGCAACACGCTGGAAGCCAAGGGGTTGGGGACGGTGCCGACGCGTGCTGGCCACCCCCGCGCCGCGCCCGTATGCTACAGCCCGTGAGCGACGTCCAGTCCCGCCTGGCGGCGGCCCTCGCCGGTCGCTACGCCCTCGAGCGCGAGGTCGGGCGTGGGGGGATGTCCATCGTCTATCTCGCCCACGACCAGCGCCTCAGTCGGAAGGTCGCCCTGAAGATCCTGCGGCCGGAGCTGGCCGCCACGCTCGGGCCGGAGCGGTTCCTCCGCGAGATCAAGGTCGTCGCCGGCCTGTCCCATCCGCACATCCTGCCGCTGCACGACTCCGGCGTGGCCGCCGGGATGCTGTACTACGTGATGCCGTACGTCGAAGGCGAATCGCTGCGCCACCGGCTCGAGCGCCAGGGGCCGCTCCCCCTCGAAGACGCGCTCGAGATCACGAGGCAGGTGGCGGAGGCGCTCGAGTACGCGCATCAGCACGACGTCGTGCATCGCGACATCAAGCCCGAGAACATCCTGCTGCAGGCGGGGCAGGCGGTCGTCAGCGACTTCGGCATCGCCCGCGCCATCAGCGAGGCACGAGCGCGCGTGACCGGCACCGGTGTCGCGGTCGGGACGCCCGACTACATGAGTCCCGAGCAGGCGAGCGGCGGGACCGTGGACGGCCGGAGCGACGTGTACAGTCTCGGATGCGTGCTGTACGAGATGCTCACGGGCCGGTCGCCCGGTGCCTCGCCGGGCGCCTCGCGTGCCCCTACGATCAGCGCGTTGCGAACGGCGATCCCGATCGAAGTCGAAGCCGCGATCGAGGAGGCGATGGCGCATCGCCCCGAGGAACGCTTCCCGCGGGCCGCTGACTTTGCGCGCGCGCTGCGCGAGCCGGGCGTGGCGACGGTGTCGGGGGAGCGGCGTCGCCATAGGGTGCGGCGGCGCTGGCGCGCGGCATTGATCGGGGCCGCGGCCGTCGCGGCGGCCGCCGTGGTCGTCCTGCCCCGCGTCCTGGGCGCACGCCTCAACCCCGCGCTTTACGTCGTGGTCCCGTTCGGCCACCGCGAGGGCGCGGCCCCGCTCCTGCTCAAAGGCGACCAGTGCGAGTTGCGTGTGTACGAGGAGCTGGACCGCTGGACCGATGTCCAGGTTGTCGACCGCTTCCTGGTGAGCAGCGCCCGCCAGCAGCGGGGCGAGCCCTTCCCCGACTTCCGCGCGGCCATGGAGATCGCCCGTACCGTCGGCTCGGGGATGCTCATCTGGGGCGAGCTGTGGCAGGACGGCGACTCGGTGGTCGTGCGGGGCGGGCTGTACGACGTGGGGCACCGCGGCCGGCTGGTGCGCGCCCACACGATCCGCCTGGGGCCGGGGCTCGGCGACCTCGACGGCAAGTTTCGTGAGTTGGCCGACTCGCTGCTACTCGGCCGAGTCCAAGCGCGCGCGGCGCGCGCCGCCCGCAGCGCCGGCTCCGTCACCGCGTGGCTCGCGTATGCCCGCGGCGACGAAGCGCTGCAGCGCTGGGACTTGGACCAGGCGGCCGCCGCGTTCAGCGAAGCGCTGGCGGTGAACCCCGATTTCCCGCATGCGAACCTGTGGCTCGCCCAGACGCGCGCGTGGGCCGGCCGGCCCACCTCCGAATGGCTCGTGTTCGCGACGCGGGCGCTGGCGGCGGCCGACACGCTCGGCGAGGGGGATCGCCAACTCGCGCGCGGCCTCGTGGCGCTGGCGCAGGGCCGCTATCCGGACGCCTGCGATGCCTACCGGCACAGATTGGCGCTCGACGCGAACGACTTCGTGGGTTGGTTCGGGCTCGGCGAGTGCCAGGCGCGCGACCGGCTGGTCGTGCGCGACGCCGGGAGCCCGTCCGGCTGGGCGTTCCGCTCGAGCCAGCAGGCGGCGATCGCGGCGTACCGCCGCGCGCTCGAGCTGGTGCCGGCCGTGCATCGCGCGTTTGCCGGAGCGGCATACGCCCGCCTCGATCGCCTGTTCTACACCCAGGCGTACTGGTATCGAGCCGGCTACGCGTTGACCCCCGACACGGTGCAGTTCGCGGCGCACCCTGGCCTCGCCGCCGACACGCTCGCGTTCGTCCCCCATCCGAAGGACGCGTGGCTCGCCGGCGCCCCGGGGACGGCGTCGCCCACGCTGGCCGCGGCGCTGGCGCACAACCGGGCCATGCTGCGGGCGATCACGGCGAAGTGGGTGCGCGAGTTTCCAACGAGCCCCGACGCCCTCGAGGCGCACGCGCGCGTCCTCGAGACCGTCGGGGAGCTCGCCGAGGCGCGGAGCCCCGAGCGTTCGGCGCTGGACGCCGTCCGAGCGGCGCGCGCCGCGAGCGTCGATTCGCTCCAGCGTCTGCGGCTCGCCGCGACCCAGGTCCGGCTGTTGGTCAAGCTCGAGCGGTTTGCCGAGGCGCGCGCCCTGGGCGACTCGCTCCTCGCCCTTTGGCCCGCGCCCGACCCGGACGCCGCGCGCGTGCTCGCGGGCGTGGCGGTGCTCGCGGGGCGGGTGAACCGTGCGGCGGCGCTGCTGGCGATGGATGTGTCGACGCCGTTCGCAACGCCCGAGGGTGACCACGTCTTGCTCCCGGCGCACGTCGCGGCGGCCGCTCGCGCCCTGCTCGTGTACGCCGCGGTGGGTGCGCCGGCCGAAAGTCTCTCCGCCGTCGAGCGGCGGGTGACGCGGCTGGTGGCGAGCTGGGTCGAGCCGCAGCGCCAGGTCGCCGCTCGGCGTGCGGCGCTAAGCGACCCGGCGATGCTCGCGTTCCCCCAGCTCGGGGCTCGCGAGGCGCACGCCGGGCGTGGTGGCGGGAACTACCTGCTCGAGCTGCAGGCCTTGCTGGGACGCAACCCGGCCGCCGTACGGACCGGCCTCGCCAGGCTGGACTCGAGCCGCGGCACTCTGCGGTCGGGCGACATCGCCATCGAGAACGTCTATCAGGAAGCGTGGCTGCTCGTCGCCGTGGGCGACACGGCGGCGGCGCTCGAGCGGCTCGATCGCTCGCTCAGCGCGCTCCCGGCATTGGGGACGGCACTGCTCGACCAGGTGCCGCAGGCGGCCGGTCTGGTGCGCGCGATGGCGCTGCGCGCCGAGCTTGCCGCGGCGGCCGGTGACGCGACTGCCGCCGCCCGTTGGGCGCGGGCGGTGACCGCGTTGTGGCGTGGCGCCGACCCCGATCTTGGAACCGTCGTCGCGCGGATGGAAGCTTTGGGCTCCGCCAAACGCAGGTGACCTACCACTTGGAGGGGATATGAACACGAGGGTTGAGGCCGCACTAAGACTGGTCGTTGGCGCCGTAGCGCTCACCGTCGCCGGGTGCGCTCCCCATACGCCGGCGCCACCCGCCCCTGTGACGAACGCGGCCTCCCCCCGCCAACGCGCAGCGGTGCTGGCATACGCGGCCACGCTGCAGTTCGACACGCTCACCCATGGCGCGGGCGATACTCAACCGCTCACACTCAAGGACTCGAGTGCTGTGCCGCCAAAGGACACGATTGGACCGATCGGGAGGATCTACCCGGAGCGCAACACGCACCACAACTCGCAGGCCGACTTGAGCGGCGTTGGCCGGATCGTGGCTCGGATTTACAGCTCGGGTCCATATCCGAGGCTCGGACTATCAGCCGGATGGAGCTACTTCTGGGTGGACAGCCTGACGATGGTCACGGCCGATAGCGGCGTCGGTAGCGCGCTCCTCATTCCCGCGGATACGGCGCAGCCGGTCTCGGTTCGGGCCCTGAAATACACCGTCGACCCGCCTGGCGCCGCCAGCAAGCGTCAGGCGATGGCGCGGTGGGCCTATTACCCGCTGCACAGCGCGTTGCCGTGGGAACGGTGCACCCAGATGGGGTGCTGCGAAGCCCAATAACGCGGTGACCTGGTCCTCCGTATACAGGGCTGACCTTCGCAAGGAGCCCTATATGTTCCGCGTCACTCGTACCGCCGTGCTGCTGGCGCTCTTCGCGGCGCCGGTGCTCGCCCAGGAACCGGGCGCGGGCGGGGGGGGCCCGCGCCGCTTCCCACCCATCGTCGATCACTGGATGACGATCGATTCGCTGGCGCAGGCCGTCGGCCTGACGGCGGACCAGACGACGAAGGCCGCACAGCCCTACACGGCGCTCAACGCCGTCATGCACGACGTGGCGGCCCGCCGCCAAGCGCTGCGCCAGCAGATGCAGGGCAGCAACTTCGTCCCCGGCCAGGAGCCGACTCCCGAGATGCGGGCGCGCATGGACAGCGTCCGCACCGAGATGGAAGGGTCTCAGGCTGAAGCGAACCAGTGGCTCGCCGCGATCCGCAACCTGCTGACGCCTGCTCAACAGATAAAATTCGACGGGCTGCCGAAGCCCCAGTTCATCCGCCGCCCGCCCCGCGCCACGGGGCCGGGTATGTTATAACGTCCTCAACCCGGTCCGATCGATGATGCGTCGCCTGCTGCTCGCCTGCGTTGTGACCGTGACGTTGGGCGGTGTCGCTGCCGCTCAGCGCGCCGCCCCCGCCCCGGCCGACTCCACACTGCTGACGGTGGATCGCATCTATGCCAGCCCCGAGTTTCGCGGCGGCTCGTTCGGGCCGCTCGCGTGGCTGAGCGACGGGTCGGCCTATACGACGCTCGAGCCCAGCGCGGGCACGGACGACGGGAGGGACATCGTCCGCTACGATGCGCAGACGGGCGCGCGCACGATTCTCGTGCCGGCGTCACGGCTCGTGCCGGCGGGCGAGTCGGCGCCGCTCGATATCGAGGATTACTCCTGGTCGGACGACGGCAATCGGCTGCTGATCTTCACGAACTCTCAGCAGGTGTGGCGCACCAACACGCGTGGCGATTACTGGGTGCTGGACCGGACCACGTGGCGTCTGAAAAAACTGGGGGGTGACGGACCGCCCTCCACGCTGATGTTCGCGAAGTTCTCCCCCGACGGCGGCCGGCTGGGGTGGGTGCGCTACGGCGAGTACAACCTCTACGTCGAGGACCTCGCGACCGGTCGGATCAGCAAACTCACCGGCGACGGCTCGCGCACGACCATCAACGGGACATTCGATTGGGTGTACGAAGAGGAGCTCGGTCTCCAGGATGGCTGGCGCTGGAGCCCCGACGGCCAATCGATCGCGTATTGGCAACTCGATGCCACCGGCGTGCGCGACTTCCCGCTCTACGACACGACCGACTCGCTCTACGCCTACAACGTCGAAGTGCAGTATCCCAAGGCGGGGCAGACCAACTCCGCCGGGCGCGTCGGCGTCGTGAGCGCCACTGGTGGGACGACGCGTTGGATTGCGGTCCCGGGCGACGCGCGCAACAACTACATCGCGCGCATGGAATGGGCGCCGCCGGTAGGGAAGGGGCTTGGTTCACAGGAGCTGGTGATCCAGCACATGAACCGGCTGCAGAACACCCTGCACGTGATGTTGGCGGACGCGCGCACCGGTACGGTGCGCACGGTCTTCACCGAACAGGACAGCGCCTGGGTCGAGCAGTTCGACGAGCTGCGCTTTGTGAACGGCGGGCGCGACGTCCTGTGGCTCTCCGAGCGCAGCGGTTGGGCGCACCTCTATCTCTTCCCCCGCGCAGGGGGCCCCCCGAAGGCGATCACGAGCGGCGCGTTCGACGTGCTCGGCGTGGCGGGCGTAGACACGGTCGGCGGGTTCGTCTACTACACCGCATCGCCCGACAACCCGACCCAGCGCTACCTGTACCGGACGAGCTACACGCGGCCGGGCGGGGTGCCGCAACGCCTCAGCCCGGCGGGGCAGGCGGGGATCCACGGCTACAACCCGTCGCCGAGCTTGCGGTACGCGGTGCACAACTACTCGCATTTCGGCGTGCCGCCAACCGTGGACCTGGTCAGTCTCCCCGATCATCGCTCGGTGCGTACGCTGGTCGCCAACACGGCGCTCAAGGCGAAAGTCGCGGGGCTGCGCCTCGGCGCGACCGAGTTCACCCAGGTGGACATCGGCGACGGCATCCGCCTCAACGCCTATCTCATCAAGCCGCCGGGCTTCGACCCGGCCAAGCGCTACCCCGTGTTTTTCACTGTGTACGGCGGGCCCGGCTCGCAGACGGTGCTGGACGCGTGGGGCGGCCCGAATTTCCTGTGGCATGAGATGCTGGCGCAGCGCGGTTACATCGTGGCGAGCGTCGACAACCGCGGCACGGGTGCGCGCGGCCGCGCCTGGCGCAAGATCATCTACGGGCAGATGGGCGTGATCGAGACGCGCGATCAGGCGGCGGCCGCGCGGGCCGTCGGGCGGCTTCCCTACGTCGACTCGACCCGCATCGGCATCTGGGGGTGGAGCTACGGCGGGTTCATGGCGCTGAACACCATTACGCAGGCGCCGGACGTCTACCATATGGCGATCGCCGTGGCGCCCGTGACGCACTGGAAGTACTACGACACCATCTACACGGAGCGCTACAACGGCCTGCCGCAGGACAACGCCGCCGGCTACGACCGCGGCTCGCCGCTCACGTACGCCAAGAACCTGCGCGGCAAGCTGCTGATCGTGCACGGCTCGGGAGACGACAACGTCCACTACCAGAACACCGAGGCGATGGTGAACGCCCTGGTGGCGGCGAACCGGCCGTTTCAGCTGATGGTGTACCCGAACCGCACGCACTCGATCTCGGGCGGCCCGACGCGGCAGCACCTGTTCACGTTACTGACGAAGTTCGTGGAGGAGAATCTCGAGGCTGGGGGTCGCGCGCGGCAGGCGTTAACCCCGTAAGTGGGGCGAACGCCTCAGAAACCGTACCTCGCTCCGAGCTGGACCTGCCAGCGCGACGCGGCGTCGTCCACCACGCCGCGAGCCGGCAACCTCGGGGCGAGCCGATAGACGCCGCGCCCGTACACGCTGTCCCACCCGACTAAGTTCAGCAGCGTTACGGACGGACCGGTAGTCACGTCGCGGTATCGCCCCCACCGCGCGCTGATCAAGTTGAGGAGGTTAAGGATGTCAGCCGTGATCTCAAACCGCCGACCTCCCCCGAGGGGCACGGCTTTCGTGATCCGGGCGTTCAGCGAGCCGAGCCATCCATTGCGGCAACTGCTCCGTTGCATAATCCGCCCTCGCTGTTCGCGCAGGCATGGCTGCTGCTCGATGAACGTCTCCAGGCGCGTAGAGTCCGACGTGGGGAGCAGGTTGATATCGCCGGCGTCCCGGGGTACGTACACGATGTCGTTCTTGAGCGGCTGCCCCACGCCACCAATCCCGTCCGCGTTTGGGTCGCCGTTGATGACGTAGGTGTAGGGCGGCTGCGACGCGCCCTGGTAGAGGAAGGAGAGCTGCGCTCGGTAAGGGAGGTCGAGGGTCGCGGCCACCGCCACCTTGTGCGGCGTCTCGAAAAAGGACGGGCGGAGCCGGCGCTGGTCTAGCATACCGTCCAGTGGCGTGTTACTGAAGTTCGCGCGGGCCGGGAAGTTGACCAGGGACATGCGGTCGTGGGCTCGTGAATAGGCGTACGACAGGTACAGGGCGAGCTTGTTCCCGAATCGCTTCCGCACCTGCGCCGACACAGAAACGCTGTGGTCCCCGCTGCTGTTCGACACGCGGTAGATCTCCCCGAACGAGGCGTCGAGCCAGGCGGGTTTCGCGAGACCGGTCGCGCCGACCGTGCCGTAGAGCGCACGGCCGCCCTCACCCGGCGCCACGCCGACAGGCGGACCGAGGTTCGCGTCGCTCTCAATGATTTGGTGGACGGCGCGCGTGTACAGCACGTCGATCGTCGCTACGACCCCCCACGGCAACTGCCGATCGACGCCGAGCGCGATCTTGAGGTTTTGGGGCAGCTTCAGACCCCGGTCAAAGAAGCTGATGCGGGGAGTCGAGCCCGAGGAATCCTGGCAGGCGGGGGGCTGGTTGTTCGGCGTGAACGGGGGCACGACGGCTCCATCGCACGTCACGACGCGCTCATCGCCGGTCTCGCGGTAGCCATTCCCAAGCCAGCGGTAGGGCGGTGGGCCGCTGAACAGTCCGACCCCGGCGCGGAAGAGCGCGGTGCGGTCGCCCCTGAAATCGTACTTGAGACCGAGGCGCGGTGACCACAGCACGTTGCCGCTGGGGAGCCGGCCGGTGTCCACGCCGAGACGCGTGAGCACCGTAGGGTTGGTGAGGGCGGCGTCGGGCAGGAATGGGACGTCGAGGCGAAGGCCGACCGTGAGCGTCAGGCGGAGCGTGAGTGCCCAGCGATCCTGCGCGTAGACGCCGAGCCCGAACACGCTGAAATCGGCTCCGGGGGGCTTCACGGGGCCTGGAATCCCCCGTTCGTAATGGGTCGCCAGTCCCGAGTCGAGTCCGCTGAGACTGCCGAAGACCCACCTCCCGGCCGAGATCTGCACGAGGGGATCGCGGAAGTGGAGCAGCTCGCTGTGCGCGCCGAAGGTCATGAGGTGCGGCCCGGCGCCGATGCTGAGGTTTTCCGTCAGCTCGAGGGCGTCCTGATCCACGGCGGTGGTGGGGCACACGCTGTTCGAACCGGCGACCAGGTTGCCGGCGCCGACCCGCACCTGGATGAGAGGGAACGCACCGTTCGGCCGGCACGTGTCCAGGAGGTGCTCGTAGCTCACGATGACCTCGTTTTGCACGCGGCCCCCGACGAGGGTATTCCAGATGAGGCGCGACGTCTGGGCGGTCGAGCGGCTGCGGCCCGAGACGGATGAGAGGCCGGTCGTGTCGAACGTCCGTCCTGCATCGACGAAGCTGCGGCGGTCGCCGTGGGCGTAGTGGTGTGACAGCTCGAGATGGCCGCTGGCGCCGAGCTGCACCGTGAGCTTGGTGAACAGGTCCTGGGCCGGGAGGTGTCCGTCCGAGGGTCCGAGCGAGCCGGCATCCAGCCCGTAGGTCGACAGGATGGTTTGAAAGCGGCGCGCGCTGTCGTAATTGACGGCGGTCCGCCCGATGTCGGTGACGAGCGGTCCGGGGTCGGGCACGACGCGCTCCTGCAGATCGGCGTTCAGGAAGAAGTGGATTCGGTCGCGCACGATCGGGCCCGACAGGGTACCGCCGAATTGCCAACTGGTGAAATCGGACCGGTCTCCGGCCGCGTTCCTCGCCATCAACTTCCCCGTCTGGAGGAATGCGAACTCGGAACCGTGGAGCTCGTTCGTCCCGGACTTGGTCACGGCGTTGAGCAGACCGCCCGCGAAGTTCCCCAAACGCACGTCAAATGGCGCGACCAGCACCTGAAACTCGCTGACTGTCTCCAATGAAATGGCGTGGGGCAGGACTTCGGGCAGCGCTCCACTCGGACTTGCGCCCCCGGGAGAGCGTCCCAGGTACGGGTCCGCGTTGATGCCGCCATCGACTTGTAGGCTGTTGAACCCTTGATTCTGCCCGCTGATCGAGATGCCGCCCAAGGGCCGCAGCGCGGCGAGGGGGCCGAGCGCCGCGGCGACGCTCAAGTCCCGAGTCATGTTCGGCAGACCGGCCAACTCCGACTCGGAGAAGACGTGTGCGGGCCCGGTGCGTCCGGTGTTCAGCAGATCGGCCGTCGCGCGGATCGTCATGGCGGGCAGCTCGACGGCCATGGGTTCGAGCACGAAGTCGGCGCGGTGGCGTTGGCCGAGCGCGAGCAGCACGTCGGTTTGGCTGGTCGACGTGAACCCCACGGCTCGCGCCTCGATGACGTAGGGCCCACCAACGCGAATGTTCTCCACGAAGTAGCGTCCCGCGGCGTCGGTCGTGACTTGCCAGCGCGCGCCGCTGCCCGCCAGGGTCGCCGTAACGACGGCGCCGGCGATCGGCGTTCCATCAACTCGGTCGACGGTTCCGTGAAGCGCTGCGGATGTGATTCCCTGCGCACGGAGTGCGGAGGTCGCCAGACTCAGCGCGAGCAGACTGCCGGGCAGACGTCGAGACCGCGGACTCATCCCTTGGGGCGCAGCAACTGTTGGAACCGCGGGTAGTGGCGCAGGGAGGTGAAGCTGGGCTCCACGTGCGCGTCGAGGAAACGAACCTGGTACATGTATCCCGCCTCCAGAGCGCGCGCCAGGAGGTCCACGGCCGCGTCGCGCTGGCCCAGGAGCGCCGCGATGCACGCACGCCAATAGGTGGCCTGTCCGCGTCCGAGCGGTCGCTCCAGCTCGATGAGTCGCCCGTCGATGCGCGCCGCCTCGGCGCGGTCACCGCGCTGCGCGGCCAACGCACCCAGTAGGCCCGCGTAGCGTTCGTTCCGCGGGTGGGCGCGCGCCAGCGCCGTGGCGATGGCGGCCGCGGAGTCCGCGTGGCCCGCCGCGTAGTGGACCAGGGCCCGCTCGAACCGGAACGCGTCCGTCGCCTGCTCCTGGGCGGGCCGGCTCGCATGCCAGACGAGCGCGCGGTTCAGGGCGGCGCGCGCCGCGGCGGTGTCGCCGTGGGCCGCGAGATCCAGCGCCGTCTCGCGCATCACCGGGGCCGGCAGGCGGATCGGGTCGGGTGGGAGGGTATTGATCTCGTCCAGCCGCTCGTTCACTTCCCGCACGCGTCCCAGAGCCGCCAGCGCCAGCAACTCCATGCGGAGGGTGGCGAGGTTTCTGGGAAAGCGCTGTCGGGCCCGCTGCGCGGCCTTCAACTCGTGGTCGTGCTCGCCGAGAAGGTGGTAAGCGTTGGTGAGCCAGTTGTAGTAGCCCGCGCGTCCATTGAGGGCGCCGCTGTCGGGGTGTAACCGCTCGAGAATCGTGACCGCTTCCCGCGGACGATTGAAGTCGAGCGCGTCGCGGCCGAGCTGCTCCCACATCAGCTCCGAGCGGGGGACCACCTCAGTCAGCTTCCGTCCGAGCGCGTAGGCGGCGGCGAGGTCGCCCCGGCAGCGGGCCATCACGCGGTCGATCTGCATTTGCTCCAGACTCGTGAGGCGCATGCTGGTCAGACGCTTGGCGATGACCGCCGTCGAGTCGCATTGATCGAGCGCGGTCCCCCCGTGAGCCCAGGCCGCCCAAATCAGCGGCAGGGCGTACGTCGAGTCGAGGGCGGCGGCGCGTTGGAAGTACGGCAGGGCGTCGCGCGCCCTCCGTCCGCCATAGAAGATCTCGACCCCGGCACTGAAGGCGACGTACGCCTCGTAGCGGGGTGGCTGGCCGGCGCTCGGCGCCAAGGCGCCGAGCCGCGGATCCACCGCTTCCGCGAGCGCGGCCATGATCCGATCCCGCAGCAGGGTGAGCGCTGGGCGCGGCTCCCGCGGATCGGCGAGGACCGGATCGAGGGTGCGCAGTATTCTCCCGCTTACTTCGTCGGTGATCTGCGTATCGAACTCGATCCCGTCGTTGCGGCGGTACATCGAGCCCCACACAGCGAGACCGGATCCGCTGCCTACGGCCCGCGCCCGCACATCCGCGGCCTCGTGGGCGTCGACGCGGTTGGGGTTGCCGGTGGTGGCACCCAGCACCATCGCGCCCGGGTCCGCGACTTCGAGCACCCCGGTCAGCAGCAGTCCGTGCGTGATCCAATCGGCGGCCTGATTGCCCAGCGGATCGTGTGTGCTGTCGCCGGTGCCGTTCGCGAACGGGACGACCAGAACCCGCTTCGCATTCAATCGTACGGGCTCGCGCGGCGTCCGGATCACCGCCGCGATTACGACGGCCAAACCGAGCACTGCCGCACCCGCGCCGAGCCAGCGGCGGCGGCTGCGGCGAGGCGGGGCGGGAGCGCCAGCCGCGATCTTCAGCGGGGCCAACTCCGTGACGTTGGAGGCGAGAGTGGCCACCCGCTCGCGGACGGCCCCTGCGAGCGCTCGCGTTTCCGGCGCGGGCTCGGTCTCGAGCTCCGCCGTGAGGCGGTGCGCGAATGCGTCGTACGCTTCCAGCGCGCCCGCGCGGTCGCCGAGCCGGTCGAGCCTTTGCATCAGGCGCCGCAGCGTCGGCTCATCGAGCGGAGCGATTCGCAGTGCCCGCCGCGTCCACTGTGCCGATTCGCTGAGGTTGCCGCGCGTGTCGCTCAGCTGCGCCAGGGCGCTCGCACTGCGTAGCGCGACGTTCTTCAACCGCGCGCGCTCGTCCTCGAGCCACTGTTCGAACGCCGGCGCGCCGCGGATGAAGAACCCCTCGAGCAGATCACCGCGGTAGAGATCGAGGGCGTCGGTCAGTCGACCCGCCCCGACCGCGCGCTCGAACTCGACGACGTCGCAGCGAATCGCTGCCGCGTCGAGCCCGATGTCTTCGTCACCGCGACTCAGGAGGACCTCGTCGCCCAGGGCTTGGCGCAGGCCGTGCAGGGCCTGACGCAGCGCGGCACGGGCATGCTCCTGGTCGAGCTCGGGCCAGAACAACGCGACGAGGGAGTCACGCCGGTGCAGCCGGGGGGGGGGGGTGGCCGCGGCGAGGTAGGCGAGCAGCGCGACGCGCTTGGGCTGGGCCAGGACCGACGTGAGCTCGCGCCCACCGGCCCCGAGGAGGTTCAGCGCCCCCAGAATCCGAAACTCGACCACGGGAACCCCTCGCAACGCCGCCGGCACCGCGCATGCCCAACGCTGCGCGGACGGCGTCATCGTTCCGTTACGGCGGGCGTAACGGGCGCCTCACACGGCGCCGCTACTGTGCGGCGTCGACCCGAACGTACGGCATCGGGAATCGCTCCGCAACGACACCCCGGCTCACACCGCGAGGGACATACCGGAGCAACCTACCGGAGGTGAATCATGTTACGCGTCGCACGCTACACGCTCGCTGCTGTCTCCATGGCGTTGACGCTCGCGGCCTGTCACGACGCCGCGCGTCCGCTGACCCCGGACGCGGGCATGTCCGGCCCGATCGCACCGATGATGTCGCGGATGACGGAGGCGTCGTCGGCGCCACTCGTGTTTCACGCTGTCGCTCCGCGGACGACCGACCCCGCCATCAACACCGGGCTCGCCGACCACTACGTGTGGCTCGACACGACGGCGCGCGGCAACCCGAAGCTCCTCGTGTTCATGCCGGGCAACAACAACCAGCCCTCCTTCTGGGGACGGCTGGAACGGGAGGCCGCGCGGCTGGGCTACCACGTGATCGGCCTCATGTACCAAAACGACATCACGGTGGTGAACGTCTGCAGGGGCAGCCCTGACCCCGACTGCTCCGGAAACCTTCACCTGGAGGTCCAGGACGGCATCGACCGGTCCAGTCTTGTGAACGTCGCGCCGGCAAGCGGCATCGACAACCGGCTGACCAAGCTGCTGATCTACTTGGACGAGCAGCATCCCGACGAGGGGTGGTCGCGGTTTCTCGAGGATGGCGCGCCGAAATGGTCGCAGATCGCGATCAGCGGTCAGTCGCAGGGAGCGGCCCAGGCAGCGCTGATCGGGAAGCTCCATCACGTCGATCGCGTCGTCATGTTCTCCGGGCCACCCGACGCGCGCGTGCCCGAGGAGGCCGACCGGTGGATCTCCATCGGTGCGACGCCTGTGTCCAAGTACTTCGCGTTGTTTCACGACCGCGATCACTTGGTAGTTGGGATCCGTGCGAACCTCGCGGCCCTCGACCTGCAGCAGTTCGGCGATCCGGTCATGGCGGAGCTGAATGACCCGCCGTACGGTGGGACGCACATCGTTTTCACCGACCTGCCGCCCACGTTGGGATACGACTTTCCCAACGGGCCGCACCAGAGCACCGCACGGGACAACAACACCCCGATCGGGCCGGACGACGTGCCGCTGCTGCGTGATGCGTGGCGCTACTTGCTGGGTGAGCCGCCGCGCGGAGGCAAGGAGAAGGTGGAGCCCTAGCCTTTGCGCCGACTCGACCGCGTTCTCGACTCGGCTAATTTCCAGAACTGCTGTTCCTTGATGATCGTGACCCGGTGTCCCAGCGCGGCGAGGCGCCGGATCTCGATCAGCTTGGTGCCGGCGTCCTTGCCCGCGATCTGCAGCTGGTTGGGACGGCCGCGCACCAGCACATCGGTGGTGCGTCCGGGCTTCGATTGTATGATCGCGCCGGCCTTGCGGGCCGCGGCGATCGCCTCGCTGCGCGGACGATTCAGGAACCCGGTGATGGACAGCCGCTTTCCCGCCAGACTCTCGATCCGGCCCACGGCCAGGTCCTTGGGACGATGCCGCAGCGCGGCAATGAGCTCGCCGGCGGCCTCGTAACGGCGGCCGCGGACCCCGAGGCAACGGTGAATGACTTCCTTCAGGTGGTCGCTGCAGGGAAGGCTGCGGACGTCGCGACTGCGCATGGGACTCGTGATGTCGCCGCGGAGCAGCATGGCCGCGAGCTGACCGACCTGATAGATGTCGTCGCGTTGTTGCCACCGCCGGACCCATCCCCAGGCGATCTCCGTCGGCGCGTTGAGCAGGTTGAAGGCGTCGGCGGTGACGCCCTGGCGATTCCGCTGGTGCCTGGCAATGCCGAAATCCCCGAGCTTCAACTGCTCGTGCTCGCACACGAACACGTTGAAGGGCGTGAGGTCGCGGTGCAGCGCCTGCCCGCGATGCAGCGTATCGAGCGCGCCGAGGAGCCCCGCGATCTCGCGACGCACGACGCGCTCGGGCTGAGGGCCGCGGCGCTTGAGCCAGGCGCCCACGTCCCCGTGCTCCGCGTACTCCATCACGAGGCAGTAGCGCATCTGGTCCCCGTCCAGCTCGGCGAACCGGTCAAATACGCGTAGCGCGCGCGGCTCCCGCTCGAGTAGCTCGGCGAAGTAGGCCTCGCGCAGCCAGGCCGTGAGACGCGTGCTGATCTTGATGCAGACCTGCGCCGGCAGCCCGCCCGCGGGCGTGGGGGTCGCGAGGTACACCTCCCCAAACCCGCCCTTGCCGATGAGGCGGTCCAGGCTGTAGGAGCGACCGGACTCGGAGCTGCGCGCGACTTTCTTTCCCATGCGGATTACTTGCCGCCTATCCAAGCAGCCGTCAAGCCGACCGCGCTCGGAGGGGTGAGTGCAATTGGCCCCCTAGGATTCGAACCTAGATTGACGGATCCAAAGTCCGCTGTCCTGCCATTGGACGAGGGGCCAGTAGGCGATTTAGGGAGTGCAAGTTAATAAGGGGCGGGCCGAGATGTTACTTCCGAGGCAACGGTATGGTCCTTTTCTCATGCGCGTCATCCTCTTCGGCTTCCTGCTGATCCCCCTCCTCGCGGCCGCCCAGCAGCGCGCGCGGCCATCCCTCCCGCCGCCCTTGCATGAGCAGGTCGACTCGTCGCACCACTACGTCCTGATCACGGGCGGTCCCTACCGCGTGCCCGTGAACCCGGCGATGCCCGGGATGATGATGGACATGGCGGCCACCCCGGTGCAGAAGTTTGCGTTTCCGGTGGACGGTTGGCTCCAGGGCTTTCGCGTCGACCTGTTCGACGATCACGGCCATGCGCTGCCGCACCGGCTGCTGCATCACCTGATCGTCGTGAACTTCTCGCGCCGCATGTTCATCTATCCGGCGCTCGAGCGCCTGCTGGGCGTCGCCGAGGAGAGCGATACGGGCGACGTCCGCATCCCGGGCACCATCGGCGTGCCCATGAGAGCTGGTCAGGAGCTGGGCGTGTACGCGGCCTGGCACAATGACTCCGGGCACGAGATTCCCGTCGCCTATTGGCGCATGGTCCTGTACATGGCGCCCGCGAACCGCAGGCCCCGGCCAATCGACGTCCTCCCGGCCTACATGGACGTCAACATCCAGACGAACCCCGAGGAGAATCGCTTCAACGTTCCTCCGGGCCATGTTGAGATCGGCTACGAGTTCACTCCGCCGCTCTCCGGGCATCTCCTTGTGGTCACGGGTCATCTGCACGACTACGGCACACTGGTGAGGCTCGTGGATGCCGCGAGCGGCAAGACACTTGTGGAGGTCAAGGCGAAACGCGACTCCTTGGGACAAGTGGTCTCGATGCCGCGCAAGCTGCTCGCGATCCGCGGTGAGGGCCTGCACCTGAAGGCCGGCCATCGCTACCGCGTGGTGGGAGTATTCGACAATCCCACTCGCGACACGTCGTTCGGCGCCATGGCGAACATGGTCGGCCTGTTCGCCCCCGACCATTACCGTGAGTGGCCCGCGGTTGACCCCATCGATTTGTACTACGCCCGGGACTTGCTCGATTTGCTCGCGAACGGGAAAACGGACTCCGTGATCGTGGGGGGTGGGGTGCCGAGCCCGCTCGCCCCTTCGAGCCGTCCGCCGTAGCTTTTCTCGGGTGACCGGCCACCGCTATCCCGACAGCCACGTCTTCTACCGGAAGCTCGGGCACGAGTATCCCAAGATCGTGCGCGGCGAGGGCTGTTGGCTCATCGACGACCGCGGCAAGCGTTACCTGGATGCGGTCGGCGGCGCGTACGTCGCCAACCTGGGGCACTCGAACCCCGAAATCGCAGAAGCGATCGCCAGCCAGGCGCGGGAGTTTGGCTACCTCTCCGGCACGATGTTCACCCACGGCCCGGTCGAGGAGCTCGCCGCCGAAATCGCCGAAACGCTGCCGGGCGACCTCTCGAAGCTCTACTTCCTCTGTAGTGGGTCGGAGGCCGTCGAGGCGGCGCTGAAGCTGGCGCGGCAGTACTGGATCGAGCGCGGACGGCCCGGCAAGAACCGAATCATCGCGTTGGCGCCCGGCTATCACGGCAGTACGCTACTGGCGCTGTCGGCCTCGGCACGCGAAGCGTACAAAGCGATGTTCCGCCCCTGGCTCGTGGACGTGCACCGCATCCCGGCGTCCTACGCTTATCGCTGCGAGTGCGGCGGCCAGAGTGCCACCTGTCCGGTCTGCAGCGGCAACGTCCTCGAGGAGGCGATCACTCGGCTCGGTGCGGACCAGGTCGCCGCGTTCATCGCCGAGCCGGTAGGCGGGTCTTCGACCGGCGCGTCCACGCCACGACCCGAATACTTCCGTCGCGTGCGGGAGATCTGCGATCGCCATGACGTCCTGCTGATCGCGGACGAGGTCCTGGTCGGCGTGGGCCGGACCGGCACCTGGTGGGCGATGGAGCCCTACGGCGTCGCCCCCGACATCATGACGCTGGGGAAGGGGATCTCGGGCGGGTACGCGGCGCTCTCCGCCATCGCGGCGCCGCAGCGCATCGTGGACGCGCTCGCCCAAGGCTCGGGCGCCTTCATGCACGCGCAGACGTTTTCGCATCACCCCGTCGCCTGCGCCGCGGGGGTCGCCACGATGCGCTACCTCAAGAGCCACAAGCTGGTGGAGCGCTGTGCGCGCATGGGCCGCATCCTGCACGAACGCCTGGGCAAGCTCGCCGAGCTGCCGCACGTGGGCGACGTGCGCGGGCGCGGCCTGCTCGCCGGGCTGGAGTTCGTCGAGGACAAGGGGAGCCGAGCGCCGTTCCCGCGTACGGCGCGCGTTGCCGAGCGGTTTGCGGAGTCGGCGCTCGACGCCGGGCTGACCGTATGGCCCAACGTCGGCCATGCCGATGGGACGAACGGCGACCTCGTGATGGTCGCGCCCCCGTTCATCGTGACCGAAGCGGAGATCGACGAGATCGCCGCGCGGCTCACGCAAGCGCTGCAGGCGACGCTCTCATGACCACGAGTGCCCCCCCCTCCGTGCAATCGAAGATCACCTACACGTCGGCCAACGTGGACTGGGAGCTGTTTCACCGCCAGTTCGACGACGCGCTGGCGCGGGTTCGATCGCAGCTCGGTCGCAACTATCCGCTCTACATCGGCGGCGCGCCGGTGGACTCCTCCTCTGCGCCGATCATCGATACGTCGCCGGTGGACACCCAGATCCTGCTCGGACGGTTCGCGGCGGCGACGCCGCACCATGTGGCGCTGGCGGTTGCGGCCGCCCGTCGCGCGCAGGCCGGCTGGGCGCGACGCGATTGGCGCGAGCGGGTCGCGATCCTGCGAGACGCGGCCAGACTCATTCGGGAACGGAAGTTCGACCTTGCCGCTGTCATGAGTCTCGAGGTCGGGAAAAGCCGGCTGGAATCGATGGGCGACGCCGAGGAGTCGGCGGACCTCATCGATTATTACTGCCAACAAATGGAAGATGCGAACGGCTTCGTGCGTCAGATGGCGCGCGTGACACCCGTCGAGCGCAACACCGACGTGCTGCGTCCGTACGGTGTGTTTGCTTGCATCGCACCGTTCAACTTTCCGCTGGCGCTCTCGACGGGCATGTCAGCCGCGGCCCTCGTAGCGGGGAACGCGGTCGTGTACAAGCCGGCCGAAGACGCGCCGTGGACGGGCATGTGCCTGTATCAGGTCTATCACGACGCGGGCCTGCCCTCCGGCGTCTTCAACTATCTGTCGGGCCACGGATCTGAGACCGGCGACGCAATGTGGCGCCATCCGCAGATTGATGGCGTCGTGTTTACCGGATCCAAAGAAGTGGGTATGCGCATTCATCAGGGGTCGTCCACCCGCTGGATCAAGCCGTGCCTGTTGGAGCTGGGTGGCAAGAACGCCGCGATCGTCATGGACAGCGCCGATCTCGACGCCGCCGCCGAAGGGGTATCGCGATCGGCGTTCGGGTTACAGAACCAAAAATGCAGCGCCACGTCGCGGGTCTACGTGCACCAGCAGGTGATGCAGTCCTTCATCAGTAAGCTGATTGAGAAAACCAGGGCTCTGAAGATGGGCGACCCCACCCAGCGCGACGTCTTCTTTGGGCCGGTGATCAACCCGGAAGCGGTCGCGCGGTTCGAGCGCGCAGTGGTCCAAGCAAAGAAGGAAGGGGAGGTCCTGCTCGGCGGTCAGCGACTCAGCGGCCCCGGCTTCGATCGCGGCCATTACGTCGCCCCAACAATCGCCCGCCTGCCCCTGGGTTCTTCTTTGTTTGCCGACGAGCTGTTCGTGCCGTTCCTGGCCATCGGCGCAGTCGCAGGACTGGATCAAGCGATCGCCGAGACGAACCGGACGGACTACGGACTCACCGCGGGAATCTTCTCGAAACGGGAAGCCGAAATCGCTCGCTTCTTCGACGAAGTGGAGGCCGGTGTGTGTTACGTCAATAAACGTACGGGTGCCACAACCGGCGCGTGGCCGGGGGCACAGCCGTTCACCGGATGGAAAGGATCGGGCTCGAGCGGCAAGGGCGGATGCGGCCCGTACTACGTCGCGCAATTCATGCGGGAGCAGAGCCGCACGGTGATCGAAACATGACGGCCACCCGCGACTATCCGCGTATCGTCGTGCCGCCCCCAGGTCCGAAAGCCCGGGCAATCGTCGAGCGGCAGGACCGCTGGGCGTCGACGTCGTATCCGAAGGAGTATCCCCTCGCCGTCGCCCGCGGTGCGGGCCCCATGGTCGAGGATGTGGACGGAAACCGCTTCCTTGATTTCATGGCGGGCATCGCGGTGGCCTCCACCGGCTATGGACACCCCAAGGTCGTGAAAGCCGTGCAGGAAGCGGCGGGAAAGTTCCTGCACATCTGCGGCAGCGACTTCTACTACGACAGCTTCGCCGCGCTGTGCGAGCGGCTCGCGAAACTCGCGCCGGGTCCGAGCAAGAAGCGCGTGTTCCTCTCGAATTCGGGCACCGAAGCCGTGGAAGGGGCGATCAAGCTGGCGCGGCATTCGACGGGGCGCCCGGCCATCATCGGATTCCTGGGCGCGTTTCACGGACGGAGCTACGGCGGCCTGAGCCTCACCGCGAGCAAGGCGGTGCAACGCTCGGGGTTCGCGCCGTTCCTCCCCGAGATTCATCACGTCCCCTACGGCTACCGCTATCGCTGCGAGTATTGTCGCGGTGAGTCGGCGTGCACGATGCGGTGCACCTCGTGGATCGAGCACGAGCTGTTCGTCAAGAAGGTGCCGCCCGACAGCGTCGCCGCGATTTTCGTCGAGCCGATCCAGGGGGAGGGCGGCTACGTGGTCCCGCCGCCCGGGTACCTCAAGGCGCTGCGCGAGATCTGCGATCGCTACGGCATTCTGCTCGTGTGCGACGAAGTGCAATGCGGCGTGGGACGCAGCGGCAAGATGTGGGCGTGCGAATACGAGGGGATCGAGCCCGACATCCTGCTGTCGGCCAAAGGGCTCGGCAGCGGCATGCCGATCGGCGCGATCATTGCGAAGGAATCGATCATGAAGTGGACGCCCGGGGCGCACGGGACGACCTTCGGCGGCAACCCCGTGTGCTGCGCCGCGGCCCTCGCCACGCTCGACATCGTCGAGCAGGAGCTGCTCCCTAACGTCAACAAGATGGGCGAGCGCCTGATCAGCGGCGCGCGCCGCCTCCAGGAGAAATACGCCACCATCGGCGACGTCCGCGGGCGCGGCCTCATGGTCGGCGTCGAATTCGTGAAGGACCGCGCGACGCGCGAGCCTGCTCCCGACATTCCGCACGACCTGGTGGGGCGCGCCTTCCAGAAAGGGCTCTTGCTCCTCGGCTGCGGGAAGAGCTCGCTCAGGCTCGCGCCGCCGCTCGTCGTGGACGAATACGACGTAGACACCGCCCTCCGGATCATCGACGAGTGCCTGCGCGAGATGTCGGACTAGCCTCAAGGGTCATGTCGTTGCCGGACGCCGTCGCGCGCTTCGTGCGCGACGGCGACGTCGTCGTCATCGAAGGCTTCACCCACCTCATCTCGTTCGCCGCCGGTCACGAGATCATCCGCCAGCGGCGGCGCGATCTGACGTTGTGCCGTCTCACGCCCGATCTGATCTACGATCAGATGATCGCCGCCGGCTGCGCCGCGAAACTCGTGTTTTCGTGGGCTGGCAATCCCGGGGTCGGCTCGCTGCATGCGTTCCGGCGCGCGGTCGAAGGCCGGGAACTCGCGATCGAGGAATACTCGCACTTCGGGATGGTGGCGCGATTCTCGGCCGGCGCGGCCCGCCTGCCGTTCTGGACGCTGCGCGATTATGAGGGGACGGACCTGCCGCGAGTCAATCCGCGCATCAAGTCGGTGACGTGTCCGTACACGGGCGAAGCGCTTGCCACGGTGCCGGCGCTCAACCCCGACGTGACGATTGTGCACGCCCAACGGGCCGACGCGCGCGGAAACACACAGATCTGGGGCCTGCTCGGCGTCCAGAAGGAGGCGGCCTTTGCCTCCGGCCGTGTGATCGTCGTCGTGGAGGAGCTGGTCGATGAGAGCGTGATTCGCGCGGACCCCAATCGTACGCTGATCCCCGCGGCCATCGTCGATGCGGTCGTCGTGGAGCCGTGGGGCGCCCATCCCTCGTACGCCCAGGGTTACTACGACCGCGACAATGATTTCTATCTCGCTTGGGAAGCGATCTCGAAGGACCCGGCCGCCTTGACGCGCTACCTCGACACGTTCGTGTACGGCGTGCGCGATCGCGCGGAATACATGGAAAAGCACGCGGGGTTGGCCGAGCGTCTCAAGGCGAAGGAGCAGCGCTGCGCCGGGGTGAACTACGGGTACTGACGCGTATACGCCCGATGAAATGATGGCCGCCGTCGCGGCCCGTGAGCTCGCGGATGGGGAGATCGTGTTCGTGGGGATCGGGCTGCCGAACCTCGCCTGCAATCTGGCGCGCCGGACGCACGCGCCCAATCTGGTGATGATCTACGAATCGGGCGCGGTGGGCGCGACGCCGTCCCGGCTGCCCGTCTCGATCGGCGATCCCGCCCTCGTGACCGGCTCGCTCATGGTGTGCGGCATGGCGGACGTGTTTCAGCTGTTTCTCCAGAACGGCAGAATCGAGGTCGGGTTTCTCGGCGGCGCGCAGGTAGACCGCCATGGCAACATCAACACCACGGTCATCGGCCCTTACGAGCGTCCCAAGGTCCGCCTGCCCGGGTCAGGCGGCGCCGCGGAGATCGCGATTCACGCGCAGCGCATCCTGATTGTGTCGAAGCTCTCACCGCGCGCCTTTCCCGAACGTGTGGATTTTGTGACGAGTCCCGGTCAGCGCGTGCAGCGCGTGATTACCGACAAGGGCGTCCTCGAACCGGATGGCGCGGGAGGGGAGCTGGTGTTGACGGGCCTGTATCCCGGCGTCGCAGCGGCCGACGTCAAAGCCGGCGTAGGATGGACGCTCCGCTCCCGGCCCAGTCTCGCGCGACTCGATCCGCCGACGCGGGTGGAGCTGCAGCTGCTGCGTGAGGTGCTCGACCCCGAACGGCTGTATCTCAAGTCATGACGCTCGCTCTCGCTCTCCTCGTGCTTCAAGCCGCGGCGCAGCGCGAGCCGGTCCTCAAACAGGTGGACCTGCCCCACGCCTACTACTGGCGCGAGATGTACGTACCCCAGGTGACGAGCGGGCCGAGCTCAGCCAGCTGGTCGCCCGACGGGACCGAGCTCATCTACTCGATGCAGGGATCGCTGTGGCGTCAGCGAATCGGCTCGGGCGTCGCCGCGCAGCTGACATCGGGCTCCGGATACGACTATCAGCCCGACTGGTCACCTGATGGGCGGTCCGTCGTGTTCGCGCGTTACGCGCGCGACGCGATCGAGCTCGAGCTGCTCGACCTCGCGTCCGGGACGGTCACGGCCCTCACCTCGAACGGCGCCGTGAACGTCGAACCGCGCTGGTCGCCCGACGGCGCCCGGATCGTGTTCGTGTCGTCGGCCTACAACCGACGCTGGCACATCTTCGTCCTGAGCCCGGAAGGGGCGAAGGATCCGCTCCGGCTCACGGACGACAACGACAGCAAGCTGCCGCGCTACTACTACAGCAAATGGGATCACTACATCTCGCCGACGTGGTCGCCCGACGGCAAAGAGATCATCCTGGTCTCGAATCGCGGGCACATCCACGGCACGGGCGGCTTCTGGCGCATGGCCGCCGCGCCGGGCGCGACGCCGCGCGAGCTGCGGTACGAGGAGACCACCTGGAAGGCTCGGCCCGATTGGTCGCCCGACGGGACGCGCGTCGTGTACAGCTCGTACCTCGGCCGCCAGTGGCATCAGTTGTGGCTGATGACGAGCGAGGGCGGCGATCCCTTCCCGCTCACCTATGGCGATTTCGATGCGACGGCACCCCGCTGGTCGCGCGACGGGAGCCGCATCGCCTACGTGTCGAACGAGAGCGGCAACACGTCGCTCTGGGTCATCGACGCGGTCGGGGCACGCAAGCAGCCGGTCGCGATCACCGAGCGCCGCTACCGCGAGCCGGTCGGTCGGCTGCGCGTCGTCACGGTCGATCGGGCGGGGCGAGCGCTCTCAGCGCGGATCTCGGTGGCTCGCGCCGACGGCCGCGCCTATGCGCCCGATGATGCGTGGCGGCACGCCGACGAAGCGTTCGATCGCTCCGAGCGAGGCTTCGAGTACGGGTACTTCCACTCGGGCGGCAGCGCGGCGCTCACGGTGCCGGTCGGCAAGGTCCAGGTGGAGGTGTGGCGCGGCCCCGAGTACCACATGTCCCGCGCCGAGGTGGTGATTCCAGCGAACGGCAACGTCGTGCACCGCGTCGTGCTGGAGCGGCTCGTCGATCTGCCGGCGCGGGGCTGGTGGAGCGGCGATCTGCACGTGCACATGAACTACGGAGGGGCCTACCGCAACACGCCGCGCCATCTCGCCTTTCAGGCTCGCGCCGAGGATCTGCACGTGGTGGAGAACCTGATCGTGAACAAGGAGCAGCGCATCCCGGATATCACCTACTTCCGCACGGACGCCGATCCGGCGTCGGGCCCGGGGTTCGTCCTCATGCACGCGCAGGAGTTTCATACCAGCGTCTGGGGACACATGGGGCTGCTCGCCCTGAGCTCGCATTACATCCTGCCGGAGTACGCCGGCTACCCCAACACCGCTGCGGCGAGTCTCTATCCGCACAACGCCGCGATCGCGGACCTGGCGCATGCGCAGGGCGGGCTCGTCGGCTACGTCCATCCGTTCGACTCGAAGCCCAACCCAGCCGACACGACCGAACCGCTCAGCTATGAGCTCCCGGTGGACGTGGCGCTCGGCAAGGTGGACTACCTCGAGGTCATGGGGTACTCGGATCACCTCATCACGTCGGAAATCTGGTACCGCCTGCTCAACTGCGGCTTCCGGCTGCCGGCGGGGGCAGGTACCGACGCGTTTCCGAACTTCGCCAGCTCGCGCGGTCCGCCCGGCCTGGTACGGGTGTTCGTGCGGTCGGGCGCGGTGCTCGATCACCGTCGCTGGCTCGAGGGACTCAAGGCGGGACGCACGTTCGTGACCAACGCGCCGCTGCTCGAGTTCTCTCTGGCCCGCCGTGGGGTCGGCGACGAAATCCGGCTGTCACCGGGCACGCACCGATTGACGGCGCGCGTCGAGTTACGCTCGAACGTCCCCATCGATCACCTGGAAATCGTGGGCAACGGCAAGGTGGTGGCGACGGTCCCCCTGCGCGGCGACCGCACGCTGGCACGCGACAGCGTCTCAATTCCGGTGAGCGCGAGCGGCTGGTACGTACTGCGGGCGTACGCCGACCGTGCGGAGCTCCCGGTGCTCGATCTGTACCCCTTCGCTTCCACGAGCCCCATCTACGTCCGGGTCGGCGACGCGCCGGTGCGCTCGCCTGAGGATGCGGCATTCTTCGTGCGCTGGATTGATCGGCTCGACGCCGTGGCGCGGGCGAGTCCCGCGGCCGTGCTGCACACCCTCGCCGAGGCTAGGGCAGTGTTTGAGGAGCGGGCGCGGCCGTAGCCCGCGTCGTCGTCGCGATCAGGCGCTGCCCCTTGGTTCCCACCCGCTCGGCCGCGTCGTCTCGCTCCTTCTCCTTCTTATAGACGGCCGCCACCGCGCTCCCCGACCCGCACAGCCGCACCCACACCGGGCCCGTCCCCGCGAGCCGCTCGTACAGCGCCCGCAACTCCGGATGCTTGGCGAACACCGGCGATTCGAAGTCGTTGCCCCCCAACCGGCCGATGCTGCCCCACGTCGCCAGCGCCTCGACGTCGAGCACCACGGGACCGCGCGAGACCGGCGTCGGATTGGCCTCGTCCCACCAGCGGTAGGCGTCCGGTGTGGCGACCGCGATCGACGGCACGGCGATGAGCGCCGGCGCGGCGGGCGGGGCCGGGGCCCGGAACAGCCGCTCGCCCCGCCCCCACGCGAGCGCCAACGGCGCGCCGCTCGCGCAGAACGCGACGTCGGCGCCGAGCCGCGTGGCGAGATGCAGCAGCTCGTGGCGCGGGACGGGGTTCCCGGCGAGGGCGTTCACCGCGTGCAAGGCGGCCGCCGCGTCGCTCGAGCCGCCGCCCAGCCCGGCGCGCACGGGAATCCGTTTGGTAAGCCGCAGGGCCACGCCGAACCGATTGCCGGTCGCCTCGAGCACCGCGCGCGCGGCGCGCACCGCCAGATTGTCGTCGGCCGGGCCGAGGTCTGGTCCGTCCACCTCCAGCGCCACTCCCGATTCGACGCGTCGCACCTCCAGCTCATCCGCCAGCTCGAGCAGCGCGAACGCCGTTTCGATCTGGTGGTAGCCGGAGGTTTCGCGCGCGAGGATCCGGAGGACGAGGTTGAGCTTCGCGTGGGCGGCGACGCGTACGCCGGCCGGGGGGTTCACGCGCCGGTGCCGTTCCCTTGGCGCAGCTCGCCGAGTCGCAGGTGCAGGCGCGACAGCGACCAGAGTCCGAGGAGCGTGATCGGGATGAACGTCGTCAGATGGTAGGTGAGTGCGTAGCTGAGCGCGCGGCTCGCGTCCACACCATACACCCCCAGCGTCAGCTTCGTCGCGGCTTCGAACACGCCGACGTAGCCCGGGGTGGATGGCACTGCGACGCCGAACCCGATGATCCCCTGCAGCAGCAGTGCGGCCTCGAGGGGCACGTCGAGGCCGAAGGCACGGAAGCACACCGCGAACGCCGCGGCGTTCACGAGCCACAGCACGAGCGACCACGCGACGACGCCCGCGAACCGCGCGGGACTCTTCAGGACCGCGAGGCCTGCGACGATGCCGTCCGCCCAATGCGCCAGGCGGTCCGCCGCCCGCGGCGGAAGGAGGCGGTGCGTCACGCGGTGCAGCAGCGCGAGCCAGGGTGCCGGGCGGTGTACGACGACGAGCGCGAGCAGCAGCGCAACGCCGAACAACACTGCGGCCCCGGTGGCGAGTGCCGAGAGCGACCGCCCGTTCATCGTGGTGTGAGTGGGAAACGAGGGCGCCGCAATCGCGACCGCCATCAGCGCCAGCATCATCAAGCCGTCGAACACACGCTCGACGCCGACGGACCCCAGGGCGGTCATGAAACGCACCGGCAGCTGGCGGTTGGCGACGTATGGGCGCGCAATCTCGCCTGCCCGCGCCGGCAGCAGATTGTTCGCCATGAACCCGATCGCCGTGGCGTGCCACAGCGGCTGCCACGCGAAGCGGCGGCCGTCCACGTCCCGCAGAATCAGCCGCCAGCGAATCGTGCGCAGGGGGAACGTCAGCGTCGCGAGCAGGACGGCGGCGGCAAGGAGGAGGGGGTCGGCGCTGCGGGCGTATGCCAGGACTTCGCGCGGCTTTACGTCGTGTAGCACCCACGCCAGCAGGGCGAGGGCAACCGCGAGCCCGATCACCCCGACCCAGCGGGACGACCGGTTGTTACTCGGGCTCGATGGCGAGGACAACGAGGTCGCAAACTTCGTCGATGATCGCGCGCAGATCGTCGCCACTCACGCGCTTCGCCGCCTCACGCAGCTCTTGGGCGCGCCGGCGCGCGCGTGCGCCGCGATAGAGCAATGTGCCGATGTTGACGACCTGGGTGGTGGTGGACGTGGCCGGTCGTCCTGTGTCTGCCGACGGGCCGCGCAGCAGCTCGTCGAGGGACGCGGCCCCGAACCCCGGCGCGGCCAGGCGCTGATAGGCGGCCCACGAGCCCACGAGATCGGCCGATTCCGGGACGGGTGCGTCTTGGCTTGCGGGCGTGGGGCGTTGAACGTGGGGCGGCGTCGGGGCAAGCGATTCGATCGACACGATCGGCGGCACGGTAGCTGCCGAAGCTGCGGGGGCTGCCCCGCCGCTCAGCAAGGCGCGGACCGCTGCTGTGACGCCACCCAGCTCCGCGGCGAGCGCGGCTTCGTCGCCCGAACCGGAGCGCGACAGGATCTCGCCGGCACGGCGCAGCTCCGCGGCGAAGACGGCGGACTGGTTCACCGCGATGCCGCGCGACACCGCATCGCGCGCCACCTGCGCGAACTCGGCCACTCGCTCGGCCACCGGCCCGCCGCCCGCTGCCCCCAGGGCGCGGAACGTCCCCGCCAATGTGTGCGCCCGCAGGTCACGCTGCGTGGGACTCGGCGCCCGTTCGAGCGAGTCCGCCGCTTGGCGCAGATGCTCGCCGTGACTCACGAGCTCCAGTCGGCCGAGGGTGGCGGGCCGCGCCGGCGCCGTACCGCGCTGCACGATATGGGGTCCCGCGTCACCGTGGAACAGCGTATCGATTGGAACGACGTCGGGCTCGCTCTCCATGAACCGCATCAGCAGCGCCGCGAACTTCCGGAACTCCGCGCCTTCGGGGTCGGGCCGGCCGCGCTCGGCTACCTCGCGCGCGGCATGCGCGATCGAGCTGGCGGCGGCCTGGAACAGCTCCCCGACGAGCGCGGCGGGAGCGGCGCTGCTGCGGCTCAGCTCCCCGATGGTGCGCTCGATCCCCTCGAGCAGGTCGGGGAGGGGAGGGAGATCGTTTAGCGCGGCGAGGCCTCGCAACGGTTGCAGCGCCTTGAGGACGTGCTGCAGCGGATCATGGGCCAACGGATTGTTGCGGAGCGTCTGCGCGGCGCGGTCGAGGGCACTCGCGATCGCGGCGCCCTCGCGCGCGACGAACGCCCGCGCGCCCGCGTCCAGCCCCATGGCCTCGGCCGCCCGCACCTGCGCCGAGGGCCGGCCGGCGAGCTGCTCGAGCTGGGCCGCCAGCGCTTCCGCCTTGGCGGTGTCGGCCTCGGTCCAGCTCGCGGCGCGCCGCACGAAGATCTTGATATCATCCACCGCGCGGACGGCGATTTGCTTGGTGCCCGCGTCCCAGGCGCGCCGGCCCTCGCGTACCGCGCGGGCCAGCGCCTCGAGTCCGGTTGCCGATCGGGCGATCGCCTGCTGGCTCGCCATCAGCGCACTGCCGCGCAGCGCCCGCGACAGGCGTACGAACTCCTCGGCCGCGGGTGCGGCGTCCCCCTGGAGGACGGCGTCGAGCCGGTCCAGGTATTCCCCCGCCTCGAGGGCGAAGAAATCGGACATGCCGAGCGGCTGGCCGGGCGTCGGTGCGGTCATGGAAATCCCAAACTAATGAAGGCGTTGGCCATTGGCCACGTCCACCAGCGTCCGCATCCGTCGCACGGCCTCCTCAATTCCCCAGAACACGGAGTTACTGACGATCGAGTGCCCGATGTTGAGCTCCTCGATCTCCGGGATGGCGGCGACCGGCTCGACGTTGTCGTAGGTCAGCCCGTGCCCCGCATGCACCGCAAGCCCCACGCCTTTTGCATACGCAGCTGCTTGACGCAGTTGCTTCAACGCCGTTTCTCCGCGTCTCCAGGTGTGAGCATACCGGCCTGTGTGGATCTCGATCGCCGGGACACCGAGCGCGCGGGCGTGATCGATGGTCTTGCGCACCGGATCGATGAACAGGCTGACGCGAATGCCGGCGTCCTGGAGGCGCCCGATGGCTGCGGCGAGGCGCCGATCGCCCCGCCGCAACGCGAGCCCGCCCTCCGTGGTGATCTCGCGCCGTCGCTCCGGGACGAGCGTGGCCTGCAAGGGATGCACGCGGCAGGCGAGCCGCACGATGTCGGGGTGCGCTCCGAGCTCGAGGTTGAGGACGGTGCGGACCCTGCGGGCCAGCGCCACCACGTCGGCGTCCTGGATGTGGCGCCGGTCCTCGCGCAGGTGCGCTGTAATG
>Ga0193723_1000012_pt1 | contig 46359 bp, 41 predicted proteins | sample H2m2metaG_FD_143042 | JGI IMG/M metagenome (GOLD analysis project Ga0193723, IMG submission 143042) | Soil microbial communities from a riparian zone of the East river system, Colorado, United States - H2m2 | ecosystem: Environmental > Terrestrial > Soil > Riparian zone | place: USA: East River...
GCAGCCGGGCGACACGGTCTGGCTGCGCGGCGGCACCTACACCAGCGCTACTCCCATCAATAGCACTCTGACCGGCACGGCGTCCGCTCCCATCGTGGTGCGGCAATACCCCGGCGAGCGCGCGATCCTGGACGCGAGCGGAGCGACGTCCCCCACGAGTCGCGGCGATTTCTTCACCGCGGCCGGCAATTACTCGACGTTCTGGGGCTTCGAGCTCATGGACTCGGACCCCGATCGGACCACGGACACCCGTCCCAACATGGTCGTCGTGCACGCGTCACATGTGAAACTCATCAACTTGATCGTGCACGACGGCGGGATCGGGTTCTACACATTCGCGGATCCGGTCGATATCGAGATCTACGGTTGCCTCGCCTACAATAACGGCTGGCAGGAATCCGTGTTCGGCAACGGCCACGGCATCTATGCCAAGAGCAACGCTGGCCCGGTGTACCTGCGGGACAATATCCTCTTCAACCAGTTCGGCTACGGCATCCACATCTTCACGATCGTAGGGCAGGACGGGCTCACCAACCTTCACGCCGAAGGGAACGTGGCGTTCAACAACGGCGCGGTGGACGCTGACCCCGTGAACTCCCCGAGCGCGAACATCCTGTTCGGCGGTAGCGAGCCGGTCCGGAACGGCACGCTCGTCGATAACATGACGTACTTCTCGCCCAACGTCGGTGTGCACAACCTGCTGGTCGGCTTCGCCATGACGGCCAATCAGGACCTCACCGTACGGAACAACTACGCCGTGGGAGGCATGCTACTGTTCGAGGTGGGCCGGTGGCAGTCGCTCACCATGACCGACAACTCCCTGTTCGGTGCGACGAGCGACATGATCTGGTTGCGGGACTCGACGTTGTCGGGCTTCCAGTTGGCCAATAACCGCTACTACCGCGACTCGAGCGCCGATGCGTGGGGGTACCGCAATACCGATTATCACTTTGCCGCCTGGCAGCAAATCACCGGCGTGGGCGCGAGCGATCGCGCCGCGCTCAGCCCACCGGCCGAGCCGAAGGTGTTCCTGCGGCCCAACCGCTACGAGCCGGGGCGGGCGAACCTCATCATCTATAATTGGAGCCGGCAGGCCGCTGTCCCGGTGGACCTGAGCGGCGTCGTGCGGGTGGGCGACGTCTACGAAATCCGCAACGTGCAGGACTTCTTCGGCGCGGCGGTGGCGACTGGCACCTACGGGGGCGGCCCCGTGGATGTGCCGATGTCGGGCGTGACCCCCGTCCCGCCCATCGGGGGCTCGCCGACTCCACCCCCACAAACCGGTCCGGACTTCGGGGTCTTCGTCGTCACGAGCCGGCGTCCCTCTTGAGTTTTTGCCACCATTCCATGCGCTCTTTGATGGTCTTCTCGTACCCGAAGTCCGTTGGCACATACCAGCTCGCGCCGCGCAGGGCTTCGGGCAGGTACTCCTGTGGGATGTACGCCTGCGCCGAGTCGAAGGCGTACTTGTACCCCGCGCCGTAGCCCAAGTCCTTCATCAGGCCGGTCGGAGCGTTGCGAATGTGGAGCGGTACCGGTTCGGCGGGGTGCGCCTTCGCCGCTTCCTGCGCCTCCCCAAACGCGGCGTAGGCCCGATTCGACTTGGGCGCCGTGGCGAGATAGATCGTCGCCTCGGCCAACGCCAGCTCGCCCTCGGGACTCCCCAGGAAGTGGTAGGCATCCTTGGCCGCCAGCGCCACACTCAGTGCGCGCGGATCGGCGAGGCCCACGTCCTCCGCCGCGATCCGCACCAGCCGCCGCGCCAGGTACAGCGGATCCTCGCCGCCCGCCAGCATCCGCGCCAGCCAGTAGAGGGCGCCCTGCGGGTCACTGCCGCGCACCGCCTTGTGGAGCGCTGAGATCAGGTTGTAGTGCTGCTCGCCGGATTTGTCGTACGTCGGCAGCGGGCGTTCGAGCACCTGACGAATCACATCCGGGGGGATGGGAGAAGGGAGAGGGGAGATGGACGTGACGTGTTTCAGGACGGCTTCGAGCGTGTTCAACGCGCGCCGCGCATCGCCTTGAGCGTGGGCGACGAGCAAATCCACGGCCGCCGGCTCGAAGCGGACATCTCCCTTCTCCCTTCTCCCTTTATTCTCCAGCTCCAGCGCGCGGTCGAGGACCGTCCGGATATGCTCATCCGTCAGGGGCTCCAGAACGAAAACCCGGCACCGTGACAGCAGCGCGCCGGTGAGCTCGAAGCTGGGGTTTTCCGTGGTGGCGCCGATCAGGGTGATAATGCCGTTCTCGACCCACGGCAGAAACGCGTCCTGCTGGGCTCGATTGAACCGGTGGATCTCATCACAAAACAGGATCGTGCCTTGCCCCTGGTACTTGAGCCGCTCCTCGGCCTCCTTAATGATCTCGCGGACGCGCGGGACGCCCTCGGTGACGGCCGAGAAGGGCTCGAAGTGGCGATCGGTGTAGTTCGCGATGATGCGGGCGAGGGTCGTCTTCCCCGAGCCCGGTGGGCCCCAGAAGATGCAGGACCCGATCTCCCCCCGACGGATCAGGTCGCCGAGCGCCTTGCCGGGACCGAGCAGGTGCTCCTGGCCGAGGAATCCGTCGAGCGTCTTGGGCCGCATCCGCGCAGCGAGCGGCTCGGTCGAGCCTTGGAACAACGTCGGGTCGGTCACGTTACTCCAGCGAGCAGCGTCTTCGTGACATAGAACGCCACCGCCCCCGCGAAGAAGGAGGCAGGGAGTTTCCAGCCTCGCTTATGCTGGAACTCCGGCACGAGATTCGACGCCGCGACATAGATCGTCACGCCTGCGGACAACGCCAAGCCATGGAGGATCAAGAAGCCCAGGTGATCGGTGAGGAGCACCCCCACGACGGTCGCGACACCCAGCAGCGCCGCGGCGCCGACCGCCCGTCCGGCCGTTCGCCCGCCCGCCATCATGAGGCTCGAGATCATGACGCCTTCCGGCAGCTTGTGCAGGAAGATGGCGATGAACACCATGACGCCGAGCTGGGTGCGCACCAGGAACGCGCTCGCAATCGCGACGCCGTCGAAAAACGTGTGCAGCAGGAGGCCCACCAGCGCCGACGTCCCCGCCACCGCGCTGACGGCGTGCGTCTCCTCTCCAAAATGGAAATGCGGCGTGACCGTGTGCTGCGTGAGATGCACGGCCAGATAGCCGGCGAGCACCAGCCACGGCGCGACACTCCCGCTCTTCGCGAGCGCCTCGGGGAGGATCTCGACCAGCGCGACGGCGAGCATGAACCCGGCGCCGAAGGCGACGAAATGCTCGATCAGCTTCAGCCCGCTCGTGGCCTGGCGTGTGACCGCGAGACCGCCGAGCACGTTGCCCAGCGCGGCAACGAGGGCGTACACGAGGGCGCTAGACACGGGAGAGGAGGTACTCCTTGGTGTTCTTGCCGGGATCGTCGAGCACCTCACCCAGCAGGCGCTTGAGCACCTCCCCCACGTCGGGCCCAGGTCGCACCCCCGCCGCGATGAGATCGTCGCCCTTCACGGCCAGATCCTTGAGGCCGAGTGGAGGATTCGTCGCGCGAATGGCGGTGACGGCCTTCACGACCCCCTCCGGCGCGAGCGTCAGCAGATCGTCGGCGTACTCTCCCACCTGCGACAACCAGTACCGCATCACCGCGGCGCTCTTCGTATCGGGATAGCTGTCCCGGAACTGCCCGATCGCCCGCCCGCGCTCGATGTCGCGATTGGCGCACTTGAGCCGGATCAGGAGCGACGCCGCGTCGGACGCGAGAAACGCGGTGATCAACACGGGATCGCGCGGCAGCTTGTCGAGCTGCCGCTTCAACTTGCTCCAATCGCGGCTGATCTCGGGAAGCCAGATGCGCGCCGCCCCGACATCCATCCACAGCTCCAGGAGCTTCGACACGCGCACGGCGGTCTGGATGCCTTTGAACCACTCATCGTGCACCCGCTCGGCCGACAATTGACCGAGTCCCTGCGCGTTCGCCTTCGCGGCCTCGAGCGTCCGCCCCTGAATCCGGAACTCGAACCGGGCGCTGAACCGGAGGGCGCGCAGGATGCGCAGGTAATCCTCCTGGAAACGCCAGTTCGCATCACCCACGGAGCGGATGGTCTTCTTCTCGAGATCGGCCGCGCCGTCGAATGGGTCCCGCCACTCATGCTTCAGGGGGTGATAGGCGATCGAGTTGATCGTGAAATCGCGCCTGGCGAGATCGTCGATCAGCGACACGCCGAACTCGACGGTGGCGTGCCGCCCGTCGGTCTTGATGTCCTTGCGGAAGGTAGTGACCTCGTGCGGCGTGTTCTGCGCGTCGAGCACCGCCACCGTGCCGTGTTCGATCCCGACGGGGACCGTGCGCTTGAAGAGTTTCTGGACTTCGGCGGGCGGCGCGGCGGTGGTCAGATCGAAATCGTTGTGCGGGGCGCCGAGCAGCGCGTCGCGGATCGCGCCGCCCACGCACCACGTCTCGTACCCGGCGTCCTCGAGCTTCTTGGCGATGGTCAACACTTCCCGCGGGATCTCGAGGCGGGACGGGAAGCTACCCACAGAGCACCGAGCCCCCGTTCACATTCAGGATCTCTCCCGTGATGTGGCGGGCGAGGGGCGAGCAGAGGAACACGATGGGACCCGCAATGTCGTCGGCGCTGGCCACGCGACCGAGCGGAATGGTCTTGGGGATAGCGTCGCTCAAGGCCGGGCGCGCCATCTCCGTGTCGACCCACCCGGGCGCGACGCAGTTCACGGTGAGGTGTGGGGCCAGCTCCACCGCCAGCGCTTTCGTGAGCGCGATGACAGCGCCCTTCGTGGCGGCATAGTCGGCATGGAAGGCCTCGCCGCGCTGGCCCGCCGTCGAGGAGACGAGGACCATCGTGCCGCCCTGCGAGAGGTGGGGAATGGCAGCGCGACAGACGTATACGACGCTGTCGAGGTTCGCGCGACGCGTCCCTTCCCACTGCGCGTCCGTCATTTTGGCGAGCGGCACGGCGTCGGGAGGCCAGACGCCGTGGTTCACGACGAGGATATCGAGTCCGGCGAGGCTCTTGACCGCGTCGGCGACGACGCGCTGGGCGGTGCGCGCGTCACCGAGATCGCCGCCGACGCCGACCACGGGGGGCGCCGGCTTCCGCTCGCGATACCCCACCACGACTCGGGCCCCCGCCTTCTCGAGGAGCAGCGCCGTGGCGCGACCAATACCCCTTCCTCCACCGGTGACGAACGCGCGCTTGCCGGCGAGGTCGATCATCCCCGAAGCCGGTCCTCCACGAGATCGCAGATCACGTGCTCGATCGCGAGGTGCAGCTCCTGGATGCGCGCGGTGTCGTCGGCGGGGATGACGAGCGCCACGTCGGCGAGCTCCTTCAACTGGCCGCCGCCCTTCCCGAGGAAGGCAATCACCGTCACGCCCCGGGCTTTGGCGGCCTGCGCGGCGCGAATCACGTTGGGGCTCTCGCCGCTCGTCGAGTGCAGCACCAGGAGATCGCCGGGTTCCGCCAGCGCCTCGACCTGGCGCGAGAAGACTTCGTCGAAGCCGAGATCGTTGGCGCAAGCGGTGAGGAGCGAGGTGTCGGTCGTCAGCGCGATGGCGCGCATCGCGGGCCGGGTGGTCTGGTACCGCACCACGTACTCGGTGGCGAGATGCTGCGCGTCGGCGGCGCTGCCGCCGTTGCCCGCGAAGAACAGCGTGCCGCCACCGCGCAGCGCAACCTCGTACCGGTCCGCGATGGCGGCGATCTCCTCGGCCTGATCCGCGGAGACGCGCGCCGCGAGGCCGGCCAGGGCTTCGAGCGCCGCCCGAATCTGCTCGAGCGGCGTGCTCATCGGACCGCCTCCACAAACGCCCCCATGACGCCGACCCGCTGCTCTTCGATGACGGTGCCGATCACGACGAAGTCCGCGCCCCCGGCGCGCGCCGCCCGCGCCTGCGCGGGGCTCTTGATCCCGCCACCCACGAACAACGGCCGTTCGGGCACCGCGGCGCGGCAGGCGCGAATCACGTCCTGCGGCACCGGCCGTTCGGCGCCGCTCCCGGCGTCGAGATACACGGCCTGCATGCCGATCAGTTGCGCCGCGGTCGCGTGCGCCGCGGCCAGCTCCGGCTTGTCGGCGGGGAGCGGCCGCGTCTGGCTCACCGACTCGACGCTCGTGACGCGGCCGCCGTCGATCAGGATGTACGCGGTGGACAGCGTCGCGACGGGATGACGCTCGAGCCAGGGGACGGCGCGCACGTGCTCCTCGATCAGGTACTGGGCATTGCGGCCCGAGACCAGGGAGAGGAACAGGACCAGATCCACCTGGTCCGTCAGCTGCATCGCCGAGCCGGGGAAGAGCGCCAGCGGGAAGCCGGGGGCGGCTTCGCGGATGGCGCGGGCGACGACGTGTGTCTGCGCCGCGCCATCGAACGAGGAGCCGATCAGCATGCCGGCGCCGCCCGCTGCCTGCGCTTCGCGGGCGAGGCGGGCGGCCACATCGCCCTCGGTGCGCGCGGGGTCCACGAGCACCAAGAGGCCGCCGCGACCGAGCGCAGTCATGGCCTCACGCCTTCGGCCAGCTGGGCGACGCCGCCCACGTCTTCCTCGGTCTGGGCCTCGAACGCATAGGTGATGAAGGCGTCGGCCGCGAGGAGGTCGAGCGCCAACTCGCGCCCGCCCGCGGACCGCGCCGCCACCTTGCTGAGCAGCCGGCGCCCCACGTCCGCGAGGTGGGCGGGAAGCGGCAGCCTCGCATCGGTCACCGCCCGTTCGATCTGCGCCCGCAGGGCCGCCGGGGGTGGCGGCCGGCGGGTGGCGAGCCAGGCGAGGATGTCGGTTCGGGTCACAGGTTGATCAACCCCTTCACGATCGATGGTGTCTGCGCGCGCGTCGATGCCATGAGCGTCGCGTCCCCAACGCCGGCGGACGCGAAGTGCGGGCGTCCGCCCCCCTTCCCGCCCGCCGTCGTCGCGATGGCGTTCACGATGTCCCCAGCCTTGAGGCCCTGCGCGATGAGGTCGTCCGTGACCGCCACGTGAATGCCCGGCCGGCCGCCCTTGGTAAACAGCACGGAGATAGCACGCTTGTGCTTGGACCGGAAGCCATCCATCAAGACACCGATCTGGGTACGATCCTCGAGGTCGCTCTCACCGACGTGCAGGTCGATGTCGCCGATGCGCTCGACTGCTCCCTGCTCCGTGCTCCCTGCTCCGCCTTTCAGCATCTCCCCGATCCGCTTCTCGAGCTTCTTGTTCTCCTCGAGCATCGTCTCGATGCGGCGCACGAGATGCTCCGGCTGCGCTTTGAGGAGGCCCGCGGCCTCGTCGAGCCTTCGCTCCAGGTCCAAGCCATACCGATAGGCCGCCGGCCCCGTGAGCGCTTCGATGCGCCGCACGCCCGCCGCGGCCCCCGTCTCGTGGGTGAACCGGAACAGCGCAATCTGCCCCGTGGACGGCACGTGGGTGCCACCGCACAGTTCGAGCGAAACGCCGGCGACGTCCACGACGCGGACCACGTCGCCGTACTTGTCCTTGAAGAACGCCATCGCGCCCGCCGCGATCGCTTCCTTGTACGCCATCTCGCGCGACGCGACGGTCACGTTCTCCCAGATGTGCGCGTTGACCTCTTCCTCCACGCGCTCGAGCGTCGCGTCGTCGATGGGGGCCTGATGCGAGAAATCGAAACGCAGGCGCTCCGGGGCCACCAGCGACCCCTGCTGGCCCACGTGCGCGCCCAGAATCTTGCGCAGGGCGGCGTGCACCAGGTGCGTCGCCGTGTGATTGCGTTCGATGTTGCGCCGCCGCGCTTCGTTCACCTGCGCGGTCGCGGGCGTCGGCTCGAAGGTCTCGCCAAACGTGCCCACGACGGCGCTTTTGCCGTCGACTCTCTGCACGTCCTCGACCGTCAACTCCCAGCCGTCCCCCGTCACCACGCCGGTGTCACTCACCTGGCCGCCCGACTCGGCGTAAAAAGGATTGTCGCCAAGGATGATCTCCAGTTGATCACCCGCCTGGCGAAACGCGATCGGCTCGGTTTCGGCTCGCGTCGCCTCGTACCCGATCCACTGCTGCTTGCTCTTGGGCTTCACCTCGACCCACTCGCCGCCCTTCGCCGCCTTCCGCCGTCCTTCGCCGACTACGCGAGCCGACCGGGAGCGCCGTCGCTGCGCCCCGAGCGCGGTCTCGAACCCCGCGACGTCGACCGTCTGGCCGCGCTCGCCCGCGATCATCTGCGTGAGGTCGATGGGGAAACCGTACGTATCGTAGAGCTTGAACGCGTCCTCCCCGGAAATCGCGTTCGTACCCTTCAACTCCTCGAGTCGCGACAACCCTCCCTCGATCGTCTCCAGGAATCGCTCCTCTTCCGCGCGCGTGACACGCTCGATGTGCTGCTCTTTTTGCACGAGATCGGGATACGCGGACCCCATCAGGCCGCTGACGGTCTTGATGAGCGGCGCCAGGGTCGGCTCACGCCGGCCCAGCAGCCAGGCGTGCCGCACCGCGCGACGCAGGATGCGGCGCAGCACGTAGCCGCGCCCTTCGTTCGACGGGTAGACGCCGTCGGCGAGGAGGAACGCCACGGCGCGCGCGTGGTCGGCGAGCACACGGAACGGCGCGCCGGCGGGACCGCGGTCGTAGGGCTTCCCAATGACGTCCACCGCCTGCGCGATGATCGGCTGGAAGACGTCGGTGTCGTAGTCGGTCGCCACGCCCTGCATCAGCGATGTGATGCGCTCGAGGCCGGCGCCCGTGTCAACTGACGGAGCAGGGAGCACGGAGCGGGTGCCGTCCGGCTGTTGATCGTACTGCATGAATACGAGGTTCCAAATCTCAAGGAACTGACCTGCCTCGCTCAGGCGAACGAACTCATCAAGCGCAGGGACCTTGCTCCGTGCTCCCTGCTCCGTCCTCCGAATGTCGACGAGGATCTCGGAACACGGTCCACAGGGACCCGTATCCCCCATCTGCCAAAAGTTGTCTTTGTCGGAGAGGCCGAAGATGCGCTCGTCGGCGATGCCCGTGATCTTGCGCCACAGCTGGCGCGCCTCGTCGTCTGAGTGATGCACCGTGACGTACAGGCGGTCCGGCGCAATGCCGAGCCACTGCGTCCCCGTCACCCACTCCCAGGCGTACTCGATCGCTTCTTTCTTGAAGTAGTCGCCGAAGGAGAAGTTGCCGAGCATCTCGAAGAAGGTGTGGTGCCGCGCCGTGTGGCCCACCTGCTCGAGATCGTTGTGCTTGCCTCCCGCCCGGACGCACTTCTGGCAGGTGACGGCGCGCTTCGAGTCGCGGCGTTCCAGGCCCTGAAACACGCGCTTGAACTGCACCATCCCCGCGTTCGTGAACAGCAGCGTCGGGTCGTCGGCAGGGACGAGCGACGAGCTGGGCACCTCCTGGTGGGACCGCGGAGGGGCCTTGAAGTAGTCCACGAATTTGTGGCGGATGTCGGCGGACTTCATGGGCCGGAATATAGCACGGCCTTTGGGCAACCTGAAGAGCAACTAGGACTTAGAGAGCCTCGACGATGGTGCGCACTTCGGGCCCCTGAAACCCCCGCCTGGCCAGGAACGCCACCAGCCGCCGCTTCCGCACCGGCGCAGGCAAGCTCGCGAGCTGCTTCGCCCGCTTCTCGGCCACGGCCCGCACTACGGCGTCGGGATCGACGCCATCATCGGCGAGCGCCGTCTGCACCGCGTCCTCCGCGATGCGGCGTGCCACGCCCTGCGACAGGAGGTCCCGCACCAAGCGCGACGGGCCGCGACCGCGCGACGCTTTGGCACTGGCATAGTCGCGGGCGAAGCGCGCGTCATCGAGGAGGTCTTGCTGAGCCAGCCGCTCGAGCGCGCCGTCGACGGAGGCGGGCGGATGCTGCTTCTGCAGCAAGCGACGCCGCAAATCGAACCGCGCGTGGGCGCGGCGGGCCAGGGCGCGCAGGCCCGCCCGGTACGCACCTTCGAGATCCGCAAGCGCCTGAAGGCGATCAAAGACCTGCGCGGAGATCTCTGCGCCAATCCGCAGGTCCAGATCTGCGAGATCAGCGGCCCGGAGGGACGCAAAACGCCCCCGCTCCAGCTCGACCAACCGGTAGTCCGGCCGGCGCGGATCGGGGGCGAGCCCAGTCAGCAGCATCTACTCCTCGGGCGTAGCGGCCTCGTCGTCCTCGCCCGCCGCCGGACTGGGAGCGGCTTTGACGCCGAGGTGCTCTTTCACGCGGGCTTCGACCTCGGCCGACATGTCGGGGTGGTCCTTCAGGTACAGCTTCGCGTTCTCGCGACCCTGCCCGATGCGCTCCTTGCCGTAGGAGTACCAGGCGCCCGACTTGTCGATGATCCCCGCTTCGGCGGCGATGTCGACGAGCAACGATTCGTGGCTGATACCCTCGTCGAACATGATATCGAACTCGGCTTGGCGGAACGGCGGCGCCACCTTGTTCTTCACGACTTTCACGCGCACGTGGTTGCCGATCACCACTTCGCGATCCTTCACCGGCGCGATGCGCCGCATATCCAGGCGAACAGAGGCGTAGAACTTGAGCGCGCGGCCGCCGCTCGTCGTCTCCGGATTGCCGAACATCACGCCGATCTTCTCGCGCAGCTGATTGATGAAGATGACCGACGTGCGCGACCGGTTGATCGCGCCGGCGAGCTTGCGCAGCGCCTGGCTCATCAGCCGCGCCTGGAGCCCGGGCAGTGAGTCACCCATGTCGCCTTCGATTTCGGCCTTGGGAACGAGCGCGGCCACCGAGTCGACGACGACCACGTCGACGGCGCCCGAGCGCACGAGGATCTCGCAGATCTCGAGGCCCTGCTCCCCCGTGTCGGGCTGGGAAACGAGCAGGTTTTCGATGTCGACGCCGAGCTTCTTCGCGTACTCCACGTCGAGCGCGTGCTCCGCGTCGATATAGGCCGCGGCTCCACCCAACTTTTGCGCGTGCGCCACGACGTGCAGCGCCAGAGTCGTCTTGCCGCTCGACTCGGGGCCGAAGATCTCGGTCACGCGGCCGCGGGGGATCCCGCCGATGCCGATCGCGGCGTCGAGGTTGATCGCCCCCGTCGAGATCCCCTCGAGCCGCACCTGCGGCGAGTCGGAGCCCATCCGCATGATCGAACCCTTGCCACACGTCTTCTCGATCTGCGTGATGGCCAGCGCGAGGGCTTTGCGACGGTCGTCGGAGAGCCTAGGTGCTTCACGATTCTCAGAGGGGGCTGCCATGGTTATCCTCGACATGGGTTCTCGGCCTCGACCATAGTTTGGGTTTGAGGCCCGAATATATACCGAAGCTACGCCGGCGGCAACTAGCGCCAACCGGGACGGAACGCGTCTTCCAGATGCTCTAACTTATTACCCACCAACGCTATACAATCGAAGCGGTAGACATCAGAGGGACTGCCGTGGCGATCGACCCAGACCCGCGCCGCCTTCACGATCTCGCGCCGCTTGGCGCCGGTGATCGCCTCGAGGGGACTCCCGAACGCGTCCCCCTGCCGGGCCTTCACCTCGACGAACGCCACCAGGTGGCCGCGACGCGCCACGAGATCGACCTCCACGCGTCCGACCCGGAAGCGATGCGCCACGATGTCCCAGCCGCGACTCTGGAGGTACCGGATCGCCCGTTCCTCGCCGGCGAGGCCGCGCTTGTGGCGGTCGTCGGTCCACTGCTCGGGGTCACTGCGAATTCCGCTGTCCACGGCGACAAACTAGCCCGCCGCCATTGGACGCGATAACCCGATTCACGCCGCCAGGAGCCAATGTACGCGCACCGCTCACGCCTGACTAATCTCGTCGAGCTCCTCGAGTCCCACCAGGACGTCCCGCGGCTTCGAGCCGTTCGCCGGTCCCAGAATGCCCGCCATTTCCAGCTGATCGATGATACGCGCGGCGCGCCCGTACCCGATGCTCATGCGTCGCTGCAACAGTGATGTCGAGCCGAGCTGGTTTTGGATGCACACCTCGGCGGCCTGACGGAAGAGGGGGTCGCGCTCTCCGGACTCCTGACTCCCGACGCCTTCCTCCCCCTGCTTCGCCGCCTCCTCGAGCGCGGCCACCTGCTCGTCGATCGACGGCTTACCGGGCACGGGGACCGCGGCACGCGCGTGCGCCTTGTACCACTCCATCAGGCGCTCCGTCTCGTCGGTCGAGATGAACGCGCCCTGCACGCGCATCGGCTCGCTCTTGCCGGGAGGGAGAAACAGCATGTCGCCGTTGCCGAGCAGCGTCTCGGCGCCGTTCTGGTCGAGAATGGTACGGCTGTCGACCTTGGCCGACACGCGGAACGCGATGCGGCAGGGAAAGTTCGCCTTGATGAGACCGGTGATCACGTTCACCGAGGGACGCTGCGTCGCGAGGATCAGGTGCACGCCGATGGCGCGTGCCTTTTGCGCCAACACCGCGAGCGGCGTTTCGATTTCGCCTTGCACCGTGAGCATCAAGTCGGCCAGCTCGTCGACGACGAGGACGATGTACGGGAGAATCCCGTCCTTATACTCGGCGTCGAACGGCAGCTCCTTCTGGATGCCAGCCTGGGTGGCGAGCGTTTCACGCGGCCCCTTCAGCGGTTTCTTCTGTTCGACCTTGCCGTTGAAGTCCGCGATGTTCCGCGCGTGATTCGCGTGCAGCAGCTTGTAGCGGCGCTCCATCTCCCACACCGCCCACTTGAGCACGTTCGCGGCCTTGTGGTGACTCGTCACGACCGGGAGCCCCAGGTGGGGCAGCGCGGCGTACATCGACAGCTCGACCATCTTCGGGTCGATCATCAGCAGCTGCAGCTTCTCGGGCGGATGCGCGTACACGAGACTCGTGATGATCGCGTTGATGCATACCGATTTTCCCGAGCCGGTCGCGCCCGCGATCAGGAGGTGCGGCATCTTGGCGAGGTCGTCGACGACCTCGTCCCCCTCGAGGTTACGGCCCAGGACCACCGGCAGCGTCCGCGTGGGGCGCCGGAACTCCGCGGTGTCGATCAGCTCGCGGATGTGCACCATGCGCGGCGTCGGGTTCGGCACCTCGATCCCGATGGCCGCCTTCCCCGGAATCGGCGCTACGATGCGCAGCGACTGCGCCCGCATCGCCAGGGCGAGATCGTCGGCAAGCGCCGAGACCCGTTGAACTTTCACACCCCGGCCCGGCTCGAGCTCGTAGCGCGTCACCACGGGGCCGACGGTCTTGTGAATGATCTGCGCGCTGACGCGGAACGTCTCGAGTGTCGCGACGAGACGGCGCCCCATCTCTTCGATCGCCGCGGCGTCGGCGTCGCCCGAGGCTCCGGGCGGCTCGGTGAGCAGGTCGATGGGCGGCAGCAGGACGCCCGCGGGGGGCGGGGGCGCGGGTTTCGAGGGCGGTGCGGGTTTGGACTTCCGCTCTTTCGACGGTCGGGAGATGGGAGAAGGGAGAAGTTCGCGACGGCTCGCCTCCGTGGGAGGGGGCACCGGCCGCTCCTTCTCCCTTCTCCCATCTCCCTTCGCCTGGCCTCTCAGCATCGCCAGCGGATGCCACCCCACCGTCACGATCCCCAGCGCCGACAGCGCGAAGAGCCCCGCCAGCACGGCTCCCGCCGTCCCCACGGCCCCCTGGATGCCGCTCGCCAGGAATTGCGGGAAGAGGCCGACGAGCTTCTGGGACGCGGTCCATTGGGGGTAGGCATTGGGAAAGACGGGGCCGAGGCCGATCGCGATGCCATAGGGGACGAGGAGGATGAGGCCGGCGCCCAGCGCCGCGGCACGGCCCCACGAGAGCGGCCCCAGCCGCTCGAAGGCCGCCAGCGCCCACCCGACGCCCAGCACCGGCAGCACCACCGCGCCCAGCCCGAACATCTGCCACAGCGTGCTGCCGATCGCGCGGCCCCAGCTGCCGGTCAGCGGGAGCTGCAGCAGCGTGAGGCCGAAGAACAGCCCCAGCAGCAGTGCGGCGACGCCGATCAGCTCGTTGCGGGCTTTCGGATTCATGCCGTGATGCGGCGGTCGGCGTACACCGGGACGACCGTAAAGCGGTCGGGACGCGCGCAGAACGACACGTCCTCGCCGAGACCGGTTTCGACCAGCTGGTGGGCGGCGTCGCTGGCGTCGAACGCGTCCTCCCAACCGCCTTGTTGTGCTGCCAAGTCGAGCGACACCTGCGCGGCGTCGTTGAGACGCACCTTCCGCGCGCCCTTCTTCACCTTCTGGATGAGCCGCCCCGCGGTATAGGCGTCCTCGAGTGCGAACTGCTTCTCTCGGCCGGCGCAGATGATCACCAGGTCCTCGCGCTCGGCCCACAGGGCGCGGGCCCGCTCGGCGACCGCGCTGAAGTTGAGGGCGGCGGCGACTAGCACGGGGTCGCCCCCCTGAGCCGCGACGAGTGCCGGCGTGCCGTTCGTGGTCGCGAGATACACCGTCTTGCCGCCGACGGCCTCTGCCGTCATCTCGCGTGGCGAGTTCCCCAGCCCGAACCCCTCGATCTTGATCATGCGCCGCTCGCCGGCGAGCACAATGCCGTTCTTCTCGAGGTTCGCCGTGAGCCGCACCGCTTCCTCGGACGTCGCGGCGGGGACGACGGCCTTGGCTCCCGCCGACAGGGCCGTGACGATGCTGCTCGTGGCGCGAAGCACGTCGATGACGACGACCCCCCGGCCCGTGAGATCACCTGCGTTCAGGCCGAGTGGGGTGAAGTAGACGTCAATCTTCATGTGGGATCTTTGAGGAGCTGCGGCTCGCGCTCGAGGAACTTTGTGTCGACCTTCCCCGCGATGAAGTCCGGGTGGCGCATTACCCGGCCGAGGAAGGGGATCGTCGTGGTCACGCCTTCAATGATAAACGAGTCGAGGGCCTGGCGCATACGCGCCAGCGCCTCTTCCCGGGTGTTGCCGTGCACGATCACCTTGGCGAGCAGGGAGTCGTAATAGGGCGGCACCGTGTAGCCGGCGTAGATGTGCGTGTCGACGCGGACGCCCGGCCCACCGGGCGGATGATACGCGGTGATCAACCCCGGGGACGGCTGGAAGTTGCGGGCCGGGTCCTCGGCGTTGACGCGACACTCGATGGCGTGCCCGCGCAGCCGGTTCCCGTTCATCACGAACGACAGCGGTTCTCCCGCGGCGACGCGGATCTGCTCCTTCACGAGATCGAAGTTGGTGCACATCTCCGTCACGGGATGCTCGACCTGGATCCGCGTGTTCATCTCCATAAAATAGAAAGCGCCGTCCTCGTCGAGCAGAAACTCGATCGTCCCGGCGCCCACATACCCGATCGATTCGGCCAGCTTGACGGCCGCGTCGCCGATGTCTTCTCGCAACGTCTGGTCGAGCGCGGGACTCGGCGCCTCTTCGACCAGTTTCTGGTGGCGGCGCTGCACCGAGCAGTCGCGCTCGCACAGGTGCATGACCTTCCCGTGCGTGTCGCCCATGATCTGGAATTCGATGTGGCGCGGCCGGGCCAGGTACTTCTCGAGGTAGACCGCCCCGGAGCCGAACGCGGCCAGGGCTTCCTGCGTGGCGAGGTTGAAGGACTGCGTGAACTGCTCCTCGTCCGCGGCGACCCGCATCCCCTTCCCGCCACCCCCGGCCGCCGCCTTGATGATGACCGGGAACCCGATCTTCGCGGCGATCTTGAGCCCGTCCTCGGGCGACTCGACGGGACCCGGGGAACCCGGCACCGTCGGCACTTTGAGCTTCTGGGCGATCTTGCGGGCGGTGGCCTTGTCGCCCATCTGGCGGATCTGGTCGGGCGTGGGACCGATGAACGTGATGTTGGAGGCGGCGACCTTCTCGGCGAACTCCGGGTTCTCGGCGAGGAAGCCGTAGCCCGGATGGATCGCGTCGGCGCCCGTGATCTCGGCGGCCGCGATGAGACGCGGGATGTTCAGGTAGCTGTCGCGGCCCGGCGGCCGCCCGATGCAGACGTCGTCATCGGCGAAGCGGACGTGCAGGCACTCGCGGTCGGCCTCGGAGTACACCGCGACCGTCGCGATCCCGAGCTCCTTGCATGCCCGGATGACCCGCAAGGCGATCTCCCCGCGGTTCGCGATCAGCACTTTCTGGAACATCAGGGCGTCAGCTCGATCGCTCCGGCCTGGTCGGCGCCACCCAGCCGGTTCCCGGACGAATCCACGCCCGACACCTTCAGAGCGAACTCGCTCGGGTTCGAACAATAGAAGATCGCGCTCTCGTAGCTGATCACGCCCTGCTGATACCACTGGAACAACGACTGGTCGAACGTCTGCATCCCGTACTGGACGGATCCCTCCGCGATCAGATCGGGAATGCTCAGCTGTTTCGCGAGGTCGCGCACGTTGTCGGCCACCGCCGCCGTGTTGATCAGCACCTCGGCCGCCGGCACGCGGCCGCGGCCGTCCTTGCGCGGGACGAGGCGCAGCGAGATCACGGCCTGCAACGCGGTGGACAGGAGGTGGCGGATTTCGTCGTGCTGGTGCGGTGGGAAGAACGAGATGACGCGGCTGATCGTCTGCGTCGCGTCGGTCGTGTGCAGCGTCGAGAAGACCATATGGCCCGTGTCCGCCGCTTTGAGCGCAGTGTCGAGCGTCTCCATATCGCGGATTTCGCCGATCAGGATCACGTCGGGGTCCTGCCGCAGCACGTGCCGCAGCGCGGAGTTGAACGACAGCGTGTCGTTCCCGACCTCGCGCTGCGAGATGTTCGCCAGTTGATCGCGATGCAGGAACTCGATCGGGTCCTCGATCGTGATGATGTTGACGCGCCGGTTCGTGTTGACGTGGTTGATCATCGCCGCGAGCGCGGTCGACTTCCCCGACCCCGTCACGCCCGTCACGAGGACGAGCCCGCGCGGTTTGAGCGCGATCTCCTCCATCACGGGCGGGAGGCTCAGCTCCTTGATCTGCTTCACCTCGTAGGGAATCGCCCGGAACGCGAACGCCACCGTGCCGCGCTGCTGATACACGTTCGTGCGGAACCGGCCGACGCCGGGCACGCCGATCGCGAAGTCCGCTTCCTTGTGTTCGGCGAATTCCTTCACCTGGCGGGGCGTCATGATCTGCTCGGCGAGCGACTTCAGCTCCTCGGGCTTCAGGGCCTGGGTGTCGAGCCCCACCAGCTCACCGTTCACGCGGATGGTCGCCGGGCGGCCCACCTTGAGCAGCAGGTCGGAGCCATTGCGCTGCACCATCGTCGTGATGGCTTGCTTGAAGTTGAATGCCGCGCCAGTTGCCTCAGCCATTGGGATCCACCCGGTAAAGGACCTGCCCGAATTCAACCGGCTGTGCGTTCTGGACGCACACTTCCTTTACCACGCCGCCGACCTCGGACTCGATCTCGTTCATGATCTTCATCGCTTCGATGATGCATACCACCTGGCCGGTGTTCACCCGGGTGCCGACCTTGGCGTAGGGCTGGGCTCCCGGCTCTGGCGCCGAGTAGAACGTCCCGACCATGGGGGATTTGATCTCGAGCAGATGCGAGGCCGCCGGCGCCGGGGCGGCGGGCGCCACCCCGGCGTGACCAGCGGCCGATAGGGCGGTGGCCGCCCCGGGGGGCAGGGCCTGCGACACGACCACGTGTCCGCCGGTATTCCCCAGGACGTGCCCGGCTTTCGAGACCCGCACCGACGACCACGCCCCGAAGAGGCCGCGCCGGATCTCGATGGCGCCCACGTCCGGGGCGTCCTTCAGGATCTGCACGAGCTGCGCGATGATGTCGAGCTTCATACCGTGAAAATACCCCCCATCGGGCCCTACACCAGTTCCACGAGATCCGTGCAGCCATCAGACAACAACACGGGGCCGTCCGCCGAGAGATGAACGTCGTCCTCGATGCGCACTCCCCCCCGGCCCGGCACGTACACCCCCGGCTCGATCGTGACGACCGCGTCCACCGGCAACGGGTCCACCGCCGTCCGCGCGAGTCGCGGCGCTTCGTGCACTTCGAGCCCCAACCCGTGACCGGTGGAGTGGCCGAACGCATCACCGAAGCCCCGCGCCTCGATCGGATCACGAGCCAGAGCATCGGCATCGCGGCCGGGCATCCCCGCCCGGACCCCCTCGCGCGCCCGCCGTTGCGCGCCGGCGACGAGATCGTACAAGGCGCGCTGGGCCTCGGTCGCCCGCGCACCCACCACCACCGTCCGGGTGATGTCGGCGCAATACCCGTCGACCACGGCGCCAAAGTCTAGCAACAGCCACTCCCCCGCCGCTACCGTGCGCCGGCTGGTGTGCGCATGCGGCAGCGCGCTGCGCGGCCCCGAGGCGACAATCACCGGGAACGGATGGCCTTCACTGCCGAGACGGCGCAGATGGCCTTCGAGCACTCCGGCGATTTCGAGCTCCGTCTGGCCGCGGCGCACGGTCGCGATCGTTGCCCGCCACGCGTCTCCCGCGAGCGCCGCCGCCGCGCGGATCGCGGCGACCTCCGCCGGATCCTTGCGCGCGCGCAGCCGCTCCACCAGCTCGCCGGTCGGCTTCCAGCGCCACGCCTTCCCGACGCCGCCGGCCGCAAAGCGCTCGCCATCCTTGACGGTGACGACATGCGCTTCGTATCCGACGGTCCCGAGCGGTCCGAGACTCGGCAGCTCCTTGAAGAGCCGGTCCCACACGCTCGCCCCTTCAATCTCCACGCGGGCCACGGCGCCCGCTTCCTCCCGCGCCTGCTCGGCGTAGCGGAAGTCCGTCACCAATAACAGATCAGCGCGCGTTGCGACCGCCACGCCGGCCGAGCCGCTGAAGCCCGTCAGATACCGGATGTTGGGTCGCGAAGTGACGAGGAGCGCGTCGAGGTCTTCGGCTTCGAGGACCGCGACCAGCGCCGCGTGTCGATCGCGACGTCTATCGCCGCTCGAGGAGGCGGACAAGGGCCTCGAGTCCCAGGCGATAACTGTCGGCCCCAAACCCCGTCACGACGCCGACCGCGAGATCGGCCAGCAGCGAGTGACGCCGCTCCGGCTCACGGGCGAAAATGTTGGACAGATGCACCTCGACGAACGGCACCCTGACGGCGAGGAGGGCATCCCGGACCGCGAGGCTCGTATGCGTGAACGCGGCCGCGTTGATCAGGGCTCCGTCGGCCCGACCCTTCAGACCCTGGATCGCGTCCACCAACCCGCCTTCATGATTGGTCTGCGTCCAGCTGCATGCGACGCCCAGTTCGCGCGCCTGCTCCCGGACCGCAGCTTCGATCTCTCCGAGACTCACGCGGCCGTACAACTCCGGTTCGCGCTCGCCCAGCAGGTTCAGGTTGGGGCCGTTGAGGACGGCGATGTGCACTAGGACTTGAGCTTTTTCAGCCACTGCTGAAACTGGTCGGCGTCTGCCTCATCCTCGGGCGGGCGCGGCGCGCGCCCGGATGAACGGCCCGGCGTGCGCGCGCTGCCCGGCTCGACCGGCGCACTTGGTTCTCCACTGCCGGCACCGGCCGCCGGTGCGGCCGCGGCCCCGGTCCCTGCCCCACCACCAGCGCCACCAAAGAAGTCGTCGAACGAGAACGGGGCTGCGCCCCCCCCGCTCGCGCTCCCACCGCCCGGGCTCCCACCTGCACCGGCGGCGGGCGCCGCCGCGGCGGCGCCGTCTCCAGCCGCGGGCGTGCTCGTCGAGCGTCGCGTCGAGTCGTCGCCGAATACCGAGTCGAGCGAGATATGATCCTGGGCAGGATACGACGGTTCACCCGGCGCGCTCATGCCGCTGTCGGCGGCGTCGAATGCCGCCTCGAGCGTGCTCTGCTGAGCCGCCGGCGCGAGTTCGGGTTGCGGCAGGGGCGCGAGCGGGGGGGGGGGCGGGGGCTCGCGCGTGGGCGTCGGAACAGACCCGCGACCCGACCAGATGCCCTTCAGGAACGCCTGCGCCGAGACACCGGACCCAGCACGGCGCGCGCCACCACCGGTCAGCTCCTCGACGCGGCGCCGCAGCTTGGCATCGGTCGGGCGCTGCGCGAGGAGCGCCTGGTAGACGCGCAGCGCATCCTGCTGGTGGCCCTGTTTCAGGTACAGCTCGGCCATCGTCTCCGTCAACACGGGCTCCGCTTGCGACAGCGTGGCCGTGTCGGCCGCGCCGTCGTCGTCGGACAGCGCGACGGCTGCGGGCACCGCAGCAGCGGGCGGTTGCGGTGGTGGAGGCGGCTGCGGAGGTGGAGGGGGGCGCCGCGGCGCTGGCGCCTGCGCGGCCGGCATGTCATCCGGCATGATGAGCGGCAAGTCCACCTGCGGCATCGCGTCGTCGGTCAGCTCGAGCGGCGGCGGCGTCTCGGGTTCGGGCGTATCGAGCTTGAACATCCCGGAGCCCTCGTACTGCGTGCGCGCCAGTCCAATGACATCCACCTGTTCGATCTGCTGCGAGTTCAGCTCGACGTCCTCTTGGACTTCCAGTCCTTCAGCCTTGGCCGCCGCATGGGCGGAGGCGTTGAAATCGAGGCCGCCCTCGAACGTCTCGACGTCGGGCGACCGATTCGTCGCCGCCTCGAGCGGCGCGACGGCCTCGGGCGTCTCGTGCTCGACCACGAAGTCGGGCTTCGCCAACGGCGCCGTTTCGGCCTCCGCGATCGCGACCGGCTTCGCGGAAGCGGCCTTCGTCTTCGCGCGCGCCAGGGCCTCGGCGGCGTCGCCATTCATGGGGTCGGCGTTGAGCAGCCGCCCCAACCAATCCACGGCCTCGTCAAATCGATTGTTGCGCTCGGCGATTTCGCCCAGGATCTTCAGGGCGATGATGTTTTCGGGATCGAGCGCCAGGACCTTTTGGAATCCTTCCTTGGCCCCAGTGTCGTTCTTCATATCGATCAAACAGCGCCCATAAACGATGTGGGCGCTGATGTAGTCGGGGTGAAGGGCAAGCCCGCTTTGGCACAGGGTGATAGCGCTATCTAGTTCTCCCGCTTTACGATAGGCATCGGCCAGGGGCGCAAAATTGCGTCCCTTCGGGTTCTCGGCGAAGCGGCGCTCCAGTTTCTCGATTTCGCTGGTGTAGGCCACGGCCTAAGTCTATGTGGGGATTGGACGAAGATAGTGTCCGGCCGGCGTCGCTGTCAAATCCCGCGGCAGTCCGTCGCTTGAGTTTGTTCGTTGTAGTTTCTAGACTTATGCCCCTTCCCTCCTCTGAGCGGAGCTAAAAAGCCCCAATGCTACGCGCGATGCGGTCGAACGCCAAGTACGTCTTCTTCATCCTCGCCGGCTCGTTCGTGATGTGGCTGGCGATCGGCCAGGTGATGCAGATCCTGCAGCCGAGCGGCAACGTCGTGCTCAAAGTGAACGGCCGTGAGGTGGCGGTCACGCTGTATCAGCAACGCCTGCAATCGGCGCAGGAGCTGTATCGCCAGCAGACGGGGACGACGTCGCTGACGCGGGAGGACGAACAGCAGATTCAGGATCAGGTCGTCAACCAGCTGATCCAGGAGATCCTGCTGCAGCAGGAATACGGCCGGCTCGGCATCCAGGTGAGCGACGAGGAGATCATCGACGCCGCACGCACGTCTCCGCCGCCCGAGGTGACGAACGACGCCCAGTTCAAGACCGACGGCCAGTTCGACATCCGCAAGTGGCAGCAGTTCCTGCAGTCGGGCGCTGATCGCAACACGCTCGTGCAGATCGAAGCGATTTACCGCGACCGCATTCCGCAGATCAAGCTGGCGCAGTACATCACCTCCGACGTGTACATCTCCGACGCCAAGCTGTGGCGGATGTACAAGGACGCGCACGATTCCGTGAGCGTCGCCGTGCTCCCCGTTTGGCCCTACCTCATCACCGACTCGATTGCGGTGAGCGACGCCGAGTTGCAGCGCTACCTCGACAAGCACCCGGACGACTTCAAGCGGCCCGCGATGGCGTTTGTCCAGTTCATCGCGGTGCCGCGGATGCCGACGGCGGCCGACACCGCCGCGGCTCGCGCCCGCGTCGCCAAGGTCCGCGCCGAGCTCGCGCGCGGGGTGAAGTTCGAGGACGTGGCGCGGCGCGAGTCGGCCGACACGGTGAGCGGCAAACAGGGTGGGGATTTGGGCTGGGTGAAGCGCGACGAGCCGGCGTTCGACCCCGAGTTCATGGCCGGCCTGAAGGGGCTCGCGCCGGGCCGCGTCTCGGCGCCCGTGTTGAGCCAGTTCGGCTATCACCTCATCCGCGTGGACGCCGTCAAGGGCGATTCGCTCAAGGTGCGCCACATTCTCGTGCCGGTCGATCTGCAACCCGACCACCTGGACGCGGTCGAGGCGCGCGTGGACAGCGTCGAGCGGTTGGCGGGAGACCAGGCGAACGGAGCCATGCTCGACAGCGCGGCACGTCGCTTCAACCTCCCGGTGGCGCCCGTGTATCGCATCGTGGACGGCGAGCGCCTCACGCTCGGCCGTTACGTGATTCCGGATGTGGGCGTGTGGGCGTTCCAGGCGCATGTCGGGGAGACGAGTCCCGTCGTGGAGGCGAAGCCGGCGTTTTACGTGTTCCGGCTCGACTCGCTGGTGCCGGAGGGCGTCCCGCCGCTCCACGAAGTGCGCGAGCAGGTGCTGCGGGTCGTCAAGCTCGAGAAGCAAAAGGAGATTGCCAGGCATCGCGCGGACTCGCTCGCGGCGGCCTTGCGCGGCACACCCAACCTGCCGGCGATCGGGACCGCGCACGCCCTCCCGGTGCAACGGTTCGGTCCGTTCACCCGGCTCAAGCCGCCCAGCTATCTCGCGAGCGAGCCGCTCGCGGTCGGGACGTCGTTCGGCCTACGCGTCGGGGAGCGGAGTGGAGTGGTCGTTGGCGTGCGCGGCGCCTTCATCGTCGAGTCGCTGGGCCGCAAGATGGCCGACTCGTCGGCGTGGGTGAAGCAGAAGGATGCGCAGCGGGCGCAAATTCTCAATGCCGTGCGCCAGGCGCGGATTCAGCAGTACGTGGACGGCCTGCGTGCCCGCGCGAAGATCGTGGACCGGCGCAAAGAAATCTTCCGCACGCAAGCGTCGGTCGACGCCGCGGCGAGCTAGGCTACTCCACCAGCCGCTTCGGCTTCGCGTCGCGCGGCGGCTCGTCGTTGGGGAGGCGTTGGATCGAGTCCTCTGCGTCGGAGAGGGCGCGCTTGAACTCGCGCAGCCCCTTCCCGACCGCGCGGCCGGCATCGGGCAGCCGATTGGCGCCGAACACCAGCAACACGATCAGCAGCAGGATGACGATCTCGCCCCCGCCCAGATTGCCGAGGCCCATCGTCGAGCGCCTCTACTGACTCAGCCGCTTCGGCCCGACGTTCTGGGCCGGCGGGAGAGGAGCCGCGTCGGACGATGCCGGGGGTTCCACGGCGTCGTCGGATTTCAGGCCCCGCTTGAATTCCTTGATACCCTTCCCGATCGACGCCCCGATCTCCGGAATGCGCTTGGCCCCGAAGAAGAGCACGAGGATCAAGAGCAGGATTGCGATTTCGGTAAAGCCGAGATTGGCCATAAGTCCTCGTTTAGAAGAGCGACCGGGCGACGAAATACGCGATCGCAACACCCACCACCGCGAGCAGCGACACGTCAAGCCCGACCGGCCCCAGGGTGATCGACACGACCAGCAGGTCCAGGTGCACCGGCCCGAAGGTCGGCGTCACGGACCACGTGAATATCTCCTTCGCAGGTCCCGGCGGCAAAAAGCGCAGCAGGAATGCGTGCACCAGTCCGCCGAGCACGAACCCGACGGCGAGCACGCCGAAATAGAACAGGGGACGGCGAGGACCGTGCGCCATCAGCTGCGCCGTTCCACGGCGTACGCGATGCTACCTTGGAGCGCGTCGCGCGCCGTCGACGGCGGCAGCCCGTCGAGCTCCGCCTCCGCCTGCTGGGCGAGGTCGAGCGCCCGTTGCCGCGCCATGTCGAGCCCGCCCGCCCCTTCCACCATGCGCATCACTTCCGCGACCAACTCATCGGACGGCTCCGCCGTCTCCATCAGCCGGCCGATGACGCGGCGCTCCGCCGGTCCGACGCGGGCCAGCGCCGCGATCAGCGGCAGCGTCACCTTGTGCTCGCGCAGGTCGAGCCCCGACGGCTTCCCCGTGACGGCCTCCGGCTGCGTGTAGTCGAGGAGGTCGTCGGTGATCTGGAACGCCATGCCCAGCAGCATGCCGAACCGCGCCAGCGCTTGCCGATACGCCGGGGCCGCGGTCAGCGCACCGACCTCACAGGCCCCCGACAGCAGCGACGCCGTCTTGGCCCGGATCAGCTGATCGTAGTCCGCCTCGCCGTAGGCCAGCTTGTCGTGCGCTTCGAGCTGGCGCATCTCGCCCACCGTCATCTCGTTGGTCACCCGCGCCAGCACGCGCAGGGGCGTGGGATCGTCGAGTCGCACCAGCTCGATGATCGCGCGGGAGTAGAGGTAGTCGCCCATGATCACCGCGATTTGATGCGAGAACAGCGCGTTGATCGTCGGGAGTCCCCGCCGCAGCGCCGAATGATCCACCGAATCGTCGTGGACGAGCGTGGCCAGGTGAATGAGCTCGACGACCGCGGCGAGGGTCACGGCGCGAGCGTCGTCCCCGCCCGCGGCGCGGTGGCTCAGCAACAGCAGCGTCGGGCGAAACAGTTTCCCCTTCATGCGGAGGAGGTGCTCGTTCACTTCACTGATGATCGGAAAGTCCGCGGCGATGATGCGCCGCAGCTCGTCCACGACCTGCTCGAGCTCAGCGGCGACCGGGAGCTGGACGTCGCGCAGCGCGACGCGCGGGAGTGCGACCTGTTGGCTCACGTCACCGTGCCTTGGCCAGGGCCTTGGTCCGCTGTTCCACGTCGAGGAAGCGGATGTCCACCGCGAACACGCGACCGTACAGGTCGCGGGCATCGGCCTTCTTGCCCTGCTCCTCGAGCGCCCGCGCCAGCCAGTACAGGATGCCCAGCCGCTCCTGGTCGCCGGAGGCCGGCAGCTCCAGGCCACGCCGCAGGATCGACTCCGCGACGCCGTACGCCGCTTTCTCGAAGAAGCACACGCCCAGCATCTCCGACGTCCGCAGTTTGCCGTCCGGCGCCCGCAGCGCCTTCTGCAGCTCGGCGATGGCCTCGTCGAGCAGGCCCATTTCCTTGAAGGCGACGCCCAGGTCGTAGTGCGACTGGAAATCGGTCTCGTCGATGTTTTCGTCGATCCCCTGTTTGAAGCGCGCCAGCATGTCGTGGAAGTCCTGCTCTTCGTCCCCGGTCGGCTCCTCGTCCGCCACCGTCATGCGGCTGTCTTTGGCGGGCGCGTCGTCTTCGAGCATCATCGAGCTGAGGTCGACGAAATCGCCGTCCACTCCCGCCTCGTCCCGCACCTTCATCTTGGCGTCTTTCGCCTTGACCTTGCCCTCGGGCCTGGTGGGCGGTGCCGCCGGGGCCAGCATCGCGAGCGCCGCCTTGGCGCGGTCGTTCCCGGGGTCATGCTCGGCGACGCGCAGGTACACCGCGCGCGCCTTCTCGGGAAGATCCGTGCGTAGCAGCGTGTCGGCCAGCTCCAGGTACGCGTCGATCAGCTTCGACTTGTCCCCGACCTTGAACGAGAACTCCACCGCCTTCTGGCGGTGACGCACGCTGTTCGGATCGAGGCGCAGGATCTCCTCGACCAGCGTTTGCGCCTGCTCCAGGTTCCCCGCGTTCTCCCACCCCGCCGTCGCGAGGTCGAGCTCCTCGATCCCGCGATCGCGCTGGCCTTCCTCGATCAGCGCCTCCCCGAGCGCCTGGTGCGCTTCGGGGTCGTCGGGATTGTCCGCGACGCGCGACTCGAGCTCGTCGATCCCCGCCGCGGCCGGCGTCTCCTCGATTCCGGAGAAGACGAGGGACCCCGCCTGATCACTTTGGTTGATGATGCCGTCGATGCCGAGGTTGATGAACCCCGACTTGCGGCCGCCGAGCGAGATCGACGTGTCCTCTTCGGTCTGCAGGAACGACCCGTGCGCCCGGCTCTCTTCGATCAGGGGTCGGTCGTCGATGTCGTGGCTGGCCTCGGTCGTCGCCGTCTCGAAATCGGGTTCGAGCTCGAGGGGCGGCACCTCGACCACCGTCTTGCGTTTGCCGGGCGGCTGCGGCGCCGCGGTCGGCGCCGACGGCCGCTTGGGCACGACCGGCCTCACCTTCGGCTGCTCCGGCGGCTTCGCGGCCGGCATCCTGAGCGGCGCGAGCTTCGGCGGCGCCTTGGGCGGCTGCGCTTTGGGCGGCTGAACCCTGGGTGGCGGCGGGGGACGCGGCGGCTCCGGCTCGAGATCCACGTCGCCCTCGAGCACCAACTCCGCTTCTTCGAGTCCGTCCGGCTCCGCTTCGTCGGCTTCCTGCGAGATCGTGGGCTCGAGCTCGCTCATCGGCTCCAGCTCCAGGTCGGCCGGATCCAGCTCTTCCCGAATCGACGGTGTCCGCGGCGAGCTGGCGCGCACTTGCCCGAAGTCGGAGCTCGTCGTCTCGAGCCCCTCGAGCAGGCCGCCCGACTCGACGGTTTCTGTTTCGTCCTCGACGAGGTTCGTCGTCTCGATCTCGATCGAACCCGGGATCTCGAGGTCTGGAATCTCTTCCTCTTCATCCACGACCGGGGGCGGAGGCGGCGGCGCCGCCTTCGCCGCGGGTTTCGCCGCAAGCGGGGGGGGGGGCGCGACACGGGCGCCGGGCTTCGCCGCCGGACCGCCTTTCGCCGGGGCGGGTTCGCCCAGGTCGAGGAAGACGAGACTCGAGGTCTTGCGTTTCCCGGACTTGGAGATGTCCTCGCCGCCGGGGCCGGTCGCCGTGGGGACGTTGATCTTGGCCGCCGACCGCCTCCCCGCCCCCGGGTCGCCGCCGTACATCTTGAGGTGCTCGGTCAGGATTTCGCGCAGGCGCTCGCTCTCCGGCGAGATGTCCGTGAATTCCTTCAGCGCCGAAAACGCGCTTTCGATCTTGCCGGCCTTCTGCATCCGCTCGGCATACTGCACGAAGTTCTGCTGGGCTTCAGTCATGAAGCCCTTCGCCGCATAGAGCTTCGCGAGTTTCAAGTACGTGGACTGCCGCGCCGGTGCATTGCGAAGCACCTTGTTGCACATGGCGATGGCGTTGTTGTGGAATCCGAGCTCGGCGTACTTGTCCACGGCCTGATCGTAGTAATCCGCCGCCTGGCCGGGGTCCTTCAGTTTGATATAGAGATCGCCGATGCGATTGTAGATCGAGAGATCGGGGTTCGGCTCCCCGTCCGACTCTTGCGTCTTGAGCGCTTCGAGCCAGTACTCGACGGCCTTCTTCGGATCCTTGGCCTCGAGGCCCTTGGCCCTGTCTTTCAGCTGCTCAAGTTTGGACATGGAAGCTCTAAGATACCGGGACGGTGGGGGCGGGACAAGCCGAACCCCCTGTCCAGACGGCGCTTACGACGTTCGCCCCCATCCAGTACGCAGCTTCCCGCCAGTCCTCCACGGCCGCCAGGACGAGGTCCGCCATGAACCCGGGGGCGAGCTGCCCCCGCTCGCCCGCGAGCCCCACAGCCGCCGCAGCGTTCACGGTGACCGCCGTCAACGCCTCGGCGTGACGCAGGCCCAACTGCGACACGCCGAGCGCCATCACCAGCGGCAAACTCACCGTGGGTGAGGTCCCCGGATTGAAATCCGTCGCCAGGGCGACGGCCGCTCCCGCCTCGACCAAGCGGCGCGCGGGCGCCTGACCCTTCTTGCCGAGGAAGACCATCGTCGCGGGGAGGAGCACGGCGACGGTTCCGCTCGCGGCCAGCGCCCGGATGCCGGCGTCTGACACGTTGGCCAGGTGGTCGGCGGATAGCGCGCCCAACTCCGCCGCCAACTCCGCCCCGCCCGACCCCTCCAGCTCGTCGGCGTGCAGCTTCAGCGCGAGCCCATGTCGCTGGGCCGCCGTGAGGATCGCCCGGGCTTCGGCCGGAGTGAAGACTCCGGGCTCGCAGAACACGTCACAGCACCGCGCCAACCCGTTCTTGGCCACCGCGGGGATCATCTCGTCGCACAGGAGGCGCACGTATGCCGTGCGATCGCCGCGATACTCCGGCGGGACTTCGTGCGCGCCCAGGAACGTCGGGATGAGGGTCGCGGGCTGTGCATCCGCCAGGCGCTTGATCACGCGCAGCTGTTTCAGCTCGGCCTCGAGCTCGAGTCCGTACCCGGACTTCACTTCGATCGTGGTCGTCCCATGGGCGAGCAACACGGCGAGGCGCGCGCGGGTGAGAGCCTCGAGCTCCGCTTCGGAGCGCGCGCGCACGTCGCGGACCGACTGCAGAATGCCACCGCCGGCAGCGGCGATCGCCTTGTAGTCCTCGCCCAGCGCCCGCCGTTGGTGGTCGTCGAGTCGCGCGGCGCCGAACACGCCGTGCGTGTGACAGTCGATGAACCCCGGGAGCATGACGCCCGAGACTTCCGTCACGCGATCGGCCTTTGGCGCGTCGGCCCGCGGGCCCACCCAGGCGATGCGCTTGCCATCGATCAGCACGGCGGCATCGCGCAGCACTTCCACATCGGCCATCTCCGCCCGGCGGCGGGCGCGCGCGGGGCCGCGGCAGGTCACGACCTGACGCGCGCCTACGAGGAGTGTCGTCAGTCGGGCGTTCCTCGCTCGTGCATCGGCAACCGGATGCCGTGGCGCCGGGCGGCGTCGAGCGCTTCGGGGTACCCCGCGTCGGCGTGCCGCGCCACGCCGATCCCCGGATCGTTCGTCAGGACGCGCTCCAGGCGGCGCGCCGCGGCCTCCGTGCCGTCGGCGACGATCACTTGCCCCGCGTGCAACGAGTTGCCGATCCCGACGCCACCGCCGTGATGGAACGACACCCACGAAGCGGCCGACGCCGTGTTGAGCAGCGCGTTCAGGATCGCCCAGTCGGCGATCGCGTCCGACCCGTCGCGCATCGCTTCCGTTTCCCGAAACGGGGAGGCGACAGAGCCTGTGTCGAGATGATCGCGCCCGATCACGATCGGCGCCGTCACCTCGCCGCGTTTCACCAGATCGTTCAGCGCCAGACCGAACCGCGCACGCTCGCCCTGCCCCAGCCAGCAGATGCGCGCGGGGAGCCCCTGAAACGCCACGCGTTCCTGCGCGAGCGTGATCCAGCGCTTGAGGTGGGCGTCCTCCGGGAAGAGCTCCAGCACGAGCCGGTCGGTGCGGTGCAGGTCCGCCGCGTCACCCGACAGCGCGACCCAGCGAAACGGGCCCTTCCCTGCGCAGAAGAGCGGTCGGATGTATTCGGGGACGAACCCGGGGATGTCGAACGCGTCCGCGACGCCGGCGTCGCGGGCCTCGGTGCGAATGTTGTTGCCGTAGTCGAATGCGACCGCGCCGCGATTCTTCAGGTGCAGCATGGCGCGCACGTGCGCCGCGATGCTGTGGCGCGCGCGGCGTTGGTACTCGTCGGGTGCGCGACGGCGCTCGGTGGCGGCTTCGTCCAGCGACCAGCCCGCGGGGACGTACCCGTTCAAGGTGTCGTGCGCCGACGTCTGGTCGGTGAGCACATCGGGCACGAAGCCGCGGCGGACCAGCTCGGGGAGCACCTCGGCGCAGTTGCCGATCAGCCCAATCGACAGGGCCGCGCCGGTCCGCTTCGCTTCGCCGCACCACGCCAGCGCTTCGTCTATCAACGAGGTGGCCCGGTCGAGGTAGCGCGTATCGAGTCGCCGCTGCACACGCGCCGGATCGACGTCCACCGCGATGCAGATGCCCTCGTTCATCGTCGCCGCGAGGGGCTGGGCGCCGCCCATCCCTCCTAACCCACCCGTCAGGAGTATCCGGCCACGGAGGGATCCTTGAAAATGCCGTGCAGCGACGGCCGCGAGGGTTTCATACGTACCCTGCAGAATGCCTTGCGTCCCGATGTAGATCCACGAGCCCGCCGTCATCTGGCCGTACATGATCAGGCCGCGGCGCTCCAGGTCGCGGAACACATCCCAGGTCGCGAAGCGGCCGACGAGGTTGGCATTGGCAATGAGCACGCGCGGCGCGTCGGCATGCGTGCGGAACACGCCGACCGGCTTCCCGGACTGGACGAGCAGCGTTTCGTCGTCGGCCAGCGTTTGCAGGGTGCGGCAGATCGCGTGGTAGGAGGGCCAGTCGCGCGCAGCTTTCCCGGTGCCGCCGTACACGACCAGGTCATCGGGCCGCTCGGCGACGTCGGGATCGAGGTTGTTCATCAGCATCCGCAGGGCCGCTTCCTGGATCCAGCCCTTGCAGGACTTGGCCGTGCCGCGGGCGGCTCGAATCACGCGGCCTCCGGCTCGAACTTCCCCTCGCGAATGCCCTTGGCGATGCGCTCGATGTCCGCCGTCAGCGGCCGGTCGGTGGTGAGCGCCGCGGCCTCCCGCCGTACGGCCGCATGCAAGCGTGCGACGCCGCGCGCGGGCGTGAGCGGCAGGAGATACTCGAGCCCCTGGGCGCCCGCGAGGAGCTCGATCGCCACGATCCGCTCGGCATTGGCGAGTATGCGCCCCGCTTTCCAGGCGGCGGTCATGCCCATCGGCACGACGTCCTCCTGGTTCCCCTCCGTGGGAATCGACTGGACGCTCGCCGGGCTCGCCAGCACTCGGCAGTCGGCGACGAGGGCCGCCGCGGCGATCTGCGGGGTCATGAACCCCGATTCGAGACCGGGGTCGCGGGCGAGGAACGCGGGCAGGCCCGACGAGAGATCGGGATTGACGACGCGCTCGAGCCGCCGCTCGGCGATCCCGGCGAGCGTCGTCAGGACGATGGCGATGACGTCGAGCGCCAGCGCGATGGGCTGGCCGTGGAAGTTGCCTCCCGATACCACGTCGTCGCCAAACACGAGGGGATTGTCGGTGGCGGCGTTGAGCTCCGTCGTGACGAGCCGCTCCGCGAACGCCAGACCCTCGCCGACGGCGCCCAGCACCTGCGGCGTGCAGCGGATCGAATACGCGTCCTGCACTCTGGGGTCGTCTTCCCGGTGTGATTCGCGGATCGCGCTGTCGGTGAGTAGGCCACGTAGCAGCGCGGCGGAGCGCTGCTGCCATTCGTGCGGACGCGCATCGTGAATGCGCGCCTCGAACGGGTCCGGTGATCCCCGCACGGCCTCGAGGCTCATCGCGGCGGCGCCGTGCGCTGCGCGCCACAACGTCCAGGCGTCGTGCACAAGCAGCGCCGCGATTCCCGTTTGCGCCTGCGTGCCGTTGACGAAGGCCAGCCCCTCTTTGGCCTCGAGCGTGATGGGCCGCGGCACCTTCACGTCGCCCTCGCCGATCATCGCGAGCGCCAGATGCGCCAGCGGGGCGAGGTCTCCCGACGCGCCCACGCTCCCCTGCGACGGCACCGTCGGGTGGATCTTGCTGTTGAGCATTTCGACGATCAGCTCGGGCAGCGCCGGCCGCACGCCGCTCGTCCCACGAACGAGCACATTCGCGCGCAGCAGCATCATGGCGCGCACGGCCTCCGCGGGCAGCGGGTCGCCGACGCCTGACGCGTGACTGCGGATGAGATTGAGCTGCAGCTGGCGCGCCTGGTCGGGCGGGATGCGCACGTGCGCGAGTTTCCCGAAACCTGTATTGACGCCGTAAATGGTTTGGCCGCTGTCGATCGCGGCTTCGACGGCGCGGCGCGACGCGGCGACGGCTTTCAGGGCTTTGGGATCGAGAGAAACGGGGGCGCCACCGCGCGCGACGGCGACGGCGTCGGCAATGGAGAGGGAATGGCCGTCGAGGGTGATGGTTCCAAGCATGGAGGTACAAGGTAGACGCCCAGACGCCAAGACGCCAAGTGGTTGCCAGCTTCCAGCTTGGAGCTGACAACCACTTGGCGTCCAGGCAACTTGGCGTCTGGTCTGGCTACTCCGACCCTCTCACCTGGAAACCCGTCGAGAGCGAGGTGCTCAGCCCGCCACGCCGGATCAGTTCCGGGTTTCCGATATCCGTCTGGAAACTCCAGTCGAAGATCAGATAATCCCGCCCGACATGGGTGACTCGAAGCGCCCCGTAGCGCAGCGTCGTGCCTTCGACGATCTCGAAGACGTACGCATAGCCGGGCACCGCCTGAATCATGTTGCTCGAGTAACCAGTCGCCGGCGCGAAGTCGATGTCGGTCAGGTCGGCCACAGGGGTGTTGGCGTACAGCCGCATCCGCGTTCCCGAGAACTCGGGCTGAATCCACAGCGTGGAGTCGGTCGGGTCGCGGTAGATCCAGAAGTCGATGTCGGTCCGGTTGCCGTCGACGACGAGCCCGAGCTCTGATGCCTGGATGGTGCCGTTGCTGTTCAAATCCTGCCAGAACCGGAACCCGGAGGAGGCCTGGTTCGCATCGAAGGCGTCGACGAGCGTGTTCCGTGCGTCAGGCCGCGGCGTATCCTGGCGCAGCGGCGACCACAAGCTCTCGTAACCCTCTGTGCTGACGGCCGACACGCCGAAGCAGCGTGGCGAGCCGTTCGGTAGCGCGCTCGCCAGAAACTCGGGCGCGATGGTCGTGCCCTCGAGCGACCACGTCGCACCGCACAGGCCGGTGTCGAGGTCGTAGGGGCTGCTGTAGATGCGGTACCACTTGAAGCGCGTCGGATTCGCCGCGTAGGCGTTGTCGGCCCACTCGAGATGGATCGCGCCGTTCAGAGAGATCGAGAACAAGGACGACGGCCGCTCGAGCTGCAACCGCTCGTCCACCGTGATCACGTTGCTGCCGTCGCTCTCGTCGCCGTTGTCGTTGACAGCTGTGACGAAGTACTCCAGGTGCGGCACGCCGTTGTCGTGGAAGGTGTTGGACGTCGTTTCGCCGCGCAGCACGAACGAGCCGCTACTCGATCCCCGCGAGTAGACACGGTAGCTCGCGAGGTCGCCGTCCGCGACATCATCCCACACGAGCAGAATGCCGAGGGGCTGATTCGGGTCGCCGCTGGGTTCGAGCTCGTAGGTGAGATTGCCGGGTGTGGATGGAACGGATGTGAACACGGTCTCCTGGCAGGCGGGGACCGCCAGGGCCAGGAGCAGCGCGGAGTATCGCAGGGCACGACGCATAGAATGCCTCGAATGGGTTCTGCCCTGGACCTAGCAGGAGGCGTGCCGACGGCTAACTCGTGAAGTCACGGCTAGTTGCAGATCCTGCAGAGTTTCAAGTGTCACTGCGAGAGGACAGTCGCAAGAGAAGTTGCGCAGACGCCAAGTTGCAAAGTGGTCTCAAGCTGGCGGCTTCAAGCTTGGAGCCACTTCGCAACTTGGCGTCTACGCAACTTCTCTGGTGTCTGGCGTCTGGTGGCTAGTGACTTCATGGCCGTGCAAAAGTGTGCTGATCGTAGTCGAACTTGATATCCGATTGATCGATGAGCGCGATGTTGAAGCTGAAGGCGAAGTTGCCGTTCGCGCTCTTCGAGAACACGAAGCTCGCGCGCCAGCGGTGCAGATCGCGCTCGAAACTGAGGAAGTGATCGGCGAACTGTTGGGTGCCGAAGTCGTACGCGCTGTGCCAGTTCGCCGTCCAATTCGCCGTGGGGCTGAAGCTCATCGAGAACGTCACCATCTGCCGGCCGGCGGGATGCCCCACGAGGGCCGTGTCGGCGCGCGTGTGGTTGCTCGAGTAGTTCACCTGCAACGAAAACGCCCGGTTGCCGGAGCCGAACCCGCGTCCTTGCTGCCGGAACAGGTCATTGCGGCCGCTCACGCCCGGGGGACCGAGCCCCGGGCCCGCCGCGCGTGCCGTGTCGGGAGCTGACCCGGGACGGGGCGCCCGGGCGGCGAAGCCGAGCAAGCCGACAATCCCGCGGATTGTGGCGGGTGTGAACGTGAATCCCGTCGAAACACTGGTCAGAAACGGATCGAACCTGGCGCTGTCCGTTCCCACCCGCCCCCGCCACAGGTCGTGCGTGATCGAGAGCTGGAATGGCAGCAGGTCGGACGAGATCGTGTTGCTGAGCGACGAGGTCTGCCAGCCGGTGTGCCCCGGAATCTTGGCCTGCTCGAAATTGTAGCTGATCGAGCTCGTGTTGATGGCGAGCAGTTTGATCTTGCGCGGTTCGGACGTCGTGTCGCCCGGCGGCGGTTTGAGCTTCGCATCGAAACTCTGCGAGAGGCCGAGGCTGATCGTCTGTTGCGGGTCGCTGCGCGCGTTCAACGTCGTGTCGGCCGGGTCGAGCGCGTGCCGATACGCCGAGTCCACTTTGGAGCCCGGTGCGTACTGATAGCCGATGATCGGCGAGATGGAGTGGCGGATCCGCGTCAGGGGCCCGACGCCGGGGAAGAAACCGAAGAACGTCGGGGACATGCCCGCGGTAAAGGCGAGCCGCTTCCCCTGCCGGACGAACTCTCCGCCGGAAAACTGATTCCGCAGCATGAACGGTCCCGCGCTCGTCGCGTTCAGGATGGCGATTCCCGGTTGCAGCTTCCAGGTTCCCGAGAAGAGCGAGGGCAGATTGATGCTGGTTTGCCAGTCGACTTCCGTGCTGAACGTCTGCGCATAGAGCGCCCGCCGCACGCCGCCCGGTACCGTGGAATCGGGAATCATGAATTCCCGCCGCTTGTTCGATACCTCATCGCTGATCGTGATGCTGTTGCCCCAGTTCCACCGCCCGATCCGCACCGGCGTCTGAATGCTGATGTTGGTCGAGCGCTCGTCGGCGAAGAGCTTCAGCGTATCGACGGCGCGTTCGCCGCCGGGGGCGCCGGCGACGAGCAAGGAGCCTACGGCGGTGTGGAAGGTCTGCTGGTTGGTGAACGAGAACCCCGGCGACCACGTGATCGCCGACCCGATGTTCACGGCGGCGGGCGTCAAGTGAATTTGCGGGAAGCTCTGGGTCACCGCGTCACTCGAGATCTCCTGGCTGCGACTGCCGCCGATGCTCAGACTCCCCCACGCGAACTGCTTGTTGAAGGTCGCCGACGACCCGAGCCGCGCCGTCGCCAGATTCGGGTCGAGGCTGTTCCGCGATATGATCGCGCCGCTCGTGGCGTAGTCGACGTTCGCGTTGAACTGGGTGCGGGCATTGAAGCTCTGGCTGTGCTGCCAGCCGATGCGGCTCGAGTGGAAGCTCCGGTCCAGCTCCGAGGTCCGGGAATACGATAGATGTCCGCGCATGAAGCGATTGAGCCAGTTGTACTGCGTCTCGGCCGAGAACGCCAGACTGCGGCTCGCAAACCAGTCCGCCGAGACGCGGAGGTCGAGGTAGTCGTTGATCGCGAAGTAGTAGCCAAAGTCCGTGATGTGCCGCTGATACCCGCGCGAGGGCCGGACGAGATCGTTCAAGCCGAATCGCGGGATGAGGATCCCGCTGTGCCGTCCGGACCGGATGTCCTGGAAAATGAACGGCAGCCACATCACCGGCACGTCGCGCACATACAGCACGACGGGCCGCGCCACCATCGTGGTCTTGTTGAGCCACTTCACCTGCCCGGCGGCGAAGTGGTAGTCGGGGACGGGCTGCTGGTCGGAGGTGAACGTCGCCCGCGCGCCGTAGACGCGGGTCGAGCCCGAGTCGACCGCCAGGTTGCCCTTCGTGATCCATTCCGTCCCCCCCTGTTTCGCGGACGTCAGCGCGTCGCTCACGGTGCCGCGGCGGATGCACGTGTCGTAGCGCATGCCCTTCCCCGCCAGCACGGTCCCCCGATCGAAGAGCACCGGGCTGCCCACGGCGTCGAGGCGGCAGCTCGCCTGGCGGTAGCGGATCGAGTCGGCCTCCAACTGGGTGCTGTCGCGATCGACGAACGCTTCGTGGCGCAGGAAGATGATTTGGCTGTCGCCCTGCACGACGAGCGTCTCAGCCATGAAGTGGGTGATGCGGAATCCCTGGAGCTTGAGCAGCGAATCCATCACGGCGTCGGTCTTGGGGAAGCTGCGGCTCGGGCCGGTGGGAAGACCGAGTTTCTTCGCGGCGGCGCTGTCGACCACGCGGCCTCCCGTGCCGCCTTGGGGGACCGCGCGTCGCGCCGTGTCGGGCGGCGGCGTCCCCTGCGCGTGCAGCGCCCCGACGCCGCCGAGCAGGAAGAGCACGAGCAGGGCCGCCGCCGTCCGCCGCGCGCGGCGCCGGCTCGCGATCCACGCGCACCAGATGCTCACTTCGTAGAGCAGCAGCAACGGCACCAGCATCAGCATCATCGAGACCGCGTCCGGCGGCGTGAGCAGCGCCGCCAGAAACGCCGCGATGACGATCGCGTACCGCCGCTGCCGGCCCAGGAACTGCGGCGTGACGATCCCGAGCGACGCGAGGATCGTCACGACGAGCGGCAGCTCCGCGACGAGCCCGCATCCCGCGACAAACGGCACCGCCATGCCGAAATAGCGATCGATCGTGATCATCGCGGTGAGATCTTCACGCTGAAAGCCGAGCAGGACTTTCAGGGCTGCGGGAAGGAGCCACTCGTAGCAGGCGATGGCGCCACCCAAAAACAGGATGACCCCGACGAACAGCGCCGGGATGATCAGCCCCCGCTCCCGCTGATAGAGCGCCGGCGACAGGAACGCCCAGATCTGGTAGATGACGACGGGCGAGGCGACAAGGCAGCCCAACGCGAACGACACCTTCAGCGTCAGCATGAACGGCTCGGCAGGACTGGTGAAGACCAGGCGCCCGCCGGGGAGGTACGGTGCGATGGGCCGCTTCAGGATCTCGACGATGTCGATCTTGTCGAGCAGCCACCACCCCACCACGGTGCCGACGAGGATCGCGACCAGGCTCCACAAGATGCGCCAGCGGAGCTCCTCGAGGTGGTCGAGGAACGGCATCTCGCCGCGGGGAGTGGCGTCAGGCACGGGGGACCCGGGGCCGGTTAGGGCCGCAGGCGTTGCTGATTCTGGCGCGCGAGGTCGGCCTCGGGCGAGCGCGCGTAACCGGCGATCACCCGGGCGTAGAACGTCCGAGCCGCCGTCTTGTCACCGCGTTGCTCGGCGAGGAGGCCCAGCTTGTAGAGGGCGGACGGCGCGCGCGGTGAGTTGGGATAGGCCTTCACGACCTGATCGTACACCGCAACGGCCGAATCGGGAGCTTCCTTCTCGAAACTCTCCCCGACGTAGAACAACGCGTCGGCGGCCCGCTCATGGGTGGGGAAGACACGCAGGAACTCACGGAAGCCGAGGCGCGCCGTCGAGACGCTGCCGCGGCGGTACTGTTGCAGGGAGAGGTCGTACATCTGATCGGGGCCGGGGCCCGCCGGGTTGCCGGAGGGTCCCACGGGAACGCCGCCGGTCGGCGTCGGATCGGGCTCCCGGTTCCGGGCCTCGATCCGGCTGCGCAGCTCGCTGAGCCGCTGCTGACCCTGGCCCGTCAATTCGGAGACGGTCACGAGCTGCTGCTGCACCGCCGTCAGCTCGGTTCGCACGTCGCCGCGCAGCTGCACCAGGTACGCCTGCTGCGCGGTGAGCGCCTGCTGAGCGAGGCGGACGGCGGCCAGGATCGAGTCCCGTTCCGCCGCCCGCACCGAATCGCTCCTCGCCAGCTCCGCCCGCAGGGACTGCACCTGGAGCTCGACCTTCCGGACGTCCCCTTTCAGGGCGCACCCGGCGACGAGCCCGAGGGCGGCGACGAGAGAACTACGGCTGACGGAGGTTGTCACCGCCACCGATGATTTCGAACTCATCACGCCGGTTCTGCGACCACGCGCCCTCATCGTGGCCATCCACGGCCGGCCGCTCTTCGCCCCACGACTGGGTTTCGATGCGGCTCGCGTCGATGCCGTGGCTCACGAGATACTGCTTGGCGGCCTGGGCGCGGCGGTTGCCGAGCGCCAGGTTGTACTCATCCGAGCCGCGCTCGTCGCAGTGCCCGCCCACGCGGATGCGGAGGTCCGGGTTCGCCTGCAGGATCGCCACCTTCTGGTCGAGGATGCCGGCGTCCTCGGGGCGGATGCTCGACTTGTCGTAGTCGAAGTGGATCATCGCGGCGACCGTGCCCCGGATTCCTTCCGCGGCACGGGCTGCGGCCTCGGCTGAATCGGCCGCGCGCCGACTCGCGATGCGCTCCGCTTCCTCACGCGCCTGGCGGTCGCGTTCTGCCTGGGCCAGCCGTTCGGCCTCGGCCTGCGCCGCCGCCGCCGAGTCGGCGTTGGCGACCGGCGCTACCTGTTCGACGGGCTTCTTCCCGCCGCAGGCGGCCGCGGAGGCCGCGACGCCGATGCCGAACACGAAGAGCAACGATACCGGTTTCATCTATAGTCTCCCATCAGGGGGTGGAAGAAGTAGCCTCCGGAAGCCGTGGAGACCAAGCCGGCAGCCGCGCGCCGCTCTGCTGCAGCAGCGGGCGAATCCGTCCGGTGTCAAGATCGATGATCCACAACTGGCGGTACCCCGACCGGTCCGACACGAACGCGAGGTGACGGCTGTCAGGGGCCCAGGTCGGATCCTCGTTGCGCCCGACGGACGTGAGTTGCCGGACCGTGCGAGTCCGCACGTCCAGCACAAACACTTGCAGCGTACCCGCCACGTCGCGGTGAAACGCGACTGACTGGCCGTCGGGCGACCACTCCGGCGCGTTTGACGAACCGGTGACGCCGTAGTCGAACGGTGCAAAGAGCTGCTGGTCCGTTCCGTCCGCCGCCATGACGTACACCTGCGGCAGGCCCGGTCGCGTCGACACGAAGGCGATGCGCTGCCCGTCGGGACTGAACGTCGGGGACAAGTTGTCTGAAAAGCGTCCCACGGTCAAGCGGCGTAAGCAGCAGTTATCCTTGACGTTAATCGTATACAGATCGGTGCCTTCCTCGGTCGCGCGGCTGAAGGCCAGCGTTAGCCCGTCGGGCGAGAAGGCCGGCGTGAAGTCGAGCGCCTTGCCGGTCGTCGCGACGGGCGTACGCTTCCCGGTCGCCATCTCCTGCAAGAACAACTGTCCGCGCCCCGCCTGGAACTCCATATACGCGAAGCTCCGGCCATCATGGGCCCACGACGGCGACATCGCTTGCCGGTCGCTTGCCGACACCAGCTTCATCTCGGCGCCGTCCTGGTCGATCTGATAGACCTTGCCGTCCTTCACGAACAACACGCGCGTGGCCGCGATGCCTGCCGAACCGAGCGCCGCCTGCGCCAACTGGTCGGCGACGCGGTGCGTCGCCTGACGGAAATCGGGTTGCCCGGGGACGGGGAGCTTGGCGCGGATCGTCCGCCGCACGCCACCCGCCATGATGTCGTGCAATGTGGCGACGAGCGTGTCGCTCGTGACCGTCAGGTCGAGCGCGAAGTCGGCGCCCAGCGCCTGAAAGAGCGGATAGTTGAGGCCGGCCCCCTGCGCCCCCCCACCCGACGCGGGAGCCGTGGCGCCCGGCCGCGTGGGCTGGCCGCGACCCGGGGGGGTCGCTGGCCTGGTGGCCGCTGCCGGCGCTCCGAGCCGAAGCGAATCGCCGCCCGGCAGCGTGATCACCTCGAAGCGATCGCTGTAATCCAGATCGCGCGCGATGATCGCGCGTGCCGAGTCGAGCCCGCTCCCCTGCCGCGGCAGCAGCACGAACCCCGGCCGCACTCCGGGCCGGTAGACGATCCCGACCCGCACGCCGCGGTCGATCGCGGACGTATCCTGGGCGGTTAGGCGGTTCGCCGGATAGACGGTTAGGAGCAGCGCTACCACAGCGCCTGCCCTAACCGTCCAACCGCCGAACCGCCTAACCGCCAGAATCATTGCCGCTTCCCCGTAAAGTAGAACCGCACGAACAGCACCTCCGACGTCCACGCGGGCGGCAGCGGACCGAACGCCCGTACACTCCCGGCTTGTTCGATGGCGCCGAGCGACTCGAGATCGAAGCCATAGTCGCCGGAACGACTCAGCAGTTGCAACCCGGACACCGAGCCGTCGCGATGCACGAGGAAGACGGCCTCCGCTTCGAGCGCCCTGCTCCTGTCCGGGTGCCAGCGCTGTAGCACCTGCGTCACGAGATTCTGCAGGTACTCCGGAAACGGGAACGCGATGCCTGCGGTGCTGACGGTGGCGACGTCGTTGCCGGTCGACGGGCGCTCCCCTGGCAAGGGTTGATTCGCTGATGTCGTGCGCGGCGCCGCCTCGCGGCGCGTGGTGTCGCGTGTGGGCGGCGGCGCGGCGCGCGACACCGTGCTGCTGCGGGGCGGTGGTTTCGCCGCGGGAACGGGCGCCGGCCTCTCCTCCGCGGGCCGCTCGAACGCCTCCGGCGCCTTCCGCGTCTCCTGACCCACTGCGGGGGCCGCCACCAGGTGCACCGCGTATGTCGGTGGCAGCGCCTTCCGGCTCGACGACGCCCCGGTGAGCAGCGCCACGGCCACGCCGTGCACGACGATCGTGCCCACGAGCCCGAGGCTGCGACCGTTCACGGCCCTACGGTCTCCGGCTCCGCCACCAGCCCCACATCCTGGATGCCGGACGCGCGAATGATGGCCAGGACCTGCACCACGCTGCTGTACGCCACACGTCCGTCGGCCCGCAGATACACCCCCGACGGCCGTTTGGTTCGCACGAAAGCGGGGAAGGTCGCACGGAAGTCGTCATACGAGAGGGGAGCCTGATCCATGAAGATGTGCCCCTCGCGGTCGAGCGTGACGATCAAGCCTTCCTTCGGATCGAGCGGCCGGGCCTGCGCGCGCGGCAGCCGCACATCCACGCCCCCCTGCATGATCGGCGCCGTGATCATGAAGATGATGAGTAGCACGAATGCCACATCGACGAGCGAGGTGACGTTGATGTCGGCGTTGAGCGGCAGCTCCCCGTGCCCTCGCAGCCCCCCCCCGCCGCCGCCCCCCAGGAGACCGCCCATTAGAGCCGTCCTTCCCGGGCCAGCGTCGCGATGATCTCCTGCGCGAAGCCCTCGAGCTCACCGGCGAATACGCCGAGCCGATTGACGAAGATGTTGTAGGCGATGACGGCGGGCACGGCCACCGCGAGGCCGGCGACCGTCGTGACCAGCGCCTCGGCGACGCCCGGCGCGACGGCGGAAATGTTGCCCGATCCTCCGACCGCGATCCCGATGAACGCGTCCATGACGCCCAGCACCGTACCGAGGAGTCCCAGCAGCGGACTCACCGAGCCAAAGGTCGCGAGCCACGGAATGAAACGCGCGGCGCCGTCCCGCTCGGCGGCGACTTCCTTGGCGAGCACCATGCGCAAGGCCTCGAGCTGCGTCATGGTGAGCACCACCGGTGGTGCCGGCGTGGCGCCGCTCGCCCCTCCCCCCGAGGCTTTCATACTCCCGGGGCGCAGCTCCGAGAAAAAATGGATGCCTTCGCGGAGCAGTCGATTGTACGGTGAAGGCGGAAGGCGCATCGCCGCGTGATATGCGTCCTCGAGGCGCGGGGCTTTCTCGAGCTCGGCCGTGAAGCGATCGGCGAGTTGCCGCATGCGCCGGAACTGCCACCACTTGAGGACGATGAAGTACCACGAGACGAGGGAGAACACCGCGAGGACGACGAGGACGAACTGCGTCTCGCGGCTCGACGTGAGCACCAACTGCCACGGCGTAGTGGGGACGGCTCGTCCGACCTGTAGCAGCACGCTTACCTCCACGGAGTCAGGTCCTGTACCCGCGCGGGTGCGCCTGGTGCCAGCGCCACGCGCTTGTGAGAATCTCGTCGAGACTCGAACGACGGGGATGCCACCCGAGCACGGCGGCAGCCCGCTGCGGCGCGGCGACCAAGGCCGGCGGGTCGCCCGCTCGGCGCGGTCGATCGGTCGACGGGATCGGGTGTCCCGTAACGCGCCGTGCCGTTTCCACGACCTGCCGGACCGAGCTGCCCTGTCCGGTTCCCAGGTTCAACGCGATCGCGCCGTTCGGCGGGATGTCGAGGGCGCGCACGTGCGCGTCGGCGAGATCGTCTACGTGAATGTAGTCACGCACCGCCGTGCCATCGGGCGTCGGATAATCGATCCCGAAGATGTCCACGGCGGCGCGTTTCCCCAACGCGACCGCGAGCACATTGGGGATGAGGTGGCTTTCGGGATCGTGATCCTCACCGCGCTGGGCGCTCGCGCCGGCGGCGTTGAAGTAGCGCAGACTCACGGAAGACAACTTGTGCCGCGCCGCGTAGTCGCCGAGGACGCGCTCGAATTCGAGCTTGGTCTCGCCGTAGGGGCTCATCGGCGCCATGGGCGCGTCCTCGGGGATGGGCACGGTCTTGGGCACGCCGTACACGGTACACGAGGACGAGAACACGAAGCGTCGGACTCCCATCGCTACCGCCGCGTCCAACAACACGCGCGCCGCCGCGACGTTATTGGCCCGATACTTGTCGGGGTTTGCCACCGACTCCTCGACCAGCGCAAACGCGGCGAGGTGCACGATGGCCTCGATCGCACTCCCCGCGAAGATCTCGTTGAGGGCCGCGTGGTCGCCGATCCCTCCCCGCACGAACTGCACGCCCTCCGGGATCGCTTCGCGATGACCGGTGCTCAGATCATCGAGCACGACGACCTGACGGCTCCGGGCGAGGAGCTGCTCGGTGACGATGCTGCCGATGTACCCGGCCCCGCCGGTAACGAGCACCCGAGTCGTCATAGGCCGAATAGCCGCCGCAGCGCCTCGAGGAGCCCGTAGCCGCGGCCCTCTTCGGCGGCGGCCTTCAGCGCCACGGTGGGCTGGTGCAGGAACTTGTTCATGAGCGCCTGGCTGAGCTGCTCCACGCGGGCGCGATCCTCAGACGGGAGGTGGCCGAGGTGGCGCAGCGCGCGCTCGACCTCCGCGGCGCGGAGGGCTTCCATGCGGCTGCGGAATTCCTTGATCACGGGCACGACACCGAGCCCGCCGTACCACGCCCAGAAGAGATCGGTCTCCTCCTCCACGATGCGTTCCGCAGCGGGCACCTCCTCGTGGCGACGCGCCGTGGCCTGGGCGGCGACGGTCTGGAGGTCGTCGATGTCGTAGAGGAAAACGTTCTCGAGCTGGGCCACCGCCGGATCGACGTCGCGGGGCACGGCGAGATCGAGGATGCAGAGGGGCCGGCCCCGCCGTCCCCGAATCACCGCCCCTACGCGTTCCCAGGTCACGACGGCGTGGGGGGCGGCAGTCGAGCAGAGGGCGATGTCGGTCGTGGCGAAGTGGGGCCACGCCTCGTCCAACGTGAGGGCGCGGGCGCCGAGCCGCTCCGCGATGGCACGAGCGCGCTCATGGGTCCGGTTCGCCACCAGGGTCACCTGGACGCCCTCGGCGGTGAGGCACGTCGCCGCCAACTCCGCCATGTCCCCCGCCCCGAGGATCAGGGCGGCGCGTCCCGCCAAGTCTCCGAAGATCTTGCCGGCGACGGCGACGGCAGCGGAGGCCGCCGACGCGGTTCCGGCGCCGAGGGCCGTCTCCGTGCGGATGCGCGCGCCGACGTGGAGCGCGGTCTGGAACAGGCGATGCAGCACGGGACCCGCCTGCGCGCGCGACGCTTCCCACGCCTCGCGCACCTGCCCCTGGATCTGCGATTCGCCCAGAATCATCGAGTCGAGCCCCGACGACACGCGATACAAATGGCGCACGGCATCGCGGTCGCGCGCGATGTACCCGTATTCGCGCGCGGCCGCGCCGCTTTCCAATCGCTCCCCGAGCAGGTCCCAGACCGCTTCGGCGACGCCTTCCTCTTCTGCGACCAGGTAGAACTCCGTGCGATTGCAGGTGGACAGCAGCACGCCTCCGGCAGCCCCGGCGGCGATGACGCGCGCGAGGGCGCCCGGCACCTCATGGGCCCCGTGGGCGAAGCGCTCCCGCACCTCGAGGGGCGCGGTGCGGTGGTTCACGCCCAGAACCTTGATGCCCATCGCGGCCCTGTCGTTCATAGGAACCGCTCAGCGCCCGGTTGGGCGAGCTTGAGCGCCAGATAGACGAGGAGCACCGCCGAGAACCCCGCGATACTCGCAAACGCGGCACGCCGCCCGTCCCACCGGCGCACCACGCGCACCCACACGGCCCATCCGAGAACCGCCCAGGTGAACAGCCCCCACACGATCTGTGCCTTCCCGACGTGGAGCCCGCCGGCGAAGCGCGCGGCATATCCCAGAGCCAGGAGCACCCCCAGGGTGAGTGCGGGAAACCCCGCCACGAGCGCGACCCGGTTCAACTGATCGAGGCGCTCGAGCGGCGGGAATAGTTGGAAGACCCGTCCGAAGCGCCGGGCCTTCAGCTCGCGGAATTGGAGCAAGTACAGCGCCGCCGCGATGAACGCGAGGGCTAGCAGCGCAAGACCCATCACACTGAGCGCGACGTGCAAGATAAACCAGATGTTGCGTCCGGCAGAGGGTTCGGCGCCGGGCGCGAGGCCGATCAGGAGCGCGAGCCCGACGAGACCGGCGGCCAGAGGTCCCGTGAAAAAGCCGACGGCGGAGCCGCGCACGAGCCGCTCCGTCGCGAGCTGCAACAACACGAGACAGAGGGCGAGCATCGACAGCGCGGGTGCCAGGCCGACGAGCGTGAGTTGCGAGACCGCCACGACGTGCAGGGCGGCGCCGGCACACGGCAACCCGATCGTGAGAACACGCGGCGGGGCGCGCAGGCCGACGACGGGCGCAAGCGTCAGCGCCGTGGCCAATCCGTACAGTGCCAGGGCGAGGAGATGCAGAGTGAGAATCACGGCACGTACGTGCCGGGCCCCCCCGCCGCGGGGGGGCCCGGCCGCCCGTCAGGAAGGCATCTTCTTGATCAACCGCACCGGCAGACGGGGGTCGAGTCCGGGGTGCATGATCTGCAGGATGAGGCCCGTCGCGGAGTGTTCGCGTGTATGCACGATCATCAGCACGGCGCGGACTTCCTCCGACGCGGAACCGAGCTCACCGGCCGCGGGCTTGTATACCTCGAACACGTCGCCCGGCACGACGCCCTCGGACCGGCCCTTGTCGATGAAGAAGAACTGCTGCGGGCCGGCGATCGTCCGCCCATCCCGGCTTGCCAAGAGGTGACCGGCGAGACCTTGCTCCACCGGCGTGGGCCGGACTTCCCCAGGGCTCTTGAAGGGCTCGAGCGGCAATGCCAGGCGTCCGTTGCGGATGCTGCCGAACTGCGTGACAACGCGGGCGAGCACCTGCTCTTCCTCCACCGAAGTCACACGGGCGATCCCTAACGGTACGACCACCTCGCCCCAATCCCCGAATTCGAGAGCGCGGTCGATGCGCGCGATCAGCAACGAGTCACCGACGTGGTACGACGCGCGCGACGGCGGCTTGATCGAGATTTCATCGTAGGGCAGCGCCGTGCTGCGATCCGACAGCCGGTAGATGGCGGGCGGGGTCGTCACGCCGATGACGGTGCCCCACGGCAGCCGCTCGTTTTCCGTCAGGAAGCCGGCAGCATAGAACTCGCCGGAACGCAGCGGACGGTACGGCTGATGCGTGTACGACCGCAGCACGTCCTGCACGCGCTGCTGCGGCGTGCGACGGCGGTCGAACATCGTCTCGCCCGACTCACCCACCGGTTCCGGAGGCGGCGGCTCCACGAACACCTGCGTTGTGTCAGCCGGCATCGTGTCGACGGGGACGACGGCCGCGATCGTGTCGCCCGGTTGGGCGTGGACCGTGTCGGCGGCCGCGGCGGTCGTGTCTTGCGGCACGGAGACGACCGTGTCGCCCTGGGCGATCCCGCCCACGACGGGCCCGAGCACCAAGACCTCGCCCGGATAGATCCAGTGCGGGTCCTCGACCACGTTGGTGTTGAGACGGTAGATCTCCGGCCACAGGAGCGGGTCGGCGAAGTACATCTGGGAGATCGACCAGAGCGTTTCGCCCCGGGAGACGGTGTGGCTGGCGGGAACCTGGCCCATAGCGGCGGGTGCCGCCTGCGTGGTGTCCTGCGCAGGCAGCACCGACCACGTCAGCGGCACCGCCGCCAGAACCAGAAGTACCGTGCGGCTAGAACGGCAGATCGTCGTCCTCCTCATCCAGCGCCTCCGGGAACGCTTCGAGCGACTCCGCTGCCTTCCCTTCGGGGGCTGACCGCGCGGCGACCTTAGCGCCTTCGCCGCCACCGCCCTTGGGCGACAGCATGATCAGTTCGCGCGCGATGATCTCGGTGACGTAGCGCGTTTGTTTCTCTTTGTCTTCCCAGGTGCGGTACTCGACCCGCCCCTCGATGTAGACCTTATCGCCCTTCTTGAGGTACTTCTCGGCGATGTCCGCCAGGCCGGATCCTTTGTTATTCCAGCAGATGACCCGGTGCCACTCGGTTTTTTCCTGTTTCTCACCGCTCGCCGAGTTCCACTGCCGGCTGGTCGCCACCGACAGGGTGGCCACCCGGGACCCGTTGTTCGTGCTGCGCACCTCGGGATCGGCCCCCAGATTCCCGATGATCTGCACCTTATTGAGACTGCGGCTCACAACGACCTCCGACGCTTAGCGCGGGTTGGGGGCCCAAGGATGCCCCACAGTATATGAATCGCAAGTTATTCTGTCAATCAAAGATACGCCACTTGTAGCGAAGTTACGCATTACCTCCGTCTGCAGGAATGGCAGCCCTCAAGACGATCGCGTCCTCGACCGGACGGCGGTAATAACGGGCCCGGCGCCCGACCTCGCCGAACCCGAGCGACGCGTACAGGGCGCGCGCCGCGGCGTTCGATTGGCGGACTTCGAGAAAGACGCGCTCCACGCCACGGTCCCCGAGCGCCGCCAGCGCGTGCTCGACGAGCTGACGGCCGACGCCACGGCGCTGCCGGCCCGTCGCCACGGCGAGGTTCAGGATTTCTCCTTCGTCCGCGGCGTCCTGCGCGATCACGTAGCCGGCAACGTCACGCGAATCCGTCGCGACCAGAAACACCACCTCGGACGCGAC
>Ga0193723_1000013_pt1 | contig 45687 bp, 45 predicted proteins | sample H2m2metaG_FD_143042 | JGI IMG/M metagenome (GOLD analysis project Ga0193723, IMG submission 143042) | Soil microbial communities from a riparian zone of the East river system, Colorado, United States - H2m2 | ecosystem: Environmental > Terrestrial > Soil > Riparian zone | place: USA: East River...
CAGCAGAACGCCTTCGCCACTGGTGTTCTTCCCGATATCTACGCATTCCACCGCTACACCGGGAATTCCATCTGCCCCTACCGTGCTCTAGCCCACCAGTCTGACCGGCAGCCCCGGAGTTGAGCCCCGGGATTTCACCGACCACTTAATGAGCCACCTACGCGCCCTTTACGCCCAGTGATTCCGGACAACGCTCGCACCCTCCGTATTACCGCGGCTGCTGGCACGGAGTTAGCCGGTGCTTCCTTTGGAGGTACCGTCACCCTCGGTCCCCTATTCGAGGCCGAGTATTCGTTCCTCCCGACAGTGGTTTACAACCCGAAGGCCGTCATCCCACACGCGGCGTCGCTGCGTCAGCCTTTCGGCCATTGCGCAAGATTCCCCACTGCTGCCTCCCGTAGGAGTCTGGGCCGTGTCTCAGTCCCAATGTGGCTGGCCATCCTCTCAGACCAGCTACCCGTCGTAGCCTTGGTGGGCCATTACCCCGCCAACTAGCTGATAGGCCGCGAAGCTCTCCATCGGCGCAACCTTGCGGCTGCTTTCATCGCCCAGGGATGCCCCCAAACGATCGTATGCGGTATTAACCGGCCGTTGGGCCGGCTGTCCCCCACCGTTGGACAAGTTCTTCACGTGTTACGCACCCGTCTGCCACTGAACCGGAGTTGCCCCCGGTCCCGTTCGACTTACATGTGTTAGGCACGCCGCCAGCGTTCGTCCTGAGCCAGGATCAAACTCTCCAATGATTTGGTAAGTTCGAACAGCTCACCGAACGACTGGTACATCTGTCGTCCGAATCACAATCAGAATGAAACCCCTTGCGGCGCGCGTCTGAAAGCGCACGTCCGCTCAAATGGGGCCGCACTCCACACACTCGATCATCAATTCTCAAAGAGCGATTGCGAAAAAAGTTCGCAATGAGACTCACATTCTACCTGGGGTCCGAAGGCGAGTCAAGGGGGCCCCCTATTTGAAGATAGCCCCCAGATTCGTCGTCAGACCCACGAACACCTGATGGGGGGATGGGACGCGCAGGATTCGCAGCCCAGGGGGGAGGAGGAGGACCCTGCTGGGCGAGACAGGGGAGCGGTCGCAGCAAGCATGCGACGGCAACAACGAGCATGGGTTTCCTACAGCAAGTCTGCTACGGCTGGCGAACGAACACCACGCCAAAATTCGTGAACCCCGACCCATTGAACACGCCGGCCAAGCTGTCGCCGCTCGCGAGCCGGCCACTGAAGTCCCACGCGACATAATTCGCCGGCGCGAAATGCATGTTGACGTACGGCGATGCCTGCGTTCCAGTGAGCGTCAGGGTCGTGGCCGCCTGGCCATTATAGATGAAGCCGGTGCCGCTGATCGTGCCGCCCGACTGCGTCAGCGTCATCGTGATCGTTTCCTGCCCCGACAACCCTTCCCAGTCGCCCGTGAGTGGACCGTTCGGCCCGGGACCGTCCTTGCCACACGCGGCCGATAGGAGAGTGGTCATCAGAACGGCGAAGAGCGGTGCGCGCAACATAGCCTTGTCCGGTGAGGTTCACCATCGAATTTGACCGGCGCCGGGGTCCGCGCAATAGAAAGCGCCCCAAACGTCATAACCGCAGCCCGGGCCTTACGCCCCACCCATCTGTGGCTCGACGTGCTTCTTGTAGCAGTCGGGACAGATGCCGTGACTGAACTGCGCCTCGCTCCGCTTCTCGACATACCCTTCGATGGACTCCCAGCTCTCATCCCCGCCGCGGATCCGCTTACAGTACTGGCAGATCGGCAGCAAGCCCTCGAGCTGCTGCACGTGCAGCCGCAGACCGAGGATCCGCTCGGCGACGGTGAGCCGCGCGCGGAGCTCTTCCAGGTCGACGGGCTTGGTGATGAAGTCGTCGGCGCCCGCCTCCATGCCGGCGAGGTAGCGCTGCTTGCCGCCCGTGGCGGTGACGAGGATGAAGTACGTGTAGCGGTCGGCTTTGCGGGCGCGAATGCGGCGGCACAATTCGGGGCCGTCCATCTCGGGCATCTGCCAGTCCGAAATGACGACGGGCACGTGCATCAACTGGAGGTCGTTCCACGCCTCGGCACCGTCGGCGGCGACGGTGACTTCGTGCCCCATGCCCTTGAGGGCGGCGCTCAACGTGAGGCGGGTGACGGCGTCGTCTTCGGCGATGAGAACGTGCATAGTGCGCCCGGGAGGATTCGAACCTCCGACCAACAGCTTAGAAGGCTGCTGCTCTATCCACCTGAGCTACGGGCGCCAAAACCTAGACGCCGGGACGCGAAGACGCCTAGGACAATCGGGGCGGCGGGATTCGAACCCGCGACCTCCTGGTCCCAAACCAGGCGCGCTACCGGACTGCGCCACACCCCGAACTGCTAGACGCCTAGACGGATAGACGCCGAGACGCGTAGGAAAAAGCTACTAGGTCGAGCGTCGAAGCAAAACCTCGATCAGCGCCCGAAACGCGCGGCCGCGGTGGGAGACGCGGTGCTTGGCGGCGGCGGCCGCCTCCCCGAAGGTCATCTGCAGCTCAGGGGAGAAAAACAGCGGGTCGTAGCCGAAGCCGCCCTGGCCGCGCGGCTCGGTCAGAATGAAGCCCTCGCACGTCGCCTCGACCATCTGCGGCACCGCGCTCGGCGCCGCCAGGTACGCGACGACGCAACGGTAGCGCGCGCTGCGCTGTGGCTCGGGGACGCCCGCGAGCTTCTCGAGCAAGAGCGCGTTGTTCGCCGCGTCGCTCCCGGGACCCGTGGTCCCGGAGAAGCGCCTCGATCGCGCCCCGGGCGCACCGTCCAACGCATCCACTTCGATGCCCGAGTCATCGGCGACGGTGGCGAGACCGCTGCGCGTCGCGAAGTAGCGCGCCTTCGCCACCGCGTTCTCGACATAGCCCGCACTGGCCTCGAGATCGCCCTCCTCAGGGAGGTGCTCCAGGAACCGATCGGCGGGGAATGCGATCTCGAAGGGGAGTCCGGCAAAGAGCTCGCGAATCTCGCGCGCCTTGCCGGGACTGCGCGTCGCGACGAGGAGCTTCACGTCCGCAGCTTTCGCACCAGGTCCGTCGTCGATTTTCCCGCGACCAGCGGCACCTGCACCACGCGCCCCCCCCACCCCTCCACTTCCGCCGCCCCGACGATCGCCTCGCGGGTGTAGTCGGCGCCCTTCACGAGCACGTCCGGCCGCAGGTGGTCGATCAACGCGAGCGGCGTGTCTTCTTCGAAGAGCACGACGCAGTCGACCGCGGCCAGCGCCGCGAGGAGTCGAACGCGCTCGCCCTCGGGGACCAGGGGCCGCTCGGATCCTTTGCCGAGACGACGAACCGAAGCGTCGGTGTTCACGCCGACGACGAGCGCGACCCCTTCGGCGCGCGCGGCTTCGAGCAGCGCGACGTGCCCGGTGTGCAACAGATCGAAGACGCCGTTCGTGAACACGACGCGCCCACGCTGGGCCCGGCGCCAGGCGGCCGCGGCGTCAGGCGCGCGGATCTTCGTGGCGGTGTTCAGAGCGGCTGCGTGGCCTTGGGCGAGAAGCTGAACGTGTGCGTGAACAGGGGGAGGTGCACCGTCTCGCTGTAGCTCGTCTCGATCGTGAATTCCCGCGGCGTGACGGTGCGGCGAATGATCACCCGGTTGCCGGCCGAGTCGGGGATGCCGATTTCCTGCATGGAGGCCTGAATGCGTCGGCGGATGGTGCCGTCGTCGAGCCCGGCGGCGATGCGCGACTGCGACTGCATTTCGTCGAGGAGCCGGTAATACCGGAAATAGACTTCCCCGATGTTGACACCGTAGTACAGGACCGCGACAAAGATCAGCAGCGAGACGAGGCATCCGGTCGAGCTCGCGCCACTACGGGAGTGTCCTTTAGGGCGACGATTTACCACTGAGACTGCGCTCCATCCACGATGTCGTTGACGAGCTTTTGCAGGGCGAGCTTGCGGCCCTGCGCCTCTTGCGGCGGATCGTACTCTCCTTCCACGGAGAGGCCCTGCCGCTTCCATACGGTCTTGCCTTCGCGCTGATTCACGATTTCGACGTCGACCGTCAGGAGCACCTTGCGCCGCGTGACGGTGGCCTGCCCCTGTCCCGCCTGGAAGGCGACTGGCATGTCGGGATCATAGCGCACCACGCGCCCGCGCACGATCGCGTCGGCGGTCGCTTCGCCCGCCAGGCGCAGTCCCAACCGCCGCTCGATCGCCTCGCGGACGGCGTCGTTGACCTCCTGGGTCAGCGCCGGCTCGGGCGTGTCGTTCTCGAACGGCACGATCGCCACCGTCTTGACGTCGGGGAGTCCGCCGCCGGCAAAACCGTAGAGGCAGGCGGCCAGCCAGAACGCCGCCGCGCTAGCGGCGACTGCGCCACAACGCCGGCGGAAAGACGACCGCCGTATCCATCGCCACGACTGTGAGCTCAAACCGGGCCGGTGCCTCCGGGAAGTCGATGCGCGCGCTGATGGGGCGCGCCTGTGGATCGAGCCGTGTGCGGCTCCGTGCCACTACCTTGCCCCCGCGTCGCCACTCGGCCTCGAGCACTCGCTCGGGGGTGAGCGTCGCCACGACGTCCAACGTGTCGCCGTCCGATCCCGCGAAGCGCCAGATCGCCCGCTGCGGCTCCGCGAGGCTGAACACCAACGCGTCCGCGGCGGGCGCCTGCACCATGCCGAGCGATGCCCAGAGCATTGGGATCGCCGGGACGAGCGAGCGGAAGTTCGCCGCTGGATCGGCCCATGCGACGCCGTCGCCGACCACGACGGCCGCGCCCGCCCCGAAGCCGAGCGGCCCCGCATAATCGAACCGCATCGAATCGGGCGGCGCGATCCGAGCGCTGCCCCGCCCCGCGTACCGCACTCGCGCATCCTGGTACCGCCAACGAAAGCGAATGACCACGCTCGCCCTGGGCAACGTCGCGCGCGTCCACGCTACGGCGCTGTCACGATTCGCGGGCGCGAGTGCGACCGGCACCAACGGCGCGGGTGGCCGCGGACACGCGGCCAACAACGCACACGCGCCAATGTAGGAAAGGGCGCGGAGCCGGTCAAGCGAAAAGCGTTGCCGCCTCAGTAGTTGAACCCGAAGAAGAAGTCTACGAACCTGGTGCCGCGGCTGCTCTGGGGCAGTCCGTAGAACCCGAGATCGCCCGAGTGGAACCGGTAGCCGAGGTCGAGACGCAGCACGAGCGGCGGTCCGATCGGCATTCGGAGTCCGAGGCCGCTGGCGCCGAGGACGCCGCGCTTCGTCGTGGTTTCGGTCCACGCGCGTCCGTAATCGAGAAACAGAGCGCCCTGGACGCCGGGAAAGCGCGCCGCGCCGAACGGGAACCCGATCGTGAGAAAGTCGGTGATCGGGAACCGCAGCTCCGCGTTGAACAGCCAGGCGCGCGTCCCCGCGACGTAGCCGTAGCGCGGGTACCCTCGCAGGCCCCATGACCCGCCGATGTTGACGCGGCGCGGCCGCTCCCCTCCGGACGCGTATGCCTCGAGTCGCAGCGCCAGCGCGCTGCGCAGTGACGTGCGCAGGTAGGTGCGGACGTCGCCCGAGAGGAGCCACGAGTCGAAGCGTCCGTGACTCAGGTCGTTCACGAGCCCGGCGGTGAAGTTGTAGCGCGTGCCGTCGATCGGTCCCGTGGCGAGCCACAGCGTGTTGTCCTTCACGTAGCTCAGATAGTTGGACGCGAGCCAGCCGACGCGGCGGAGCTCGTCGACGCCCTCCGTCAACAGGTCGAAGCGGTCGGACCGTTCGATCCGGTACTCCGCCACGAGTCGCCGGAAGCGCGTGAACGGATACCGGACCTGCGCCATGAACCCGTAGGACGTCTCTTCGAACAGCGAGCTGAAGTCTCCCTCGTAGAACAGACCGCGCTGGCGGAATGCGCCGACGCCCCAATTGATGCGGCGCGCCTGATTCAGGTAGAACACCGTCCCGTTGACGTTGTCCACCAGGTTGCCGAGTCCCGTTCCCTGGAACGACGACAGCGCGACGAACACGACGTGATCCGAGAGCAGGTCGCTGAACAGGAACACGGCGCCCTGCGCCGCGCCGAGACCCGGAGCGACGATGGCATCGCCCGCAGCGAAGTCGAGCGTGAACTTTTTTTCGTAGGGCGCGGCGTCGGCGCGGGCGTATTGCGGATGGGTGAGCTCGCCCCAGGTCCATTCGGGCGCGGGGAGATCCGACGCGAGGGCGAAGGTGTCCGTCGTCGATGTGTCCGGCAGCGGATCGCCGTAATAGATGTTGAAGCTCAGGTCCGCAAAGCCGCCGAAGAGCAAGCCGCCCCGACCTCCGCTGTCCTGCGCGGGAACCCATTGAGGATCGAAGGCGCCGTTCAGCGTCGCGGTTTCGCGGCGACCGGCCCCGGTGGAGTCGACCGAGTAGATCTGGAACGTGCCATCCCGGTCGCTCGCGAAGTAGACGCGACCGCCGCCATAGCGCGGGCCCTCGTCGCGCCACGCGCCGTATGTGAGGTAGCGGATCACGCCCGATGGCAGGTCGAGCGCGAACAGATTGCGCGCACCGCGCGGTCCGAAGGGCGTGCGGTCGGAGGAAAAGACGACGGTGCGCCCGTCGGGGCTGACGGTCGGTTCGACGTCTTCGTAGCGGTCCGAGGTCAGGCGCTCGAGCCGGCCGTCCTTGAGCCAGAGCCGGTAGAGATCGGAATACCCGGAGACCGACAGTCCGCTGAAGACGACACTCTGCCCGTCGGGGACCCACGCCGGCGACAAGATCGACACGAGCTCCGGGAACTGATACCGGCCCACCACGGTCTGTCGCACCAGACTCCACAAAAACAGCGCATCCCGCTCGGCGTACTTGCTGCTGAAGGCGACGACGCCCTCCGGGTTCACATCGAGGCGCGACTCGAAGAAGTGGAATGACTCGAACTGCTCGCTGCGCTCCCCCTTTACCACCGCGCGCTTCCGGCCGCCGTGGAAATCCTGTGAGTAGATCGTCGTGTACCCGTTGGACGGCGAGAAGAAGAGATACGACGGCGCGCTATCACCGGGGAGCCGGTACGCCGCGGGCTTGATGGCGAGTTCCGTCAGCCGCCGCGACGTGATGGCGAGGGGGCGCTGCTGCGCGACGGCCGGGAAGTAGTGCTGCCGCATCCAGTACTGCCACTCGTCGGACAGCTGCTCCACGCTACGGCCGTAGACGCCGGCCATCACTTCCTCAAATGTCCCGTACTTCCAGAGGTCGCCGTACACCTGCAGGATGCGCCACTCACCGTACCGCTCCGCCAGAAAGCGATGCAGGCTCCCCCCCACCGGATAGACGAGGCCGCCGTACGCGTACGTGAGATCGCGCAGCGCCGGCAGCTGCCCCGACACGGTCATATCGCGCAGCACCATCTCGTCGCGCGAGTCTTCCCCGCTCGAGAAGAACTCCGCCAGTCCTTCAGTCCACCACAGGGGCAGGCTCGCCTGCCGCAGCCGGGGATACCGGGTGAAGACTTCCGTGGACAGGCTCAACTGGAACACGTGCACCAGTTCGTGCCGCAGCGTGTGGCGGAACTCGCTATAGCTGCCGCGGAACGGCATCGCGACGCGGCGCTTCAGGAACTCCGTGACGCCGAGCAGCCCTTCCGGCGGGATGAAGGGGAGGATGTTCGTCTGCTCGAAGTCCGAGTGGGAGGCGTAGACAATTAAAGGAATACGTCGAGTGACGGCGTGGTTGAAACGACGTTCAAGTGAATCGTAGCTCACTTCCGCGTAGGCGAGTGCCACGCGGCCCAGCTCTTCTTCTTCGGGATAGTAGTAGAGATCGACGTGCTCGCCGCGCAGGACGCGCCAGTCGAACCGGCGATACTGAATCTTGTTCTGGCCGAAGTAGCCGAACTGGGCTGGGAGCGGCGACGCCAGGGCTAACGCCAGCAGCAGGCCGGCAAAGGCTCTCACCGGTGAATGCTCCGAATACGATCCCCCATCGCGATAGCGTCGAGCACCGCGGCCCCCGCGGCCACGCGCCCGAACACGGTATAGATGCCGTCGAGGTGCGGCTGCGGCGAGTGCGTGATGAAGTACTGGCTCCCCCCGGTGTTGGGCCCCGAGAGCGCCATCCCTACCGTGCCGATGCCGTAACGCGTGGGATTGACCTCGTCGCGCAACACGAACCCCGGTCCCCCCCATCCGTCGCCGCGCGGATCCCCGTCCTGCACGACGAAGTTCGGCACCACCCGATGCCAGCGATTGCCGTCGAAGTAGCGCCGCTCCACGAGGCCCAGGAACGCGGCCACGGTGAGCGGCGCCTCGGCGGGCAAGAGCTCGATTTCGAGGGTGCCACGATCGGTTTCGATCGTGACGCGCGGGTTGGGCTGCCCCGTGAGAACCGGCGCGAGCCAGCGGCGGGCCACGTCGCGGTATTCGGCGGCGCTCCGGCCCGTCGCGATGGGCAAGGCCGGCCCCCACGCATCGCGCGCGTCGGGCAGCGTGTCGGCGGCGAGGCGACGGACCAGGTAGTCGTCGGGCCGCGGCACCGCACCCACGAAACGCTGCGCCACGCGCAGCCGCCCCGTCGGACTGGCGCTCACGATCGCGCCCAGGGCGCTCACGGCCGAGAGGCGCGCGTCGTTGAAGGGATCGTTCTCGGCGCGCCGATAGGCCTGGACGAGCAGGTCCACGTCCCCGGCGTCGGGCCGGCGACCCAGCAGATCGGCGGCGACGCTGCGGACGGCGGGGTCGGCGTGCGTAATGAGCGCGCGTGCGCGCGCCGTGAGCAGCGTGTCGGACGCGGGGACGATGCGTTGGAGTGCCTGCAATGCCTGCGCGACGACCCGGCCATCCGCATCCGCCAGCAGTCCTTCGAGCCTGGTCCGCGCACCCGCCGCGCCGAACGCCTCGGCTGCCACGCTGCGCCAGCGCCAGTCCGCGTCACCCGCCGCCTGCGCCGCCGCGGTCGAGCCGGCCCCGCTGTCCGCCTGCGCCAACGCGATCAGGGCCTGGCGCCGCACGGTGAAGACGCTGCTCGTGAGCCGAGGACGCAGCGCCTGCAGCGCGGCGCCGCCCCGCAGGACGCCGAGCGTGGTCTCGGCCTGGACAGCCACGCCGACGTTCTGGTCGTTGACGAGCGGCGCCACCGCGGCGGCGAGCCCTGAGTCGCGGAAGGAGCCGATGGCGCGAAGAGCGTTGATCCGCACCTGGGCGCTCTGGTCCTCGAGGAGGGGCCGCAGCCGATCCAGCGCGCCGCGAGCTTCGATGTGCGCGCTGTCGAGTAGCGCTTTGGTCACACCGCGCGCCGCGACGGCGCGAATGTCGGTTTCGCGGTCTGCCAGCGCCGCCACGAGCCGGGCCGCGCCGCGATGCGCCCGCAGCCGCCCGAGCGCGTACAGCGCGCGGCGGCGCGCCTCGACATCGGGCGCGTCGGCGTAGGCGATCAACTCGGTCACGGGCGCACGTGCGCCCAGCCGCCAAGCCTCGAGCAGCGCCGCCGCCACGACGGGCGGTGTCGTCTGAGCCCCCGGGGAGCCGGTCGCGATGATCTCGGTGAGGGCGCGGGCCCCCTCCTCCCCTCCGGTCTTGGCAATCGCGGTGACCGCCTCGAGCTCGGCGAGTCCCTGCTCCGCGACGGGCGCCGCGCGCACGAGCTGCAACAGCGCCGGGAGCGCGCGCGCGTCCTTCAGCAGACCGAGAGCGAACGCAGCCGCGGCTTGAACCGGGGGGCTGGTGTCGTTGAGGGCGGGGAGCAGCAAGTCGACGGCGCCGGCATCGCCGATGCGTCCCGCCGCGAGCGCCGCCTGGCGGCGCACAGCGGGATTCGGGTTCGCGAGCGCGTCGCGGATCACGGCGGCGTCGAAGCGTCGCGCGTCGGCGGCCGCCAGCAGGCCCGCCAACTGTCCCACGAGCGTCTCGTCGTTCGACGGCGTGGGCTGCTGGGCGGCGGCCGCCCGGAGCCCCGCGCCGAGCAATAGTAAAGGAAGGAGCGCGCTACAGACGTACCGGATCGGGGGTCGGCTCGAGCAGGTCACACACGTGCTCCGGAATACGAGAGAGGCCGTGCTGATGGTTGAGGGCAATGAGTGACGTCTCCGCGGTGGCGAGGAGCTCGCCCGTCTCCGCCCGCTCGACCGCGTATCCGAAGATGACTCGGCGCGTGGCCACGTCCCGCACCCAGCACCGCACCCGTATCATGTCGTCGTAGCGTGCCGCCAGACGGTAGCGCACGTGCACGTCGGTGACCGCGAGGAAAATGCCCTGCTGTTCCAGCTCCTTGTAGGACACCCCCTGCTCGCGCAGGTGTTCCGTGCGCGCCATGTCCATCCAGATGAGATAGTTCGCGTGATAAACGAACCCCATCTGGTCGGTCTCGGAATAGTTGACGCGGGTATGGACCGCGCTGATCACGCCTACTCGCCGTAGGGAATCCAGATGTTCTTCACTTCGGAGGCGTGGCGCAGGAACTCGCGGCCTTCACCCTGGCGAGGATCGAGCCAGTCGCGCGGCCGGGTCATGACCCACGTGCGTTTCATGTTGGCGGCGGACGCGAACTCCACGGCCTTGGCGCCCGCGGCCCCGCCGCAGTACCAGATGCCGTCCACGTCGTCGTGCTCGGCCAGGACCTTGGCCAGCGCGTCCTTGTCACCCGTGACGACGTTCACGACGCCGTCGGGCAGGTCGGAGGTCTCGAGCACCGTATAGAACTCGGTCGCCGCGATCGGATGCGCCTCGGAGGGGATGGCGATGGCCGTGTTCCCCACGGCGATCGCCGGCGCCACCAGCGAGACTAGCCCTAGCAGCGGGTATTCCTCTGGCGCGACGAGCCCGAGCACGCCGACGGGCTCCTGCATCGCCAGCGTCACGCCGCGGATCGGCGTGTGGTGCACGGCGCCGTCCCATTTGTCGGCCCAGGCGGCGTACGTGAACAGACGCGCGATGGCGGCGGCGACCTCCCGGGCCCCCGCGTCGGCTCCGCCGCCGGTGAGCGCGGCGATGCGGCCCGCGTATTCGTCGGCCCGCGTCGCCAGATTCTCGGCGATATAGTAGAGGATCTGCGCACGGGTATGTCCGTTCGCACGGCCCCAGCCCTCGGCCGCGTGCGCCGCTTCGACGGCATTGCGGAGGTCCTTGCGGTTCCCTTCCCCAACTTCCCCGAGCACCCGACCGTCGGCGCCGACGATCCTCCGGGAGTAGCCCTGGTCGGGACGGGCCTGCTTGCCGCCGATGAACAACTTGTAGGTACGGTCCATCGGAGGGAGCACGGAGCTCGGAGCCGTACGGCCCGGTTCGGGCGTCGATGTCCAGGTCGACGCAACCTGCTCCGTGCTCCCTGCTCCGTGCTCCCAGTCTGCCTTCAGATACTCGAACATCCCCTCGCGCCCACCCTCTCTCCCAAACCCCGACTCCCGGTACCCGCCGAACCCCGACGCCGCGTCGAACATGTTGGTGCAATTCACCCACACCACGCCCGCCTTGAGCTTCGGCGCGACGTCGAGCGCGAGGTTGATGTTCTCCGTCCAGACGCTGGCGGCGAGGCCGTAGGGCGTGTTGTTGGCGAGCTCGACGGCCTCCTTGGGCGTGCGGAACGTCATCGAGACGAGCACGGGCCCGAAGATCTCGACCTGCGCGATGGTCGCGGCAGGCGAAACGTCGGTGAACAACGTGGGCGGATAGAAGTAGCCTTCCGTCGGGCAGGCCCAGGAAGGTTGCCACATCTTGGCGCCTTCTGCGACGCCTTTTTCGACGAGGCCGCGGATCCGCTCGAGCTGCACCGGCGCCACGATCGCGCCCATGTCGACGGCTTTGTCGAGCGGCGACCCGACACGGAGCTTCTCCATGCGCGCCCGCAGCTTCTGCGTGAGCCGGTCGGCGATCCCTTCGTGTACGAGGAGCCGCGAGCCGGCGCAGCAGACCTGCCCCTGATTGAACCAGATCGCGTCCACGACCCCTTCGACCACGCTGTCCAGGTCGGCGTCGTCGAACACGATGAACGGGCTCTTCCCCCCCAGCTCGAGCGTGAGTTTCTTGCCCGTCCCCGCCGTCGCCTTGCGAATGATCCGGCCCACTTCGGTCGACCCGGTGAACGCGATCTTGTTCACGTCGGGGTGCTCGACGAGATGCTTCCCGGTCGCGCCGTCGCCCGTCACGACATTGAAGACGCCCGGCGGCAACCCGATTTCGCGCGTCAACTCGGCAAAGCAGAGCGCGGTGAGGGGTGTGAACTCGGCGGGCTTCATCACGATCGTGTTCCCCGCGGCGAGCGCGGGAGCGACCTTCCACGCCACCATCAGCAGCGGGAAGTTCCACGGCACGATCTGCCCGACGACGCCGATCGGTTGGTAGCCCGCGAACTCGGTCGCCAGGAGCTGAGCCCAGCCGGCGTGGTGATAGAAGTGGCGAGCGACGAGCGGGATGTCCAAGTCGCGCGTCTCGCGAATCGGTTTGCCGTTGTCGAGACTCTCGAGCACGGCGAGGAGACGCGCGTTGCGCTGGATCTCACGAGCAATGGCGTAGAGGTAACGAGAGCGGGCATGGGGGGTGAGGGCTGCCCACCCCGGCGCGGCGGCGCGTGCGGCCGCGACGGCCGCGTCGACGTCTGCTTTGCCGCCCTGCGCCACGCGCGCGAGCACCGCGGTGGTCGCGGGGTTGATCGTCTCGAAATACTGGCCCTCGGCAGGCGCCATCCACTGGCCGCCGATGTAGTGGCCGAGCTGCGCGTTGTGATGCGCCTTGAGCCACTCGAGCGCCGGCGCGGCGCTCTCGGGCGCCGGCCCGTAGTCCATCGTCTCGAACAGCTTCGCGACGGTCGTCATCTCACACCATCGGGTGACGGTAGGCCGCCGAGTAACGCCCCGTCACGAAGTGTTCGAGCTGGCGCTCGATGTCGGTGAGCAGGGCGCTGGCGCCGAGCCGGAACAAGGCGGGCCGGAGCCAGCGATCTCCCAGCTCTTCCTTCATTAAGATGAGCCAGTCGAGGGCCTGCTTGGCGGTGCGGATGCCCCCGGCCGGCTTGAAGCCGACGGCGGCGCCGGTCCGCCCCTCATACTCGCGAATCATGCGGGTCATGACGACGCCCACGGGAAGCACCGCGTTGACGGGCTCCTTGCCGGTCGACGTCTTGATGAAATCGGCACCTGCCATCATCGCGACCATGCTGGCGCGCGCGACGTTGGTCAGCGTGGCGAGCTCGCCGGTCGCGAGGATCGCCTTCATGTGCGCGGCGCCGCACGCCTCACGGAAGGCGCGGACTTCGTCATACAGGGCCTCCCACCGGCCCGTGAGGACGTGGGCGCGCGTGATGACGATGTCGATCTCCTGCGCGCCGGCGTCCACAGACGCCCGGATTTCGCGAACGCGGTCGTCGAATGGATTGAGCCCTGCCGGGAATCCGGTCGACACGGCCGCGACGGGGATACCCGATCCCGCAAGCGCCTTGACCGCCGTGGGGACGAGGGCGTGGTAGACGCAGACGGCCCCGACCTTGATGTCGAGCTGCGCGACGCCCAGGGCCTCGATCAGATCGGGGCGGATCGGGCGCCGCGCCTTCGCGCAGAGACGGGTGACGGTTCCGGGCGTGTCGTCGCCCTGCAGCGTGGTCAGGTCCATGCACGTGATCGCGCGCAGCAGCCACGCCGCCTGCCATTCCTTCTTGACCGTACGGCGCGTGGGGATCGTCGCGGCGCGACGCTCGACGGCGCTGCGATTCACCCGCAACGCGAGCACCGCGTCGAGATCGAGCGGCGTCCCGGGACTGCGCTCGTCCGCCGACGGTCGCGGTGCCGGGTAGGCCGGCGCCGCGGCGGGGGAACGGGTCGGGGTTGAGTGACGGGTAGCCGTCATACCGTGGGACAATCTATGTGTCGGACTGACCCCGGGCGACAGCCCGGGGTGGATGGGACAATCTATGTGTCGGACTGACCCCGGGCGACAGCCCGGGGTGGATGGGACAATCTATGTGTCGGACTGACCCCGGGCGACAGCCCGGGGTGGATTGAACCCCAGGGTTTGGGTTTTGGTCTTCCCCGGGCTTGCGCCCGGGGTCAGCCGTTCTACACTTGTGCCGGTGCCTTCTCCTCAGTCCCGTGTGATCGTCGTCGCCGACGCACATCTCGGCCAGGTCCCTGCGGCGACCGAGGCCGCGTTTCACGCGTTTCTCGAGCAGGTGCCCCAGCCGGGCGATCACCTGCTGATCAACGGCGATCTGTTCGACTTCTGGTTCGAGTATCGCGCCGTGATCCCCCGCAAGCATTTCGCGAGCGTCGCCAAGCTGCTGGAAGTCCGCGCCCGCGGCATCCCGATCACCCTCGTGGGCGGGAACCACGACCGGTGGGGGGGAGACTTCTTCCGGAAGGACCTCGACATCGCGTTCTTCGCCGGTGAGGCGGAGCTGGAGCTCGCGGGGCGCCGCGCGTTCGTGACGCACGGTGACGGCCTGACGGAGCAACACTGGAGTGCGGCTCTGATGCACCGCATCACCCGTCACCCCATCACGATCGCGACGTTTCGTATGCTGCATCCCACGATCGGGTTCTGGATCGCCGATCTATTCTCCCGCCACCTCGCCGACAACACGCGCGACCGCGCCGTGCTCGACCGCGCCTCCGCGGCGCAGCGGCAGTGGGCCGCCGATTTCCTGGCGCTCCGCACCGATCTCTCGCTCGTCATCATGGCCCACACGCACCGGCCGGTGATCGACCGGCTGCCCGACGGCCGCGTGTATCTCAATCCGGGTGCGTTTCTCGATGGGGGACGGTATGCGGTGGTAACAAAGGAAGGAGTGGAGCTCAAACAATTCACAGTGGGACGACTTCCACCTGCTTGATCTTCCCGCCGAGAAACCGCGCTCCCACCTTCCGGAAGTGCGGCTCGTCATCCGACACGACAAACAGATGGTCGTGACTCCCGCCTGAAGACAGCAGGTGTCGCGTCTCCAGCTCGGCGGCCACGGCCTTAGCCGTTTCCTCCGCGGAATCTACGAGCGTCACACCCTGCCCCATCACACGCGCCAGCAGCGGCTTGAGCAACGGATAGTGGGTACAGCCGAGCACGAGAACATCGACGCCCGCCTGCGTCAGTGGCCCCAGGTACTCGCGGGCGATCAATTCGGTGGCGGCGTGATCGAACCACCCTTCCTCCACCAGCGGCACGAATAACGGACACGCCTGCGCATGCACGCGCGCATCGGGGCGCAGCTTCTTGATGGCGCGTTCGTACGCGCCGCTCGCGATCGTGCCCGCGGTGCCGATCACGCCGATGGTCCCCGTCTTGGTCGCCGCGACGGCGGCCCGCGCGCCGGGCTCGATCACACCCACCACCGGCACGGGCGAGTGCTCCTGGAGATGGCCGAGCGCGTGCGCGGTGCTCGTGTTACAGGCGACCACCACCGCCTTCACGCCGCGCTTGAGGAGATACGCGAGGATTTCGGCGCTGTAGCGCCGGACTGTCTCGGGAGACTTGGGACCGTAGGGGACGCGCGCCGTATCGCCGAAATAGATCACCGACTCCTTTGGCAACCGCTCGAACAGCGCGCGGGCGACGGTGAGACCGCCGATCCCCGAGTCGAAGACACCGAGGGGCGCGGCCGCGGTTGGCGCGCTCACCGCAATGGCAGGCTGATCCCGATGCCGCGCGGGTACGCCTGGATCTTCAGGTCGGCTGGAAAGTCTTGGAGGTGCGCGGAGACGTACGCCTCCGCGCCCGAGAACAGGTGATTGAACACCCACAGCACCAGCCAGTCCTGCACTTCCTGACGCTTCGCCTTGGCGTTCGCCGAGCCGATGCTCTCCATGTAGTTGGCTTCCTGCTGCGCCTTGAGGGTCATCATCGCGGTGACTCCTTCCCACGCCACGAACACCGCACCAGTCGTGTGGCGGCCCGTGGCGGATTGTCCCCACCCCGGGATGAGGAACGAGCGCCAGAAGGCGCCCATGGGACCCACGAAATGCGTGGTGTCGGGACGAATCACGAGCGCGGCGGGCTGGTTGACGCGCGAGGTATCCTGCGAATACAGGCGGTTAGTCGGGTAGACGGTTAGTAAGAGCGTCGCGACAAAGACGCTCCTAACCGACCAACCGACGAACCGACGAACCGGCCTCATCTCGCCACCAGCACGTTCAGCTTCCCTCGTGTGACCTTCACCGTGCATTCGTTCACTCCCGGCTCGCGCAACTCACCATCTAAATGAAGGAGGAGCGGCCCCTCGGGCGAGCGGATGGTGAGCTCCGCCGTACGGACCAGCGCCACTTCGCGCATCTTCGCGTGCGTCCCACGCATCACGCGCGGAATCGCCAGCAGGAAGCGCGGCAGCGACACACGACGAATCAAGCACACGTCGAGCTTGCCATCGGAGGGATCGGCATCCGGGGCGAATCGGTAGCTCCCCCCCGCCGTCGTCCCATTGCACACCTCGACCATCATCATGTACCCGCGCTCGGCGAATCCGGTCGCACGTACTTCGAAGAGCGGCGCCCGGAACGAACCGAAGGTGCGGAGCACAGGAACAAGATACGAGAGGAAGCCCCGCAGGCCGGGCATGGCATTGCGCGTCCGCACCACCGCGGGACCGAACCCAAACCCCATACTGTTCACGAACCATTCGTCCAGGACTCGCCCCGCGTCGAACCGTTGCGGCGTCGCGGTCACGAGGCGGGCGATGGCGCGGCGGGATCGTGGCGATAGACGCCCGACGAGCTTGGCGAAGTCATTCCCCGACCCGATCGGCACGACGCCGAGCGCGGCGTCGGACCCCGCCCCGAGGAGCCCGTTGGCCACCTCGTGCACCGTGCCGTCGCCCCCAACGGCGATGACGTAGCGCGCACCGGCCTGCGCCGCCTGCGCGGCCAGCGCCGTCGCGTGTCCCGGCCGCTCGGTGCGCACGACGTCCATCGCCCATCCCTGGGCGCGCAGCGCGCGGCACACGGGATCGAGTGCCCGCAGCGACGCACCCCGGCCGGCGGCCGGGTTGATGATGACGTGAGCATGATGCAAGCGGTGAGAATATATGCTACTTCAGATACGCTTCGCCCCAATTGACTTCGTACTCCTGCTTGCAGCGCGGGCACTTCAACTCCTTCGCCCGCTTGGGAAGCGGGGCGCGCTGGCGGCAACTGGGGCACACGCCGTACTCCGTCCCGAGCACCGCCGCTCTGCGGCCGTTCTTGGGATGGGGGACAACGGTCCAGCGCAGAGGGGGTCGTTGCTGAATCTCGAGCATCGCCCGGAGGACCTTCACGGGCCGCTTATTGACCTCGATCACGGTCTCGAGGTCGCTCATGTCGAGGACTTTGTACCACGCGCCGCGGCGGATCTTGAGGTCTACATCCGCCTGAAGACGGGCGAAAAGGATCGGGGGCATCACGGCTCCTTGCGAATCGGTCCGGCGGGCGCGGTGCACAATGTGCACTTCTCCGTCGGACCGCAAGAGGCGTTAGGAGTCGTCCCAGCCGATGTCGAAGTGACCGTTGCACTTCGGGCAACGCATGCTGCTGGCGCGGGCTTCGAGCCGCGCCCGCTCGCGACAATTGGGACAGACGCCGTAGCGCGGGCCCCAGGTGAGCGGCAGTCGGCCGCCCGCGCCCGCCGGGCGCGAGACGACGGTCCATCGAGTCGGCGGCGCCGGGACGATTTGCAACGAGGGGCGAGGAATCGCCGTCGGGCGGCCGTTGACGTCGAGCACCGCCTCCACGGGCGTCAGTCGGACCACCTTGTACCACGCCCCCTGCCGCAGCTTCGCTCCCTGATCGGGACGCACACGCGCCCATTGCGCTGAGGAAACCACAATGCCTCCACAGTCGAGGTCGGGTCCTACGATTGTGAATGGGGGGGTACGAAGTCAACTAGTCGTGCTCAACCAGGCGTGGCGGGAGCGTGTAGGAATCGAACCTACCGAGCCCCTTGCGGAGCCCAAACAGTTTTGAAGACTGCTCAGGCCACCAGGCCCGATCCGCCCCCCTACGCTTTCACCGCGATAACGTCGATCTCCACCCGCGCGTTCTTGGGCAGGCCCGCCGCCTGCACCGTCGAGCGCGCCGGCTTGTGCGTGCCGAAATGCTTCGCGTACACCTCGTTCATCGCCGCGAAGTCGGCCATGTCGGCGAGGTACACGGTGGCCTTCACCACGTTGCCGAGGCTCGACCCCGCGGCTGCGAGTACCGCTTCGAGGTTCTTGAAGACCTGCTCGGTCTGCTGCGCCGTGGTCGTGCCCACCAGCTCGCCGCCCTTCGGGTCGAGCGCGACCTGGCCTGCCGTGAATACCAACCCGTCGGTGACGACGGCCTGGCTGTAAGGACCGATCGCCTTGGGGGCGCCATCGGTCGCGACAACGCCGAGTCCTTTCGTCTTCCGCATTAGAACAATCCCTCGATGGTGCCGTCCGGATGGAGGCGGATCCGCTCCGCCGCCGGGCTCTTGCCGAGGCCCGGCATCGTCATGATGTCGCCCGCGAGCGCCACGACGAAGCCCGCGCCCGCCGACGGGATGACGTCCCGAACGTTCAGCGTGAACCCCGTCGGCGCGCCCAGCTTGGTGGCATCGTCCGAGAACGAGTACTGCGTCTTCGCCATGCACACGGGCGCGTCGGCCAGACCGAGCGCCGGGATCAACTCCAGCGCCCGCTCCGCGCCCGGCGCATAGCGCACGCCGTCGGCGCCGTAAATCTTGCGGGCGATCGTATCGATCTTCTCCTTGATCGACAGCTTGGCGTCGTACAGCGGCTTGAAGGCCGCCTTCGTGCCGTCCAACAGCTTGAGCAACGCCTCGGCGACGGCGACGCCGCCCTCCCCGCCCTTCTCCCACACTTCGCACAACACCAGCTCGACGCCCTCCGCGGTGCACGCGGCGCGCACCGCCTCGATCTCGGCCGGTGTGTCGCCGGTGAAGCGGTTGCACGCGACGAGGACCGGCACGCCGAACTGCTTCACGTTGCGGATGTGGCGCTGGAGGTTGGCAGAGCCCCGCTGCACCGCAGCGGGGTCAGCCGTACCCAAGGCGTCCTTTTTCACTCCGCCGTGCATCTTGAGGGCCCGCACCGTAGCCACGATGATCGCGGCCTGTGGCTCGAGCCCCGCGAACCGGCACTTGATATCGAAAAACTTTTCGGCGCCCAGGTCGGCGCCGAAACCAGCCTCCGTGAGCACCAGATCCGCGAGGGCGAGTCCCAGTTTGGTCGCAACGACGGAGTTGCAGCCGTGGGCGATGTTACCGAACGGTCCGCAGTGCACGAGCGCCGGCCCACCCTCGAGCGTCTGCACGAGGTTCGGGTTGAGCGCGTCCTTCAAGAGCAGGGTCATCGCCCCCTGCGCCTTGAGATCACTCGCGCGCACCGGTGCCTTGGCGGTCGTGAAGCCCACGACGATGCGGGCGAGCCGCGCCTCGAGATCCGCGATCCCCGTCGCGAGCGCCATGATCGCCATGACCTCGGAGCCCGGGATGATGACGTAATGATCCTCGCGCGACGGACCCGCGTTGATGCCTCCCAGACCCACGACGATGTGGCGCAGCGCGCGGTCGTTCATGTCGATCGTGCGGGGCCACGAGATGCGGCGGATGTCGAGTCCCGACGCGTTGCCGTGGTGCAGATGCGCGTCGAGCATGGCCGAGAGGAGGTTGTGCGCCGCGGCGATCGCGTGGAAGTCGCCCGTGAAGTGGAGGTTGATGTCCTCCATCGGCACGACCTGCGCGTATCCCCCGCCGGCGGCTCCGCCCTTCACGCCGAACACCGGTCCGAGCGACGGCTCGCGCATGCACAGGATCGCGTTCGTGCCGATCTTGCGCAGCGCCTGGGTGACGCCGACGGTCACCGTGGACTTCCCTTCGCCCGCGGGCGTCGGACTGATGCCGGTGACCAGCACCAGTCGACCCTTGGGCTTCCGCCGCTCGAGCGCGGCCAGCGAGATCTTCGCCTTGTACTTGCCGTACAGCTCGACTTCATCGTCCGTGAGGCCCAGCTCCGCCGCGACCTCGGCGATCGGCCGCAGCTTGGCGGCCTGGGCGATGGCGATGTCGGAGGGGACCTTGGTGGCGGTCGTCATAGCGTGGTGTCGAGGCGTGGACCGAAGCAGCGGCGCGCGTTGTCCGTCGTGCGCCCGGCGAGCGTGTCGAATGGTTCGTGGCACAGCGCCGCGGCGCGCTCCGCCACCTCGCGCACGAACGCGGGCTCATTGCGCTTGCCGCGATGGGGGACCGGCGCAAGGTACGGAGCGTCGGTCTCGACCAAAAGCCGGTCGGACGGCACGGCGGCCAGACGGCCGGTCTGCGTCCAGTTCTTGAAGGTGATCATGCCGCTGAAGGAGAAGTATGCGTTGATGGCACGTCCCGCCTCCCAGACCGCATCACCCGATGAAAAGCTGTGCAGCACGACCACTGGCGGACGGGGACCCAACGCGCCGAGCATCGCCGCCATGTCGGCGTCCGCCTCGCGCGCATGCACGATCACCGGCTTGCCGAGCTCTGCCGAGAGCCGCAACTGCGCTTCGAAGACGCGCCGCTGCACGTCACGCGGCGAGTGATCGTAATGGTAGTCGAGCCCCGTCTCGCCGACCGCCACTACCTCGGGGGCCGCGAGGAGCTCGCGGACCCGCGCCTCGACCTCCGCCGACCAGGTCGAGGCCTCGTGGGGGTGCACACCGACCGTCGCCGAGAGTCCCGGCCGCGATCGCGCGAGCCCCACCGCCTTCTCGCTGCCCGCCAACGACTCGCCGATCACCACCACATGCCCGACGCCGGCGGCGCGCGCCCGCTCCAGCGCCACCTCGCGATCGGGGTCGAATGCCCCATCGCCGAGATGGCAGTGCGCGTCTACCAGCACTACCGCGCGGGAACCCTGGGAGGCGCGGGAGCGCCGCGGGGCGCGGCCGGCGCCGTCGGGGTCGCGGGCGTCGGGGCCCGCGCGCCGATGACCCGTGCGCCGCGGGCGTCCTCGCCCGGCCAGCGCTTCTCGATCAAGAGCAGGATCGGCGCGGCGATGTAGATCGAGGAGAACGTTCCCGTGAAGATCCCGAACGACATCACCCACGCGAAGGGCCGGATCACCTCACCCGCCAGCAGCAGCAGCGCCAGCGTCGTCGCGATGGTCGTCCCGTGGGTCAGCACCGAGCGCGGCAGGGTCTCGTTGATCGAGAGGTTCAGGATCTCATAGAGGTTCTGGCGCCGGTATTTGTGCAGGTTCTCGCGTACGCGATCGAAGATGATGATGGTGTCGTTCAGTGAGTAGCCGACGACCGTGAGCACGGCGCCCACGACGATCAGACTGACCTCGATGTGCATCAGGCTGATGAACGCGATGGTGGCGAGCACGTCGTGCGCCGTGGCGAGGACCGCCGCGAGGCCGAAGCGCCATTCAAACCGCGCCGCGAGGTAGATCAGGGTGACGAAGAACGACAGGATGATAGCGAGGAAGGCCTTGCCCTGCAGCTCTCTGCCGACCTTGGGCCGCACCACTTCGGTTCGCTCGAAGCGATAGTTCCCGGCGCCGGCAGTGGCGTCGAAGGCCCGCGTGACGCTCGCCGCGACCGCCACGGTATCCCCGCCGGTCGTGTCGGCCGCCGCCGAGGTGCGCGCCCGGATCACGTAGCTGGTGTCGGACCCGAAGGTCTGGATCTCGGCGCCGTGCAGACCGACGTTGTCGAGCGCCTGGCGGATCTGCCCCATGGGAAGCGCTGTTTTCGCCTCGACCTGGATCAGCGTCCCGCCCGTGAACTCGATGCTGTAGTTCAGGCCGCGGATCACGAGGTCGAAGGCGCCCACGAGCATGATCACCGCCGTGAGCCCGTACGCCCAGCGGCGCCATTTGATGAAGTCGTAGTTCGCGTTTGCGAAGAATCTGATCATCAGACGCTCAGGGTAGTCATCGTCGGCCGCCGCTGCAGCCAGATGAGGAAGAGGGTTTTCACGACGAAGATCGCCGAGACCATCGAGGCGGCGATGCCGATGATCAAGGTGATGGCGAAGCCCTGCACGGGGCCCGTCCCAACGAGATACAGAATGAAGGCGGTGAGTGCGGTGCTGACGTTCGAGTCCACGATGGCGTTCATCGCGTGCTTGAAGCCGTCCTCCACGGCGAGCCGCAGCGACTTGCCGTGCACCAGCTCTTCGCGGATGCGCTCGAAGATCAGCACGTTCGCGTCCACCGCAATGCCGATCGAGAGCACGAACCCGGCGAGACCCGGCAAGGTCAGCGTGAAGCCGAAGGCCGCGAGCCCCGCCAGCGTGAACAGGCAGTACAGCGTGAGCGCGGCGACGGCGAGCGCCCCGGAGAGCCGGTAGTAGCCGACCATGATGACGATGACCAGCGCCACGCCGACGACGCCGGCGCGAATGCCGTCCTTGATCGAGTCCTCACCCAGCGACGCGCCGATGGCCCGTTCCTCGACGATCATGAGCGGCGCCGGCAGCGCGCCCGCCCGCAGCACGAGGGCGAGATCGCTCGCTTCCTGCAACGGCTTGGAGCCGAGCTCGATCATGCCACGCGCGTTGATCTGGCTCTTGATGATCGGCGGCTGGCCCTGGACGCGGCCATCGAGGATGATGGCCATGTAGTGCTGGATGTGCCGGGCCGTCTCCTCCCCGAACTTGCGGCCGCCGCGGCGCGACAGCACGAACTCCACGATCGACTGGTTGGTCTGCTGATCGCGGCGCGCCGTCGCCTTCTGCAGCTCCTCCCCCGTGATGATGGACTTCGACTCGACGGCGTAGAGCGGCCTGTACGACGTCGCCCCGCGGGACTCGACCTGCGCCCCCCATTTGAGGTCAATGCCGCGCGGGATCACCTGCTTGACGTCGGGACGCTCGATGAGCGAGTCGACGACCTGCCATTGCTCTTCGGGCACGAGGAACTCCCCGGGGAGCTGGCCCTGGAACAGCAGCGACGACAACGCGCCGGGAGTGTTCGCCTCGGCGGCGGAGTCCTTGGCGGCCTTGCTCGTATCGTTGCCGAACAGCTGCGACACCGCCGACGGCACGGCACTGCGCGACTTGACGCCGGCGCGCCGCAACACGCCGTCGATCTGGGGCAGCGCGGCCTGGAACTGGTTCTGCATGTCCGTGATGCGAAACTCGAGGAAGGCGGTGCGCGCGATGATGCTCTTGGCGCGCGCGGGGTCTTTCTCACCCGCCAGCTCCACGATCAACCGGCAGCGGCCCTGGATCTGCACGACCGGCTCGGTCGTGCCGAACTGGTCGATCCGCGTCCGGACGACGCGCTCAGCGCGCTGGATCGCATCGGCGCAGTCGGGGACGGGACCCTTGCTCTCGTCCACCTCGAGCGCGAGGTGGATGCCGCCCTGAAGGTCGAGACCCAAGCTGATCGGCACCCGCCGTTCGACGGTGTCCTTCATGCGGCCCGTCGCGGCGTCGGGAATGCGCTGCGTCACGTTGCGCGGCAGCAGGGAGAGCGCGCTCCCCAACACCAGGAGGCCGATCATAATCAGCCGACCACGAATCGTACTCATCGCGTGTCTCTACCTACCGGTTGAGGCTCGCCCGCGCCGCCTGCCGGTCGCGCTCCAATTGCGCCACCAGGGCCTCGCGGGAAGGAAACGCCTGCGTGTCGCGCAGGCGCTCGACCCACTCCACTCGTACCGTCTCGCCGTATAGATCGCCGGCGAAATCGAACAGATGAACCTCCAGCGTCCGCCCCGGCTCCGCAAATGTGGGTCGCGCGCCCTGGTTCATCATCCCGCCATACCGCGTTCCGCGCCACCACACCCAGACGGCGTATACCCCGTCGGGGGGCAACAGCTTGCGCGGGTCGGGGGACGCCAGGTTGATCGTTGGCACCCCAATCGTCCGCCCCCGCCCCGCCCCTGGCACCACCTGGCCCAGCAAACCGTACGGGCGGCCCAGCCACCGCGCGGCGCTCGCCAGATCGCCGTGCGCCACGGCGTTACGGATCAGGGTCGAAGAGATCGGCTGCCCGCTCTCCCGGACGGCGTCCACAACCGCAACGTCGAACCCGTCCGCCGCCCCGAGTCGCCGTACCAGCGCTTCGTCGCCCGAACGGCCCCGCCCAAAGGCGTGATCGTAGCCGAGCACCAACTGCTGCAACGCGTGCTCGCCGCGCAGGCGCCGGATGAACTCCTCGGGGCTCAGCTGCGCCACCTCGCGCGTGAACGGCAGCACCGCCACGCGGTCGAGCCCTATCCCGGCGAGCAGCTCCTGCTTCTCCGCGGCCAACGTCAACAGCTTCGGCGCCGCGGCCGGGTTGACCACCTCGAGCGGGTGCGGGTCGCACAACACCAGCACGCTCGTCAGTCCACCCGCCCTCGCCCGGCCCACCACGTCGGCCAACACCTGCTGGTGACCGCGGTGCAAGCCGTCGAACGTTCCGACCGTGACGACCGCGCCGATCATGCGTCCGTCACCACCACGCGGGGCTTCAACTGCTCGCCGTCCACTTCGGCGACCGCGAGGAGCTCGGATCCCGCAAAAAGCGCTACCGGGTCCCGGCTATCCGCGGTCGGGTCTCTCGCGATCGGGCGACCGTGCACGACCGCGTCCCGTTCAGTCAACGTCACCTCTCGACGCATCAGGTCTGCGACGAGTGCGGCCGGATCGCGGACGTGCTCGAGCGTCACTGCGTCCGGCGCCACCGCCGCGTCGAGCCGAAAAGGCCCTACCCCCGTGCGACGAAGACTGACGAGATGCCCGCCGCACCCCAACGCGGCACCGACGTCCCGTGCCAGGCTGCGGAGATACGTCCCGCCGCCGACGGTGGCGCGGAATGTCACGTCGGGCGCCGCGTACTGCACCAGCTCGAGCGACTCGATTTCGACGCGACGCGCCGCCGGCTCCACGACTTCGCCGCGCCGCGCCCGGCGGTACGCGCGCTCTCCCGCGATCTTCACCGCCGAGTACGCGGGGGGGCGCTGCTCGTACCCACCGCGGAACTGCCCCAGTGCGGCGCCCAGCTGCTGCGCTGTAACCTCCACCGCTTCTGTCTTCAGCACGGTGCCCGTCGCATCATCGGTGTCTGTCGTGATGCCGAGTCGAATGACGCCGTCGTACTTCTTGGTCCAACCGGCGGCGAACGTCGCCAACCGCGTCGCCCGTCCGACCACCACCACCAACAGACCCTCGGCAAAGGGATCGAGGGTGCCGAGATGTCCGACCCGTTCTTCTCCCAGCGCGCGCCGGACGATGTCGACCACGTCGTGCGACGTGGGACCCACCGGCTTCGCGACGAGGAGGAAACCGCCGGTCAGTCGTCCGACTCCTTGTGCTCCTTCAGGACACGCAACACCCGATCGATACGCTGTGCGTGCTCGAGGCCCCGATCCAGGTGGAAATGGAGTTCCGGGCTGGTGCGCAGGCGCAGCTCCTGCGACAGCTGCGCGCGCATATAGCGCGCCGCACTCGCCAGGCCCTCCAGACTTTTCGCCTTCTCCTCATCGGTACCCATGACGCTGACGCGCACGTTCGCATGCGACAGGTCCGGCGACACCTCGACGCCGGTGACCGTGACGAACCCGATGCGCGGATCGCGCACGTCCCCCGTGAGGAACGCGCCCACCGTCTGCCGGATCAGCTCCCCCACACGCTCGGGGCGATGGCTTGGACGCTTCATGTCAGCGATAGCTCGTGCTCGTGTCCACGATCCGGGCGCCGTCCGCGCCGGCGACCAGGCGGTCGGCCTCGCGCAGGACGCTCTCGGCGTGGCGCCGGTCGGTGCTCACTACAGCCGCGGTGACTTCGGCCCGCTGCCACAGATCCTGATGCGCCGTCTCCGCCACCGAGACGTTGAAGCGCTGGTGCAGGCGATCCTTGAGACTCTTCAACACCGCGCGCTTGTCTTTGAGCGACTGACTCGCCATGAGATGCAGCTCCCACACGATCACGCCAACGATCACGGGGGGAGCGCCTCAGGCGCCGAGAACCCGGGCGACCTCCTCGATCCGATAGGCTTCGACCAGGTCGCTGACCTTGATGTCGTTGAAGTTCTCGACCCCGATGCCGCACTCGAAGCCCTCGCGCACTTCCCGCACGTCTTCCTTGAACCGCTTCAGCGACGACAGCGTCCCGTCGTACACCTCGACGCCGTCGCGGATCACGCGGACGCGGCCGGCGCGCGGAATCACGCCACTGCGCACGAAGCTGCCGCCGATCGTCCCGACCTTCGCGATCTTGAAGAGCTGGCGGATCTCGGCCTCCCCCAGCACCACTTCCTTCTTCTCGGGAGCCAGGAGGCCTCCCATCGCCGACTTCACCTCGTCCACCGCCTCGTAGATGATGCGGTAGGTCCGGATCTCCACCCGCTCGCGGTCAGCCGCGGCGCGGGCGTTGGAGTCGGGCCGAACGTGGAAGCCGATGATGATCGCGCCCGAGGCTTTGGCGAGCAGCACGTCGGACTCGGTGATTGCGCCGACGCCGCGGTGCACGACCTCGACTTTCACTTCCGTCGTCGACAGCTGGGCGAGCGCATCGGCCAGCGCCTCGGCGGGTCCGCCCTGGTCGGCCTTGATGATGATGCGCAGGCTGGCGGCGCCCCCCTCCGCCCGCTCGGCCATGAAATCCTCGAGGGTCTTCACGCGGCCCGAGCGGCGATGCTGCGCTTCGCGCTCGAGGCGCTGGCGCTTCTGCGCGATGTCGCGCGCTTCCGACGCATCGGCCATCGCGAGGAACGTGTCGCCCGCTTCGGGGACACCCTCGAAGCCGAGAATCTGGACGGGCGTGGAGGGCCCGGCGGCCGTCACCGGCCCGCCGCGCTCGTCGTACATGGCCCGGACGCGGCCCGAGTACTGACCGCAGATGAAGTCGTCGCCCACGTGGAGCGTGCCGTTCTGGACGAGGATCGTCGCGAGGGCGCCCTTCCCCGGATCGAGCGACGCTTCGAGCACCGTCCCCGACGCGCGGCGGTCCGGGTTTGCCTTGCGATCGAGCAGCTCGGCCTGGAGCAGGATCTGATCGAGCAGCGCGTCGACTCCCGTCCCCTTCTTGGCCGAGATGGCGGTGCCGAGCGTGGTCCCGCCGAACTCCTCCATCACCACGCCGTGCGCGAGCAGATCTTGTTTCACCTTCTGCACGTTCGCGGTGGGCAGGTCGATCTTGTTCACCGCGACGACGAGCGGCACGCCCGCGTTCTTGGCGTGCGAGATCGCTTCGATCGTCTGCGGCATGATCGCGTCATCCGCGGCGACGACGAGCACGACGATGTCGGTCACCTGGGCGCCGCGGGCGCGCATCGCGGTGAAGGCCTCGTGGCCCGGCGTGTCGAGGAACGTGATCTGGCGGCCGTCCTTCAGGGTCACCTGATAGGCGCCGATGTGCTGCGTGATGCCGCCCGCCTCACCCGCGACGACGTTGGTCTTGCGGACGTAGTCGAGCAGCGACGTCTTGCCGTGGTCGACGTGACCCATGATGGTGACCACGGGCGGCCGTGGCTTCAGGGTTTCGGCCGCGTCCGTCGTCTGCACGGTCTCGGCGGTGGAGTAGCCTTCCTCCTTGGCCGCCTGGAAACCGAATGACGACGCGATCAGCTCGATCATGTCGAAGTCGAGCCGCTGGTTGATCGTCACCATCTGCCCCATTTCCTTGAAGGCAAGGGTGACGATCTGGGTCGGCGGCACCTTGAGGATGTTGGCGAGCTCCGAGACGGTGATGAACTCCGTCACGCGCACCAGCGTCTTCTCGCGCTCCTTCTCCTCGCGTCGCTTCTCTTCCTGGACCTCGCGGAAGCTCGGCCCCTCTTCGCGCCGGTGCACGCCCTTGCGGCCCACGGGGCCCTTGATGGTCGCCATTGTGCGCGAGATGTTCTGCGCCACCGCTTCCTGATCGACCATCGACTTCTTGCCCTTTTTCCGCTTCTTGCCGCCCTTATCGCGGCGCCGCTCGTCGAGTGGCATCGCGCCGGGGGCCGCCGACGCCACGGGGCGCGGCGGCACCGGGCCCGACGGCGTAGCACTCGCCACCGGACGGGGACGCACGGGCGTCGGAATGAAGGGCCGCGGCGGGGGGGGCGCTGACGGAGCGATCGGCATCGGTGCCGACGAGAACGGGTTCATCGGCGCGGACGGCGGGGCCGTCTCAACGGCGACGTCCGACCGCTCGCCGGGCGCGAGGTCTTTGAAGAGCGCGGCGGCTCGCTCTTCGAGCGAGGCGGCGGGGCGCTCCTCCTCCTGCTGACGGGCAACCGCTTCGAGGGCGAGGCGCGCCTGCTCGGCTTCCAGCGCGACGGCGGCGGCCACTTCGGCGGCGGCGGCATCGGCGGCGGCGACCTCGGCGGCGGTGCGCCGGCGGCGCATCGGCCGCGCCTCGACGGCGACGGGGGCTGGTAGCGGCTCGGCGGCCTTCGCAGCGCGGCGACGCTTGGGCGCTGCGGCCGGTTCTTTCAGTTTGCGCTTCTCGCGCTCCCAGCGCGCGCGTACCAATGCCACCTGCTCGTCCTTGAGAGGCGTCAGGTGACTGCGCACGAAGATGTCCATCTCCTTGAGCATAGCCATCAGCTGCTCGCTGGAGATGCCAAACTCGGCTGCTAGGTCATGAATCCGCGTGTTCGCCACTCACTCCTCCAAAAGAAACGGCTATCGGCTATCAGCTATCGGCCATCAGGCCGCGGGCTAATGCCGGATCCCGCACGCCGACCGCTTGTACCGGCGGCCGGCCGAGCTTTGCGCCCAACTCGTCCGCCTGCGGCCCCGTGATCAGGGGCACGCCCTTCCCCTTCGCCAACCGTGTCACTTTCTCGTGCGTGCGCTCGCCGGCATCCGACGCGAGCACCACACAAGCGAATTCCCCTCGCTGCAACCCCGACCGCACTCCCGACACCCCGATCACCACCCGCCCCGCCTTGAGTCCCAGGCCCAGGAGCCGGGTCACGCGTTCCGTCACGCGGCTTTCGGCTCCGTGGGGGACGGCGGGGGCGGCTCGGGCTCCTCGTCGCCGCCGTCCTCGGTCATCTCATTGAGGAAGGCCATCAGCTTGTCGGCGATATCGGGCGTCATCCCCGGCAGCTGGTCGACCTCCTCGCGCTCCAAATCGAGGATGTCTTGCAGCGTCTTCTTGCCCGCCTGCTCGAGCACCGACACGAGCTCCGGCGGCAACCCCTTCATCTCCGTCAGCGCCACGTCGGTCACGCCCTTCTCGGCGGCCGGCAGCGGCGCGAACAACGGACCCTCACCACCCCGCTCGAGCCACTCGCGGCTCGAGTACAGGTCGATCTTCCAGCCGGTCAGCTCGGAGGCGAGGCGCACGTTCTGCCCGTTCCGGCCGATGGCAAGTGACAGCTGGTCCTCGTCCACGATCGCCTGGATCGTCTTGGTGTCGGGGTCCGAGAAGACCCGCGCGACGCGCGCCGGCGCGAGCGACAGTTTGGCAAACCGCTCGGGATCGGACGACCACGGCACGATGTCGATGCGCTCGCCGTTCAGCTCGTTCACGACGGCCTGGACGCGCGAGCCCTTGAGCCCGACGCAGGCGCCCACCGGATCGATCCCGTCGTCACGCGACGACACGGCGATCTTCGTGCGGCTGCCCGCCTCGCGCGCGGTGGCCCGGATGTCGACGATCTGTTGCTGGACCTCCGGGACCTCGAGCTTGAAGAGGGCCTTCACGAACAGTGGGTCGGCGCGCGACAAGATCAGGCGCGGCCCCTTGGGCGTCTCCTCGATGCGCTTCAAGACGGCGCGAATCGTGTCGCCCTGGTGGAAATGCTCGCGGTGGTTCTGGTCGCGGTACGGGATGATCGCTTCCGCTTCGCGGAACTTGTTGAGCATCACCACGATCTTGCCGCGCTCGATCTGCTGCACTTCGCCCGAGAGCAGGTCGCCGACTTTGTCCGAGAACTCTTCCCGGATCCGGGTCCGCTCGCCCTCACGGACGCGTTGGATGATGCGCTGCTTGGCCGCCTGCACGGCGGTCCGGCCGAATTGGTCGAACGGGACCTCTTCCTCGAGCACGTCGCCGACTTTGTCGGAGAACTCTTCCCGGATCCGGGTCCGCTCGCCCTCACGGACGCGTTGGATGATGCGCTGCTTGGCCGCCTGCACGGCGGTCCGGCCGAATTGGTCGAACGGGACCTCTTCCTCGAGCACGTCGCCGGGCTGGAATTCGGGGTCCTCGAACCGCGCCTCTTCGAGCGCGATCTGGGTGCCGGGGTCCTCGACGGCCTCGACGACCGTCTTGAGTACGACGATCCGGATCGACCCCTTCATCTCGTCGATCCCGATCTCGGACCGCACGTTCGGCCCATAGCGCTTCACGAGCGCGGCGTGCAGGCCGTCCTTGAGCAGGTCGATCAGCTCGCTGCGCTCCAGCTGCTTCGTGCTGGTCAGTTCTTTGATTGCCGAGACGACGTCTGGTGTATTCGCCATTCAGTCCTCAGTCTTCCATCAGTCGAGCTTCTTTGGCGTCGATCATCCGGTATTCCTGCGCCGGTCTCCCCTCAGGCTCGAGCACTACGGTCTCCGCGGTCGGAACCGCGATAATGCGCGCCTTCACTCGGCCCAACCCTGCCAACCGCACATTGACGTCGCGACCCACAAACCGGGTCCAGTGGCGCTGCCAGCGGACCGGTCTGTCGATCCCCGGGCTCGACACCTCGAGCACGTAGCGGTTTCCCAGGGGACCGCCGCCATCGAGCCAAGCCTCGAGGGCCCGGCTGGCGGTGGCACAGTCATCCACCGTCACCCCCCCAACGGCGGGGGGAGGCTTGTCGATGCGGACTTGGACCAGCGGCCGGTTCGGCGTGCCGCCAATGCGAAGGTCGGCCAGGTCGAACCCCAGGACTTCGACCCGGGTTCGGAAGGCCTCGATCAGGGTGTCGGAAAGCATAGAAAAAAAAGCGCGGGCCGAACTTCGCCCGCTGCAGACCGGAATGTAGCCGGGGCTATGGTGGTGTCAAGTTTTAGGCCGACCGAGATAGGCGACCATGCGCCCGTCGCGTCCACCCGAGGCGCGGTGCGAGAAAAACCGGTCCCGGTTGTGCGCGCTGCACGCGGGCGAGATCGTGACCTGCTCGACGCCCAGCTCCTGGGCTTGGCGGGACAGAATCGCCCGGAGGTCGAGAGGCACGGGCGTCGCGCTCTCGGGCAATCCGAAGCACGTCGCGACTTCAGAACCTACTTCATAACACGTACCACAAATACCTACGCCACAATGCATTACAATATCGCTCGCCTTGGCAAATCCACGCCACTTCAAGAGCTCCACGCCGCGTCCCAGCACGCCAGCCGCAGCGCCGCGCCACCCGGCGTGCAGGAGCGCGATCGCTCCTTTCTCGGGCACCGCGAGGTAAACCGGGATGCAGTCGGCGACGGTGACCGTGAGCAGTGTTCCCTGCTGGTTGGTGGCGTGGCCGTCGAATCCATCGAGTACCAGCCATCCCTCGGGCAGGCTCTCGTGCCATTGGACCACGTTGCCGTGGACTTGATGGCTGAGGACGAGCGTCGGAAACCGGGCGGCGAAGGCCGCGCGCAAGGCACGCCAGCGGGTGAACACGTGACCCACCGGCTCGTCGCTCCACAGGCCGAGACTAAACGGGGCGGCGCCCACGCCGCGCGTCGTAATCCCCGCGACCAAACCGTAGCGCTCGGCCCAAGCGGCGAGCTCCATGCGGGGCACCGCAGCGTCGCCGATGGATGATTCGGCGAGGACCCTATCGGACGTCGTCGCGACGCTCAATCTGAGCTCCCAAGGCCCGCAGCCGTTCGTCGATGCGCTCGTAGCCGCGCTCGATCTGCCCGATGTTGTGGATGACGGAATCGCCTTGCGCCGCGAGCGCTGCCAGCAGCATCGCCATCCCGGCGCGGATGTCGGGGCTTTCGACCACCTGCCCGCGCAACGGCGACGGCCCCGAAATGACGGCGCGGTGCGGATCGCACAGCACGATGCGCGCGCCCATGCCGATGAGTTTGTCCACGAAGAAGAGCCGCGACTCGAACAGCTTCTCGAATACGAGGAGCAGTCCCTCGCATTGCGACGCGACGACGATCGCGATCGACATCAGGTCGGCCGGGAACGCGGGCCACGGGCCGTCTTCGAGCTTCGGCACGTGGCCGCCGAGATCGGGCCTGATGCGGCGCTCCTGATCGGCATCGACGACGAGCTGGGTGCCTTCGAGCCGCGGCTTCACACCGAGGCGTTCGAACGCCAGCAGCGTCGACCGCAGGTCGTCGCCGCGCACGCCGTCGATCGTCACCGCGCCGTTGGTGACGGCCGCGAGCCCAATGAAGGAGCCGATCTCGATGTGGTCGGGGCCGATCGTGTGGGGCGCGCCGCGGAGAGGCCCACCGCCATCGATGGTGAGTGTGTTGCTGCCGATGCCGTCGATCGTCACCGCGCCGTTGGTGACGGCCGCGAGCCCAATGAAGGAGCCGATCTCGATGTGGTCGGGGCCGATCGTGTGGGGCGCGCCGCGGAGAGGCCCACCGCCATCGATGGTGAATGTGTTGCTGCCGATGCCGTCGATCTTCGCGCCCATCCCGACCAGGAACCGCGCGAGATCCTGCACGTGCGGCTCCGAGGCCGCGTTCCTGAGGACCGTCGTCCCCCGGGCCGCAACCGCCGCCATGAGCGCGTTCTCGGTCCCGGTGACGCTTGGCTCGTCGAGGAAAATATCGGCGCCGGTGAGTTTGCCCTCGAGCGTGTACGTATCGCCCACCGTGATGTCGGCGCCGAGGCGCTCGAGCGCCAGGAAGTGCGTGTCGACGCGGCGACGCCCGATGACATCGCCTCCGGGGGGCGGGAGACTCACGCGTCCAAACCGCGCGAGCATTGGCCCGGCGAGCAAGATCGACGCGCGAATCTTAGCCGAGAGCTTGGGATCGAGGGCCTTGGGCTCGGCTTTGCCCGCGTCGATCGTGACATTATTGGGTCCGTCCCAGCGCACGGTCGCGCCCAAATGCTCGAGCAACGCGAGCATCGTTTCGACGTCGCGAATGTGGGGAACGTTGTCGATCGTGCAGGGACCGTCGGCGAGCAGCGTCGCCGCGAGGATCGGAAGAGCCGCGTTCTTGTTGCCCGCGGGGCGGATGGTGCCTTTGAGCGCACGCCCGCCCGTGACGTTGAACGACGGTGGCATAGGTCTGCGCAAGGTACGGCGACGCTTGCGGGGGCGTCAAGCGTTGGCGAACGTTCGCCTCCGTGAATCCCGTGCTCGCGCTGGCGCTCCTCCTGGCAGCCGGCCTCGCCGCGACGCGGCTGCGCCTTCCCCCGTTGCGCCACATGACGTCCCTGGCCGGGGCGCCGTTCCTCGTCGCCGGGTTAGTGCTCGGTCCCGCCCTCGACGTCCTCGACCGGGGAACGCTGCGCACGCTCACTCCAATCACCGCACTCGGGATCGGCTGGATCGGCGCGGTGTTCGGCGCGCAACTCGAGTGGCGCTTGCTGCGTCGTATCCGCCGTCGCGCATGGGGACTCGCGGCCGCTCAGGCCGGCGCGGTCCTCGTCCTGACAGTCCTGGTAGCGCGGCTCCTGACGCGGCTCGTACCTGCCCTGGCACTCGTGTGGCGACCAACGATCCCTGCCCTGCTGACGCTTGGGGCCGTGGCGGTGATCTCCGGCCCTGCCGCCGTCACCGCCGTCGCCCCGGCCCTGCGGCCGTCGACCTCGCTGATCCGCTCGTTCGAGCTCGCGGCCCTGCTCGACACGGCACTGGGCGCCGTCGTGTTCGCGTTCGCCCTGGGTCTCTCCCAACCGCATCGCACGTTCGCGGGCGCCGCACTCGGCTGGGCGCACTGGGTCGCCGTCGGCACCGCGTCGATCGGCGGCGTGTGCGTGCTGTTCGTGTGGCTGTCCCGGTTCCGCGGGGACGACTCGAACGCGCTGGGGCTCGATGTGCTTGCCGCGGTCCTGGTGGGATCGGGGCTCGGGTACGCGGCTGATCTCTCCCCGTTCGTCGTGTGCGCCTTGGCCATGGCGCTGATCGTCAACGTCTCGCCGCTGCGGCGCCGCGTGCAGACGCTGCTCCGCGCGGGGGAACCCACCGTTTATGGGCTCTTCCTCGTCGCCATCGGCGCGCAACTCGACGGGCGTACGCTCTGGGTCGTGCCGGCCGTGTTGGTTCTCGGCGTGATCCGCGTCGCGACACGGTGGGCGGCAACGCGGTACCTGCGAGGCTCCGTCGGGCTCGCCACGGTTGCAGAGGGGGCAGTCCCGTTGGCTCTGGCCATGAGCTTCAACCTGACCTACGCGGGGTCGGGCGGGTCACTGCTGACGACGGTGTTGCTGGGCGTGGCGGTGGCACAAGCAGTCGCCGCGCCGTTGATGGCTCTGGCGTTCGGCCGCGCACCCGTCGAGGTTTCGTAATGCTCCCAACGTGGGTCGGCGTTGTTTCGGCGCTCAGTTTGGCGACGATCGCTCTGGCCGCCATTGTCCTGGCAGCGTCCTCGGTCATTTCCATGCTGCGCATGCACGCGGTTGTCCGGGCGCTGGAGCAAATGGCCGGACCTGCGATCCACGACGTGCGCCAATTGATCGGCGCGATCAAGGGAGAGGCGGACGCGCTGATCGGCACGTCCCGCGACATTCGGGAGCGGATTGTAAGGACCGCTGATGCCGCCGAGCAGCGGCTGTCAGACCTGAACGCCCTCGTCGAAGTCGTGCAAGAAGAGATGGAAGACACCGTGGTGGACGCCGCTGCAACGTTGCGCAACGTGCGGCGCGGGGTGTCCCTGTGGCAGTGGGGGCGCCGGGTCTTCAGTGGCAAGAAAAAGAAGAAGCGGAAGTGAGAGTCGCCGTAACCGCCGCGGTCCTCGCCGTCCTCGGCTTGGTGCTCCTTCCGAGCGTGGCACACGCCTGGACCCCGGGCACCCATATCTTCCTCGGCGAGTCGGTGCTCGCCAACCTGCACCAGTTGCCTGCGGCCGTCACCGACCTGCTGCGCGCGTTCCCCTACGACTTCCTATACGGCAGCATCGCGGCCGACACCTCGATCGCCAAGAAGTACGCGCCCGTGGGTCGGCATTGCCACGCCTGGCACGTCGGCCAGGAGATCTTCGATCTCGCGCCGACCGATCCGCTCCGCTCGTTCGGCCTCGGCTATCTCTCCCACCTCGCCGCGGACGCGGTGGCGCACAACTTCTTCGTGCCCCGCCAGCTCGTCCTCACGTCGACCACGGCGGCCCTCGGCCACTCCTATTGGGAGAGCCGCTTCGAGACCCACCTGGGCGATGCTTATGCGCGCGAAGCCCGCGACGTCATCCTCAAGGACCACACGGAGAGCGACACCCACCTGGACGGCATCCTGTCGCCGACACTCTTCAGCGTGCGCACCAGCCGCCGGCTATTCCGCGGGATGGTGCACCTCACGGAGAGCCAGAGTTGGCAGTGGGCCTTCCAGATGATCTCCCAGAATAGCCGGTGGGACTTGCCCGACTCGGACGTCGAGCGCCACATGGCGGTGGCGTTCGAGTACGTGATGGAGATGCTGGGAGAGAAGGACTCGGCGGTGCGCCGCCTCGATCCGGCCGGCGAACAAGCCTTGAGGCTCGCCAAGCACATGCGGCGTCAAGCGCTCGCCGAAGGGGCGCGCAGCGAGCCTGAACGCATCGAGGAGACCGCGGAGCAACACTTCGGACTGCCGCAGCCGTCGCTCGATTATTGGTATGAGTCGAAAGCGCAGCGACCGTGGAGAGACCGCTAGGCGGTCAGCCGCTCCTCGAGCACCTTCTGGGCGAGTTTCGGATCCGCCTTCCCCTTCGACGCCTTCATTACTTGCCCCACGAAGAACGCCATCAGTTTCGTCTCGCCGCTCTTGAACCGGCCGACCTCGGTCGGATGCGCGCCGAGCACCTCGGTCACCCACGCGGCCACGACGGTCGAGTCTGCGACCTGAATGACGCCGAGGGCCTCCGCGATGGTGCGCGGATCGCCCCCGCGATTCGCCAGCTCGCTGAAGACGCGTTTTCCCGCCTGATGCGACAGCGTCCCGCCCTTCACGAGGCCGATCAACTGCGCCAGTGACCCCGCCGGGACGCGCAGCGCCTCGGCGTGATCCTTCGCGTCGGCCAGCACCTCGCCCATCACCCAGTTCGCCGCCGCCTTCGCCTCGGCCCCGGCGTGCACCACACCTTCGTAGTAGTCGGCCACCGCGCGCCCCGCCGTGAGCACCGCGGCGTCCTGCTGCGGCAAGCCATACTGGGCGACGAAGCGCTCGCGCTTCGCCGCCGGCAGCTCGGGCAAGAGGCTCTGCTGCTCCGCCACGAACTCGGGGGTGAGCACGAGGGGCGGCAGGTCCGGCTCGGGGAAATACCGGTAGTCGTGGCTCTCCTCTTTCGAGCGCTGCGGCCGGACCGCGTTGTCCTTGTGGTCGTAGAGCATCGTCTGCTGCGTGACCGTGCCGCCGCCTTCGAGTACAGCGATCTGGCGGTCGCGCTCGACCGCGAGCGCCTTCTCGACGTACGCAAACGAGTTGATGTTCTTCACTTCGGTCTTGACGCCGAGCGCGCTGTCGCCGGCACGGCGCACGGAGACGTTGGCGTCGACGCGCAGGCTCCCCTTCTCCATATCGCAGTCCGAGACGCCGATGTACTCGAGCACCTGCTTCAGCGTCTGGAGGTACGCACGCGCCTCGGGCGGGGAGCGGAAGTCGGGGCCCGTGACGATCTCGACGAGCGGCACGCCGGCGCGGTTCAGATCGACCGCCGTGGCCTTCGGGAAGCGGTCGTGCACCGACTTGCCGGCGTCCTCCTCCACGTGCAGGCGCACGATGTTGGCCGTCTGGAGGCCGCGGTCGGGAGACAAGAAGGAGAGCGAGCCCTTGGTCGCGAGCGGCTCCTCGAACTGCGAGATCTGGTAGCCCTTGGGCAGGTCAGGATAGAAGTAGTTCTTGCGCGCAAAGAAGCTCTTGGCGTGCACGGTGCAGCCGAGGGCCAGCGCCCCCCGCACGGCGTGCTTCAAGGCCTCGCCGTTGGGCGAAGGGAGCGCGCCAGGGAGACCGAGACAGACGGGGCACACGTGGGTGTTGGGGGCCGCGCCGAAGGCCGCCGAGCAGCCACAGAACATCTTCGAGATGGTGCGCAGCTGCACGTGCGTCTCGAGCCCGATGACGGTTTCCCAACTCCCGGCGGCACCGCCCATCAGGCTTCCTCCGTCGCCGGCACGACCCGCTCGAGGGCGTACGCCGCCTCGAGCATCTCGTCCTCGAGAAACGCCTGCCCGATGAACTGACCGCCCACCGGCAACCCCTTCACTCGGCCAATCGGGACCGAAATCGCCGGCAATCCGGCGAGATTCGCGGTGACCGTGAAAATGTCGGACAGGTACATCGCCACCGGATCGTTGAGCTTCTCTCCGGCCTTAAAGGCGGGAGTAGGCGTGGTGGGTGTAAAGAGCAGATCCACGCCCCGGTCGAACGCGTTCCGGAAATCCTGCGCAATCAGTGCGCGCATCTGCTGCGCGCGCCGGTAGTAGGCGTCGTAGTAGCCCGACGAGAGCACGTACGTGCCCACCAGGATCCGGCGCCGCACCTCCGGGCCGAAGCCTTCCCCACGCGTCTTACGATAGAGCGCGCGGACGTCGCCGGCGTCCTCGGCGCGCGGCCCGTACCGCACTCCGTCGAAGCGCGCGAGATTCGACGATGCCTCGGCGGGCGCGATGACGTAGTAGGTCGGCACGGCGTATTGGGTGTGCGGCAGCGACACCTCACGCACGGCAGCGCCCTGCTCCTTCATCAGGCGGATGGCCCGGTCGCAGGCGCGCCGCACCGCGGGATCGAGGTCGGACGGGAAGTACTCGCGCGGCAGGCCGATCACGAAGCCCTGGAGCGACTCGGGCACGGTCGGGAGACGCAGCGGATCGCGGTCCTCGCAGGTCGCGTCCTTCGGATCTCGGCCGGAGATTACCGACAGCACGCGGGCGGCGTCGTGGACGCTGCGCCCCAGCGCGCCGATCTGATCGAGCGACGACCCGAACGCCACGAGCCCGTAGCGGCTGACGCGTCCGTACGTGGGCTTGATCCCCACGACGCCGCAAAACGACGCCGGCTGGCGCACCGAGCCGCCGGTCTCCGAGCCCAGCGCCGCGGGGACGGCCCCCGCCGCGACCAGCGCCGCCGACCCGCCCGAGGAACCCCCGGGAACCCGAGTCTTATCGAGAGGGTGGATGGAGCGCCCGTAGGCCGAGTGCTCGGTGGACGACCCCATCGCGAATTCGTCACAGTTCGTCTTGCCCGCGATCAACGCGCCGGCGGCTTTGAGCTTCGTGATGGCCGTGGCTTCATAGGGCGAGCGGTAGCCTTCGAGGATCTTCGAGCCGCACGTCGTCGTGAACTCCAGTGTGCAGATGTTGTCCTTCACCGCGACGGGCATGCCGTACAGCACGCCGGTGGGGCGCGCCGCGCTGGCCTGCTCATTGAGCGCCTTGCGCAGCTCCTTGACGGGCGTCAGCAGCGCGTTGAGCCGCTTGACCTTCACCAGGCGATCGGCCGCCGACTTGGCCTCACCCGTCATTCGAATTGATCCAGTTTCGGCACGACGAAGAATCCGCCCTTGAAGGCCGGGGCGAGCTTGTCGGGCCCAACGGCGAGGGGCCAGGGGTTCTCTTCATCGGGGCGGAACCGAATCGCGTCGGGGCCCGGCACAAAGGGCCTCTGGTCGTTGTTCCCGGTCGCCGCGCTGAGCTGCGCCACGTAATCGAGGATGCGCGACATCTGCTCGACCAGCGTGGGCAGCGATTCCTCGTCGACTTCGAGCTCCGCCAACTGCGCGATGCGCAACACGTCGTCCCGCGTGACGCTCATGGACTCTCGTTCCCCTCCCAATCGCGCTCGAGGCCCGCGTAGGCCACGAGCAGTTGCTTGGTGCCGATCTCTTGGTCGTCGAACTCGACGGTGACCTTCAGTCCCTTGCCCTGCCCCGCGACCGCGCGCACGATGCCTCCGCCGAATTTGCGGTGGCGGACCCGTTCCCCCTGCACATAGCGCGGGGCGTCCTGCGACTCCTCCGCGGGCATCCAGGACTCTGGAATGGCGCTCAGCGCCGCACGATGCGCGCGCGGTCCGCGGGGCAGCCGGTTCCCCCGATCCCATGACGGGGTAGTGCTCCGCTCCACGAGAACCTCAGGAGGCACCGCCTCGAGAAACCGCGAAGGCTCCGCGAGGTCGAGCCGGCCGTTGCGATACCGCGTGCGCGCCCATGAGAGATACAACTTTTCGCGCGCGCGCGTGAGACCCACGTAACACAATCGCCGCTCTTCCTCGACGCCCCCCGCTTCGGTCACCGTCCGGCTGAGCGGGAAGAGTCCGTCCTCGAGTCCCGCCAGCGCCACCACCGGCCACTCGAGTCCCTTCGCCATGTGGGTCGTCGTGAGCGTGACACCGGCGACGTCCTTCGCCTCGTCGACCGGCGTGATCAGGGCCGCCTGCGTGAGGTAGCGCTCCAGCGGAGACCCGCCCTCCCCTTCCTCTGTCTCCCCGCTCTGCACTTCGGCCCAGGCGGCCGCCCCCGCGATCAGCTCCCGCAGGTTCTCGATGCGCTCGATCCCCTCGGCGCCCTCTTCGGCCAGATACTGCTCGTAGCCGGTGGCCGTGAGAACCGCTTCGAGCACGGTGGCGGGATCCGCGTGGCCGGCGGCGTGTCGCAGCCGACCCACGAGCGCCGCCACCCCGGTGAAGGCATCGCGCACGTTGGGCCGCAGCTCCGCCACCCGTGCCGCCCCCGCGGCGACCTCGAGCAGCGGCTTCCGCCACGTGGTCGCCGCCTGCACCAGCAGACCAAGCGAGGCATCGCCGATACCGCGGCGCGGCACGTTCACGACACGCATGAACGCTTCGTCGTCGGCGGGATTCGCGATCAGGCGCAGGTAGGCGAGGAGATCCTTCACCTCGCGGCGCTCGTAGAAGCTCACCGCCCCAACGAGGCGGTAGGGGATCCGCCGGAAGCGAAACGCTTCTTCGATGGGCCGCGATTGGGAGTTGGTCCGGTACAGCACCGCCATGCCCTCGTAGGCGATGTCGTCGTCGGCGGCGAGCCGCGTGAACTCGTTCGCGAGCCACTCGGCCTCGTCGCGTTCGTCGGCCGCCGTCAGGAGGACGACCGGATCACCCCCTTTTTTGGCCGTGAAGAGCGTCTTGCCAAGCCGCGTGGCGTTCTCGGCGATGACGCCGTTGGCGCTGTCGAGGATGATCTGCGTCGAGCGGTAGTTCTGCTCGAGCTTGATGAGCGTCGTCCCGGGAAAATCCTGCTGGAAGGCGAGCATGTGCCGCACGTCGGCGCCGCGCCAGCCATAGATCGCCTGGTCGTCATCCCCGACGACGCAGAGGTTGCCGTGTTTGCGGGCGAGTTGCTTGACGAGCAGGTACTGGGCGGCGTTGGTGTCCTGGAACTCGTCCACGAGCACGTGCTGGAAGCGGTCCTGCCAGTAGGCCAGGCGCTCGGGATGCTCGCGGAACAGCACCAGGGGGTTGAGCAGCAGGTCATCAAAATCCATCGCGTTCGCCTGCTTCAGGGCTGGTCCGAGCGCGGCGAACACATCCGCGGCGACGCGCGCGAGCGGCGTGTCGGCCTGGGCGCCCAGCTCCTCGGGCAGCAGCATGCGATTCTTGGCGCCCGAAATGATGCCCTGCAGCGCGCGCGGCGGATACGCTTTGGGTGACACGCCCCGTTGCTCCAGGATGCGGCGAATCAGCGCCGCCTGATCGTCGACATCGTAGATCGTGAAGTTCGGCCCGAAGCCGAGCAACGGAGCCTCGCGCCGGAGGAGCCGTGCCGACAGGGAGTGGAAGGTGCCGATCCACAGCCCACGCGGGTCGGTGCCCAGCAACGTGCCGACCCGCGTGCGCATTTCCGCCGCGGCTTTGTTGGTGAAGGTCACGGCGAAGATGCGCTGCGGCGCGATCCCCTGGCGCTTGATGAGGTGCGCGATGCGGGCGGTCAGCACGCGCGTCTTCCCCGAGCCCGCTCCCGCCAGCACGAGGAGTGGCCCTCCGGGGTGCTCCACCGCCGCCTGTTGGGCGGGGTTCAACGCCAGCGTCATTTCGCGCCGTGAGTCGGTGGGAATTCGAGGACGAACACTGAACCCTTGCCGTTATCGCCGGGGTGGAATGACACCCGGCCTCCGTGTTGTTGCTCCACGATGCGGCGCGCCAGCGCGAGGCCGATGCCCCAGCCGCCCGTTTTGGTCGATGCACCGGGCTCAAACAGCTGGCCCCGAATCTCGGGCGGCACGCCGGGTCCGTCGTCCGTCACGGTGACGCGTGGACCGCGGTCACTGGCGTCGACCCTCACCTCAATCCGGCCGCCGCGCCCGCTCAGGGCGTCGATCGCGTTCTTCACGATCACCTCGAGCGCCCACTCTATTAACACAGGGTCACCGGTCGCCGCCGGTCCGGCGCCCGGGGAGATGAGGGCGATCGACACCGTGTTCGCCAGTGTTGGCAGTCGCGGCAGGAAGTAGCCGACGACCCGCTCCGCAGTCGTACCCAAGCCCACCGGTTCGCGTCGCGCCGGGCGGCCGATGCGTTCGAAGCGCTTTGCGACGCGCTCGAGCCGCTCGGCATCGGCCTGAAGATGGGTGACGAGGTCGCCGCCGGGCGTACCCGGATTCTCCCGCAAGTAATCAATCCAACCCGTGAGACTCATCAGGGGCGTCCCGAGCTGGTGCGCTGATTCGCGCGCCATCGCCACCCAGAGTCGGTCGCGCGCGGCACCGACGCGCACGCGCACGGCCCACGCGGCCAGGAGCGCCAGGCACACGAACACGACCCCCTGGAGCGCCGCGAGACCCGTGAACCGGCGCGCCGACGGCACGGCGCCGTAGTGGATCGTCCCGACGCCCGGCTGGACGAGGGGCTCGTTGATCCGGTCGAGTTGCGCGATCCAGGCGCGCTGCTCGGCTTCGGTGGCGTTGGGTCCGAAGGGCGCGTTGTCGAGCGCGCTGATGCGGCCGGTCGGATCGGTGACGGCGATGGGAATGCCGAGGCGGCGTACTTCTGCCGCCAGGTTGAGGAGGGCCTCGGCCGCGGCGCCTTCGTGCGGATCGTTGAGCCCTGCAAAGACACGCCCAAAGAGGCGGGTCGTTTCGCGGGCGTCATTTCGAAGGTGGCGCGCCACGATCCAGGCGTAGCCTACGGAGAGGGCGCCGAACAGCAGCGCGAGGCCGACGAGCGCGGCGGGTCCGGCCCGTCGCAGCTGGTCCTTAGCCGCCACCGAACCGATCGGCGCCGAAGTACGGCGTGAGGGCCGCCGGCAAGGTGACGGACCCGTCGGGCTGTTGCCGCGCCTCGAGCAGCGCCGCGATCGTGCGTGGCAGCGCGACGCCGGACGCGTTCAACGTGTGCACGAACTCAGGCTTCTCGCCCGGCTTGGGCCGGCAGCGGATGTTGGCGCGCCGGGCCTGGTAGTCCGTGAACGTACTGGAACTCGAGACCTCGAGCCACTGCCCCACGCCCGGCGCCCACACTTCCAGGTCGTACGTCTTGGCGCCGGCGAACCCGAGGTCTCCCGCGGCGAGCAGCACGACGCGGTACGGCAGCTCGAGGCGGCGCAGCACCTCCTCGGCGTGCCCCGTCAGTTTCTCGTGTTCGGCGGGCGAGTCCGCGGCGCGAGAGAAACGTACCAGCTCCACCTTGTCGAACTGATGGACACGCAGCAATCCGCGGGTGTCCTTCCCGGCCGCTCCCGCCTCGCGGCGAAAGCAGGGCGTGTACGCCACGTAGCCCTTGGGAAGCGCGGTGCCGTCCAGAATCTCATCGCGGTGCAGGTTCGTCACCGGCACCTCGGCGGTCGGCACGAGGAACAGGTCGTCGCTGCTCGTGCGGTAGGCGTCGTCTTCGAACTTGGGCAGCTGGCCCGTGCCGGTCATCGCCTCGCGCCGTACGACGAACGGCGGCTCCACCTCGGTGTACCCGTGCTCCCGCGAGTGCAGATCGAGCATGAAGTTGATGAGCGAGCGGGCGAGCCGAGCGCCGGCCCCGACGAAGACCGGAAACCCGGAGCCTGCCAGCTTCGCGCCGCGCGCGAGATCGAGAATGCCGAGTCGCTCGCCGATTTCCCAGTGCGGCTGCCCGCCCTTCGGCGCCGGCGTGCCCCACGCGCGAACGACCGCGTTGTTGCTCGCATCACCGTCAGGCACCTCGGGGAGCGGGATGTTGGGCACGAAGAGCGTCTTCGCGTCGAGTACGGACTCGATCTGGCGTAGCTCCGATTCGAGTGTCGTAATACGCGAGCCCAGCTCGCGGCGCGCGGCCGTCGTCGCCTCCGGCAACCCGCCCTGCGTCTTCGCCGTCAGCGCGTCGGCCTTGGCGGCGTCGTTGCGCTCCGCTTTGAGCTGATCGAGCTGTCCGGTGAGCGCGCGCCGCTTCATGTCGAGTGCTTCGATCTCGTCGAGCAGGCGGATCAGCGCGGTATCGCCGCGCCGCGCGAGCCCGGCCCGCACCTGAGCGGGCGAGGCGCGCAGCAACTTCAGATCAATCACGGCTCAGCGGCTCGGCAGGCCGGGCTCGAGCCCGCGATATCCGCAGTTGTCGTCGACGAGGATTCGGAAGGTGATCTTGCGTGATGTGGTGTCCACCGCCAGGATCTCGAGCTTCGCGTAGTAGACCACCGTGATGAGGTTGCTGCATTGCGAGTCGCGGGAGTGTACGATGGCCCGCCCACCGACGGGGATCGTCACCGCGCTGTCGCGCTTAAAACCCGCGCTCGGCGCGATGCGAATCGAATCGAAGGGCGTCGTCATCGTCTGCACGCCCGAGCCGAGCCCCAGCCGCAGCGCGCCCGTCGGCAGGATGACGACGCGATTCAGGCTGTCGAGATCGACGGCAAAATCGAACTGACTGCCGTTCTGGATGAGCACTGGTTGCGGCGCCTGGGTTTCCGTGCCCAGGAAGTACGCCGATGGAGTGCGCACCGGCGTCCCACCGTTGAGGGCGTACAGGTTCACGGTGTCCACCGCGTTCAACAACTGGGATCTGGGCAGGGCGAAGGGGTCGCCGCAGGCGGCGGTCAGGGCGAGACACAGGAGCCACAGGGGGCCCAACGGGAAACGTGGGGAGCGCATGAGTGTCCTCAAACTACCCCGCAGCCTCCGAGTGGGTCAACCCACGGTGGCTGCTTGACTTCGCCCGACGCGAACCCTACGTTGGCCCTCCCTATGGCGACAATCCGCGACGTGGTGGAGGCGCTCAGCCGACGCACTGGCGTGGACGCGGTAGTGGTGGTCGGCCGTGACGGCCTGCCCATCGACTCCCGCACCGCTAACGGTTTGGACCCGGAGGGCGTTGCCGCGCTCCTTCCCTCCGTCATCAATCACATGATCCAGCTGGGCGAAGCGGGCGGCCGTGGCGAATTCGGGACGGGCGTCCTGGAATTCGGTCGCGGTCTGGCCGTTGTCGCCGTCCTCAATGCGGACGCCCTCCTCGTGGTCCTCGTGCAGCCTGCCACCAATGTCGGTGCGCTGCTCTTCGACCTGCGCCGACACCGCTCGGCGATCGCCGGCCTGCTCTGACCGGGAGCCCGCCGTATGGCGACCTCCCCACGTCACCTGCTCGTCGTCGATGACGAGCCACACATCGGCCTCGTGCTCCGGCCGTATCTCGAGCAATTGGGGTACCGCGTGAGCTTCGCTCGTTCCCTCACCGAAGCCCGCGCCGCCGTCAACGCCTCGCTCCCCGACGGCCTGCTCCTCGATTTGCATCTCCCCGACGGCTCTGGACTCGATTTCCTGCGCGACTTGCGCTCCAAGGAGGCCACCGCCCGGCTCCCGATCCTCGTCCTGACGGCCGAGGGCGAGGAACGCGTGTTGCGCGAGGCGCGGCGTCTCGGCGCGGCGCTCGTCACCAAGCCGTTCAGCCCCACGAAACTGAGCCAGCGCATCGCGACGATGTTCGGCGACCTCCCCGTCCCCGAGGACGAAGCGTCGTGAGCACCTGGGCCGCGATCCTCGCGGGTGGGTCGGGCACGCGCTTCTGGCCTCTCTCGACCAGCGAGCGCCCGAAGCAGCTGCTGCCGCTCGTCGGAGACCGGCCGCTGCTTGCTCAGGCGGTGGCGCGCCTGCGCGGGCTCGTGCCGCCGGAGCGCACCTTAGTCCTGACGGGTCCGTTCCTGATCGACCGCGTGGCCGCCACGGTGCCGGAGGTCCCACGGGAGAACATTTTCGCCGAGCCGCGCGCGGCGTCGACCGCGCCCGCGCTGGCGTGGGCGGCGCACGTTATCTCCAAGCGCGACCCCAGTGGCCAGATGCTCTCCCTCCACGCCGATTGGGCCGTGGGTGACGACCGGGCATTCCGTGCGGCCGCCACCGTCGCGCTCGACGTGGCGGCGGAGCACGACGTGCTCGTCACGGTAGGCGTGAAGCCGTCGCGCAGCGAGACCGGCTACGGCTACATCGTTCCAGGGAAGCCGATCGGGCATGGACGCCGCGTCCAGCGCTTCATCGAAAAACCGAGTCCTGCCCGCGCGGCGCTGCTGCGTCGCCGAGGTGCCCTATGGAATACGGGACTCTTCGCGTGGGGCGTGGCGCGCTTCCTCGGTGAGGCGGGCGCCTACGCCCGCGAGTTGACCGCCGGGTGGACCGCCCTGTCGGGCGGGGATATCCCGCGCTTTTTCGCGGCCGTGACACCGGTCGCCGTCGACGTGGCCGTCCTGGAGCGCACGAAACGACTGGCCGTCGTCACCGGGACATTCGCCTGGGACGACATCGGGTCGTGGGACGCTTTGCTGCGCATTCGCAAACCCGATAGCCGCGGCAACGTGACGGTCGGCAACGTCACGCTGGGTGAGGACGTGCGCCGTTCGGTGGTCTGGTCGGAGAGCGAGCACGTCGCGGTCGTCGGCGTGCAGGACACGGTCGTCGTGCGCGCCAACGGACACACGCTGGTGATGCCCACGGGCCAGTCGGAGCGCCTCAAGGCGCTGGTG